>Ga0102953_1000126_pt1 | contig 51535 bp, 51 predicted proteins | sample SalPon2A_C_D2_MG_FD_78509 | JGI IMG/M metagenome (GOLD analysis project Ga0102953, IMG submission 78509) | Soil microbial communities from South San Francisco under conditions of wetland restoration - Salt Pond MetaG R2A_C_D2_MG | ecosystem: Environmental > Terrestrial > Soil > Wetlands | place...
GATCGAGCTTGGCCAGGCGTTCGTGCGCCAGCCGCACCGCGGCCTTCCGGGTCACGGCGGGATCGTGGGAGCGCAGCACGTCGAACACGAAGTCGCGCACGGTCTGCGTGGGGTTGAGTGAGTTCATCGCGCCCTGCGGCATCAGCGAGACGAGCTGCCCCCGGTGGGACCCGTTCCTGCCGGAGGTCGCCTCCATGGGCACCTCGGTCCCCTCCACCAGCAGGTGCCCGCCCTTGACGCAGAGCGGCCAGCGGGCGACCGACGCCAGCGCCATGGCCAGCGTGGACTTGCCGCAGCCCGACTCGCCGGCGATGCCAAGGATCTCGCCCTCCCGGACGGTCAACGTGACCCCGTCCACGGCTCGGATGAAGCCGGAGAGTCCCTGGCGGTAGTAGGCGCGTACGTCCTCCGCGATCAGCAGCTCACGCACAGCTGCCACCCCCTCCCTGCAGGCGCGGGTTGTAGATCTCGTCGAGGCTGCTGTTGAGGAGGAGCAACCCGAACGACACGATCGACAGGAAGAAGGTCGGCGGGATGAACGTCCACCAGACGCCCTGCCTGACGGCCTCCCAGAGCAGCGACCACTGGAGCAGGATCCCCAGCGAGATGGTGTTCGTCGGCCCCAGGCCTAGCAGGCTGAGGGCGGCTTCGGTCAGCACCGCCGTGGCCAGCTGCAGCGTGAAGGCCATCCCCAGGTAGGAGAGGATGTAGGGGATGATGTCGCGCACGATGATGCCGAAGCCGCTGGCGCCCGAGAGCCTGGCGATGTCGATGTGCTCGCGCGTCCGGAGGCTGCTCGTCTGGGCTGCGACGGCACGCGCCGTCCACGGCCAGGACGTCACCCCGATGATCAGCCCCATGGTCACCGCCGAGCGCGACCCCAACGCGACCGAGAGCAGGATCAGCACCACGATCGCGGGGATGGTGATGAGCACGTTGGTGGCGCCCATCAGCGCCTCCTCGGTGATGCCGCCGTAGAAGCCCGCCACCGTTCCGACGAGCACGCCGATGAGCACGGCGACGAGCCCGGCGATGGCGCCGATCTCGAGGGAGTTGCGCGTTCCGTACATCAGGAGCGTCAGCTCGTCGCGCCCGAAGTTGTCCGTGCCGAGCGGGGGATGATGGGCCGGCGAGGTGTTCATCATGCCGACCACGGCGTTGGGGTCGTGTCCGGCCAGGATGGGGCCGAGGATCGCGAAGCCGAGGACGAGGATCACCACCGCCAGGCTGGTGTTGAAGCGCGGCGAGCGCAGGGCGGTGCGCACGAAGCGGGTTCGCGTCAGCATGTCAACGCTCCCCGGAGCGGGCGGCGCGGATGCGCGGGTCGATCATGCCGTAGGCGATGTCGACCAGGAAGTTGGCCAGCAGGACCGCCACGATGATGATCAACGTGACGCCCTGGATGAGGGGGTAGTCGTTGGAGTTGATGGCGTTGAACAGGAGCGTCCCGACCCCCGGATAGGAGAAGACGATCTCGGTGATGAGCGCACCGCCCACGAGGGTGCCGAGCGATAGGGCCAGCCCGGTGATCTGAGGCAGCATGGCGTTGCGGAACACGTAGCCGAGCACGCGGCGATCGCTCACCCCGAGTGAGGTGGCGTAGTTGACGTAATCGCTACCGAGCTCGTAGATCGCCATCGAGCGCATGCCGACCGCCTGCCCGCCGATGGCGATCACCAGCAACGACAGGAAGGGCAGGAGATAGTGCGAGAAGGCGTCCCACAAGAAGGGCCACGACAGCTGGGGGACGGTCCCGAAGGAGTACCCCCCGGCCGACGGGAAGACCGGGACGGCGACGGCGAAGACGTAGAGGAGCACGATCGCCAGGGCGTAGTACGGGATGCTCGACAGCGCCAGCGCGGACACGAAGAGATTGCGGTCGAAGGCGCCGCGCTTGTACGCCGCGAGCGCCCCCAGGACGTTGCCGAGGACCCAGCCGAGCACGATGGCGGGTACCTGCAGGGCGATGGTCCAGGGGATGGCCTGACCGATGAGCGTGGTGACCCGGGCCGGGAACAGGGAGAAGGACTGGCCGAGGTCGCCGTGGAAGATGTTGACGAGATAGGCGAGGAACTGACCCCACAGGGGCCGGTCGAGGTGGAACTGGGTGATGAACGCTTGATACGTCTTGCCCGCGGTGGCGCCCGCCCCGCCCTGCAGGAAGCGCGCCATGAGCGCGTCGACGGGGTTGCCCGGCACGAGGCGCGGCAGGAAGAAGTTGAGGGTGACGGCGGCGAGCAGAGCGACGAGATACCAGCCGAGCTTGGTGAGGATGTACCTGCGGAAGGTTGGCGACATGAGGCCCTCTCGAGGGTGGGTGTCGGAGAGGGTCCTGATCGACCCTCTCCGACGTCGTGGAGCGCTACTTCAGCTTCACGTCGCGCAGCACGTCGATGTACCACTGCGGCGACGTGCCCTGCGGGCTCTCCGCGGTCGGGAAGTTGGTCCAGACCGAGGTGTTGTACTCGTAGAAGAGGAGCGGACGATACATCAGCGGGATGCCGGGCACGTCCTGCATGAAGATCTTGTCGAGCTCGGCGTAGGCCGCCTTCTTCTCCGCGACGGTGGTGGCGGCGCCCGCCTTGTCGAGCAGGTTGGACACGGCCGGGTTGCTGTATCGGTTGTAGTCCCAGAAGGCGTTCTGCCCCATGGCCGGAACGCTGCGGTCGTCCATCATGTCGCGGAAGCGGGCCCAGGGGGCGTCGGGCCCGACGCCCGAGATGTAGAACAGTGCCAGGTCGAAGTTCCCCGTCTGGACGTCGTTGATGTCCACCGGCGCCTGCGGGAAGTTGGTGGTCACGTCGATGCCGGAGGCCTTGGCGCTCTGCGACACCACCTGCAGGGCGGCCATCCAGTCGGTCCAGCCGTACGGGGTCTGCGCCACGAAGCTCAGCTTGGTGCCGTCGGGCAGGACGTAGATGCCGTCCGAGCCCTTCTTGGCATGGAGCTGGTTCTCGAGGATGTCCTTGGCCTTCGCCGGGTCGTAGGTCCAGCCGTACTGCTCGACGGTGTTGGCATCGAAGTACTGGGATTCGACGCCGGAGGGGATGATCAGGCTCGACTTCGCCGGCTCGGAGTAGCGCGACATCGCCGTCTGGGCGATGAGCGGGTAGTTGATCGCGTAGGCGAGCGCGCGCCGGACCAGGACGTTGTCGAGGCCCTTACGTTGGACGTTGACCAGCATCATCGGGATGGAGCCCGGGATGTAATAGGGTTCGTCCGCCAGCCATGTCCCCACGCCCTCCATGCTCCAGACGTTCGGCACGAACTGCTGCGACCAGTCGACCTGTCCCTGCTGCAGGGCGAGATTGCCGGCATCGTTGCTCTTGAAGATGGGGTGCACGACGTACTTGGGGGTGGGCAGGCCGTAGAGGTCCTTGCCCCAGTAGTTGTCGTTGCGCTCGAGCACGATCTGCTCGGCGTTGTAGCGCATCACCGTGAAGGAGCCGGAGCCCACGGGCTCGAAGTTCTCGTACTGGAGAAGCGCCTGTTGCCCCTGGTCGGCCACCGCCTGCCATATGTGCTGCGGCAGGATGTAGACGGTGTCGACGTAGCGCTCCATCACGCCGGGGTTCGGCCTGGCCGGGTCGAGGTTGAAGACCACGGTCGCGGCGTCCGGGGTGTCGATCGACTGCAGGTAGTCCCACACGGCGCTGGTGCTGACCGCGAAGTCCTTGCCCAGCTCGAAGGTGAACTTGACGTCGGCCGACGTGAGCGGCTGCCCGTCCTGCCACATGGTGCCGGGCTGCAGTTGTACCGTCAGCTGCGTCGGCGTCGTCCACGCCATGTCCTTGCCCAGGGCGGGCGCGTTGGAGCCGTCGACGATGTTGGACAGGAACAGCGTCTCGAAGATGTAGCCGGCGCCGTTGATGCCCATCTGGCCGCTGCCGCCGACCGGCCAGGCCGGGCTGGACGAGAGCGGGTTGAAGTTCGTCGGCGGACCCCACTGGTGACCGCCGATGTACAGGGTCTGGTTGCGCGGCAACGTCTGCGCGACGGCGACGGAGCCCGCGACCGCGAGGGCGGCCGCGATGATCACGGCGACGAGCCGGATGTGAAGGCCTTGTTTCGCCATAGTGGCGTTCTCCTCCTTGGTCTGGGTAGGCTTGGCCTTGCGGGTCGGTCAGGACTTACGCGCGGATCACACCTCCCTTCGACGTACGGAGGCACGCTTGACGAGAGCGAGCGTGGGAAGCTCGGGCCGGCCCGCCACTCGATCACCGCGAATTTCGAGCAGGAGCCGGTCCGCTGCCAGCCGTCCGAGTTCCTCGAGCGGCTGGCGGATGGTCGTCAGGGGCGGCGCCAGGTAGGCCGCCGCGTTCTGGTCGTCGAAGCCGACGACGGAGACGTCTCGCGGGCACGAGAGCCCGCGTTCCCACAGGGCGCCGAGGGCGCCGATGGCCATCTGGTCGTTGGCGACGAACACGGCGGTGATGTCGGCGCGGTCGAGCAGCGCGAGCATGGCGTCCCGGCCGCCGCGCTCCTGGAAGTCGCCGGCGACCACGCGCTCCGGCGGCACCGGCGCGCCGGCCGCGGCCATCGCGTCCAGGAACCCGGCCTTGCGCTCGCGCGCATGCAGGTTGCCGTCGGGACCGGCGACGTGGCCGACGTCCCGGTGGCCCATCTCGAGCAGGTGCCTCGCTGCCATGGCACCGCCCTCGCGCTGGTCGAACGCCAGGCACCGGCTCTCCAGGCCGAGCACCCGACGCCCCAACATGAGGGTGGGCGTTCCTGCCGCCACCACCTCTGCCAGGTCGCCGTCACTCACGGCCTCGAACGAGATCACCAGGCCGTCCACATGGCGGTCGAGGAGGTCGTGGAGGGTGTCTCTCTCGGAGGCGCGGCTGCCGTCCCCGCCGGCCACCAGCAACCGGTAACCGGCTTCGACGAAGCGCGACTCGAGGCCGTCGAAGAGCGCGCCGAAGAAGCCGCCGAGGTAGGTGGCGGCGACGCCGACGGCTCGGGAGCGTCCGCTGTGGAGGGCCTGCGCGTGGGGATTGGGCCGGTAGCCGAGCTCCTGGGCCACCCGCGCCACCCGCGTCCGAAGCTCGGGGCTGACGGACGCGACGCCGTTCAGCACGCGGGAGACGGTCGCCACGGAGACATCCGCCGCTCGTGCGACTTCCTTGATCCCGACGCGCGGGGGTGCGGTGCGCTTGGCTCCCAACCGGCCCCTCCCAACACCGCCGGCGCTGGTGCCAAGAGCGCTCGGCCCGACAACCTGTAAAGCTTTTCCCAAATCTAGGGCCGTGGGGTCCGCCTGTCAAGGACCATGTGTCCCCGGTGGCGCCGAGCGTGTGCCAGCCGCGCATGCCGGGGTGGGAGGGTCCCGCCGCGGGGTAGAATGCCGGCCAGTACCGGGAGGAGACGCATGAAGCTCGCCCTGCGCATCGTCGGTGGGATCGTGGTCTTGGTGGTGCTGGTCGCGGCGGGGGGGTGGCTCTACCTGCGAACGTCGCTTCCCCAGACCCGGGGGACGGCGACGCTGGAGGGCCTGAAGCAACCCGTCGACATCGTCCGGGACGCCAACGACATCCCGCACATCTTCGCAAAGGACGTCCCCGACGCCCTCTTCGCCCTCGGCTACGTGCACGCTCAGGACCGGCTGTGGCAGATGGACTTCCAGCGGCGCGTCGGGTCCGGGACCCTGTCCGAGGTGCTCGGCAAGGCGACGGTCTCGACCGACGAGTTCCTGCGCACGCTCGGCGTCTACCGGGCCTCGCGGCAGGCGCTCGACCATCTGGACGCCGAGACGCGCACGCGCCTCGACGCCTACGTGGCAGGGATCAACGCCTACATCGACCATCACAAGGGCGCCTGGCCGCCCGAGTACGTCGTGCTGGGGGTCAAGCCGCAGCACTTCACGGCCGCGGACGTCATCGTCTGGGCGAAGATGATGTCCTGGGACCTGTCGGGGAACTGGAGCACGGAGTTGCTCCGCGCCCGCCTCATCGCCAGGCTCGAGCCGAAGGACCCGGCGCAGCTCGTCGACACCCTGTGGCCGGCGTACCCCTCGGACGGCCCCGTGGTCCTACCCGACTTCCGCGCTCTCTACCGGAGCCTCCCGCTGGATGCGCTGGCCGCGGTGGCCCCCCCTCCCGCGCCGCCGGGGCTGGGATCGAACGACTGGGTGGTGGCGGGGTCGCACACCGCCTCGGGGAAGCCGCTTCTGGCCAATGATCCCCACCTCGAGCTGGACGCCCCCTCCCTGTGGTACCTGGCGCAGATCTCCGCGCCGGGATGGAACGTCATCGGCGGCACCCTGCCGGGAACGCCCGCGGTGCTCCTCGGCCGCAACGAGCGCATCGCCTGGGGCTTCACGAACACCGGGCCCGACACGCAGGACCTGTTCATCGAGAAGGTCGACCCCAACGACGACAGCCGCTACATCACGCCCGACGGCAGCGCGCCTTTCCAGACCCGGCGCGAGGTGATCCACGTCAAGGGTGGTGACGACGTCGTCCTTAACGTCCGAAGCACCCGCCACGGCCCGGTGATCTCCGACGTGGCCGGCGACGCGGCCGCCGTCGCCAAGCAGAGCGGGTCGGGATACGTGCTCGCGATGCAGTGGACGGCGCTGGAGCCCGACGACACCACCATCCAGGCGGCGATGGAGATGAACACCGCCCAGAACTGGAGCCAGTTCCGCACCGCCCTCCAGGACTTCGTCACGCCGGAGCAGAACATCGTCTATGCCGACGTCGACGGAAACATCGGCTACTACGCGCCGGGCCGCATCCCGGTGCGGAAGCAGGGGAACGGCAGCGTGCCGGAGCCGGGCTGGACGGGAGCGTACGACTGGGTGGGCACCGTGCCCTTCGACGCCCTGCCCCATACCTTCAACCCGGCGAGCGGGCGCGTGGTCACCGCCAACAACAAGGTGGTGCCCGACGGCTACCCGTACTACCTCACCCGTGACTGGACCGTTCCGTACCGGGCCGAGCGCATCGGCAGTCTGCTCGACGGCGCGCCCAAGGCCACGGTGGGGACCATGGAGCAGATCCAGGCGGACCAGACGTCCCGCTTCGCGCAGGCCTTCCTCCCCACCCTGCGCGCCATCGAACCGCCCAGCGAGCTGGCGGCCGCCGCCCGGGCGCAGCTCGTCAACTGGGACGGCGACATGACGCAACAGGGCAGCGCCCCGCTCGTCTTCGCGGCGTGGTACCGGGCCTTCTCCAGGCGCGTTTACGCCGACGAGATGGGCGAGCTGTTCGACGCCTACCTCGGCTTCCACCCACGCTTCCTGCTTCACGTCCTGCACAGCGACCAGAGCTGGTGTGACGACGTCACCACGCCCGGCATCGAGACGTGCGATGTCCAAGCCGCCAGGGCCCTCCAGGACGCGGTCACGGAGCTAGCGAAGAGCCAGGGCAAGGATCCGTCGCGCTGGCGTTGGGGCAAGGTGCACCGGGCCTACAGCGCCCACCAGGTGTTCACCGACACCCCGCTCGCCCGCTTCTTCGACCTGAGCGTCCCCAACGGCGGCGGAGCCTTCACGGTGGACGTCGGCCGGTACGACATGGCGGACGCCGCCCACCCGTACAGGCAGATCGTCGGACCGGGCTACCGCGCCGTGTACGACCTTTCGAAGCCCGACGCCTCGCGCTTCATACAGACCACGGGGCAATCGGGGAATCCGCTCTCCAAGCACTACGGCGACTTCCAGCGCATCTGGCGCGATGTCCGTTACCTGCCGATGAGCATGCGGCGGACCGATGCCGAGCGAGGCCGCGTCGGCACGCTCACCCTGACGCCCAGGCCGCCCGGCTGAAGTGGGAGCGCGCGTCGCTCAAGCGTGCGGCGGCCGCTCGCTCTCCGGGTAGGGTTGCCCGGCCTGGAGGGCTTCCAGGCGCTCCTCGAGGCCGAGGGCCCCGATCAGGCCGGCAACGGCCTCGGCCAGCTCCGGCTTCTCCCGCATGAGGAGCAGCTGCCAGCCGGGCGGTCCCAGGGGCCGGGCGCGTACGCCGGGCGGCACGCGCCCGGGCGGCCTCACCAGGTCGTCCGAAGGGATGGCGTCTTCGCGCCCGAGCCGGACGGCCAGCGCCGCCAGCACCAGGTAGAGGCCGTTGCGCGACGTCACCGGCAGCGTCACGCCGTCGAAGCGCGTGCGCAGGCGCCCTCTCAGGTTGGCCACCGTCTCGGCGTGAGGCAACAGGTCGTCCACGGCGATCGCGTCCGCGCCCGTGGGCCGCGCCGTTCCCGCCTCGGTCGCCTTGAGCGTCACGAGGATCGCGCGGCGCACCGCGCGCGGGTCCAGGTCCCTGCGCTCGCGGAGCAGACGGCGTTCCCTCAGCACGTCGAGGACCTTCTCGGGGCGGGCGTCCGGGCCGCCGAGGAGGCGGCGCAGCTCGTCGACGCCGACGTCCTGGGAGAGCCGGGCGAGCTTTCCCGCCAGCCAGTCCTGCTGCAACAGGGCGCGCGCCAGCGACACCCGCCGCGCGGCGTCGGGACCCCCGGCCTGGAACAGGCGCGCCACCACGCCAGGGAACACGTCGTCGTAGAGGCTGAAGGGGTAGGGCTCCTCGCCGCGGGGGAGGAGCTGCCAGTCGGTGCCGTTGGTGCGGACCGTGAAGGCCCCGTCGACTGCGTCCTCTTCGCCCGGCGCCCGCGCCAGCGAGGTCCCCACGGCGTGCACCTCCGCCACCGCGCTGGCGTCTTCGAGCCGGATGCGGAACAGCGCGCGGCTGTCGACCACGGTCCCCCGAAGATCGTTCTGATCGAAGATGTCGAGGCCGCACGCCTGCATCAGCGGCAGGAACGCCACGATCGCCACGCCGAGGGCGTCCGGTCGCGGCTGCACCACCAGGCGCTCCTTCACGCGCGCGACGGTCGACGCGAGGCCGGCGCCGGCGAAGCCGGGCGAGCTCGTGGTGAGGAAGTCGGAAGCGGGCGGGTCGCCGCTCACCGTCCGCGCACCTGTCGCAACCGCCCCGGCCTCACGTATCGGCCCCGGGCTCCCGGGCGATGCCCGCTTCCAGCTCGGCCTCCAGCCGGTCGGCATCGCCGCCGAGCTCCCGGATCTCCTCGATGAACCTGTCGACCGAGTCGAAATCGCGGTAGACGCTCAGGAAACGGATGTAGGCCACGTCGTCGAGCGCGCGGAGGAACTGGAGCGTGCGCCTTCCGATCTCCTCGGACGGGACCTCCGGCGCCTGCACGTCGTCCTCGAAGCTGTAGGCGAACTCGCGCAGCTGCTTCTCCGTGACCGGCCGCTTGTTGCAGGCGATTCGCAGCTTCTCCAGCAGCTTGTCGGGGTTGAACGCCTCGTGCCGGCCCGAGCGCTTGCGCACCATCAGCGCCTCGAACTGGGCCCGTTCGTAGGTGGTGAAGCGCCGGTGGCAGACGCCGCACTCCCGCCGCCGGCGGATGGCGGCGCCCTCGTCCGACGGCCGCGAGTTGATCACCCGGGTGTCCGCCGACGAGCAGTAGGGGCACTTCATGCCTTCACGCTATCCGGTGGCTCGCGGCGGGGCAAGCGCTCAAGGCAGACGGTGCCTGGGCGTGTCCGCCAGATCGGTCTCGAACTCCGCCTCGTCCTCGTCGACGAGGTGCCGCCTCAACGCCGGCCGCGCCTCCACGCCGTCGAACGGCTCCTGCTCGAGCTCATCGAGCATCAGCTCGTCCTCCTCTTCCTCGAGGCCGTCCTCCTCGTCGGCTTCGCTGTAGAGGCTGGCCTCGAGGTCGTCCTGGCGTACCCGGTCGTCGAGCGCGGCGCGCACCTCCGGCAGCAGCGCCTCGGTGACGCGCGGCGGCGGCGGAAGCTCCACGAAGACCTCCTGGCCGGACACGCCCAGCGCCGAGGCCGATCCGAGGAAGCGCACGCTGCGGACCAGCGCCGCATCGTGGCGCGGGTCGGCGGCGGCGCGGGACGGCACCACCAGGTTGACGCGCGGCGCCTCGTAGCGCTCGCAGAAGCTGGTGACGAGGCTCGACAGCGCGCCGGCGACCGACGCCATCTGCGGTTGGCGGCCCCGCGGCGGCGCGATGATCACCACCCAGCCGCCGCCGAGCAGCCTGGCGGCGTTCTTGAGGGTGAGGTACGCGCTGCGGAGGTCCTCCGCCACGAGCTCGGCGAACTCCCCCTCGCCAAGGTTCTCGAAGGGGGTGTGGCTCACCTGGCTGGAGACGTGCACCACTCCGCCGAGCGCGCCGAAGATCTCGAAGACCTTGTGGTAGGCGCCGAGTACGTCCATGTGGGTCGTCATGTCCGCCTGGATGGGGATCGCCTGGCCGCCCAGCTCCTCGACCTCGGCGGCCGTCTTGGCGGCCAGGTCCACGTCTCGATCGGCGCACACCACGTCGTACTCGGATTGGCCGTAGGCCAGCGCCACGGCCCGGCCGAAGCCCTGGCCCACGTTGGTGACCAGGACGACTCGGGCTGGTTCCATGCCCACCAGGATACGACGCCGACGCGGCGTCTTCCATGACGAGGCCGACGTCCGTCCCGGGCCTGTGAAGCCTTTTATGACCTCGAGGGGCGGCGCCGGAGTACAACCGAGGCGGACCCTCGGATGGGACCGCGAAGGCCCGGGCGGCACCGCCGTGCTAGGCGGCCGCTCCGAGGACGGTCCGTCGCGGGGGCAACGTCGCCCCTGGCGGCCGCTTCCGCCGAGGGGCCGGGAACCGGCGCGAGCCGGTGGCACCCGGCGCGGCGAGGGAGAGGACGGCATGCTGGGACGCAGCAGGAAACGCAACCAGGAGAAAGCCGCGAGCGAACCCTTCACCTACATCCACCGCGGTACCAAGCTCATCGGAGACCTCGAGGCCCAGGGGCGCGTGCGCGTGCACGGCACCGTGCAGGGCAACGTCCGCATCAGCGGCGTTCTGGAGGTCGCCGAGGCGGGCGTCATCGAGGGCGAGAACGTCGAGGCGGACGAGGTCAAGATCCTCGGCCGGGTACGCGCCAACGTCAACGCGCGCGGCAAGATCGAGATATGGAAGGACGGCCAGCTCGAAGGCAACGTCCGAGCCACGGCGCTCGACATCGAGGAAGGCGCCTCCTTCACCGGGCGCAGCGAGATGGTGCCCGCCGGCAAGGGGCGCCTGCCCGAGAATGCGTCCAACGCCAAGCGCGGCTCGCTGCCGCGCGAGGCCGCGGCCACGCTCGGAGCCGTCGGCGCGCCCCCTGCGGAGAACGGTGCCCACAAGGGGGCGGAGGACGCCGAACCCGAGGAGGAACCCGCGGCCGGGGACTGACGACGACCGTTTGGGACGGCTTGAGCCGGGCGGACACGCGGCTGCTACAATGGCACGTGCTCGGATTCGCGGCTTGGCGAGACCAGGTGCCCGGGACGACGAGGAGGCCACATGGCGCTTGAAAGGTGGTTCCGGCGAAACCGGCCCACGCGGAAAGAGGACGACAACGCGCCGGTCGGCCTGTGGCTCAAGTGCGAGGCGTGCAACGCACAGATCTACCGCAAGGACCTGGTGGCCAACGCCTACGTGTGCCCCGAGTGCGGGCACCACTACCGCATGCCCGCGGAGGCGAGGGTGGAGCTGCTGGCGGACGCCGGCAGCTTCGAGCCGTGGTCCGGCGCCATCGAGGCGGAGGACCCGCTGGAGTTCGTCGACACCCAGTCCTACCCGGAGCGGCTCGACAAGAACCGCCAGAAGCACGGCCGGCCGGACGCTGTCCTGACGGGCGCCGCCCGGCTGGACGGCGAGGAGATCGGCCTGGTGGTGATGGACTTCTTCTTCCTCGGCGGCTCGATGGGCTCGGTGGTGGGCGAGGAGATCGCTCGAGCCGCCGAGCGCGCGGCGGAGGAGGGGCGCTCGCTGGTGGTGGTCACGGCCTCGGGCGGAGCGCGCATGCAGGAGGGCGCGCTCTCGCTGATGCAGATGGCCAAGACCACGGTCGCGTTGGAGGAGCTCTCCAGGCGCCGCCTGCCCTACATCAGCGTTCTCACCGACCCCACCACGGGCGGCGTCACGGCCAGCTTCGCGACGCTCGGGGACGTCATCTACGCAGAGCCCGGAGCGTTGATCTCGTTCGCCGGCCCTCGCGTGATCCAACAGACCATCAAGCAGGAGCTGCCCGAGGGCTTCCAGCGCTCGGAGTTCCTGCTCGAGAAGGGCATGGTCGACGACGTGGTGCACCGCAAGGCGCTCAAGGACAGGCTGGCGGTGACCATCCGCCTGCTGAGGGCCGGTGCGGCCGAGCAGGTCGGCGAGCGGGAGGCGACGCGTGCCGTTGCCCTTTGAGAAGCCGATCGACGACCTCGAGGCGAAGATCGAGGAGATGCGCGCCTACGCGTCGGAGCAACAGATCGACCTCGCCGACGAGATCGGACGCCTCCAGGAGCGCCTGCAGCGCCTCACGCGCGAGACCTTCGACAACCTCAGTCGCTGGCAGCGTGTACAGGTAGCCCGCGCGTCCGGCAGGCCCACCGCCATGGACTACGTGCAGGGGGCCTTCGAGAGCTTCACGGAGTTGCACGGCGACCGCACGCTCGGCGACGATCCCGCGGTGGTGGCGGGCGTCGCGCGCCTGGGGGAGCGAAGCGTGGTGGTGGTCGGTCAACAGAAGGGGCGCGACACCAAGGAGAACATCCACCGCAACTTCGGCATGTCCCATCCCAGCGGGTACCGCAAGGCCATGCGCATGTTCGACCTCGCGGACAAGTTCCGCCTGCCCGTGGTGACGCTGATCGACACGCCGGGCGCCTACCCCGGCATCGCGGCGGAGGAGCAGGGGCAGGCGTGGGTGATCGCCGAGAGCATCCGCCGCATGGCGCGGCTCGCAGTCCCGGCCGTGAGCGTGGTGATCGGCGAGGGGGGCTCGGGCGGCGCGCTGGGGATCGCCGTGGCCAACCGCGTGCTGATCCTCGAGAACGCCATCTACTCCGTCATCAGCCCGGAGTCGTGTGCTGCCATCCTGTGGCGCGACGCGGCGGAGGCGGAGAAGGCGGCGGAGGCGTTGAAGCTGACCGCGTACGACCTGCTCCAGCTCGGCGTCGTCGACCGGGTGGTCGACGAGCCCATCGGCGGAGCGCACAAGGGGCGTGAACAGACCATCCAACGCGTGCGCGACGCCGTGTTGGAGGAGCTCGCGGCCCTCTCGGCGGAGACCCCACAAGCCCTGCAGGACCAGCGCAGACGCCGCTTCCGGGATCTCGGGCGCTTCCGCGACGCTGCCTGAGCGCCGCGCGGGCGGCATCTCAGTCCGGCGTCCCAGACCGCCATCCCGTGACCGCGCCGCCCCCGGCGGAACCGAGACGGCGCGCGACCGCGTCAGCCGGCGCCGCGTTCGGCCGCCGTCCGGAGCGCGCGGATGTTGCCGGCCACGCTGCCGCCCTCCCCGAAGACCGCGCTGCCGGCCACCAGCACCTCCGCGCCGGCCGCGCAGGCGTCCCCCGCCGTGTCTTGCCCGATGCCGCCGTCCACCTCGATGGCGCAGCTCGGGTTGAGGCGGTCGCGCAGGGTCCTCGCCGCGCGGATGCGGTCGAGGCTGGCGGGGATGAACGCCTGCCCGCCGAATCCCGGGTTGACGGTCATGAGCAGCAGCTGGTCGAGGTAGGGCAGCGCCCCTTCGGCCACGTCCAGCGGCGTGAGGGGGTTGAGCGCCAGCCCTACCCGCACCCCGGCTTCCCGGACCTGTTGCAGCAGCCGGTGGAGGTGCGGGGTGACCTCGGCGTGGACGCTGACGATGTCGGCGCCGGCCTCGGCGAAGGCGGCCACGAAGCGCTCGGGCTGCGCGATCATGAGATGGACGTCGAGGGGCAGGCCCGTCGCGCGCCTGGCGGCGGCGACCACCACCGGACCCATGGTGATGTTCGGCACGAAGTGGCCGTCCATCACGTCGACGTGGATGAGGTCGGCGCCCCCCGCCTCCGCCTCGCCGATGGCCTCGGCCAGCCGGCCGAAGTCGGCCGCGAGGATCGATGGCGCCACACGGATGCCCTTCACGACGCGGAGTATAGCAACCGACGGGCGCCGCCGCCGGTTGGGTACCCGGCGAGGAGAAGGAAGGCGGGCCCGACCTGCGTGGTCGGGCCCGCGGAACGCTTCGGGGGCGGGCCGCTCAGGCGACGGTGCCGACCGGCTCCAGCACCGCGCGGATGCTCTCCTCGAGGATGCCCAGACCCTCCTCGAGCTCGGAGTCGCTGAGGCTCAGGGGCGGCAGCAGCCGGATGACGTTGGCGTAGGTGCCCGTCGACAGCAACACCAGTCCCTTCTCGCGCGCCAGCGCCACCACCGCGGAGACCGCGGCGGGGTTCGGTTCCTTGCCGCCGGACTCCACGAACTCGATGCCGATCATGGCGCCGCGGCCGCGCACGTCGCCGATCTGCGGGAACGCCCGCTGGAGGGCGGTGAGGCGCTCCGTGGCGCGCTCGCCGATGCGCCGCGCGCGGGCGATCAGACCTTCGTCTTCGAGCACGTCGAGCGTCGCCAGTGCGGCGGCGCAGCTCACCGGGTTGCCGCCGAAGGTCGACCCGAGCATGCCTTCGTGGATGGCGTCCATGATGGTGGCCTTGCCGATGACGGCCGAGAGCGGGAAGCCGGAGGAGAGCGCCTTGGCGCTGGTGACCAGATCGGGCTCGAGCCCGTAGGCGTCGACGGCCCACATGTCTCCGGTGCGGCCGATGCCCGCCTGGACCTCATCGTCGATCCAGAGCGCGCCGATCTCGTCGGCGTAGGCGCGCAGGCCCGCGAGGAAGCTCCGCGGTGCGGGGATGAAGCCCCCTTCGCCGGCGACCGGCTCGATGATGAACGCCGCCACCTCGCTCTCGCCGATGGTGGTCTTCACCTGATCGCGCAGCGCCCGCAGAGTGCGTTCGCCGACCTCTTCGGGGTCGGAGATCTCCCAGGGGTTGCGGTAGGCGTAGGGGTAGGCGGCGCGGTAGATCTCCGAGGCCCGCGGCGCGAAGTGCGCCTTGTAGGGGTTGGCCTTGGCGGTCAGGGACATGGCCATGTAGGTGCGCCCGTGGAAGGCATGGGTGAACGCCACGATGCCGGCCCGACCGGTGTAGGCGCGGGCGACCTTGACCGCGTTCTCCACGGCTTCGGCCCCGGAGTTGACGAGGAACGTCTTCTTGGGGCTGTCGCCGGGCGCCAGCGCGTTGAGGCGCTCGGCCAGCGCGATGTAGCTCTCGTGCATGGCGACGGCGAAGCACAGGTGCTGGAAGGTCTCGGCTTGCTGCCTGACCGCCGCGATGACCCTGGGGTGGGAGTGGCCGACGTTCATCACCGCGATCCCCACGGAGAAGTCGAGATAGCGCTTGCCGTCGGCGTCCCACAGGAAGCTGCCCTCGGCCCGCACGGGGTAGAAGGGGTGGGTGCTGTAGGCGGCGGGCGCGACGGCGGCCCGGCGGCGCTGGGCGAGGCTGGCGTTGTTCATGGGCGACCTCCCTGGGGCGGCCGGCGGTAGCTTCAAAGGCAGGCTAGCTGTGATTCTTACGAAGCGAAGGCTGTGGCCGCATCTCGCGTTGCTATTCCAAGTACGCGATGCATATCCCGACTGCATCGTATCACCGCCCCACGTGTCCGTGAACCCCGTCGGCAACGTCGCCGTACCCAACCGGCGCCCCTCACCGGCGCCGCTACCGGCGCGCGCCCGGGGTCGTAGCATGCGCCATGGGTGCGAGCCATGGGGCTGAACGGGGCGGTGTGGCCGCAGACGGCGCCCGCGCCGTCGTGGTACGCGCCCTGGAGCCGGGCGCCCGCGCCGCCGCGGAGCGCTGGGCCGTTCGCCTGGGGCTCACCCTGGTGACCTCCGAGCGCGCCGCCGGCGGCGGCCTCACGGTCCTCGAGGTGGGCGTGGACGGGCTGGCGCTGCGGGCGGCGGGCGGACCCCGGGTCCGCGTGGCGCCGGGTGCGGTGCTCTCGCCCCCCCCGGGCGGGCGCGACCTGCTGCTGCGGGCGGTGGGTCCCTTGGAGGCCGGCACGCATGTCGCGGACGCCACCGCCGGACTGGGCGGGGACGCTCTGAGGCTGGCGGCGCGGGGCGCGCGCGTCACCATCATCGAACGCGTGCCGCTGGTGGCCGCGCTGCTGGAGGACGCCCTGGAGCGTGCCCGAAGCGGGAGCGAGGGGCCGGTCGCGCGCCGCGCCGCCGAGCGGTTGACGCTGCTCGCGGGCGACGCCCGGACGATACTGCCGGCGCTCGAGCCGCCCCCGGCCGTGGTCGTCATCGACCCCATGTACCCGCAGGAGCGCAGGCGCGGCCTGCCGAAGAAGGGGATGGCGCTGTTCCGTTGGCTCGTGGGCGCCGACGCCGACGCTCCCGCCCTGCTGGCCGCGGCCCTGGAGGTGGCGACGGCACGGGTGGTGGTGAAGCGCCCCCGGCGCGGTCCGAGCCTCGGCCAGGCGGGCGGCGCGCCCCGTCCGAGCGGCAGCGTGGTGGGTACCACCAGCCGCTACGACATCTACGCGCCTCGGCGGCGAGCCTCCTAGACTGGGAGGCGTGCGCGCTCGCCGGAGCGCCGGGAGAGCGAGGTAGGCATGACTTCCGTGGAACGTGTGGCGGTGATCGGCGCGGGCACCATGGGCGGCGGCATCGCCACCCTGCTGCTGCAGAGCGGCCTGCAGGTCGCGCTTTACGACGTGGTGGAGGCGGCGCGCGTGGCGGCGCGAACACGCATCGCCAAGCGCAACGACCCGCATGCGGTGGAGACCCGCCTCACGCTCACCGGCGAGCTGCGGGAGGCCGTGGCGGATGCCGACTTCGTCATCGAGGCGGCCCCCGAGAAGCTCGAGCTCAAACGCAGCCTGTTCGCCGAGCTCGGCGCGCTCGCCCCCGCGCGGGCCGTGCTCGCCAGCAACACCAGCGAGCTGTCCGTGACCGCCATCGCCGCGGCCACGGAGCGGCCCGAGCGGGTGATCGGCATGCACTGGTTCAACCCGCCCGAGCGTATGGCGCTCATCGAGGTCGTGCGGGCGGTGCAGACCTCCGACGCCACGCTGGGGGCCACCACGGCCCTGGCGGAGCGCTGCGGCAAGACCACCGTCACGGTGGTCGACCGGCAGGGGTTCGTGACCACCCGCGCGGTCGCGGCGCTCCTGCTCGAGGGCGTGCGCATGCTGGAGGAGGGGGTGGCCACGCCCGAGGACATCGATACGGCCGTCAAGCTGGGGCTGAACCACCCCATGGGCCCGTTGGAGCTCTCCGACTACATCGGTCTGGACACCATGCTGCTGATCGCCGAGTCGATGACCGAGGCGCTGGGCGAGCGCTTCCGGCCGCCGCAGACATTGCGCAAGCTGGTCGAGGCCGGCCACCTGGGGCGGAAGAGCGGTCGGGGCTTCTTCGCGTACGGCGAGGAGTAGCACGCGCCGCTCGAGCCCGGCGGGCGCGCCCGGGCAGGGCCGGCCGGCGGCCGGCGGGAGGCGCGAGCCCGCGTGGGCGCGCCGCCGCACGGCAATCGCCCCCCTTGGCGGGAGGCGATGTGGCTGGCCCACAGGGATTCGAACCCCGACCGACCGGACCAAAACCGGTTGTCCTGCCATTAGACGATGGGCCAAGACGGACAGCCAGAGTCTATCCGCGGCGCCGACGGGTGTCAAGCTGAGAGCGTACGGCGAGTGCCGTCGTGGACGCCATAACTCTCCGTCGCTCCGGCCGCGCCGGGAGCGGGCCGCGGCGGCTCGACGATGGTTGCTTCGGGGTAGGAAAATGGCTGGCCCACAGGGATTCGAACCCCGACCGACCGGACCAGAACCGGTTGTCCTGCCATTAGACGATGGGCCAGCGAGGACGAAGGAAAGTGTATGGAACCCCGGCGTGCCGCGTCAAGGGGCGGGGAACACGGTGTCCCGGCTCCGAGGGCTCGCAGCGGGCGCGGCGCAGCCCAGACGCGGCGCAGTCTGGTAGGTTATACTCTGTCCGCTCCGGGGCCGGCCCAGGACCCGAGCGGCGACGGAGCAGCGCGAGGAGAGGTGCCGGAGTGGTTGAACGGGACGGTCTCGAAAACCGTTGTGCGGCCTCGCTGCACCGTGGGTTCGAATCCCACCCTCTCCGCCATAGCGGCCGTTCCCCCGAGGAGCGGCCGTTCTCATTCGCGACCCGCAGGAGGGCGCCATGCCGCTGACCGTGATCGATCACCCCCTGATCCAACACAAGCTGTCGGTGCTCCGCGACCGCGAGACCACCGTTCGGGACTTCCGCGCCCTGTGTACGGAGATCACCATGCTCATGGCCTTCGAGGCGATGCGCGACCTGCCGCTCGAGGACGCCGTCGTCGAGACCCCGGTGGCGCCAGCGAACGTGAAGCGGCTGGCAGGCAAGAAGCTGGCGCTCGTCGGCATCCTGCGGGCCGGCCTGGTGATGGTGGACGGCATCCTCGGCCTGGTCCCCGCCGCGCGCGTGGGTCATATCGGGCTCTACCGGGACCCGGAGACGCTGCGGCCGGTGGAGTACTACTGCAAGCTGCCCGGCGACATCGCCGACCGGAGCGTCTTCCTGCTCGACCCCATGCTGGCGACCGGCGGAAGCGCCGCCAAGGCCGTGCAGGTCCTCAAGGACCACGGTGCCCGCGCCATCAAGCTGCTCTGCATCCTGGGCGCTCCGGAAGGGATCGCCGCCGTCACCAACGCGCACCCCGAGCTGGACATCATCCTCGCGGCTCGCGACGAGCGGCTGGACGAGCACGGTTACATCGTGCCCGGCCTGGGCGACGCCGGCGACCGCATCTACGGCACCAAGTGAGCGGCGGCCGCGTGCTCGGCGTCCCGTCGAGCGCGCGTCGCGGACCTAGAATGAGGCCGTGAGCCCGACGCTGATCGCCTTCCTTCCCGTCGCACTGCTGGCCTTCGTCACGTCGCTCGCGGCGGTGGCTCTGTTCGTGCCGCGGCTGCGGCGCTTCGCGGTGCGCATCCGCGCCGTGCAGGAGGGGGGCGGGGTCCACGGGCGGGGCCTGCGCCAGCACGCCGGCGCCCTCCCCAACATCGGGGGCATCGCCATCCTGGGCGGCTTCCTGCTGGCGCTGCTGCTGGGCAGCCTGGCGGCGCCGGCGCTGATCGACCCGTACCGGGTGCAGCTCCTCGCGATCGCCCTCGGCGCCGCCCTGATGGCGCTGGTGGGCTTCATCGACGACATGTGGGAGGTGCCCGTCGCCATGCGCCTGGCGTCCCAGTTCGTGGCTGCCGGCATCCTGGTCGTCAACGGCGTGAGCATCGGCTTCGTGACCAACTACTTCGGGCCCAGCGCCTACGTGTTCATCCCCGAGCTGGCGACCGTCGTGGTGACGCTGGTGTGGGTGGTGGGCTTCACCAACGCCTTCAACTTCATCGACGGCATGGACGGCCTCTCGTCGGGGATCGCCGCCATCTCCAGCATGAGCCTGCTGGCGGTGGCCATGCAGTTCCCCGATCGCGGCGCGGCGGTGCTGCTGCTGGCATCGCTGGCGGGGGCGGCGCTCGGCTTCCTGAGGCACAACTTCAGTCCCGCCAAGATCATCATGGGCGACTCGGGCGCCTACCTGTTGGGGTATGTGCTCGCCGCGGTCAGTGTCCTGGGGGCGCTGAAGGTGACCGCGGCGGTCACCGTGGTGGCGCCCATCCTGGTGCTGGCGCTGCCGGTCGTCAACATCACGCAGGTGACGCTGCGACGCCTCGGGCGCGGGAACAACCCCGCCGAGGCCGCCAACGACCACATCCATGACCTGCTGCGGGCCCGTTCGGGCTCGAGCCGGGCGACCGTCATCGCTCTGTGGGTGGCCACGCTGGCCCTGGGGCTGGTGGGCATGCTCCTGTCCGACACCCCGCCGGTGCTCACCTTCATGACGTTGCTCCTCACCGTGGTGATGATCGCAGGCGTGTCGGTCCTTCGCCTCGCCGAGGTGAGGCGCGAACGCCGGGAGCCGACCGCGTGAGCGAGTCGGCTCCCGCCGGCCGCGTGAGCGAGCCGCGGCGCGCTGCGCGGGTGTGCGTGGCGTTCGGGACCAGGCCCGAGGCCCACAAGATGGCGCCGGTGGTGCGCGCGCTCGAGGCCCGGGACGGGCTCGAGCCGGTCACGCTGGTGACGGGTCAGCACCGTCAGCAGCTCGACGCCTCGTTGCGGATCTTCGACCTGGTGCCGCACGCCGATCTTCGGGTGATGACCGAGCGGCAGTCGCTGCCGGACCTGATGGCGCGGATCGTGCCCGCGGCGGCGGCGAAGCTCCGCGAGCTCGCCTGCGACTACGTGCTGGTGCACGGCGACACGCTCACCACCTTCGCCGTCGCGCTGGCGGCGTTCTTCGAGGGGCGACCGGTCGCCCACGTGGAGGCCGGGTTGCGTTCGTTCGACCTGTCCCAGCCGTTCCCCGAGGAGGGGAACCGGCGCCTCACCGACGTCCTCACCGACCTCGACCTCCCTCCGACCGAACGCGCCAAACGCAACCTGCTTCGCGAGGGCAAGCGCGAGGACGCCATGGTGGTCACCGGCAACACGGCGGTGGACGCCGTACGGTTGTCGCTCGCCAAGGCGGCGCTGCCCCGGGAGTTGCCGCCGGGCCCGGTGGTGGCGATCACCATGCATCGTCGGGAGAACCTGCCCGTGATGGCGTCGCTGGCCGCAGCGTTGGCGCGTGTCGCCCGGGCGCACCCGCAGCACACGTTCGTCTATCCCGTCCACCTGAACCCCGCCGTGCAAGGCGCCGTGACGCCCGCCCTGGGGGCCGAGCCGAACGTCGTGCTGGACGCGCCGTGGGACTTCCTGGGAATGCTGGCGCTCCTCAGCCGCAGCGAGCTCGTCGTGACCGACTCGGGCGGCATCCAGGAGGAGGGCGCGGCGCTGGGGGTTCCGGTGGCGGTGCTGCGGAACGTCACCGAGCGGCCGGAAGGCGTCGAGGCCGGGGTGCTCAAGCTCGTCGGCAACGACCCGGCCGTGGTGGAGTCGGAGGTGAACGCGCTGCTCGACGACGCCGGTCGGCTCCAGGCGATGCGCTCGGTCCCCAACCCCTACGGCGACGGCCACGCGGGCGAGCGGGTGGCGGCCGCGGTCGCCTGGCGCCTGGGCCTCGGCGAGCGGCCGGAGGACTGGCGTCCCGGGCCGGCACCCGCTCGGGACGAGGTGGCCCCCGGTGGCTGAGTCGGGGACCGCTGCTTCGGCCTGGGTCGAACGGGTGCACGCCCTGCGCTTCGGCCGCGACGTTCCCGGCGCGCGCCGCGACGAGCACGGCTGGACGCTCGCCTGGCGCGGGCCGGCGCTCATGGGCGTCCTGAACGTGACACCGGACAGCTTCAGCGACGGAGGCAGGCTGGACGGCCCCGAGGCGGCGGTGGCGGCGGGGGTGCAGCTCTTCGAGGAGGGAGCCCTGGTCGTGGACGTGGGCGGCGAGTCCAGCCGGCCCGGCGCGGACGGGGTGAGCGAGCGCGAGGAGCTGCGCCGCACCGTGCCCGTGGTGGAAGAGTTGACGGCCCGGGGCGTGCGCGTCAGCATCGACACCGTGAAGGCGGCCGTCGCCGAGGCGGCGGTGGCGGCGGGCGCCTGTCTGGTGAACGATATCCGCGGCCTCGCGGACCCCGATATGCGGCGCGTGTGCGCGCGGGCGGGGGTGCCTGCCGTGGTCATGCACATGCAGGGCGAGCCCCGCAGCATGCAGCGGGCGCCGCGCTACCGCGACGTGGTCGGCGACGTCGAGGCGTACCTGCTCGCCTCCGCCCGGCAGGCTCTCGACGAGGGCGTGCCTGCGGTGATCATCGATCCCGGCATCGGCTTCGGCAAGCGTCTCGAGCACAACCTCGCCCTCCTGGCGGCGAGCGCGCGCCTGGCCGGGCACGGCCTGCCGCTGCTGGTGGGCGCCTCGCGCAAGAGCATGATCCAGCGGCTGGCGGGGGAGACCTCTCCGCTCGCCCGCCTGCCCGGGACGCTGTCCCTGCACCTGCGCGCCGCGCAGCTGGGCGCCGCCGTGCTGCGCGTGCACGACGTGAGCGAGCACGCGCAGGCGCTCGCCGTCCTGCGCGCGGTCGCGGAGGCGGAGGCGGCGACCGTAGCCTCGAGCGTGGGCGAGCCCGCACGCCGGGAGCCGCACCGTGGATAGGATCGTGCTGGAGGGACTGGAGTTCCACGGGTACCACGGCGTCTTCGAGGAGGAGTCGAAGATGGGCGCGCGCTTCGTGGTGGACGTGGAGCTCAGCCTGAGCCTGCCCGAACGCGACAGCCTCAAGCAGACCGTCGACTACAGCAGCGTCTACGCGCTGGTCCGGCGCGAGGTGACGGAGAAGCGCTACAAGCTGATCGAGGCTTTGGCCGCACAGATCGCCGGCGCGCTGCTCGCCTCGGAGCCGCGCGTTCAGAGCGTGGTGGTGCGGGTGCACAAACCGCACGCCCCCCTCCCGGGGGTGGTGCGCGACGTCTTCGCGGAGGTGCGGCGCGAGCGTGCGTGAGGCCGGCAGCGACGGTGGGCGCGGCCGGCAGGCGGTGGTCGCGCTCGGCAGCAACCTCGCGCAGCCGGCGGCTCAGCTGAGGCGTGCCGCCGTGGCCATCGCGGCGCTGGCGCAGTCGGCGCGCTGGTCGAGCCTGTACCTTACTACGCCGGTGGGCGGTCCCGCAGGGCAGCCCGACTACCTCAACGCGGTGGCGGTCCTCCGCCCCCTGCCGGCGCTGGCCGAGCCCCGGGCGCTGCTCGACGCGCTGCTCGCCGTCGAGCGGGAGCAGGGCCGGCGCCGCGCCGAGCGCTGGGGCCCGCGCACGCTCGACCTGGACCTGCTCGACGTGGACGGCCGGATCCTGGAAGAGCCCGGCTTGGTGCTGCCCCACCCGCGCATGATGAGCCGCGGCTTCGTGCTCGCGCCGCTGTGCGAGGTGCTGCCCGGATGGCGTCACCCGCTCACCGGGGAGAGCGCGTGCGCCGCCCTGGCGCGCGTCGGCGCGGCGGGCGTCCACCGCACCAGGCTGGACTGGCGGCCACGGTAGACTGGGCCCCCGATGCGCCTGTACGCCATCGCCGACCCCCACCTCTCCCGCGCCGAGCCCAAGCCGATGACCATCTTCGGCCCGGGGTGGGACGGCCACCCCGACGCCTTCTTCGACGGTTGGCGCAGCGTGGTGGGTGAGGACGACGTGGTGCTCGTTCCGGGCGATCTCTCCTGGGCGATGCGGCTCGAAGATGCGCTGCTGGACCTCGAGGACATCGCCGAGCTGCCGGGCCGCAAGGTCATCCTGCGCGGCAACCACGACTACTGGTGGCCGTCGATCTCCAAGTTGCGGCGCACCCTTCCCGAAGGCATGTACGCCGTCCAGAACGACGCCGTCGAGGTGGACGGGGTGGTGGTGGCGGGCAGCCGCGGCTGGGTCTGCCCCGGCAGCCGAGGCTTCAGCGATCAGGACGAGAAGATCTACCGGCGCGAAGCGGAACGGCTGGCGCTCTCGGTGAGGGCCGCGGAGCGGCTCTCCGGCCGCTACCGTGTGGTGATGCTGCACTTCCCCCCGACGAACGTCCGCCTTCAGCCTTCGGCCTTCACCGACCTGATCCGGGGCTTCGCCCCGGACGCGCTCGTGTTCGGCCACGTCCACGGCGACAACGAGGGCGTGCTGGAGCGGCTGGACGGCATCGCGGTGCATTTCGTCGCCGCCGACGCCATCGGTTTCGTCCCGCGCCTGGTGCACGACTTCGGCGCCGTGGACGCCGCCGAGCCGGCCGCCGTGTCGGCCCGAGGCCTCGGCTGACGCCGGCGCCCCGCCGGCCCGAAGAGCGCGACGGGAACGCGCCCCGCCACGGCTGGCGGGGCGCTTCGCTAGGCGAGGAAGGGGGTCAGGCGGATGCCGCCCCGCCGGAAGCCGCTCCTACGGTCGCCGGCAGGGGGTGCGCCTCGGTGTCGCCGCTGAGCCTGCGGTAGTGGGTGATCTCGCTCTGGCCCTTCTCCCAGGTCAGGCACACGACCTCGGCGCCGAGCTGGCTCGGGAACTCGACCTGCCCCTCGCGGACGTCGCGGATCTGGACGCCCAGGCGATCGAGCTCGGCCTTGCTGGCGTGGATGACCTGAAGGAGGAAGTTGATCTCCGCGGAGGTGTTCGCCGCGCCCAGGCCGTTCGCGGGCAGCATCGCCAGGCGCTCCCTGAGCCGCGCCACGTCCGCCGCGGCAGCCTGCAGGTCGCCCAGATGCTCGTCCACCACGGGGAGGAGCCGGGTAGCTTCGGTGAGGGTGAAAAGGCGATACATCGTCTCCTCCTCTCGGAGGCTCATGGTACGCGCCGGCGGTGCCGCCGTCTGTCACCATTTATACAAAACTTGAGCGTCGCGCACTAAAGTCTGATGTCCCGGCGCCGGCGGGGCCGGCATCGGACGGACGCCGGGACGGCACACCGGGGCCATGCGGCGGCGCTCCGGGCCTCTGGTAGACTTTGCGCGGCGCCCGGCCGTATCGGCCCCGCGCCCTCGTGGGCGGCCGTGGCCGCCGGCCGGGCGCGCGCCAGCAACGGAGGGACCATGCCGGAACCCGGCATCCTCGTGGTCAACGCGGGGAGCTCCAGCCTCAAGGTCAAACTCTTCCCCGCCGGCGACGCGGTGCTGGTGGAGCGCATCGGAGGGGATAGCAACGTGGTGGCGAGCTTCGGCGACGTGCCGAGCCGGCCCGTGGCTCGTCACGACGGCGCCCTGCGGCTGGTGCTGGACCTGCTGGAGGAGCGGCTCCCTCCGGGCGGCATCGCCGCGGTCGGGCACCGCGTGGTCCACGGCGGGGTGCGCTACTCCAGGCCGGTCCGGATCGACCATGCGGTCGAGGCCATCATCGAGGAGCTCTCCGCCCTGGCGCCGCTCCACAACCCCGCCAACCTGGAGGGGATCCGCGCAGCCCGCGCGTTGCTGCCGGCCGTGCCGCACGTGGCCGTGTTCGACACCGCCTTCCACGCGGGCATGCCGCGGCGGGCCTTCCTGTTCGGACTGCCCATGCGGCTCTTCCGGGAGGGGCGCGTCCGCCGCTACGGCTTCCACGGCACCAGCCACGACTACGTCACCCGGCGCGCCGCGGAGTTCCTCGGGCGCCCCCGCGAGGCGCTGAAGCTGGTGTCGCTCCACCTCGGGAACGGCGCCAGCGCGGCGGCCGTGGACGAGGGGAGGAGCGTGGACACGAGCATGGGCTTCACTCCCCTGGACGGGCTGCTCATGGGCACGCGCAGCGGCGCGGTCGACCCCGGCGTGCTCATCCACCTGCTGCGCAAAGGGGAGGACGTGGATTCGCTCGACGCCATGCTCAACCGCGAGTCCGGCCTCCTCGGCCTCTCGGGCGTGTCGAACGACATGCGCGACGTGCGCCTGGCGGCGGACGCGGGGAACGACGACGCTGTCGCGGCGCTGGACGTGTTCGCGTACCGCATCGGCAAGACCGTCGGGGCGTACGCTGCGGCCATGGGCGGCCTGGACGCCATCGTGTTCACCGGCGGGATCGGCGAGAACGACGCCCGCATCCGTCAAGAGAGCCTCGCCGGGCTGGGGTTCCTCGGGGTGCGCATCGATGCCGAACGCAACCGCCGCGGCGAGACGCGCATCGGCGTCGACGGCGCGGGCGTGGAGGTGCTGGTGGTAGCTACGGACGAAGAGCGCATGATCGCCGACGCGACAGGTGAGACCGCGGGGCTGGAGGGCTGCGGGGCCCGCGCCGCCGGAGGACGCTCATGAGGACGTTGGGTCTCGACCTCGGCGGCACCAAGATCGCCGCGGCGGTGGTGGAGGACGGACGCATCCTGGACGCGCACCGCGTCGAGACGCCGCAGACGGGCTTCGAGGACGTCGCGGAGGCTCTGGCAGGCGCCGCCCGGACGCTCCTCGAACGCGGCCACGGGGATGTGCTGGCCGTCGGCATCGGCTCGCCCGGACCGCTCGACTACGAGCACGGCAAGGTGCTCTTCGCGCCCAACATCGCGGGCATGGAGGACGCGCCCATCGTCGAGGCGCTCCAGAAGCGGCTCCAGCAACGGATCGTGCTCGAGAACGACGCCAACGCCGCCGGGCTGGCCGAGCACCTCTACGGAGCGGCGCGCGAGCTGCAGTCGAGCCTCTACCTGACGATCTCGACCGGCATCGGCGGCGGCCTGTTCATCGGCGACCGGGTGATCCGTGGCGCGCACGGCCTCGCCGGCGAGGTCGGCCACATGACGGTGCTCCCCGGCGGACCCATCGGGGGCGACGGCCTGCTCGGCAGCCTCGAGGCGATCGCCGCCGGCCGCTCGATCGCCAGGGACGCGTCCTACGGTTACGGCCGCGACATGGAGACGCGCGAGGTCTTCGAGCGGGCCGAGTCGGGGGAGGCCAAGGCGCTGGCCATCGTGGAGAACGCCGCCCGGTTCACGGGCATCGGCATCGCCAACCTGCAGAAGATCTTCGATCCGGAGGGCTTCGTGATCGGAGGGGGCATGACGGCCGCCGGGGAGTTCTACATCTCCCGCATCCGCAAGGCCGCCGCGGAGTACCTGCGGGGCTACCCGGACGCCGATATCCGCCTGGCGCAGCTCGGTACCGACGCCGGCGTCATCGGGGCCGCCGCCGTGGCGGCGCAGTCCGTTCGCTGAGGCGGTTCGGCGAGGGAGCGGCCCTCAGGGCGTTGCGCCCGGCGCAGCCGCCAACGGGCGCAGGCCGGTCACCGCGACGTCGCCGTCGTCGAGAAGGTGCCCGGTCACGTAGACCGGGCCCGACGGCACGCTGCTGAGGCCGGTGAGGGTCACGCGTCGGCCGTCGGCCAGCCGGGCGACGGCCCGCCCGCCACCGAGGGGGCTCAGGCGGGCGGTGAACGCCGTGGCGGGCGGGCCCGTGACCGGACAGCAGGCCGCCAGGGCCGTCACCAGCGCCAGCGCGAGCGCCGAACCGGGGAGTACGCCGCGCAGCCGTGGCTCGGGGCGCGGCCGGCGGGACCCGGCCGGGCTACGACCCGTGCCCATGCGCTCCCGCCGGCCGCCCGTCGCGATCCGCCCTGGCGCCGTCGTCGTCGCGATCCGCCCCGGTGCCGCTTTCCCGATCGTCGTCGGCGTCGCGGAAATCGGGGTTCGCCCGCACGGCCGACGGGGAGGGGCGTCTGCGGGCGTCGACCCGCAGGCTCGCGAAGCGGGGGTCGTTCGAGCGTTCCTTCCACACCCTCGGTTTGGCGGGGATCCCCAGGCCCACCACGTGCGGCTCCAGATCGTGGGTCGCGAGGGCGAGGGCGCCCAGCATGCTGTCGTCCGAGAGCACCGTTCCCGCGAGGACGGTGGCGTGATACGCCACGCGCACGTCGCGGCCGATGACGGTGCGCTTGAGCGTGACGTCGGGCTGCTCCAGGATGTCGTGCGTGTGCGAGTAGACGTTGGCGTAGTCGCTGAGGCTGGCGCCGTCGTGGAGCTCCACGCCACCGATGTCGTCGATGAAGACGTCCCGGTGGATGACGACGTCGTCGCCGGCCTCGATGTTGTAGCCCACCGACACCTCGACGTTCTGGAAGATCTTGAGGTTTCGTCCCGCGCGCGCGAAGATGCGTTCGGCCAGCATCCTGCGCACGGCCACCCCGGAGGCGACCGACTGCCCCAGAGGGGTGGCGTCCAGCGACTTCCACAACCACAGCAGCGGCTTCACCCGGGCGAAGCGCTCGGGGTCGGTCGCGGCGTAGTACTCCGCCTCGAAGGTGACGTTGCGGGGGTCCAGGCCGAAAGCGGCCATCGGCGCCTGTGCCTCGAGCAGGTGGAAGGGGCGGCCGTAGAGCAGCGGGGCGAGCGTCTCCCGCACGGTCACGTTGCGATCCGAGGAGGCGTCGTCCAGTCGTTCGGCGAGCTCGCCGACGAAGCGTTCCAGCTGACCCTCCGCGTTCGGGTCCAGGGGCCGATCGAGCAGCCAGGGCATCGCACCTACGTTAGCCGTGCGCGAGCGTCCTCGCGTGTCTGTCTGGATACCCGGAGCGTGCGAGGCGACGCCTGCCCCGGACGGGGCCCGCGCCTCCTGCCGGCGGGCGTGAGCGGGGCCGCTCAGCGGAGGCGGACCCCTGCGATGCGGCCGGAGCCCGTCACCCTCAGCGCCACCTCCCGGCCCAGGGCCGCGGCGGCGCGCTCGACGAGCGAGGCCGGCGCGTCACCGTCGTCGGCACCGTGGAGCAGCACGGGGCGCGCTTCCAGGGCGATGGCGCCACGGCCCTCGAGACGGCCCCACACGGCATCGAACGACCAATCGCGCTGGTAGGCGCGCTTCAGGGCCAGCAACGACTCTCGCCCGCGCGCCGCCGGCTCGCCCTCCTGCTCGGGCCGGCGCACCCGGAGCATGGACGGGAGGGGGCGTGTTGCGGCGTAGAAGTCGTCGATGAACTCGTCCAGCAAGTAGTGCCGGGCGATGAGGGCCTCGGCGGCGGGCGCCGCTTCTTCGACGTCGTCCTCGTCGGGGTCGCGCGGGTCGACCGTGGCGAACACCTCGTTGAGACGATGGGGCAGGTTGTTCAGGCGGTAGAAGCGCTCCTCGACGGCTGCCGGCACGACCACCACGCTGGCGACGGGCAGCTCCGCGCGGGCCAGGGCCGCCAGCGCCGCGATCTCGCGGTCCTCGCCCGTGACCTCGGGCGGGAGGTCGGTGAGCGGCAGGGGACGGGTGAGGGGGTGCGTCGCCTTCATGCCCCACTATACGAACGCCGCGTCCCCGCCGTCGTCGTCCGAGCGCGCCCGGGAGAATGAGGGAAATGCCGTCGGGGCGGGGTTTGCGCCTCATCAGCGCTTCATCGGGCGTGGTAGCCTGAAGCCGTGATCTTCGGCGGCCGGTGGCCAGAGGACCCTCACGAGCGGGCGCTCCGGCGCAGCCGCGTGCGCCTCGTTGCCGTGGCGGCGCTGCTCGTGATCGTCGCGGTGTTCGCCGCCATCTCGATCCGCGATTACTTCTCCGTGGGGGTGATCCAGCTCCCCGACGTGGTGGGGATGCCGTACACGCAGGCCGCTGACACCCTTCGCGGGGCCGGACTCCGGGTGCAGACCTACGTCGAGGACCTTCCCGGCGCCGACGTGCACGCCGTGACGGCGCAGGCGCCGTTGGCCGGGTCGGTCGTGCGGGAGGGGCGCGTCGTCCACGTGGGCGTGAACAACCCTCCCGTGGAGACGCCGGTGCCGGCGCTGGTGGGCATGAGCGAGGAGACGGCCCTGGCGCGCGCCGCCGAGCTGAACATGCCGGTCACCTCGATCGCCTACGAGGCGGACCAGCGCGATGCCGGCACGGTGATCGGCCAGACACCGCAGTCCGGCGCGCAGCTCGGAACCGACCAGGATCTCACGCTCACCGTCAGCAGCGGCCCCGCCCGCGCCCCGCGGACGGTCCCCGATCTGCGAGGCATGGCGTACCAGCAGGCCGTGGCGAAGCTCGAATCCCTCGGCTTCACGGAGGTCGAGGCCCTGCCGGGCGCGCTCAGCTTCGACAAGCCCGGGGCGGTCAGCGCCATGCAGCCCAAGGCCGGCAGCAAGGTCCCTCCGAGCACGCCCGTGGCCGTCTTCTACGCGCTCTCCGGCCGCAACGTGGTGAAGGTGCCCGACGTCGCGGGCATGCCGCTGTGGCGGGCCCAGCTGGCGCTGGAGGCGGCGCAGCTCGACATCGGCCACGTCAGCTACGAGCAGAAGGGGGACACGCCGGAAGGCGTGCTGAAGGTGGAGCCCTCCGGCTATACGCTGCCCGGCACCCCCGTGACCGTCACGTACAACGGCCGGCCGGGCCTGACCACCGTGCCGTCGACCGGCGGCGGTGGTGGCGGGGGCGCCATCGGCCCCGCCACCCCGTTGGGGGGCGACCAGGCCCCGCAGGCGAACGGCGCCCGGACCGTCCCGTTCGCGTTCGACCCCAAGGCCATGGGGATGAAGCGGCTGCTCACGGACGGCTACCGGCTGAAGCTGGTGGTCCAGGACGCCGACGGGGAGAGGACCGTGCTCGACCGGGCGATGAAGCCGGGCGAGGCGGTCTCGACCAGCGTAGTGGTGCACGGGCCGAGCCCGTTGTTGCAGACCTACATCGATGGGGTGTTCTTCCAGGCGTGGCGGCCCTGAGGGGCCGGCCGGGCGGCGTCAGCGCGCGAGGTCACAGCAGCTTACGCAGGCTCGCCAGCCCGCCGCGGACGTTGGCGACGTCGCGGAACCCCGCCTGCTCGAGGTAGAGCCCCGCCAGCTCGCTGATCTGCCCCCGATCGCACAGCAGATAGACCGGTTGGTCGGGATCGACCCCGCTGGGCGTGCGCCCCGCCTGGATGGCGTCCAGGGGGAGGCTCTGGCTCCCGATGAGGCCGTCGCGAGCATGTTGCGGGCCCGTTCGGACGTCGACGAAGGCGGCGCCCTGTCGGTAGGCCGCCGCAGCCTCGGCGGGGTCCACGCTGCGCATGCTCGAGCCTACCGTGGGCCGGCCGCAGGGACTCCCGGATCCCGCCTCGGCCGGCCGCCGACGTGACGGTGCCGGCGGGCCACGCGCGAGGCCCCGGAGGCCGTCTGCTAGTGGGAATTGTCGCTGCGGAAGGGCGCTGAGGGCCGAAAGACTGGGTCCTGTATACTTCGCTCGTAACGGACGCGATGTGGACGGAGGAGGTTGTCCGTGAGCCAACCCGAGATTTCCCCGCTGGCGAGGCGGCTGGCCGAGGAGAACAATGTCGAATGGCGCGGCCTCCACGGAAGCGGTGCGGGAGGCAAGGTCGTCGAGCGGGACGTACTCGAGTTCCTGGCGAGGGTGATGGCCGGCGAAGAGGACGTCGACCCCACCCCCGAGCCCGTGCCCGAGGGCATGGAGGCGTGGCCGGACGAGGACGTTCGCACCTTCCAACAGGAGGTTCAGGCGTCGCGCAAGGATGCCGGACTGGACGAGATCCAGCGCGAGTTGTCCGCCTCCGACCGGCGGGGAGACAGCCCCTTGGAGAGCGGCCCGATGGCGGGGCCCGGCGAGCAGGACGGCGCGCCGTCCGAGGCCGACGGGATCAGCGAGGACATCTTCCTGTTCGGCGATGACACCCCCTCCGAGGAGATCGATGAGGGAGCGCCGGGCGCGCAGGACGCCTACGGCGGCTCGACGTTCCGGCGCGCGCCGGCCGGGGGGGACGAGGCCGAGGAGGAGCTCCTCGTCGCCGGCGAGGACGATCTGGAGGTCGATGACGTCGACGACGGCGGATCGTTCGGGTCCGGGCTCGGCGATACCGGCACGGAGGCCGGGGGCGCGGCGGCCGACGAGGCGCTGTTCGAGGGTGGGGACCGCGACGGGGGCGCTGCTGCCGCGTTCGAGGACGCGAGCGAGGAACGAGGCGATCTGCCCGACGTGTTCGGCGGCGAGGAGACCGGTGAGGACGCGTTCCAACCGACCGGTCCCGGCGCCGCGCTGTTCGCAGACGAGGGCGACGCCGGGGACGGCGAGGACGCCCTGGAGATCCCGTCGCTCGGAGAGGTCGACGCCGGCGGCCGGGGTGCGGCGGGCGGCGAGGAAGGTGCCTACGGGCAGCCGGAGCGCTGGCGCGAGGAGGGCGCCGGCGCAGCGGGGTCGTTCGAGGGGGATGCGGGCTGGGACGTCGACGCCGGGCCTGAGGAACCGGCTCGGGAGGCGGCGTCCGGCGCCGTGTACGGGGAGCAGGCGGCATCGGTGCCCTACGAGGCGACCGAGGCGGCGGAGGACGCGCCGGGCTACGGCTTCGAGCCGGCCGGAGCGCCGGAGCCCCGACCGGAGCTCCAGGACGCGCTGGCCGCCGAGGAGCCGCTTGCGGGGGAGGGCGCGGCCGGCGCCGAGATGCCGCCGAGCCCGCGCGAGCTGCCGCTGGTGAGCTACGGTGCGCTGCTGCGTCGCCACGTCGACGTCACCGCCCTGGCGGGCGCGCAACTCGCTGTGGGGCTCGAGCTCGGCGTGGGTGAGCCGCTCTCGCCCGCCTCCTTCTTGTTGCGGGCGGCCGCGAAGGCCGTCCGCGAGGAGGGCTGGGGCGACGGCTCGGTGGCGGTCGTGGCGTTCGAGGACGACGGGAGCATCCGCTCGAGGCGCATCGAAGGCGCCGCACGGCGGCCCTTCCCGGAGCTGGTGGAGACGCTCGCGGCCGGTGCCGGCGACGAGGTCCCTGCCGCTCTCAGCGTGGTGGACATGTCGGCGCTGGACGTCGACGAGGCCGTGCTCAACGTCGGCGGTCCGCAGCTGACGCTGGGCCGCATCCTCTACGACAACCAGCGCGGCAGCTACCGCAGCACGCTGTCGCTCGCCGGGGAGGTCCCCGCCGAACGCGGCGCCAGGCTGTTGGCGCGCGTGGCGGACTTGCTCGACGCCCCCGTCCGCTTGATGCTCTAGCGCTTCGCAGGGAACGGTGCGGGGCCCCGCCAAGGCGGGGCCCCGCTCGTGTGGGCGCTCGTGTGGGCGCTCGTGTGGGCGCTCGTGTGGGCGCTCGTGTGGGCGCTCGTGTGTGGGCCCGCGTGACGGGCGACGGGTGCCGGCTGCGCGCGCTCAGGCCGCCGGAGCCGCCGGCAGCAGCCACCACAGCACCAGGTACGCCAGGCCGGTGACGCCGATCGAGGGGACCAGGGACAACGCGAAGATGGCCCGCACCAGGCCAGGCGAGGCGTCGACGTAGGCGGCGATGCCGGCGCACACGCCGGCGAGGACGCGCGCCTCCTCCGAGCGGCGGAGGCTGACGACGGTGTCGGGGCGCCTGGCACGGCGCTGATCGTGGAGCAGGCCGTCGACCGGCCGGTCGACGGGGTGCGGGGGGCGCTGCATGGGGTTCATCTGTCGGCCTCCGAGAGGCGGGGGATGGTGGGCGCGAGGCTGGGTTCGCGCAGCGCGGCGTGGACCCGGGCCTCGAGCTCGCGTACGTCGACGCCTGCGTAGCGGTCCGGCACGAGAGCCAGGTGCTTGAGCGCCTTGGCGTAGTTGCGGCGGCCCCCGCGCGGGCTGCCCAGCGCACGCGCCTTGTGGAGCGCCGCTGCCAGCAGGATGACGCCGCCGAGGAAGTGCTTCTCGACTCCGTGGCTGACGAGCCAGGCCCCTTCCAGCGCTTCGTGCGCGTCCCAGAAGGCGCCCGCCTCGAAGAGGGCGACGCCATGCTCCCAGGTGGGGTCGCTCGCCGTCACGCCGTCCAGTATAGGCGCCCGTCTAGGCCGAGGGCGCTGGCCGGGCCGGGGCGCCTGGGGTAGGCTTGGGTGTGTCCGACGCTCGACGTGCTGGCCGCGTACCCGGTTCCTCCCGGTTGGTGGTGGGGGTGACCGGCGGGAGCGGCCTCATCTACGCGGCCGACCTGCTGAGGGCCCTCCAAGCCAGCGACGTCGAGACGCATCTCGTGGTCAGCGCCGGCGCGAAGCAGGTGGCGCCGACGGAGCTGGGCGGCGGCATCGGCGAGCTGGAGGCGCTGGCGCACCGCGTCCACAAGGACGCCGACCTCGGCGCGGCCATCGCCTCGGGCAGCTACCTCACCCGCGGCATGGTTATCGTCCCCTGCAGCGCGGGGACGCTCGCGAAGGTGGCCAACGGCTTCGGGGACACGCTGGTGGCCCGCGCTGCCCACGTCACGCTCAAGGAGCGGAGGCCGCTGCTGCTGGTCGTACGCGAGGCACCCTACTCGCGCCCCATGATCCAGAACATGCTGGCGGCCACCGATGCCGGCGCGGTGGTCGTGCCGGCATCGCCGGGCTTCTACCACGGGCCGCAGACCATCCTCGATCTCGTCGGCGGAATCACCGCGCGCCTGCTCGATCACCTCGGCATCCCGAACGAGCGCGTGCCGCGCTGGAAGGACGAGGGTGGCTGAGCCCGTCCGCGTCGCCGGGTTGGTGGCGGCCGCCGGGTTGGGGACGCGCCTGGCGGCCGGCCCCAAGGCCTTCGTACGGGTCGGCGACCGCAGCCTCCTGCAGTGGGCGGTGGCGGGGCTCGAGCCTGTGGTCGACGAGGTCGTGGTGGCGGTCGGCGCCGACGACGTCGCCCGCGCCCGCGCCCAGGTGCCGGCGGCGACCGTCGTCCCCGGCGGGCGTACCCGCCAGGAGACGGTGGAGCGCCTGCTGGGCGCGACCGGCGCGGCGTTCGTGCTGGTTCACGACGCGGCGCGTCCCTTCCTCCCGGCCGCGGTGGCGCGGCGCGTGCTCGCCGCCGCGCGCGAGAGCGGCGCCGCCACCGCCGCTCTGCCCGTGACGGACACCATCGTCGATGCCGACACGGGCGAGACCCTGCCCCGGGAGCGCCTGCGCGCCGTGCAGACGCCGCAGGGCTTCGAGCGGAGGCTGCTGGAGGAGGCCCACGCGCGCGCCTCGCAGGAGGGCGTGGAAGCCACGGACGACGCCGCGTTGGTGCGAAGGCTCGGGCGCGGCGTGCGGCTGGTCGAGGGCAGCCCCCTGCTGCACAAGATCACCACCCCCGAGGACCTGCGTCTGGCCGCGGCGCTCGAGGCGCTGTGGTTGGAGCAGCGCTCCCACGAGGGCGCCGACGCGTGAGCGCTCCCGCCGAGGCCCGCCGGGCGGCGCACGCCAAGGTGAACCTGGGGCTGTCGGTCCTCGCCCGGCGCGGCGACGGCTACCACGAGATCGAGACGGTGATGGCGCGCGTAGCCTTGCACGACGACGTGCGCGTGTGGCTGGCCGGCGAGGGCGTGCGGCTCGAGGTCGAGGGCGCGGAGGTTCCGACCGGCGAGGACAACCTGGCGGTGAAGGCCGCGCGCGCCTACCTGGGGGCCGCTGGCCGGGACGGCGTCGGCGTGAGGATCGCTCTTCACAAGCGCATCCCGGTCGCTGCCGGGCTCGGTGGCGGCTCCTCGGATGCGGCCGCGGTGCTGGACGCGCTCGCCCGGCTCGTTCCGGCCGCAGTGGACCTGCCCGCGACCGCGGCGGGGCTCGGCTCCGACGTGGCGTTCTTCGTCCGGGACGTGCCGGCCGCGCTGGCGCGGGGACGGGGGGAACGCCTGGAGCCGCTCCTCTTGCCGCCGCTCAGGCTGGTGCTCGCGTTCCCCGGGGTGGTCGTGAGCGCGCGCGACGCTTACGCCTGGACGCAGAGCTTCACCCCGCGGCTCAGAGCGGACACGCTCGCCGAGCGGCTGCTGGGCGCCGGCGATCCCGGCTTCGTGAACGGCCTGCAGCCAGGGGTGGTGCGCGAGCACAAGGAGATCCGCGAGGTCCTGACGGCGCTCCGCGGCGAGGGGTTGCGCGGCGCGGTGATGTCGGGGAGCGGGTCGTGCTGCTTCGCGCTGGCGTCCGATGCGGGCGCGGCCGGGGAGGCCGCGAGCCGCTTGCGGGCCCGGCACCCCGGATGGACGGTCATCGCCACCCATACCGTGTGAGCGGGCTCGGGTCGCGGCCGTACGGGCCGGGCGGGCCGTCAGCGCGGCCGGCGGGGGAAGTGCTGCTCCTCCAGGACGTCGTCCTGGACCAGGCCGTCCTCGCCGGCGAGCGACTCCACATGGTGGCGGAGCTCATGGGTGAGCGTCTCCCACAGCTCCTCCTCCCAGTCGAAGTCGGGGTCGCCCTCGGCGACGGCGACGAACGACCCGTAGTAGAGCGCGATCTGCCGTCCGAGCCCGCCGTGCCCGCCGAGGAAGTCCGGGGTGCCGGGGTCGAGGTACTCGCCGAGGCGGTACACGTCCTCGTACTCCTCCTCCGGCCTCGCGTCCGGCAGCACGTGGACTCCCTGGAGCCCCTCCAGGAACTCGTCCGGGATGTCGTCCACCATGCTCTCCACCGCGGCGCGGAACGCCTCGAACGTCATGGCTCAGTCTACGCCGTCGGGGACGTGTGGCTCACGGCGCTCCGGCGGTGTGGCCGGCGTACGGCGGCAACGCCCGGTCGAGCGCGGCGCTGTCGTACGCCGCCAGCACCAGGCGCACGGCCTCGCGTCCGTCCTCGCCGCTGCACACCACCGGCCCGTCCCCCTTCACCGCCGCCAGGAAGGCGGCGACGTGCCGGCTGTGCGGTCCGTCCCCCGCGAAGGTGTAGGTGGTCACGTCGGTCTCGCCCCAGGTGGTGCCGGGTGACGCGCGGTAGCTGTGCCTGAGCACGGCGGGCCCGAAGCGGTTGGTGCATTCCAGCGCACCTTCGGTGCCGTACACCCAGAAGCCCTCCTCCCAGCCGGTCGCGGTCCAGGCGGTCTCCACCGTGCCCAGCGCGCCGTCTGCGAAGCGCAGCGACACCACCGCGGTGTCCTCGAGCTCGACGTCGTACTGGAGCGTTGCGGTGCGGGCGTACACGTCCTCCACGCGCCCGCCGAAGTAACGCGCCAGGTCCATGAGGTGGCAGCCGTTGTCGAGCAGCGTGCCGCCCCCCGCCGAGTCGCGCGTGCGGAACGACGGGCGCACGCCCAGCCCCGCCCAGTCGTGTGCCTGGCGGAGCCGCAGGTAGGTCACGCGGCCGATGGCGCCCGCCTCGAGCAGCTCCTTGGCCTTGCGGGCGGGGCCGCCGGAGCGCAGCTGGTGGTTCACCTGCAGCACCACGCCGGCGTTTGCGCAGGCGGCGATCATCTCGTCGGCGAGGGCCAGCGACAGGGCGACCGGCTTCTCGACCAGCACGTGCACGCCGGCCTCGGCCGCGGCCATGGTGGCGGGATGGTGGACCGCCGTGGGCGCGGCGATGCTCACGGCGTCGACGCCGCCGTCGCGGAACATCGTCCGGTAGTCGAGGTAGCGGCGGGGGACGTCCCACTCGCGCCCCCGCCCCTCCAGGGAGGCCTCGTCGTTGTCGCAGATGGCCACCACCTCGGCGCCCGCCGCCCGGTAGCCGTCCACGTGCCGGCGCGAGATCGCGCCGGTGCCGATGACGGCCACGCGCACCGGGTCGCCGGCGATGGCCCGATCGGGCGCTCCGTTGCTCGCGGGGAACGCGGCCATCAGCCGACATGCTCCTTGTCCGGGTTGGGAACCGGCTCGAACGCCTGAACCTGGATCGGCTTGCTGACGTCGACGCGCACGCGTCTGGCGGCATAGCCGGCGGCGTTGGCGAGGATGCGGCGGACGTGCGGGTCCCGGTAGGTCGGGTAGGCCTCGTGGCCGGGGCGGAAGTAGATCACGCGGCCGTGGCCGCGGCGCCAGGTACACAGGCTGCGGAAGACCTCGCCGCCCTGGAACCAGGAGAGCATGAGCAGCTCGTCCGGATCGGGGATGTCGAAGCGCTCCCCGTACATCTCCTCGCGCTCCAGCTCGAACTGCTCCGGGATGCCCTCGAGCAGCGGGTGGGAGGGCTGCAGGTTCCACAGCCGCTCCTTCTCGTCGGCCTCGCGCCAGCGCAGCCAGCCGCTGGTTCCCAGCACCCGCTTGAAGACCTTGGAGACGTGTCCCGAGTGGAGGACGACCAGGCCCATGCCGGAGAGCACCGCCCGGTGCACGCGCTCGACCACCTCGTCGGAGACCTCGGCGTGGGCCTTGTGACCCCACCAGAAGAGCACGTCGGTGGCGTCCACCACCGCCTGGGTCAGGCCGTGTTCCGGCTCGCGCAAGGTGGCCACGCGCACGTCGGCGTCGAGCCGCTCCAGCACCGCGGAGCGCACCTCGGCGTGGATGCCGTCCGGGTATACCGCTCGCACGATCTCGCTCTCGCGCTCGTGCAGGAACTCGTTGTAGATGGTGACCGCGAGTCGGCTCATGGGATGCCTCCGTGAACGCCGTCCCGTCGGGACGGCCGCCGTCCCGACGGGACGCCTTCGAGCCCCTCGCCCGGGGCCCAAGGAGAGAAGCATACGTCCCGCCGCGCCGGCGCCGTCAAGGGCCCCGGCCACCCTCGGTCTCGCCCGCCGATCGGAGCCGTTCCGGCTCGGCCGGTATGCGTCGCGCCACGCGCGACACGGTGAGGCCCTGGACGAGGATGGAGAAGACCACCACGGCGTAGGTCATCGAGACGATCAGGTCGCGCTCGGAGCCGGTCGGCAGGGACAGCGCCAGGGCCACGGAGATGCCGCCGCGGAGGCCGCCCCACACCATGGTGCGCACCGTCCAGGCGGGGAAGTGCCAGCGCGCTCGCAGCGCGGTGATGGCAACGCCCGCGCTCGTCAGGCGCGCCAGCAGAACCAGGGGGATGGCCAGCAGCGCGGCCGTCCACGGGTAGCCATGCGCCAACACCACCACCTCCAGCCCGATCATCACGAACAGGATGGCGTTCAGAATCTCGTCGACCAGCTCCCAGAAGGTGTCGAGGTGCTCGCGGGTGGTAGCGCTCATGGCCAGCAGGCGGCCCCGGTTGCCGATGAACAGCCCGGCCACCACCATCGCCAGCGGGCCCGACATGTGGGTGGCCTCCGCCAGCGCGTACCCGCCGGCGACCAGCGCCAGCGTCAGCAGCACCTCGACCGTGTACTGATCCACCTCGCGCAGCAGCAGGAAGGTGACGACCCCGAGCACGAAGCCGAGCGCCAGGCCGCCCAGGGCCTCCCGCACGAACAGGGTGAGAGCGGCCTCGCTGCCGCCGCCGTGCCCGGAGGCCGCCGTCGCCAGGTTCAATGCCGCGAGGAACACCACCACGCCCACGCCGTCGTTGAACAGGCTCTCGCCGACGACGAGCGTCTCGACGTCGTGGCGGACCCCCAGGCGCCGAAGGATGCCCAGGACCGCGATCGGGTCGGTGGGGGAGATGAGGGCGCCGAACACCAGGGCCCAGGTCAGCGGCAGGTGGTAGCCGAGCAGCCCCACCCCGACGTAGGCCAGCCCGCCCACCACCAGCGTCGAGAGCAGCACCCCGACCGTGGCGAGCACCAATATGGGCCAGCCCTGCCGTCCCAGGTCCTCCAGGTTGACGTGCAGCGAGCCGGCGAACAGCAGGAAGCTCAGCAGGCCCTGCAGCACCAGCGTCCCGAAGTCCAGCGATCCCAGGAAGCCGTCGGCCCAGTGCCGGAGGCCGGGTCCGCCGAAGATGAGCAGGCCGAGCGAGGTCAAGAGCGCCACCAGCGTCACCCCGATGGGTGTGGGGAGCTTGATCCAGCGCTCGTTCACGAACCCGAAGAGCGCGGTGACCGTGAGGACGAGCGCGAACGACTGGAAGAAGCCCATGCACCGTGATTGTACGTGTCGGGGTGGGCTCCGCGGCACGTTCCGCGCGCCGTGCCGGCGGGGGGCGGCCGTGACATTTGTACCGACAACGGCGGCCCGGGTCGTAGGCCAGCGTGGCCACGGGTAGGCTGTCGACAGTCTGCAGGTGGCCGGCCGGTGGGCCGGCCGAACGTCCGGGAGGGGCGAGGAGACGTGGACAGGCTCTCCGGGGTCACGGCGTGGCCCAGCATCACCGAGCAGGTCTACCGGCGCGTGCGCACCCTGCTGCTCGAGGGCGGCTACGCGCCCGGCGAGCGGCTCAGCGAGGTGACGCTCGCCGAGCGGCTGGAGGTGAGCCGGGGACCGGTCCGCGAGGCGCTCGAGCGTCTCGCGCAGGAGGGCCTGGTCGTCCGCGTGCCGCGTCGCGGTACCTTCGTGCGTCGCTACGGGCGCACCGAAGCGCGCGAGCTCATGGAGCTCCGCCGCGTGCTCGAGAGCGCGGCCGGCAGGCTCGCCATCGAGCGCGCCAGCGACGCCCAGCTCGAGGAGATGCGGGCCCTGCAGAAGGCGGTCGACGTCGTCATCGAGGCCGGCAGCGGCTACCCCCCGGACAAGGACTTCCACCAGGCCGTGGTGCGGCTCGCCGGCAATCGCGAGCTGGAACGCGCTGCCGGCCTGGTCTACGACCAACTGCGCCTGGCGCGCTCGCTCTCCGCCCAGCGAGGCGGCCGGGCGCGCGAGGCATGGCAGGAGCACGCCGCCATCCTGCGCGCCCTGCTGGCGCGCGATGGGGCCGCCGTGGAGGCGGCGCTGGCCGCGCACCTGGCGGCCGCCGAGGCGGCGATCCTGGCGTCCGTGGCCGAAACGGACGTCGATCACCACGGGTTGGAACGGGGGTCCTCCCCCGTTGAGCCGATTGGGAGGTCACGATGAACATCCGGAAGCTCGCTCCCCTCTTGATGACGTTGCTGCTGGCCGCAGTGGGCAGCGCCTTCGCCTTCTCGCCCAGCAACGTCGAGTGCATCGCGCCGGCGGATCCCGGCGGCGGCTGGGACTTCACCTGCCGTTCGGTGGGCAAGATCCTCTACGACCTGAAGATGGTGCCGCAGCCGGTCAAGGTCACCAACATGTCCGGCGGGGGAGGCGGCGTGGCGTACGGCTACGTGGTGAGCAAGCGCGACACCGATCCGAACCTGCTGGTCGCGGCCAGCACCGCCACCACCACCCGCCTGGCGCAGAACCAGTTCGCCGGCCTCACCGAGGACCAGGTGCGCTGGGTGGGCGCCATCGGCGCCGACTTCGGCGTGATCGCGGTCGCCAAGGACTCCCCCTATCAGACCCTCAGCGACCTCGTCCAGGCCGTCGAGGCCGACCCCAGCAAGATCGCCTTCGGTGGCGGTAGCGCCGTCGGCGGCTGGGACCACCTCAAGGTGCTGTTGCTCATGAAGGCCGCCGGCATGGCCAGCGTGAAGAACGTCAAGTACATCTCCTTCAACAGCGGCGGCAACGCCCTCACGCAGCTCCTCGGGCACCATGTGCAGGCCGTGACCGGCGACATCTCCGAGCTCAAGGGGCAGATCGAGGCGGGCGCCGTGCGGCCCCTGGCGGTCCTCTCCGACGAGCGCCTGCCGGGTGACATCAACGCCATCCCCACCGCTAAGGAGCAGGGGTACGACGTGGTCGGCGCGAACTGGCGCGGCTTCTACGTGCCCGGCAAGGCCAGCGACGAGGCCTTCAGCTACTGGCAGGACACGCTCGACCAGCTCTACGCCTCCGACGAGTGGAAGGCGGCCATGGAGAGCAACGGCCTGGCGCCCTTCCACATGAGCGGCAACGCCTTCAACGACTTCGTGAACAAGCAGATCAAGGACCTCCGCGACCTGTCCAAGGAGATCGGGCTGCTGTAGCGGCGCGCGCTCGGCCCGCCCCGCGCGGGGCGGGCCGAGCGTCCTCCGCACGCCGGGGCCGAGGGCGGCCCCGAACGGCCCCCTAGCGTCCATGACCGACCGCATCACCGGCGTCTTCCTGCTGGCCCTGGCCGTCGCGTTCGGCCTGCACGCCCGCGGCTTCAAGACCAACTTCATCACCGACCCGCTGGGACCGCAGGCCTGGCCGATGATGCTGGCGGCCTTCCTGGCGCTCTTCAGCATCTATCTGATCGCCCGCCCGCAACCCGGAAGCGTGTGGCCCAAGCGCGTCGTGCTGCTGCGCCAGCTGGTGCTGGTCGCGGCGCTCGTCGGCTACGCCCTGCTGCTCGACCCCATCGGCTTCGTCGCCGCCACGGTCCTGGTGGTCGCCTTCATGGCGCTGCTCATGGGCGCGCGCTGGTGGCAGGCGGGGGTCACCGGAGTGGCGAGCAGCGTGGCGCTCTATCTTCTGTTCAACTCTCTTCTGGGCCTGCCGCTCCCGGCCGGCGCCCTGTTCGGAGGCTGACGTGGAGACCCTCCACCTTCTCGGTCAGGGCTTCGGGGTGGCGTTCCAGCCCATCAACATCGGGCTGGCGCTGCTGGGCGCGTTCGCGGGCACCATCGTGGGGGCGTTGCCGGGCCTCGGGCCCGCCAACGGCGTGGCCATCCTCATACCCGTCAGCTTCACGCTGGGACTGCGGCCCGAATCGGCGCTCATCCTTCTGGCGAGCGTCTACTACGGCGCCATGTACGGGGGTCGCATCTCCAGCATCCTGCTCAACATCCCCGGCGACGAGCCCGCCGTCATGACCACCCTGGACGGCTACCCGATGGCCAAGCAGGGGCGGGGGGGCTCGGCGCTGGCCATCTCGGCGGTGGCGTCGTTCGTGGGCGCCACGCTGGCCACCGTCGGGCTGATGCTGTTCGCGCCGTTGCTGGCCAAGCTGGCCATCCGCTTCGGCCCCGCCGAGTACTTCGCCCTCTACGTGATGGCCTTCTCGACCCTCTCCAGCCTCACCGGCAAGAACCCGGTCAAGACGCTGATCGGGGCGGTGCTGGGGCTGATGCTGGCCACGGTGGGCCTCGACCCGGGCAGCTCCATCCCGCGCTACACCTTCGGGCAGATGAAGTTCTTCGAGGGAATCGACTTCATCGTCGCCATCGTCGGCCTGTTCGCCATCAGCGAAGCGTTGGTGTTCCTCGAGACGCTGCACGCCGGTGAGTTCGTGCGCTACAAGGTGGGCCGGGTGGCCGCGCGCATACGCGACATCATGGGTTCGCTCATGACCATGCTCCGCGCCAGCGTCATCGGCTTCGTGTCGGGGGTTCTGCCCGGAGCGGGCGCGTCGCTGGGGAGCTTCGTCGCCTACACCGTGGAGAAGCGGCTGGTCGACCGGGACAACACCTTCGGAACCGGCGACCCGCGAGGAGTGGCCGCACCGGAGGCGGGCAACAACGCCGCCGCCGGTGGAGCGCTGGTGCCGATGCTCACGCTGGGCGTGCCCGGCTCCGGCACCACCGCCGTGCTGCTGGCGATGCTGATGTCGCTGAACATCACGCCGGGGCCGCTCCTGTTCACACAGCACCCGGAGGTCGTGTGGGGCCTCATCGCCTCGCTCTACCTGGGCAACATCGTGCTGCTGGTCCTCAACCTCCCGCTGGTGGGGTTCTTCGTGCGGCTCCTGAGCGTGCCCGGCTGGATCCTCATGCCGGTGGTGACGATGGTCGGGTTCCTCGGCGTCTACTCCATCAGCCACAGCATCTTCGATATCTTCCTGATGATCGGTTTCGGCGTAGGGGGCTACCTGCTGCGCAAGCTCGACATCCCGCTGGTGCCCGTGATCCTTGGGCTGCTGCTGGGCGACGACATGGAGGTCAACCTGCGCCGCGCCCTCAACCTCGGCAACGGCAACTGGCTGACGCTCTGGCACAGCCCGCTCTCCATCAGCCTGTGGGTGCTCGCCCTCCTCGGCCTGGTGCTGCCGCTCATCTTCCTTCGGCGCCCGCAGCACGTGGCGGACACCGAGCCGGAGGGGATGACGGAGTAACCCGGGCCGCCGGCTCTCGGCGGCCCCGAAGCCGCCGGACGTGCTCCCCGGAGCTCGACCGGATGCAGCCGTTCCGCGCGCCCGAGGCGCGCGGAACGGCAAGCTCTCGGCGGCCCCCGGGCCGCCGAGAGCCTCAGTCGGTGACGGCTCCCTTCGAGGCGCTGGAGACCTGCGCCGCGTACTTCGCCAGCACGCCGGTGGTGTAGCGCGGCTGCGGCGGTCGCCAGGACGCGCCGCGGCGCTCCAGCTCGGCGTCGTCGAGCTCGACCTGCAGCAGGTTCGCATCGGCGTCGATGGTGACGGTGTCGCCCTCGCGCAACAGGCCGATGGGCCCGCCGACCGCGGCTTCGGGGGCGACGTGGCCGACCACCAGCCCGTAGGTGCCGCCCGAGAAGCGCCCGTCGGTGATGAGCCCGACCGAGTTCCCCAGGCCCTTGCCGATGATGGCGCTGGTAGGGGAGAGCATCTCCCGCATGCCGGGCCCCCCGCGGGGACCTTCGTAACGGACGACGATGATGTCGCCCGCCTCGATCCGGTCCCCCAGGATGGCGTCGAGGCACGCCTCCTCGCTCTCGAAGACGCGTGCCGGGCCCTGCATGCGGCGCGCCTTGAGGCCGGTGGTCTTCGCCACCGCCCCCTCCGGGGCGAGGTTTCCGCGCAGGATGTTGAGGTGTCCGTGCGGGTAGAGCGGCCGGTCGATGGGGTGCACGACGTCCTGCCCCGACGGCGGCGCGGAGGGGGCGTCCGCCAGGTTCTCGGCGACCGTCTTGCCGGTGACGGTGACGCAGTCCCCGTGCAGCAGCCCCGCCCCGAGGAGCATCTTCATCACCAGCGGGATGCCGCCCACGCGGTGCAGGTCGGTGGCGACGTAGCGCCCGGACGGCTTGAGGTCGCAGAAGAGCGGGGTGGTGCGGCGGATGCGCTCGAAGTCCTCCAGCGACAGGTCGACCTCCGCGGCGTGCGCGATCGCCATGAGGTGCAGCACGGCGTTGGTGCTGCCTCCTACGGCCATGACCACGCGGATGGCGTTCTCGAACGCCTCCTTGGTCATGATGTCGCGCGGGAGCAGCTGGTCCTCCACCCGCTGCAGGAGCACGCGGGCGCTCTCCTCGGCGCTGGCGCGCTTCTCGTCGTCCTCCGCCGCCATGGTGCTCGAGCCCGGCAGGCTCATCCCCATCGCCTCGATGGCGGACGACATGGTGTTCGCCGTGTACATGCCGCCGCAGGAGCCGTTGCCGGGGCAGGCGTTCTGCTCGATCGCCCGGAACGTGTCCAGGGGGATGCGGCCGGCGGAGTACTGCCCCACCGCCTCGAACACGCTGACGATGGTGAGGTCCTCGCCGCCGTGGCTACCGGGTTTGATGGTGCCGCCGTAGACGAAGATGCAGGGGATGTTCAGACGGGCGATGGCGATCATCGCGCCGGGACTGTTCTTGTCGCAGCCGCCGACCGCCAGCAAGCCGTCCATGCTCTGCCCGCGGCACACCGTCTCGATGCTGTCGGCGATGACCTCGCGCGACACCAGGCTCAGCTTCATGCCCTCGGTGCCCATGGAGATACCGTCGGAGATGGTGATGGTGCCGAACATCTGGGGCATGCCGCCGCTCTCGCGCGCGGCGCTCTCGGCGGCGGCCGAGAGGTCGCCCAGGCCGGCGTTGCAGGGCGTGATGGTGCTGTGGCCGTTGGCGATGGCCACGATGGGTTTGCCGAAGTCGTCGTCGTCGAAACCGACCGCGCGCAGCATGGCGCGGTTGGGCGCGCGCTGGTCGCCCTCGGTGACCACCGCGCTGCGGCGATTCAGCTTGCTCTTTCTCAGCGTGTCCGCCATGGGTCGCCTCCTGGATGGCGCATTGTAACCAGGACGCGGTGGCAGGCGTCCCTGCGGGCCGCGCGCGGCCGGGCGGTTCCTGCGCGCAGCGCGCGAACCGCGTGGTCTCGCGGCGCTAGCTCCGAGACCCCTCATCCAACGTGAAGTCGTAGACCCCCTGATCGAAGGCGTTGTAGGCGCGGTAGTCGAGCACCTCGTAGAGCCGCGCCCGCGTCTGCATGGCGCCCAGCAGCGCCTGCTGGGTACCCTCGGCCTTCAGCTGCGCCAGCCCCGCCTCCACCGCACCCATGGCGAGGCGCAGGCTCGTCACGGGGTAGATGACCATGTTGTAGCCGATGCGCTCGAGCTCCGCGGCATCGAGCAGCGGCGACTTGCCGAACTCGGTCATGTTGGCGAGCAGCGGCACGTCCAGCGCGTCGCGGAAGGCGGCGAACTCGTCGGCGCTCTCCAGCGCCTCCGGGAAGACCGCATCGGCGCCGGCGTCCACGTAGGCGCGGGCGCGTTCCACGGCCGACTCCAGGCCCTCGACGGCGCGGGCGTCGGTGCGGGCGACGATGACCAGGGCGTCGTCGCGCCGGGCCTCGACCGCGGCGCGCACGCGCCGCAGCATGCTGGGCGTGTCCACCAGGCGCTTGTGGTCGAGGTGCCCGCAGCGTTTGGGGTTCTCCTGGTCCTCCAGGTGCAGGGCGGCGACGCCGGCGTCCTCGAGCTCCTGCACCGTGCGCGCCACGTTGACGGCCTCCCCGAAGCCGGTGTCGGCGTCCAGCAGCGCCGGCAGGTCGGTCGCCCGGGCGATCACGCGGCCGCGGTCCGCCACCTCGTTGAGGCCGGTGAGCCCGATGTCGGGGAGGCCCAGGTCGGCGGCGATCACCGCGCCGGAGATGTACACCCCGTCCCAGCCCTGCTCCTCCAGCACGCGCGCCACCAGCGGCGAGAAGGCGCCGGGCAGGCGCAGCAGGCGCCCGCTGGCCAGGCCCTCGCGCAGGGCCCGGCGCTTGGCGTGGGCGGGACGATCCGAGAAGAGCATCAGAAGATGCCGCGCTGGTCGCGCTCGCTGCGAGGGAGGGTGCCTTCCTCGGCGACCGGGGTGAGGCCGGCGAGCTGCTCGCCGCGGAGCTCGGCCAGGTCGGCGACGAGCTCCAGGAAGCGGTCCTGCTCGCGCGCCGGCACGACCCCGTCCGCCAGCCGGCGGAACTTCCCGCGGTACTGCTCGCGGCCGAAGGGGCGGCGTCCGTTCGGGTGCGCGTCGGCTACGGCCAGCTCGGCGTCGACGGTGTCGCCTCCACGGAGACGCACCTCGACCCGCGCGCCGAACGCCTTCTGGGCCGGGTCGGGGTGGTGGTAGCGCTCCGTCCACGCGGGGTCCTCCACCGTGCGCACCTTTCGCCACAGCCGCACCGTGTCCGCCCGGCGGGCGCGCTCGGGGGCGTAGCTGCGTTGGTGGTGCCATGCGCCGTCCTGCAGCGCCACGGTGAAGATGTACATCACACTGTGGTCGAGCGTCTCGCGGCTCGCCTCGGGATCGTACTTCTCGGGGTCCCCGGCGCCGCTGCCGATGACGTTGTGGGTGTGATGCGAGGTGTGGATGACGACCTCCTCGATCGCGTCCGGGTCGGGGATGCGGGACCTGAGCTCGAAGGCGAGGTCGATGAGCGCCTGCGCCTGGTACTCGGCGGAGTGCTCCTTGGTGTAGGAGCGCAGGATGGCGCGCTTGGGCTCACCGGCTGCCGGGAGGCGCACCTCGTAGCGCCCGTCCTCGCCGTCCAGGATGCGGGCGACCAGGCTGTCGCGGCCCTCGTAGATGGGCGCGGGAGCGCGCTCGCCGCGCATGGCGCGGTCCGCGGCCAGGATGGCGAGCAGGCCGGAGTGGCCGGGCACGTACGCCTTCCAGCTTGAGATCTCGCCCTTGCGCGACTGGCGGGTGGTCACGCTGGTGTGCACCGCCTGGTTGATCGCCTGGGTGAGCGTCGGCACGTCGAGCCCGAGCAGCGTGCCCAGGCCCGCCGTGGTGGCGGGGCAGAGGTGCGCCATGTGGTCGATGCCGTGCGCATGGAGCGAGATGGCGTCGACCAGGGCGATCTGCACTTCGTAGGCCGTGGCGATCGCGCGGGCCAGGCTGCGGCCGCTCGCGCCGACCTGCTGCGCGACGGCGACCAGCGGCTGGATGTTGTCGCCCGGATGGGCGTAGTCGGCCGCCAGGTAGGTGTCGTGGAAGTCGAGCTCGCGCACGGCGGTGGCGTTCGCCCATGCCGCCCACTCCGCCTCGACGGTGGTGGCGGCGCTCAGGCCGAGGAGGGTGGCGCCGCCCCGCCGAGGGTGCGCGAGCGCCTGGCTGCGCGCGTTGGCGACGGGATCGCGGGCGAGCGCGGCGGCCGCGACGGCGGCGTTGTCGATGACGCGGTTGACGATCATCGCTTCGACGTCACGATCGAGCGGGGCCGGATCGGCGGCGACGGCGGCGAGCCGGTTGGCGAGCTGCGCGTCCGGCGCCAGCCGGGTTCCGGCCGGTGAGACGGTCACGGGGAAGGTGCGCATGTACGAATCATATGCGCGGTGGGACGCGCCCGCAGGCGCGCGTGGCGCCATCCGGGTGCACTGGACGGCGGCCATGGTCCCCTCGGCGAGGGCCCGCTCCGGCTGCGATCGGGCCCGTAGCCCGCGTCGGAGCGGCCGCCGCTCGCAGCCGCGCGGGTCGGCCGACCGCGCCCGCCGCCGACGCCGCACGCCGCGTCGGCGTAAGGTGGGACGCGATGACGACAGAGACGACCAGCGACAAGGGAGGCGGCGGGAGCGGGGCGCGCGGCGTCACCCTCGAGGGCGTGCGCGTGCGCTTCGGCGGCGAGGCGGTGCTCGACGAGGTCGAGCTGACCCTCCCCCCCGGGGTCACCGTGCTCCTGCGCGGCCCCAACGGCGCGGGGAAGAGCACGCTCCTGCGGGCGATGGCGGGGCTGCTCCCCTTCGACGGCGAGATCAAGCTCTTCGGGGCGCGTCCGCGCACGCTCGAGGGCAGGGCGGCCTTCGCCTTCGTGGCGGACGTGCCGGTGCTGTTCGAGGACCTCACCGTGCGCGAGCACGCGACCTTCGTGAGCCGCGCCTACGACCGGCCCGAGGCCGAGGAAGCGACGCTCTCGTGGCTGGAGCGCTTCGAGCTCGGTCCTCGCCTCGACGAGTTCCCTGGGACCCACTCACGGGGGATGCGCCACAAGACGGCACTGGCGCTGGCGCTCGGGGCGGGGCCCGAGCTGCTGCTGCTCGACGAGCCCTTCAACACCCTCGACGCCGACGCGCGCGTGACGCTGGCCGAGGCGTTGCGGCAGCGCGCGACGGACGGGCACGTGAACCTGCTCAGCGCCCACGAGCAGTCCCTGGAGAGCGACCTGGGGGCGCGCGTGGTGGAGGTGCGCGGGGGCCACGTGAGCGCGTTGCGTGGCTAGCGTGGGCGCCGCCGGGGGCGGACGCGGGACGGGCCTCGGCGCCTTCGAGCGGCGCATGTTCCGCCGCCGTGTGGGCCGCACCTACCGCTGGGTCGGGCGCACCTTCGGCTGGTCGACGATCCTCTACCTGCTCTTCTGGATCGCCCTGTTCGTGGTGGGGGGCGTGCAGTCGGCGGCCCCTCTGGCCACGCCCTTGCCGGCCGCCGCCTTGCCCACCGCCCTCGACGCGCTGGCCCTGCTGGCGCTGGCCAGCGTGGCGCTGCAGCGGACCCCGCCGGTGGTGATGGGTCGGGCGCACGCGCAGCTGCTGGGGTTGGCGCCGTGGCCCGCGGCGCGCGTGTTGCGGCCACGCCTGGTCGGCTACTTCATCTCGCGGGTGCTGGTCGGGGGCGTCGTGGGGACGGCCGTCTGGCTGCTGGTGAGCATCCTCTTCGCGTTGTCGGCGCCCGCGCTGGTCGCCCTGGGGGCGACCCTGTGGCTGCTGCGCTCGGCGTTGGCGACGCTGGTGTACGAACGCAATCGTGCGGCCTGGCCGTTGCTGGCGGCGGTGTCGTTGCTCGCCGCCGCCGGGGTGGCGTCGGGGCCGCTGGGGTACGACCAGGGAGCGGCCGCCACATTCGGGGCGGCCGTGGCCGCCGGTGCGTTCGCCGTGCTGAGCGTGACGATCACCCTCTCGGGTCAGCGCGACGCCTATCCGGCGGGCTACCTCTACGACGCCACCATGGTCTCGGAGTTCCGTAGCGCGGTGTTCTTCGCCGTGATGACCCAGAACGCCGGCGCCCTGCGCCGTCGGGGGCCGCTGGCGCGCAGCCGGCGCCGCCGCGGGCGCCGCGCGGGCCGGGCGCGGCTGCGCCTACCGGCGCCGCCCGCCCAGTACGGCGCGCTCGGGGGCGTGGCCTGGCGCAGCGCGCTGAGCTTGTTGCGCGCGCCGCTGCTGATGAAGCTCGCCCTGCTCGGCGCCCTCGGCTACATCTACGCCACGCTGTCGGCGGGGGTGGTGGGCGGCCTGCCGCTCGCCGTGCTGGGCATCGCCGCGGGCTTCCTCGCCTCGTGGCTGCTCGGACCCACCATCGAGCCGATGCCGTTGCCGGTCGACCCCTTCGCGCGCGGCGGCGGGCGGGTGCTTCCGGGCGTGGTCGCCGCCGGCGTGCTGTTCGCGGCCCTCGCCATCGCCGGCGTCAACCGTGGCGGCAGCGTGAGCGGGTCCGAGGCGGCGCTGCTGGCGTTCGCGCTGCTGGCACTGGCGACGGTCACGCTGGAGAAGGCGTCGAGCTGGCTGCACGTTTCGCACCGGGAGTGGACCACCTGGGGGCTGTCCGGGCTCCTCAGCGGCACGATCTTGTGGATCCTCAGCGCGCTCGGGGGTCCCGGCGCGATCGCCCTGGGGGCCCTCGGGCTCGCCTTCTTCGCGTTGCTCATGCTGCCCTGAGGCTCGCTCGCGGGCGGGTGGGGCGCAGGCTCAGCGGCGTGGCAGGAGCAGCACGATGCCGGCAGCCATCAGCGCCAGGCCCGCGAGGCGCGCGCCCGTGAGCGGGATGCGGGCCGCGCCCCAGCCGGCGGTGTCGATGACCACGGCGGCCACCATCTGACCGAGGATGATGCCGCCGAGGCCGGCGGCGATGCCGAGGCGGGGAAGCGCGAAGGCCATGCCGATCAGGATGCCCACGCCGAGCGCGCCGGCGGCGCCCCAGTAGGGGGCGCTGCGCACCAGCCCGTCCCAAGGCAGCACGCCGGAGACGACGGCGACGGCGACGAGGGCCAGAAGCGACAGCGTGCCGCCGGCGACGTTCACGAGCATGCCGGTACGCGCCGCGCCGACGAGGCCCTGAGACGTGCGCACCACGGCGCCCTGCGTGCCTATCGCGAGCCCGGTGACGAGGGCGGCGGCGACGGAGATGATGACGGTCCTGTCCATGGCGTACCTCCACCCCGCGCGGCGGCGCCACGCGGGCAACGACGCGACCGTGCCGCGCCGGCCCCCGCGTGGCGCCGCGGCGGACGCTCCGCGAGGAGCGCCGCCGGTGACGGGACACCGCCTCCCGCCCGGGGCGTTGGCGCATCGTACCGCGCGCCCGGCGCCGGCGTGCCTACAGCCAGTCGGGCGCCCACAGGCCCGGCAGCAACCGCGCGCGGGCGTAGTCGTCGAGGTCCAGGAAGCCACCGTGAAGCGGTGGCGGGCGGTCGAGGCTGTCCCCCTCGAGCTTCAGGGGGAAGCTCAGCTCGCTGGGATGAGTCACGCCGTCGCGGCTGGCGAGCAGCGCGCTGTGCAGCGTGCCCAGGCCGCTGCAGGCCTGGGATCCCACCATGACGCCCTTGCCCGCCTGCCGCGCCATGCTCAGCATGGCCAGCGAGACGTGCCAGCCGCTGCGGGCGGGCTTGATGTTGAGGATGTCGAAGGTATCTGCCTCGAGCTCGCGCTGCAGGTCGGCGAGGCCGAAGGCGCTGTCGTCTGCGATGATCGGCAGCACCCCGGCGCGTACGAGCGCCGCCCGCTCGCGCAGCCGGTGGACGGGGAGCGGCTCCTCCACCCAGGCGATGCCAAGACGGGCAAGGCGTTCCAGCCGCTGCGCCGCGTCCCCCGCCTCGAAGGTCTGGTTGGCGTCGGCGTAGAGCCGTACGGACGTGCCGAACTCAGCCCTGAGCGCCCGGATGACGGCCTCGTCGTGACCGGCGTCGCGCCCGACCTTGACCTTCAGGACGCGTACCCCCGCCTCGACGACGCGGCCCGCCTCCGCCAGCATGTCCGGCAGCGGCGCGATGCCCAGGATGAAGCTCACCTCGGGCCGGCGCTGCGGGCCGGTCTCCAGCGCGGCCAGGCTGCTCCCGCGCGACGCCGCCAGCGCCTCCGCCAGGGCGAGGTCCAGCGCGCCCTTGAGGGCGAAGTTGAATGGCAGGGAGGACAGCGCAGCGGCCGCGCCGGCGGCATCGTCGGCGGCGAGCCCCGTGAGGCGCGGCGCAAGGTGGCGCGCCAGCGCCGCGCGCATCCCCTCGGGCGTCTCGCCGTAGATGGTCGGTCGCAGGGGGGCCTCGGCGATCCCCACGGCGCCGTCGGACAGCTCCACGCCCAGCAGCAGATGCTCCAGGCGCGCCAGCTCGCTGCCCGCTCCCCAGCGCAACGCGCCCGCCATCGGCAGCGACAGCGGCGCCGTGCCGACACGTGCGATGCGTACCCGGTCGTCGCCCGCGTGCCCCGTCATGGCGACCAGCCTACAGCCAGGCGCGGATGCGTGCCGCCACCACGTCGGGGGGCTCGCGGCCGGTGTCCAGGCGGAGCCTCCGCGCCGGCGGCTGGGGCTCCAGGAGCGCCCACGTGGCCGCCGGGTCGTAGTGGCTGCTCTCCTCGGCGACCACGCGCGCGCCGGTCACGACGGCGTCCGGCTCGAGTCCGCCGGCGGCGGCCGCCAGGGCGGACACGTCGGTCAGCCGCGCCAGTCCGGGGACCTGCAGCAGGCGGTCGCGGAGGGTCTCGTCGCGGGCCTCGTCCGCACCGGGCGCGCCCTGCCCGTGCGCACCCGGCCCCTGGACGCCCGGCCCCTGGACGCCCGGCCC
>Ga0102953_1000127_pt1 | contig 51302 bp, 42 predicted proteins | sample SalPon2A_C_D2_MG_FD_78509 | JGI IMG/M metagenome (GOLD analysis project Ga0102953, IMG submission 78509) | Soil microbial communities from South San Francisco under conditions of wetland restoration - Salt Pond MetaG R2A_C_D2_MG | ecosystem: Environmental > Terrestrial > Soil > Wetlands | place...
CCGCAGGTCGAGGTGCAGCGGCGGCCCCAGGTCGGCGGCATGCTCGCGCAGCTTCTCGAACAGGGTGAACACGCGCATCTCGTGACCCACGGCGAGCACGCGCCCGGCGGCCTCGGCCGCCGCCAGCACACGGTCGCAGTCGGCCACCGTGATGGCCATCGGCTTCTCGACCAGCACGTGCTTGCCCGCCTCCAACGCGCGGACCGCGTGCTCGGCATGGAGGTAGTTGGGGCTGGCGACGATCACGGCGTCGAGGTCGGCAGCGAGGAACGCCTCGAGATCGGTCGTGACGGGAACGCGCCACTCGCTGCGCAGGCGCGCGGCGCTCTCGCGGGTGCGCACCAGCACCCCCGCCGGCGCCACCCCGCACGCCTCGAGCGCGCTGCGGTGCATGGCGGCCCAGCGTCCGCCGCCGACGAGCCCGACGCGGATGCCGCGCCAGGGCCCGGTGCGGCCCGGCGCGCTCACGCCGCCTCCCCCTCGAGCGGCGGCAGGTCGTCCAGCGCCTCCGAAGGCGCGACGTCCCGGTCCTCGGCGATGGAGGTCAGCACGGCGAGCGAGGTGCGCAGCGCGCGGACCCCGTCCTCGAGGGTGGCGAGGGGACGGTGCTCGAGCCCGGCCAGCTCCGCCCGGAAGCTGGCGATCTCCTCCCGCCAGGGGTCGACCGGCGGCGCCTCCCAGCGCAGCGCCCCGTCCGAGCCGAGCAGCGCGACCTGCTGCGGCCACTCCACCGTGATGAGGCCGTCGGGCCCCATGTAGCTGTGCCGCTCGGTGGCCGGGATCCCGGCCGGCAGCCCCCACGACACCTGGATCTGCCCGACGCCTCCGCTGGGGTAGCGCAGCGTGATCACCGCGCTGTCGACCGCCTTGTGGCGGATGCTGGCGAGCTCCGGCTTGCCGTTCCCGAAGGTGTAGCCGTAGGCGCGCACGCTCCGGGGTTGCTCGCCGAAGAAGGCCCCCCACTGATCGAAGATGTGGCAGCACATGTCGATGATGGGCCCGCCGTTGGCGGCGGCGTCGTGCATCAGCAGCTTGGGGCGCACCCCCGCGGCGAGCGTGGCCTGCGCGAGCACGGGCGCGCCGATCTGGGCGCCGAACGCGAGGATGCGCGCGCTGGCCGGATCGAAGCGCCGCATGAAGCCGATGCGCAGCCGCCGCCCGCTGCGCGCCGCAGCCTCGCGCATGGCCTCCGCCTCCGACAGGCGCAGCGCCGCGGGCTTCTCGCACAGCACGTCCTTGCCGGCGTCCAGCGCCTCCACGCTGTAGCGCGCATGCAGGTAGGTCGGGGTACACACCGACACCGCGCCGACATCCCCCCGCTTGACGGCGGTCCCCAGCTCGGAGAGCGCCAGCGCGCCGTGGACGGCCGCCACCCGCTCGGCCCGCCCCCGGTCCGGGTCCACCACGGCGACCACCCGGGCACCGGCCTCGGCCCACCAGCGCGCGTGCCGGGCGCCCATGTCCCCCGCGCCGACCACCACCACGCCTGGCGGCTGCGCCGTCACGAGGCGTACCTCCGGTGCCAGCCCTCGCCGGCGCCCGCCAGCGCCGCTTCGCCGCCGAAGCGCCGATGCGCCGTCCACGGCCGCGCGCCCTCGGCCAGCGCCGAGATGGCGCGGAGGTAGGGCAGCGCCCGGCGCCGCAGCCGCGCCTCCACCGCGTCGACGTCGGGGTAGGCCTCGAACGCTTGCAGCCACACCGCCCGCCCGGCCAGGAAGCCGCTCGCGCCTGCCTCGAAGGCGAGGCCGAGGTCGGCCTCGAACTCGGCCGGGCCCACGCCGGCGCTGAGCAGCACCCACGGGGAGGGGGCGGCCGCGTCGAGTTCCCGGAGCATCGCTCGCACTTCCTCGAGGGTAAAGAGTACGGGGCGCTCGCGTCCATCGAACGCGCCACCGTGGAAGCCGCGGCAGTGCTTCAGGTCCGCCGGGAACTCGAGCTTGTAGACGTCCACCCCGAAGCGGGCATCGGCGAAGCGGCGGACGGACGCGAGCACGCGCTCGGGACGCTCCGCCTGGTACTCGGGGGAGGACGCGTCCTCGCCCGGCAGCGGGTAGACCAGCAGCTCCAGGATGAAGGGGATGTCGTGCCGGCGGCAGGCTTCGCCCACGCGCTCGACCAGCGCCTCCTGATGGGCGCGTGTCGCCTCGGAGGCGTCGGGCCGGTACCAGGCGAGCAGCTTCACCCCCGCGGCCCCTGCGCGCTTGATCTTGGCGACGTCCCAGCCCTCGATGAGACGGCTCCTGCGCTCGCCCTCCGGGGCGTCGAAGCCGTAGTCCTCGAGCGTGCTGATGATGGCCGTCCGCCCCGGCACGTGGCCGAGGGCGGTGGCGTGCGTCCACACCGGATCGATCAGGATGGCGCCGGCCTCCGGCGCGAGCGTGCGCGTCAGCAGCGTCTTGGCGCGGGCCACCTCGTCGAAGCCGAGCGTCGCCGGGTCGCGGCCGTCCCGCCGCGTCAGGGCGGCGAACAGCGGTGGGCGCTGATCGACGGCCACCATCCGGAACACGCCGTCTTCCGAGGCCATGGTCGTCAGCGCGCGGAGCTTGCCCGCGCTCAGGTGATCTTCCATCGTTCGCCTCTCCTCTCCGGGCGGGTCCCGCCCAGCGGCCCCGAGCGGGCCTTCAAGACGCCCACGGGCCGGCTCCGGTTGCCCGGGCCGGCCGGGGCGCATGCCCGGCTCATGCCGGCAGCCGGCGGCCGGGCATGGCCGCCCGCATGAACGCCCTCGCCTCGGCGTCGGTGGGGATGCCCGCGCGCGAGCCGAAGGCGCGGCACGCCATGGCCGCCACCGCCACGCCGTAGGCGCCGGCATCCCGCGCGGCGAGCCCGCGGGCCAGGCCGGCGGCGTAGGCGCCGTGGAACACGTCCCCCGCGCCGGTGGTGTCGACGGCGTCCACCGGCGGCGCCGGAACGTGCGTCGTGCCTTCGCCGTCGTCCAGGAGCAGCCCGTCCGCGCCGAGCGTGATGCCCGCCACCTGGCCGGGGCGCGCGCGCAGCCGGGGCAGCGCCGCCTCGGGCTCGTCGCGTCCGAGCAGCTCGGCGGCACACTCGCGCGAGACCAGCAGGTGGTCGGCCAGGGGCGCATGGTCGAAGTGGCGCAGGTCGCCGAAGTCGGCCACCACCGCGGCGCCCGCCCGCCGGGCGGCCTGCGCCGCCGCCACGCACAGCTCCGGATGCCGCAGGTCCACCAGCACCACGTCGGCGGCCGTCACCGTCACGCCGCCCAGCCACTCCGGCGAGTCGCGCAGGCCGCTGCCGCGGTACGGGAAGATCCAGCGCTCGCCGTCCGGCGCCACCAGCACGGCACTGACGAAGGTGCGGGCGCCGGGAAGGCGCCGCACGCCCGAGACGTCCACGCCGGACCCCTCCAGCTCGGCCAGCAGCAGCTCGCCGGCGGGATCGTCGCCGTGGAGCGCCACCAGGCGCGCACGCACGCCGAGCCGCGCGGCGGCGACCGCGGCTGTGGCGGCCGGGCCGCCTCCCTGGACGCGGTAGGCGCTGGCATCGGTGCGCGACGCGAGCGGCGGGAAGCGCTCCACCCGCCAGACGTGGTCGAGGCACGACAGCCCGACGCACAGCACGCGCCCGCCGCCCGCCGGGGTGGTGTCCGGGGCGGCGCTCACGGTTGCAGGTAGGGGCGCGCCGGCAGCGCCGGCAGCACCGTCGCGCCCAGCAGCGCGCAGAGCTCGAAGAGGGCGGCGGTGTGCGCGCCGCGCCCGAAGGCGAGGTGATGCGGCAGCCCGCGGTCGAGCAGGTTGGCGACCAGCCCCGCGCCGCCGACGCGTTCCTCGCCCCAATGGAGGTCCGAGAGCCAGCCGCGCACGCCGTCGAAGCCCGCCTTGTCCGGCCGCGTCACCTCGCCGGAGGCGATGACGGCGCCGCGCCCGCCGCCGAGGAGGCGGAAGCCGCTCACCGGGCCTGCGCGCAGGCGCATGTCGCGGATCACGCCGATGCCCCGGTTGAAGTGCGCGGTGAGGCGGGTGCCCGGCCGCCCGTCCGCACCGGCCGCCGCCCACGCGAGCGGAGCGTTGCCGCAATGCCATACCAGCAGGCTGTCGTCGTCGGCGTCGACGTCGGACAGGTCCATGAGGATGGCGCTCTCCCGGCTGACCCCCTGCAGCGCCAGCATCGACAGCGCGCCCATGACGTCGCCCTCGCAGGCGGCCGGCACCTCGCGCCCGCTCATGTCGCCCATGGCGGCGCACGCCATCGATCCGCACGCCTCCGGCAGCTCGGGCCAGCAGCGCACCGCCAGCGCGTCGGCGCCGACGTCCCGCGCCATCGCCTCCAGGGCCGCGTCGATGCGCGCGCCCCGGACGAGCTGCTCGAAGGCGACATCGGCCCGCTCGCGCTCCGCCCAGCTCCGGGCGCGGGCCTCGGCCTCGGCATCCGGCACCGCCGCGACGCGCTCGAACAGCTCCGCGAGCTCCCGGCGCACCACGCGGGCGCCCGCCAGCACAGGCGCCTCCTCGAGTCCGTAGAAACCCGGTGCCGTGCCGCCGATGGCGAGGACCGAGGCCCCCCTGAGGGCGGCGACCCCGCGGAGGGCGTCCACGGTCACGGCGAGCCGCCGGGCGAAGCGCGCGTCCCCCGCCTCGCCGTAGAACCATTTGACGGGCTCCGCCTTGTCCACCTCGGGGTGGCGGAGCGTGGACAGCGCCATGGTGGCGCCGCACAGCGAGTTGAGCGGCAGCGGGCCCTCGGCGCCGCGGCCCCCGGCCCTCTCGGGCAGCGCCCACACCCCCACGCGCGGCACGGCGCGGAGCAGCGGCGCCACGACGTCGCCGGTGGCGAAGGTGGTGAGCTGGACGAGCAGGTAGTCGAGGCCCCGCTCCGCCAGCTCCCCGGCGGCGCGGCGCGCCTCCTCGGCGTCCGCCACCGGCGCGAAGGTCGCCAGCTCGAAGCTCAGCGCCTCGGCCAACGTCTCCAGGCCGCGGATGCTGGCGCGGACCGCCCCGGCGGTGTCCCCCTGGAACGCGGGGCGCGTGACCGGCACGAAGCCGATGCAAAGAGGCTGGGCGGTGCGGCTATGGATCGTCATCCTTTCACCCCTCCGGCCGTGAGGCCGCTGATGATGCGCTGCTGGAAGAACAGGATGAGCAGCACCAGAGGCACGATGCCGATGGTGATCGCAGCGGAGATGACCGCCCAGGGGAAGGCGAACTGTCCCTGGTAGAGGGTGATCCCCACCGGCACGGTGCGCATGTTCATGGCGGTGTTGAAGGTGAGCGCCAGCAGGAACTCGTTCCAGGAGTTGACGAAGGCGATGATGCCGGCGGTGACCATGCCCGGAGCCGACAGCGGCGCCACCACCCGGAACAGCGCCCCCACGCGTGTCGCACCGTCGACGGTGGCCGCGGCCTCGAGGTCCTCCGGGATGAGCTGGAAGAAGCTCGTGAGGATGAGCGTGGTGATGGGCAGGCTCAGCGCCACGTACGGGATGATGAGCGCCCAGTAGGTGTTGAGGAGGTTGGGGGTCGTCACCGCCTGCGGCATGAACCCCCACCCCATGGCGTGCAGGTACCCGAACAGCCCGCTCAGGCCCGGAACCTGAACACCGACGAACAACCGGTAGAGGGGCACCAGCATGACCAGCGCCGGGAACATGCTGGTCATCACGATGGCGGTGAGGATCGCGCGGCGGCCGCGCAGCTGCAGTCTCGCGAGGGCATACCCGGCCAGCGCCGCGAAGAGCACGCAGACCAGCGTGGCGACGACCGAGACCACCGCCGAGTTGAGCAGGAACCGCGCGAACGGATTCTGCCGGAAGACCTCCAGGTAGTTCAGGACGGTGGCGTGGTCGGGGAGATAGGTGATGGGGATGTGGGTCAGCTCGTCCTCGCGCTTGAGCGAGGTGAGGAGCAGCCACACGGCCGGGAACAGGCCGTTGACGATCATCAGCAGCAGCCCCAGCCGCGCCGCCAGGTAGCCGAAGCCGCGGCGCGGCCGGCGGGGGCGCCTTGCAGGAACGGGCGCAGCGGACGTCATTCGGTGTAGATCCAGCGAAGATAGAAGACCGTGATCGTCAGGCTCAGGACGAACAGCACCACGGACAGGGCGCCCGCGTAGCCGATGTTGAGCGCCAGGGTGCTGTTGTAGATGTAGGCGCCCAGCGTCTCCAGGCTACGCCCCGGCCCCCCGCGCGTCATGGCGAAGGGGATGTCGAAGGTCTGGATGGCGGTGAGGGTCCGGAAGATGAGCGCCACCGCGATCGACGGCCTGAGCAGCGGCAACGTGATGCGCCAGAAGCGCTGCCAGGCGCTTGCGCCGTCGACCACCGCCGCCTCGTACAGGCTCTCGTCGATGGACTGCAGGCCGGCGAGCAGGATGAGGCCGACGAAGGAGCTGGTCTTCCAGACGATGGTGATGTTCACCGCGGCGATGGCGGGGGCCACCCGCGCCAGCCACAACGGCCCGTGGATCCCCAGCCGTGCCAGCACGTCGTTGACGACGCCGTATTGGCCCTGGAACAGCCAGGCGAAGGTGAGCCCGGCGAACACCCGCGGCATGGCCCAGGGGAGCAACAACGACACCCTCCCCAGCCACCTGAGCCGCGACGGGACGTTGGCGAGCAGCGCCAGCGGCAGGCCCACCAGGAACGAGCCGGCCACGCTCACCACGATGATCAGCAGGGTGATGGAGAAGGAGTTCCAGAAGCGGGCGTCGCCCCAGCGCCCTCCCTCGGCGGGGTGCAGGCCCAAAAGCCCCGCGAAGACGACGAGCACGGCGGCGGCGAGGAACGCCGCCCAGACGGGCCCCAGCCGGCGCCGCCGCGCGGCCCACAGGAGGGGCGCCAGCGACGCCATCCCCAGGAGCCGCAGCCACAGCAGCTTGGACGGGCTCCAGATCAGGCCCTCGCCTCCCAGCATGTGACGGAAGTTCTGCACGCCGATGAAGGGCGTGCCGCGGAAGGGTTGGTTGAGGCGGTTGAAGTGCAGCGACTGCCACACCACGCTGACCATCGGATAGAGCATCACCGCCGCCAGGGTGAGGAGCGCCGGCAGGAGCAGCAATACGCCGAGCTGGGCGTCGCTCAGGTTGCCTCTGCGCAGCCGGCGCCAGAATCCTGGCCGCCTGTAGGGGAGGTGGGGGGCGCTTCTGGCCATGGATCAGGTACCCGGCAACACCGGGGTGGGGGGCTCGAGGCACGCCCCACCCCGGTGTCCAGCTTACGTCGCCCGGGCTACTGGCTGAGGATGTCCTCCAGGCCGGTCTGCATCTTCTGCAGCGCCTGAGCGCCGGTCATCGAGCGTGCGAAGAAGGCGTTCATGGTGGTGCGGATGAGGTCGCTCACGTCCGGGTAGAGGGGGGTCACCGGCCGGGGGCGGGCGTTGACGATGACGTCGTAGAACTGTTCGTACTGCGGCGCCGCCTTCAGCACGGCGGGGTCCTTGTAGAGCGCCTTGCGGGCGGGGATGTTGCTGGCCTGCACCGCCAGCGTGCGCTCGGTGTCGACGCTGGACAGGAAGCGCATGAGCTTGAAGGCGTCCTGCTTGTTGGCGCTGTAGGGGTTCATCGCCCACTGCCAGCCGCCCACGCAGGTGGCGGACTGGTGGCCGGCGAAGGCGGGCAGCGGCGCCACGCCGACGTTGCCCTTGACGTTCGTCTTGTCCGGGCCGTTGCCCTGGAAGTGCGCCCAGGCGTAGCCCCAGTTGAGCATGAACACCACGTTGCCCGCCTGGAACATCTTGCGCGAGTCGTCGGTGGCGACCGAAGCGATGTCTTGGATGGTGATGCCCGACGAGAGCGTCTCGTCGTACCAGTCCATCACCTGCTTGCCGGCGGGCGTGTCGATGGTGATGTTGCCGTTCGCGTCACGCCAGTTGCCGCCGGCCGACCACAGCGGCTCCAGGAGGGTGCAGTTGGTGCCCTCGATGGCGGCCCCCTGGTAGTTGAACCCCTGCAGGTTGGGGTTGTTCTCCCCCTTCATGATGGTGAGTGCCTGGTTCTTCAGTTCCTCCCAGGTCTTCGGCGGCTGGAAGCCGTACTTGTCGAGCAGGTCCTTGCGGTAGTAGAGGAACTGCGCGTCGGTGAAGGCGGGGATGGCGTATAGCTTGCCGTCCACCGTGTCGGCGCTCACCGGTCCGGACAGGAACGACGCCAGGTAGGTCTTCTCCGCGTCCTTGGAGGCGAAGTACCCGTCGAGCGGCTCGGCCCAGCCCGAGGCCGCGTACTGCGCCGGGCGGATCACGTCGATGAGCATGACGTCGATGGCCGAGGACTTGCTGGTCAGGACCGTGCTCAGGTACTGCTGCTGTACGTCGCTGGTGGCGCCCCCGACCTCGAAGGTGGCGTGGATGCCGGGGTTCTGCGCGTTGAACTGCTCGAGCAGCGGACCGATCACGTCGGGGCGCTGCTGCCCCCCGATGAACACCTTGAGGTTGACCTGGGCGCCGGCGCTGGCGAGCAGCACGGCGAAGGCGAGGGTGACTAGGATGTTCAGCGGTCGTCTCATGGTTGCCTCCTCGATGCGATGTGGCGTGGGGTGGGCGTGCGTTCACTCGTCCCTCAGGCGACACCTCCATCGGCAACGTGCGGGGCGGTGCTGTCCCGCACGACCAGGCGGGTCGCCAGTCGGACGGAGCTGACCTCGCCGCCGGACATCAGCGTGACCAGCGCGTCGAAGGCCATCTCGCCGAGCCGGCGCGTGGGCTGGCGGACGGTGGTGAGCGCCGGGCTGGCTACGGCCGCCAGCGGCGTGTCGTCGAAGCCGACCAGCGCCACGTCCCGCGGCACGCACAGGCCCGCGGCACGGAACGCGTCCAGGGCCCCGAGCGCCACGAGGTCGTTGTTGGCGAGGACGGCGGTGAAGGGCGTGCCGCGTTGCAGCAGGGCCCGGGCGGCCGCGGCGCCGCCGGCGCGGCTGTCGTCGGTGGCGACCAGCAGATCGCGGTCGGCGTTCAACCCGAAGGTCTCGATGCCCGTCCGGTAGGCGCGGATGCGCCGCTCGGCGTAGCGCGAGCCGCGCGGACCCGAGAGCAGCGCCACCCGGCGGTGGCCCAGCTGTTGGAGGTGCGCCAACGCCTGCCAAACCCCCGCCCGCTCGTTGCTGCCGATGGTGACGGCCTTGAGGGCACGCGGACCGGCGTGGATGGCGACCAGCGGGAAACGCGCTTCGACGAGCGCGTTCAGCTCCGGAACGTCGGCGTCGGTGACGCTCGAGCCGAGCACCAGCAGCCCGTCGACCCGCCCCTCGCGAGGCCAGAGCGCGAAGTCCGGCTGCGGCGCGGTGGACAGGAGCAGCGCGAACCCCGCCTCCTCCGCGCGCCCCGACACGCCCAGCAGCAGCTCGCTGAAGTAGGGGTTCACGAACACCAGCTTCGAGCTGCGCGGCAGCATCAGCCCGACCGCGTGCGCCCGCCGGCGGGTGAGCGCCCGCGCGGCCGCGTCGGGACGGTAGCCGAGGGCGTCGGCCAGCGCCCGCACCCTCACGCGCGTCGCCGCGGCGATCTGAGGATCGTCGCGCAGTGCGCGTGAGACCGTCGAGCGCGCGAGCCCGAGCCGCTCGGAGAGGTCTTTCAGGGTCAGCTTGCGCCTCACACAGAGCCGTCCGCATCTCCTCGGACACGGAGCCCGCGGGCAGACCGCCGGGGCCGCGCCGAAGCCGTTTTCGCAACCGGTTGCGGCAACGGTAGCACAGCGCCCTGTGGGCCGCAAGCCGCGGCTACGGCGTGCGTTCGCTCGACAGCCGGCGGGTGATCTCGTCGACCGCCACGGGCGGGCCCAGGAGGTACCCCTGGCCGAGCTCACAGCCGAGCGCGACCAGCGTCTCCAGCTCCTCCTCGCGCTCCACGCCCTCGGCGACCACGTCGATGCCCAGATTCCTCGCCAGCCCCACGATGGTGCTCACGATATGGCGGCTGACCGGCTCCCGGTCGATGTTGCGGACGAACGAGCGGTCGACCTTGAGCGAGTCGATCGGCAGGGTGTGGAGGACCTTGAGCGAGGAGTAGCCGGTACCGAAGTCGTCGACCTGCACCCGTACGCCGAGCTCGCGCAGGCGGGCCAGCGGCTCGGCGGCGGCCTCGGGGTTGCCCATCAGGGCGCTCTCGCTGATCTCCAGCTTGAGGCGGCTGGCGGGCACGCCCGCCGCCTCGACAGCGCCGCGGACGAGCGCGGCGATCTCCCCCATGGCGAAGTGCCGGGCCGACACGTTGACGCTCACCGTCGGCATCTTGCCGGCCGGAAGCTCGCGCTCCCAGGCCGCGATCTGCCGGGTGGCCTCTCCGAGCACCCAGCGGTCGATGGCGACGATCAGGCCGGAGTCCTCCGCCAGCGGCACGAACTCCGCCGGGGGCACGAGCCCGCGCTGTGGATGGCGCCAGCGCACCAGAGCCTCCACCCCGACCGGAACGCGCCCCGCGAGGCGGTACACGGGCTGGTACTCGAGGAAGAGCTCGCCCCGCTCCGGCGCACGGTGGAGGCTCGTCTCGAGCTGCATCACGCCGAAGGCCTGGGCGTGCATGGTCTCGTCGAAGATCTCGTAACGCGCCTTGCCGCCCGCCTTGGCGCGGTACATGGCGATGTCCGCGTCGCGGAGCAGCTCCTGCGGCTCGCGGTAGTGGGGCGCCGACATGGCGATGCCGATGGAGGCGCTGGTGAAGATGTCGTGCCCGCCGATGGTGAACGGCTCGCCGAGAGCGCCCTGGATGCGCAGAGCGGTGGCCGTGACGCGCTCGAGCCCGTCGACGTCCTCCACGAGGACGCAGAACTCGTCGCCGCCGAGGCGTGCCACCGTGTCGGAGCCGCGCACGCAGGTCTTCAGCCGCGCGCCCAGCGCCTTGAGCAGCTCGTCGCCGGCGTTGTGGCCGAGGCTGTCGTTGACCACCTTGAAGCGGTCCAGGTCGAGGAACAGCAGCGCGAAGAGCCAGGCCTCGTTGCGCTGGGCGCGCGACAGCGCCTGGCGCAGGCGGTCGATCAGCAGCACCCGGTTGGGGAGCCCGGTGAGGCCGTCGAAGAGCGCGCCCTGGACGAGTTGCTCCTCGATGCGCTTGCGCTCGCTGATATCGCGCGAGGCGGTGACCGTCTTGATCACCCGGCCCTCGTCGTCGCGCACGCTGCGCGCCACCGTCTCCAGCCACACGTCGTCGCCCTGGGCCCGGCGGAAGCGGTAGCGCACCTGCACCGACGAGGCCCCCTCGCCCAGACGCTGTTGCAGGTTGCTGCGCACCACCTCGCGGTCCTCGTCGTTCACCAGGGCGAAGGGGTCGGTGCCGACCAGCTCGGCAGGCTCGTAACCGAGGACGCCGGCCGCCGATGGGCTCACGTACTCGAAGCGCCCGTCCGGCCCGTGCAGGCAGACCACGTCCTGCATGTGCTCGGCCAGCAGGCGGAAGCGCTGCTCGCTCTCGCGCACGGCGCCGTACAGCCTGGCGCGTTCGATCGCGACGCCCAACTGGTCGCCGACGGCGCCGAGGAGCCGCAACTCCGCGTCCCCGACCGCGCCGCCGCCATCCCGGGAGACCGCGCCCCCTTCGCCGTCGCCCTCGACGGGGGCCGCTCCCTCCGCCACCAGCACCCCCACCACGCGCTCGCGTGCGCGCAGCGGCACGGCCACCCGCCAGCTCCCGCCCCGCCCGCCGTCCCCGGCGCCGCCGGCCTGCGACAGCGAGCTGCCCGTCTCGGCCACGCGCGCCACCACGCCCGCGCTCAGGGCGGCGGGCTCCCCGGGGTCGTCGAAGCCGACCTGGTGCTGCAGCGTCAGGCCGTCGGCGTCGCCGGTGAAGAGCGCCACCCTGGCGTAGCCCAGCGCCTGCGCCGTCGCTTCCACGGCAGCGGCCAGCACCGCGGGCAGCTCGAGCTCACTCGCCACCGAGGCCCGCACCCTATCGAGCAGCTCGAGCTCGGCGGTCTGACGCCGCGCCGCCCCGTAGAGCTCGCGGTACTGCTCGGCCTGGCCTCGGCTCTGCTCGACCAGCGCGAGGCGGTCCAGCGCGTTGCCGCAAGCGAGGGCGGTGGCCTCCAGGAAGCCGACGTCGTCCCGACCGAAGGGCCGCCCCGGCGCGCCGAGCAAGGCACTGACCACGCCCACGACATCCCCGCGGGCGTTGCGCAGGGGCGTACCGAGGAAGGCGCGCGGCCGCTCCGCGCTCGGCGGCACGGCGGCGTCGGCGAGGCCGCCCATGTCGTGCGCGGCGATCGTCCGGCCGGTCTCCACCACGCGCCAGACGAGACCGGTGCCGCGGGGGACCTGCCACCCCGCCACCGGGTAGGCGTCGGCCCCCGGCACGGCGCGGCTCCCGCTCAGGCGAAGCGTGTCTGCCTCCTCGTCGAGCAGGTAGAGGTTGCACACGTCGGCCCGGGTCGTCTCCAGGACCGCCTGGAGGGAGCGCGCGACGGCCTCGCGCCGGCGGGCCGTGCCGCGCAGAGCCTCGCCCATGCTGACCACCGCCTCCAGCTTGGCGAGCTGCCAGTCGCGCTGGTCCGTTTCCTCCTGGCGGACCAGCGCCAGCTCCAGGCTGTTGCCGAGCTGCGCCAACGTCTCGCGCACCTGGGCGTCGAACACGCGCGGCCGGGACGCGAAGAAGGCGATGACCCCCCAGGGCCGGCCGGCCAGCAGGAGCGGCTGCACCGCGTAGGCCGCGGCCGGTCCTTCCCCGCCCGCGTCCTCGCAGAAGACCGGCCGCGGGTCGTCGTCGAGGGTCGCCAGCGGCCCCCGCCCCCCGCCCACCCAGCCGGCCTGCGCCAGGGCCGCCTCCAGCGCGGGGTCGCGGTTGCCGCCCGCATCGAAGGCGTCCGCGCCCACGCCGTGCTCGCTCGCGCTGAGCACCGCCATCCTCTCGAAGCCCATGCCGGGGACGTCCAGGACGATCCTCGCCATCATCGGCAGGTAGCGCTCCAGGCGTCCGCCGGAGAGCAGCAGGCGCTCGAGGTCGGCCAGCAGCGCGTTCATGCGGGCGGCGCGCTCCCGGCGCTCCTCCAGGCGGAGCCGCTGCAGCAGCGCGCCCACCTGGAGCCCGAAGGCCTCGGCCATGGCGGCGGCTTCCGGGCCGAACGCGGCCTCGCTGTCATGGTTGTCCAGGCGCAGGGACGCCTCCAGGCGCCCGCTCTCGAGGACCGGCACGGCCAGCGTCACCACCGGCCCGGGGCCGCCACCCGAGGCGTGCGCCACGCGGGCGCGGGTACCCTCGACGCCGCGGTCCAGGGCCTCGCCGCGGATCGCGCGGGGCACGCCGGCGTCGCCGTCTCCGAGGCGCACTTCCGCCTCGCTGAAGCGCACCCCGGCGAGGGCACCGGGATCGTCTCCCAGGGCCGCCGCCACGCCGAAGTGCCCGTCCTCGCCCCGCACCAGCACGCAGCCCGCCTGGGCCCCGGGGATGACGGCGACGGCGCGCTCCAGCAGGATCTGGTAGAACGCCGGCGTCACCTGCTGCGCCAGCAGCTCGCGCGTGACCTCCAGCAAGGTGGCCTGGAACCGGCGCGAGCGCTCCCCGCCGATCTCGCCCTGGCGCCGCCCGACCGCCGCCTCCAGGGCCGCGGGCGCGGCCCGCAGGGTGTCGACGACCAGCGGCAGCCAGGCGGGTGCCGGAGCGGCCCATTCGAAGGCCAGCATGCGCGGCACGCCGTCGTCCGCGCCGACGGGGTAGAGCGCCACGTACCCTACGCCCACCGCTCCGAGCAGATCGCGATCGTGGGCGGGCAGCTCCTGCAGGTGCCCCGCGAAACCGGGCGGCTCGGCCGCCCAGGCCAGGAGCTGCGAGCCGTAGGGCGGCGCGCCCTGGGGCCAGGCCGCCGCGTGCGCGCTCTCCCAGCGACGCACGTCCTTCGCCAGCGGCCCCCGGGGGGCCTGATCCGGGCGTGCCCCGCGCAGCTCGGCGATCTCCAGGAGGCTGACGCGGCTCGCGCGCACGGCGCCCCCGAGCCGGGACAGGAGCTCGTCCACCGCGCTCTGCCAGTCCGGCTGCCTCAGCAGCTCACGGCTGCCCTCCTGCGTCGCCGCGAGCACCTCCGCGCGCAGCGTCAGGGCCACCTCGGAGGCCCGCCTGGCCGTGACGTCGCGGATGATCATCAGGCGGCCGCCGCTCGGGAGAGGATGCGCGCGCGCCTCGAAGACGATGCCGGCCTCGCGCTCCGCCGGCTCCAGCACCATCGACTCCCGCCCCATGCCGGCGAGGTCGCGTCGCAACGACGACAGCGGCCGTCCCAACGCGCTCGGCGCCGCCACCCCCAGGGCCCGCTCGGCGGCGGGGTTGATGTCGAGCACCATGCCCACCTCGTCGACGAGCACGAGGCCGTCGCCGACGCCCGCGAAGACCTCGCCGTACTCGGGAGGCCCGCGGCGCTCGAGCCAGCGCCGCTCCACGCCCCAGGCGAAGAGCACGCCGCTGGCGCCGAAGCCCAACGGCGTGAAGGCGATGCTCGGCAGCGCCAGGCCGGGGACGAGGGCGACGGCGGCGAGCAGCATGGGCGGGAGCGCCGCCAGCGCCATGACGCCCAAGCCGGCACGCTGCGGCAGCCGGCCGCTGCGTGCCGCGTAGGCGAGGAGCGCCGTCGCCACGAGCCCGAGCACCAGGTTGACCCCGACCCACCAGACCCACAACGGCGGCAGCGCGTCGATGGTGACAATACGGACGCCCGCCACCGCGACCCCGTGCAGGCCGCTGAGGAGCTGCGGCCGCGCCGCGGGCAACCAGGGCGCGGCCGCCGCGGCCGCCGCCGGCAGCAGCAACAGCATCACCGCCGAAGGCACCCGGCGTTCGGCCAGCCTGGCGGCCGCGAGCAACCACAGCGTTCCCGTCAACGCCGCGGCCGAGAGGGCCGCGTAGGTCCAGGCGTCGCGCTCGCCGACGCCGGGGATCGTGGCGGAGACGAGCGCCGCCACCGACCAGCCCACCACCGCGGCGGTCAACGCCGTGAACGGCCCGGCGCCGGCCGCGCCGCGCCGCAGCAGGGCCCATGCCACCCCTGTGAAGGTGAACACGGCCGTCAGGAGCGGCACGGCGATCAGGACCAACTGGAGGTTCATCGCCCTGTCCTTCGAGCGCGCGCCCTGCCTCGCTTCGCCGCGAGCCGGCACGCACCGTTCGCTTTCGGCACTCCCCTCCCCCCAGATCGGAGGGAGCGCCCCCCGGTAGGGGGTGGGTCGCTCCGATCCCCCATTGTCCTCAGCGACCGCCCAACGGGCCGTGAAAACGCGTACCTGAGGCAGCACGCACCGGACCGCCCGTTGCGATAGGCTGAGGGTGCCCGCGGCCCGCCACCCACGGCCGCCGCGTTGGAACGCCGCGCGGCGCGGTTCGCGCCGGCCCAAGGAGAGCACGAGCGATGAGCAGCTACAGCGAGGAACAACGCGCCCTCCTCCTCGACTCGGCCGCCGAGGTGCTGGTCGCGGCGGTCGCCGCCGAGCGCACCGGACCGATCAGCTACTTCCGGGAGATCATGGCGGCCGGGCGCTACCTCTACGACGCCCGCAGACGCTACCGCGACAACGTCCTGGTCCAGGACCTCTTCAGCCACGCCGAGGACCTCGGCGTCGATCAAGGCGAGGTGACCCGCGAGAAGCTCCTGGCCCGCATCGACGAGGTGGGCGCCATCGTCCACGACGACGCCGAGGGCCTCGAGTTCAAGCGCTTCCTGTGGGAGCTGGCCGAGCGGGTGGCCGAGGCGTCACGGGCGGGCCTGTTGGGCCGCCGCCTCAGCCAGAACGAGGCCGACTTCCTGGAGGAGCTGCGCCGGCGGCTGCGCCTGCCCGAGGCGTGACGCTCGGCGGGCCCGAGCCCGCCGGTCAGCGCGGCCCGGAGCGTCCGCCCCGATCGGCCTGGGCGCTGCCGCCCCGGGGGATGGACAGCGTGCGCCAGTCTTCGCCGCGGGCGTGCTTCGCCAGCAGCACGATCTGCCCGACGTGCTGCGCGGTGTGCGTGAGCTGCCTGAGGAGCGCCCGGGGCACGCTGTGCGCCTCACCGCGGATGGTCACCGTACGCTCCAGATCGGCCGGCGCGAGCGCGCCCAGCTCCGTCAGCGCCGCCTGCCAGGCCTGCTCCCACCAGGAGCGCACCTGGGCGATGCCCGCCACGTCCTCCACGAACTCCTCGTCACGCCGCCGCGCCGGCTTCTCCCCGTCGCTTCCGAGGAAGTCCGTCCAGCGCGAGAGCATGTTGCCGTGAAGGTGCTTGACGATCACCGCGATGCTGTTGCTCGAGGGGTCCGGGCGGAGCCGCACGTCGGCGTCCTCCAGCTGCGCCAGGGCACCGTCGCCCAGGCGTTTCTGGGCACGGAAGGCGTCCTCGAGCTCCTCCAAGAGAGTGCCTGCAACGGGGCTACCGGTCACCGTTCACCTCCCTGGACCGCAGGCTCGGCGGTCCGGCGAGCACCAGCCTACCCGAGCGCCTCCTCCGCGGCGAGCGCCTCCGGCCTCCTCCGCGCCACCCACCACAGCACGCCCGCCGCAACGGCGGTCGCCAGCACCACGCCGCCGAGCACCACCGGGACGTCGCCCGTTCCCGACCGCGCCACCACCCAGCCGATGGCCGGTGCGGACGCCACGGGACCGAGGCTCGCGCCGGCGATCACGATCGGCGCCACGCGCTCGGCGCGACGGGGGAACACCTCCTGCAGCCACGCCAACGCCGTCGGGAACACGGGCCCGAACGCCAGCCCGACCACGGCGTAAGCGACGGGCGCCAACGGCGTCACCACCGCGACCCAGGCCCCCACTAGCGCCAGCAGCAGCGCCCCCAGCACCAGGTCGGCGGGGCGCATCCGGTCGCTCACCGCCGCGGCGAGGACGCGGCCGAGGGTCAGCGAGCCCCAGTAGAGGCTCGTGAGGAACGCCGCGGTGCTCGCGCCCAGGACCGGCGCCAGGTAGGTCGGCTCCCAGCTCGCCACGCCGACCTCCGAGGAGACGTACAGGAAGTAGAGCATCAGGAAGCCGGCCAGCGGGGCCAGCGGCAGGCGCGGCGCGCCTCGCTGCACCACCAGCGGTGCCGGCATGGCCGGGGCCCTCGCCATGGTCGCCGCCACCGCCATGAACAGCGCCCCGACCAGCAGGAAGGCCGGACCCACCCGCGGGGCGAACGCCCCCACCAGGAGCGGGCCCACCACCGCACCGAGGCCGAACAGGGCGTTCAGCAGATTGAGGGCGCCGCTGGCGCGGGCACCGTAGGCGCGCGCGAACAGCAGGTTGGTGCCCACGTCCAGGAGCCCGAAGCCCAGCCCGCCCAGGAAGGCGGCCGCCAGGGCGATGCCCCAGGCCGGGCTCGCCGCGATGCCGACCGCCCCCAGGGCCGCGGTGAGCGCGCCCGCCGCGAGCAGCCGCCGGTACCCCACGCGCACGATCAACACACCGCTCGCGGCGATGGTCACGAACGAACCAAGGAAATGCGCGCTGACGATGGCGCCCACCTCCCCGACGCCGACGTCGAAGCGCCTCAGGAAGGCGGGGAAGGCGGGCCCGTACATGGCCTGCATGGCGCCGATGGCGAGGAAGCAGAGGCTGCCCGCCACGAACAGCAGACGCCTGTCCCGAGTGTCCAGAATCCCGCGTAGCACGCGGCCGATTGTACGCCCCGCCCGTGGCCGCGCGGAGGAGCCGGATGCCCTGGCGCGAGCGCCGGTCGGTCGCGTCCGGGTGGGGCGGAGGAGCCGGCGCGCGGCCCCGGCGAAAGCGGCTGCGGGCACGGCCCGGCCGGTACCGTGACGGACCCGGCCACCGCGGGCCCGACGGGTATAATGCTGCCTCAGTGCGAGCGGGAGGCCCAAACGTGACGGACGGCGTCAACAGCATCAACGAGCTTCGCTCGAAGTACCTGCGCTTCTTCGAGGGGAAGGGGCACCTCGCCTACCCCTCCGCGTCGCTCAAGTCGGACGACCCCACCTTGATGTTCACCAGCGCCGGCATGGTGCAGTTCAAGCCCTACTTCCTGGGCGCGACCCCCAAGTTCGCCGGCGTGGAGGGCGCGCACTACCGCGTCACGACCGCCCAGAAGTGCCTGCGAATCAACGACGTCGAGAACGTGGGGCGAACCCTCAGGCACCACTCCTTCTTCGAGATGATGGGGAACTTCTCCTTCGGCGACTACTTCAAGAAGGACGCCGCCGCCTGGGCCTGGGAGTTCATGACCGCGCCCGAGTGGCTGGGGCTGGAGCCGGAGCGACTCTACGTCACCATCTACCAGGACGACGACGAGGCCTTCCGCGTGTGGACCGACGAGGTGGGCGTGCCGCCGGAGCGCATCTCACGCTGGGGCGAGGACGAGAACTTCTGGCCCGCCAATGCCGTCAGCGAGGGCCCGAACGGGCCCTGCGGTCCCTGCTCGGAGATCTTCTACGACCGCGGCCCGGAGTTCGGCAGCGACGACGAGACCGGGCCCAACACCGGCTCCGGCGACCGCTTCGTCGAGGTGTGGAACCTGGTCTTCACGCAGTTCGACCGGAAGAGCGGGGGCGCGCTCGAGCCGTTGCCGCAGAAGAACATCGATACCGGCCTGGGCTTCGAGCGCCTGGTCGCGGTGATGACCGGCGCCCCGGACGCCTACGGCACCGAGCTCTTCCAGCCCGCCATCCGGCGCGTCGCGGAGCTCTCCGGCCAGCCCTACCGCGGCATCGAGAGCGTCTCCCACCGGGTCATCGCCGACCACCTGCGCGCCGTCGCCTTCGCCATCACCGACGGCGTCATGCCCGCCAACGACGGGCCCGGCTACGTCGTGAAGATGCTGCTCCGGCGGGCCTCGCGGCACGCCTGGCTGCTGGGCCTGCACGAGCCCGCGCTGCACGGCCTCGTCGACCAGGTGATCGAAGCCATGGGCGAGCCCTACCCGGAGCTCGTCGACGGCAGGGAGCGCGTGCAGGCGATCATCAAGACCGAGGAGGAGCAGTTCCTGCGCACGCTCGAAGCAGGCATGCAGCGCGTCGCGCAGGTGCTCGACACTCTGCAGGGCGACACCCTGGACGGCGCCACCGCCTTCGACCTCTGGCAGACGCACGGCTTCCCCCTCGACCTCACCCGCGAGATGGCGGCCGAGCGCGGCATCGAGGTCGACCGGGAGGGGTACGAGGCGGCGCGCGAGACGGCGCGCGAGCTCTCACGGGGCGGCAAGCAGGCGGCGGAGCTGTTCGCCGGCAGCCGTGACGCCCTGGGGCAGATCGCACAGCGCGTGGACGAGACCGAGTTCCGGGGCTATGCGGAGCTGGCCTCGCACGCCACGGTGCAGGCCCTGATGGCGGGCGAGGAGGAGGTCGACGCCCTCGAAGAGGGGCGATCGGGCGTGGTGATCCTCGACCGCACGCCCTTCTACGCCGAGGGCGGCGGCCAGATCGGCGACAGCGGCAAGCTCGAGTGGGGCGGCGACGCGCCGGGCGCGGCGGTCGTTAGCACGGCGAAGCGCAGCAGCCAGGGCTTCACGCTGCACCATGCGCGGGTGGTGCGCGGCCGCCTCGAGCGGGGTCTCACGCTCGAGGCCCGCGTGGACCCCAGCCGCCGCGAGACCGAGAAGCACCACAGCGCCACCCACCTCCTGCACGCCGCCCTCCGCAGCGTGCTGGGGACGCGCGTGGCCCAGGCGGGATCGCTGGTGACCCCCGAGCGGCTGCGGTTCGACTTCTCCCACGGGCAGGCCCTGACCGACGAGGAGATCCTGGGCATCGAGGAGCTCGCGAACCGCTGGATCCAGGCGGACTTCGCCGTGGACTGGCACGTCGTGCCCATCGCCGAGGCCCGCAAGGCGGGGGCCATGATGCTCTTCGGCGAGAAGTACGGCCAGCAGGTTCGCATGGTCACCATGGGCGCGAGCGGGGCCGCCGCCGGGGCGGACCCCGGCCGGCCCGGCCAGGCGGCGGTCTCCATCGAGCTCTGCGGCGGTACCCACGTGCGCCGTACCGGTGAGATCGGCAGCCTGCTCGTGTCCTCCGAGGAGGCCGTTTCCGCCGGCGTCAGGCGCATCGAGGCGCGGGTGGGCATGGCGGCGTTGCACGCCGCGCAGGAGCAGCGCACCTCCTCCCAGCGGCTGGCGCGCGCGCTGGGCGGCACCCCGTCCGAGCTCGAGGAGCGCGTGCAGAAGCTCCAGGCGGACCTCAAGCAGGCGCAACGCGAGAGCGGCCGGCTCCGCGACCGGCTGGCGGTCGCGCAGACCGCCGGGGCCGCGGCCGGCGCGGAGGTGCGGGAGGCGGGCGGCTTCCGCTACACCACCGCCTCGCTGCAAGGGCTCGACGCGGCCGCGCTGCGCAACGCCGCCGACGCCCTGCTCGGCAAGAGCGACGCCGACGTGGTGGTGGTGGGGAGCGGCGCGTTGCTGGTGGCCAAGGTCTCCGACGCCGCCCGCGAGCGCGGCGCCCACGCCGGGAACCTCCTGCGCGAGCTGGCGAAGCGCGCGGGCGGCGGGGGCGGCGGCCGGCCGGACATGGCGCAGGCGGGCGTCAAGGATCCCGCCTCGCTGGCCACGGCGCTGGCGGCCGTGCCCGACGTGCTCGGGGGATGAGCCGGGCGGTGGCGCAGGCGCCCTTCGGGCCGGGCACGCCCAGGCTGGTGGCGCTGGACCTCGACGGCACCCTGCTGACGAGCGACAAGCGCATCAGCCCTCGCGCTCGCGCCGCCGTGGAGGCGCTCGACGGGCGAGGCGTGGCCGTCGTGCTGTGCACCGGGCGGCCGCCGCGAAGCTCCAAGGCGTACGCCGCCGAGCTGGGGCTCACCGCCCCCTTCATCTGCTTCAACGGCGCGGCGCTCTACCATCCGGCCGACGACGCGGTCACGATCCGCCACCACCTCGACCCGGAGGTCGCCGGGAGGGCCGTGCTCGAGCTGCGAGCGGCCTTCCCGGGGGTGAGGCTGGGCCTGGAGTCGGACCACGGCTGGTACCTGGAGCCCACCGCGATGGCGTCGCGCGCGGCCGAGGCGCGCCTGGGCCCGGAGGAACCCACCGGCGTCGGGCCCGTCGAGCGCTTCCTCGACGCGGGCGCCATCAAGTTGATGGCGTCGTCGGACGGGCGGGCGGCCGCAGAGCTTGCCATGGCCGTGGCCGACCTGCCGCTCCAACGCACCTGGAGCGCCGGCGGCCTGCTGGAGCTACTCGACCCCCGGGTCGACAAACGTGCCGCCGTGAGCGAGGTGAGCCGTGGCCTGGGCATCGGGCGCCGCGACGTGGCCGCTTTCGGGGACCAGCGCAACGACGTGGAGCTGCTGGGCTGGGCGGGCTGGGGCGTGGCGATGGCCAACGCCAGCGAGGAAGCGCGCGCCGCCGCCGACGAGGTCACCCTCAGCAATGACGACGACGGCGTGGCCGTGGTGCTGGAGGGCTGGCTGCATGAGACCTCGGGGCATCCTCCACACCGGGCGCCCACGGGCGGGTAGTAGCGTGTCGGAAGTGATCCTGGGACTCGACGTCGGACGCGCGCGCATCGGCGTGGCACGCGCCGAGCGCGGCAGCGCGCTCGTCTTCGGTCGCGGCTGGCTCGAGCGCCGCGGAGAGCGCGCCGACGTCGAGGCCGTGAAGGCGCTGGCGGCCCGGGAAGACGCCGTCCTGCTGGTGGTGGGCCTCCCCCGCACCACGCGCGACTCGGAGTCCGGGCAGACGCGGCTGGCGCGGGACTTCGCCGGCGCCCTGGAGCGCGCGGGCCTGCGCGTGGCGCTGGAGGACGAACGCTTCACCACGGCGCTGGCCGAGCGGCGGCTGCGCCAGGCGCCGAGCGCTCGTGGCCGCCGCAGCAAAGGCGCGGTGGACGAAGCATCCGCCGTGCTGATCCTCGAGAGCTACCTTCACCGCCGGACCGCCGAGGCATCGGGCGGCAGCGAGGCGGACGGCGCGGGTCCCGGCGATCCGCCACCGATCGGTGGTCCCGGGGACGGAGAGGGCTAGCCAGTGCCGGACGAGGTCCGCCCCCAGAGCGCGCCACGCACCGATCGACCGGGCCCGGACGGGCACGGGCGGGCGCAGCCGCCGCGCTGGCGCCGCGCGCGCCCGCCGGTCCTCACCGCGCTGGCGGTGCTGCTGCTGCTCATCGCGGGCGTGCTGGCGGTGCTCTACGAGCTGACGCCGCCCAGCGCCACGCCGCGGCAGGTGACGTTCGAGGTGAAACCGGGCTGGGGGGGCAAGGATGTGGCCGCAGCGCTGGCCGAGGACGGGCTGGTGCGCAACGCCCGCATCTTCGAGCTGTACCTGCGCGCCCGCAGGCTCGACCGCAGCATCGGCGAGGGGCTCTACGACCTGAGCCCGTCGATGAGCGCGCCCCAGGTGGCGGCGGCGCTCGAGAAGGGCGGCAGGCCGAGGACGGTGCAGGTGGTGATCCCCGAGGGGTTGCGGGCCCGGCGCATCGCCGAGCGCCTCGCCGCGGCGGGCCTGGGCGCCGAAGACACCTACCTCGCGCTCATCGATCGCCCCGGCGACCTGCGGCCGGGCTTCGTCCCGGCGGGGGACGGCCTGGAGGGCTACCTCTTCCCCGCCAGCTACGACATCCCCGTGAAGAGCACGCCCAAACAGGCGCTGCAGCTCATGCTGCAACGCTTCGGTGAAGAGCTGACGCCCGGCATCAACGATCGCCTGCGCGCCCGCGGGATGAGCGTCCGCGGCTGGGTGACGCTGGCCAGCATGGTCCAGGCGGAGGCCGCCGGCCCGGGCGAGATGCCCGTCATCGCGGGCGTGTTCCTGAACCGCCTCGACCTCGGGATGGCGCTGCAATCCGATCCCACCGTGGCCTACGGCCTCCACAAGGCGCTGCCCGATCTCAAGGCCGAGGACCTCCACAAGGACACGCCCTGGAACACCTACACCCGGGCCGGCCTCCCCGCGGGCCCCATCGACAGTCCGGGGGACGCCGCCCTCCAGGCGGTGCTCGAGCCGGTGCGTACCGACGCACGGGGCCAGCGCTATCTGTACTTCCTGCACGCTGAGGAGAACGGCAAGACGGTGTTCCGCCCCAACACCAGCCTGCGGGCCCACAACCAGGACGTGCGCCGCTACCTGCAGGGCAACGCTCCCTGACGCATGGAGTTGCAGGCGCGTCGTCGGGCGGCGCGCCCGACGACGCCGGCCGTAGCGGCGCCCAGGGCAACCTGAAGCTGTGTTTCGAGGCCTCCGCGGCGCGTTGACGTCCGCTCCGCCTGGCGAATACCATGCAGACAACCGCCCACCCACAGCCGGGTGCCTCGAAGGAGCGAGACCTTGAAGTTCTTCCTTGCGTTGGCCAGAGGGATCGATGCCTTCACGACCACCGTCGGCAAGCTGATGTGGTGGCTGACGCTGTTCATGGTCCTCGTCGGCGTATACAACGTCCTCACGCGATACGGCTTCAGCGTGGTCGCGGCGATCTTCGGTCAGGCCATCGCCAAACGAGCGAGCGGTAACACCTATCTGGAGCTGCAGACCTACAGCTTCAACCTGGTGTTCCTCCTGGGGGCGGCGTACGTGCTCCGGACCGACGGCCACGTACGCGTCGACGTGGTCTTCACCAACCTCTCCGCGCGCGTGAAAGCGTGGATAGACATCTTCGCCACGGTCCTGTTCCTGGTGCCGTTCAGCGTCATGGGGATCTACTTCAGCCATCACTACGTGGCGGCGAGCTGGCGGGTCCACGAGATGAGCCCGAACCCCGGCGGCCTGGCTCGCTACCCGATCAAGACCGTGATCGTCATCGCCTTCGCCTTGCTGATCGCCCAGGGCGTCAGCGAGGTCATAAAGAACATCGCCTTCCTGTCGGGCCGGAAGGGCTCGCGGAGCATGTACGCCACGGACCACCACGACGTGCAGGACGATAGCGCGGTGCGCGCCTGATGCTCGGCTTGTGGATGTTCGCGGCCGCCGTAGTGCTGCTGCTCATCGGCTACCCGGTCGCCTTCAGCCTGGGCGGCACCGCCGTGCTGTTCACGTTCATCGGCAGCGATTTCACCGAGAAGTTCCTGGGCTTCAGCTTCCCGTGGCACCCCATCTTCACGGTCGCGCGCCTGAACATCCTGCCGCAGCGCATCTTCGGCAACATCATGGACAACTACACGCTGGTGGCCGTGCCCTTCTTCGTGTTCATGGGCGTGATGCTCGAGAAATCGGGGCTGGCGGAGGAGCTTCTCGAGACCATGGGCATCCTCTTCGGGAGCCTGCGCGGCGGCCTCGCCATCTCGGTCGTGGCCGTAGGCGCGTTGCTCGCCGCCTCCACGGGCGTGGTCGGCGCCTCGGTGGTGACCATGGGCGTGCTGGCGCTGCCGGTGATGCTCAAGTACAACTACAGCAAGCCGCTCGCCACCGGCGTCGTGGCGGCCTCCGGCACGCTCGGTCAGATCATCCCCCCCAGCATCGTTCTGGTCATCCTCGGGGACCAGCTTGGCGTCTCCGTGGGCGACCTCTTCCTGGGGTCGTTCATCCCTGGTTTCGTCCTGGCGGGACTGTTCATGGTGTGGGTGGCGCTGGTGGCCGTCTTCAGACCGCACGAGGCGCCCGCCCTGCCGGCGTCGGCCCGCAATATCTCCGCCGGGCAACTCGCCCTCAAGGTCGTCATCAACCTCATCCCGCCTCTGTTCCTGATCGTGCTCGTTCTCGGGACCATCTTCTTCGGCATCGCCACCCCCACCGAGGCCGGCGCGATGGGCGCGGTGGGCGCGATGTTGCTCGCCCTGATCAACCGCCGGCTCACGCTCCGGAACCTGATGAACACCATGGATCAGACGCTCAAGCTCACGAGCATGGTGTTCATCATCCTGGTCGGCGCGACCACGTTCTCGATGGTGTTCCGGGCACTCCATGGAGACGTCGCGGTCGACAGCTTCCTGACCAACCTGCCGTGGGGGGAGTTCGGGTTCATCCTCTTCACGATGCTGGCGATCTTCCTGCTGGGCTTCTTCATCGACTTCATCGAGATCACCTTCATCGTGGTCCCGCTGATCGCGCCCATCGCCGCGCGGATGTTCGGGCACGACCTGATGGTGTGGTTCGGGGTGCTCATCGCCATGAACCTGCAGGCGTCGTTCCTGACCCCGCCCTTCGGCTTCGCGCTCTTCTACCTCAAGGGCGTGGCGCCCCCCGAGATACGCACCAGTCACATCTACCGCGGCATCATCCCCTTCGTCGCCATCCAGGTCATCGCCGTCGTGATCATCGCCGTGGCTCCGGGCATCGTCAACCTGCTGCCGTCGCTCGCCGCCGGTCACTGACGGAGGCAACCCGCCGCCGCGAGAGGCATCGTGCGCACCCAGCGAGACGCGTGGCGCGCCCGGGATCCCGGGCGCGCCACGTCCTGTCGATGCGCCTCCGGGCGCCGACGCTCAGGTGTTGCTGAAGATGAAGTTCTCGAACGCGTAGGTGTTGAACTGATCGAAGCCGCGAACCTGACCCATGAAGGCGGTCATCGAGTCCGAGATTTTCTTGTAGGTCGCGTTGGAGCCGCGAATGTCGTCGTTGACCTTGGTCCAGCCGTCGTAGAAGGCCTTGAGGACGTCGGGCGGGAAGACCTTGGGCTGCGCCCCGGCGGCCTGGAGGCGCTTGAACGCCGCCGGGTCGTCGTTGGTGTAGTCCGAGAGCATCTGCACGTTGACGGCCTGGGCCGCGTTCGCCACGATCTGCTGGACGTCGTCGGGCATGCCGTTCCAGGTGTCCAGGTTGACGTAGAGGCAGAATGCCGCGCCCGGCTCCTGCCAGCCCGGGCCGTAGTAGTACTTGGCCGCCTTGTTGAGGCCGAGGATCTCGTCATCGTGCGGGCCCACCCACTCGGCCGCATCCAGAACACCGCGCTGCAGGGCGAGGAAGATCTCGCCGCCGGCGAGCGTCTGGACGTTCGCGCCCGCCTCGGAGTACACCTTCGCGCCCAGGCCGGCGGTACGGAACGACAGGCCCTTCAGGTCCGCCGGGCTGTTGATCTCCTTGTTGAACCAACCGCCCATCTGCTGCCCCGTGTTGCCGGCCAACAGGCCCTTGAGGTTGCTCTTGGCATTGAGCTCGTCCCACAGCTCCTGCCCGCCGCCGGACTCGACCCAGGAGTTGATCTGGCGCGGCGTCAGGCCGAAGGGGACCGTCGTGAAGAAGGCGTGGGCGAAGTCCTTCCCGACGTAGTAGTAAGACGCCGAGTGCCCCATCTCGAAGGCGCCGCTGGAGACGGCGTCGAACACCTCGAGGCCGCCGACCTGGGCGCCCGCTTCGTAGACCTGGATGGTGACGTCGCCGTTGGTCATCGCCTTCACCCTGTCGGCGACGCTCTGCGCTCCACCGAAGAGGTTGTCGAGCGACCGCGGCCACGACGTAACCATGCTCCACTGCATCTTCGACCGTTGGGCGTTGGCGAACATCAGCGGCGACAGGGTCGCCCCGGCCGCTACGACGCCAGCCTTCTTGAGGAAATCACGGCGCTTCATAGAACCTCCCGACACTGGAATCTTGGTTGTTTCGAGCCACAGCTAGTATAAGGACTCATCCGAGCCGCGTCCAGGAGCCGCTTGTGTACGAGGACACCGGCACCGTAGCGAACCTCGAAAGAGGCCGCCCTCGACAGCGCTCCCCGGCCAGGTCGCGCTTCCCCGACGCGGCTCCAGGCCGCGACGGCGCCGTCGAACGGCGGACGCCCGCCACCTCACCGCGGCACGCCGCGAGGGTGGTAGCTTTATGCGGGTCCGGAATCCGCGCGGACCGCACAGACCGAGTGCCTAGGAGGGACACGTGTTGAAGCTCATCGGCCGCACCCTGGCCACCGTCTTGCTCGCCGGCGTCATCGCCGCCGCAGCCGCCCAGCAGCCCCTCACCGTCAGCATCGGGTTCAACCCGACCCAGAACTCCGACCAGCTCTCGGCCGCCGCCAACGGCATCGCCAGCTACCTGGAGAAGCAGTTCGGGGGCGCCGTCGAGGTGAAGGTCTACATGCCCACCGACTACCGTGGGCTGATCGAGGCCATGGGCTCGGGGAACCTCGACTTCGCCTTCTTCCCTCCCGACGGCTTCGTCATCGCCAACCGGGAGATCGGCGCGCAGGTGCTGCTGAAGTCGGTGCGCTTCGGGAACCCCTACTACTGGTCGGCGATCGTGGTCCGCAAGGACAGCGGCATCAGCAAGCTCGCCGACCTGGAGGGCAAGTCGATCGCCTGGATCGACCCCAACTCCGCGGCCGGCTACACCTTCCCCCGCGCGGCCCTCATCCAGGCCGGCATCAACCCCGACGACTTCTTCTCCAAGCAGACGTTCGCGGGCGGTCATGACGCCGCGGTGCTGGCGGTCTACAACGGCACCGTCGACTCCGCCGCCGTGTTCGCCAACGACGATCAGAACAAGTCGGGCGCCTGGACGCAGTTCCTCAGCCCCGACCAGGCCAAGGACCTCACCGCCATCTTCTACACCCGTCCCATCCCCGGGGACACCTTCAGCGTCTCGAAGACGTTCGCGTCCGAGCATCCGGCGCTGACGTACCAGATCGCGGCCGCCATCGCCGCCATCAAGGCGCCCGACAACAAGCTGCTCTACAACCTCTACCAGATCGACTACATGATCCCGGCCGACAGCGCCGACTACGCGGTCGTGCGCGACACGCGCCAGATCCTGGGGCTGGACAAGAAGCAGTAACGCCTTCGGGCAGGCGGGCGCCGTCCGGACCCACGTCCGGGCGGCGCCTTGCGGTCCGCCAGCAAGGACGGCCATGATCGAGGTCTCCCAACTCAGCAAGGTCTTCCCCGACGGTACGCGGGCCCTGCACGACGTCGACGCGTCGATCCCGGACGGGGAGTTCGTCGCCGTCATCGGTCTGTCGGGTGCGGGGAAGTCCACCTTCCTACGCTGCCTCAACCGCCTCGTCGACCCCACGGGCGGGGCCATCCACGTCGACGGGCGCGACGTCGCCCAACTCCGCGGGCGGGCGCTGCAACGCTACCGGCGGACCGTGGGGTTCATCTTCCAGCAGTTCAATCTCGTCTCGCGGCTGACCGTACTCGACAACGTGCTATCCGGGCGCCTGGGCTATCACCCCACCTGGCGCGGCCTGTTGGCGCTCTACCGTGACACCGACTACGAGCTGGCGCGCGCGGCCATCCGCGAGGTCGGTCTGGCCGGCAAGGAGGACACCCGCGTCGACCAGCTCTCCGGCGGCCAGCAGCAGCGCGTTGCCATCGCCCGCGCCATGACCCAGGAGCCGGAGCTCATCCTGGCCGACGAGCCCATGGCCAGCCTGGACCCTCGACTCTCCGACGTCATCCTGGGGCTCCTCAAGGACTACAACCAGCGCCGGGGCGTCACCGTCCTGGTCAACATCCACGTGATCGAGCTGGCCAAGCGTTACGCCAACCGCGTGATCGCCTTCAACCACGGCACGGTCATCTTCGACGGCCCCGTGGAGCAGCTCGACGACACCCTCGAGACGCGCATCTATGCCGGCTCGCTGGAGGCGCTGTGATGCTGCTCGCGTTCGCGCTCGGCGCCCTCGCAGCTGTGCTCACGGGCCTCGCCAACGCCTCCATGCGCCGCCTGGTCATCGCCGGCGGGGTGGGCCTGGCCGTCGCCTTCTTCGCCTTCCCGTTCTCCACCGCCGAGGGCTTCGTCAGCCGCGACGCGCTGAGCCCGACGCTGCTCGCCCTCACGCCCGTCGAGCCCGTGCTCTTGCTGGTGCTGGCCGCGGCCCTCGCCGCGATGGCCGCCGCCTTCCTGCCGCGGCGCCTGAGCGGGCTCCTGGCGGCCGCGGGAGCGCTCGTGACGGCGGCGCTGGTGCTCGGCTGGCTGGGCCGCCCGCCGGCCCTGGGCCACCTGTTGCCGCTCCGTGGGCTGATGGAGGTCCTGACCGGACTCGCCGTCGCCGCCGCCCTGGCGCTGGTGGGCTGGGGTTCCCGCCGCCTCCGGGTCGCCGGCGTGATCGCCGGCCTGATCGCGGGCGCCCTGGTCTTCGGGTTCCTGACGTCCCCGACGGGACATCGGGTCTTCCCGAACGCCGACGGCTACTACCGGGTGGTCACCCGGTCCGACACGGCCACCGAGCGGACCATCGTCGCGGAGTACAACGCCAACCTCGACACCATCAACGCCCAGCGCGGGCGCATCGGCTTGAACCCGCTGGCGCCGATCGACTCGGCCGCCCAGCTGGGCAACGCCCGCCTCCCGGAGGCGGCCGCGAAGGCCGGCTACCGCATGCTCCACCCCGCCGACAGCCGCTACGGAGCGTGGGTATGCATGTTGCTGGCGGGCGTTCTGCTGGGAGGCGGAGCCATGCTGGCATGGCGACCGCGCCTGTACGGGACCGGCGACGTGGCCGGCGGCGTGCTCTACGCCGCGGCGCTCCTGGCGCTGGCGCCCGCCTTCGCGGCGACGGAGTTCAGCTTCGCCCGGTTGGCGCAGGGGTGGCCGTTCCTGCTGAAGTTCTTGGACCGCGCCTGGCCCCCGCTGTGGGCCGACCCCAGCTACGGCCAGTTCGGCATCTTCCCGCTGCAAGAGGTCGCCAGCCAGATGCTCATCACGCTGGAGATCGCGCTGGTGGGCACGTTCCTGGGAGCCATCTTCGCCGTTCCGCTCAGCTTCCTGGCCTCGCGCAACCTGACGCAGAACAACCTCTTCATGCGCACCGTCTTCGCCCTCACCCGCGGCTTCTTCAACCTCGACCGCGGGGTGGACACGCTGATCCTGGCCCTCATCTTCGTCGCCGCGGTCGGCCTCGGACCGTTGGCCGGCGTGCTGGCCATGGCCATCCACTCGATCGCCGACCTCGGCAAGGTCTACTCCGAGTCGATCGAGAACGTCGACCGAGGGCCCATCGAGGCGCTCGAGGCGGTGGGGGCGTCCGGGACCAACGTGGTCCGCTGGTCGATCCTGCCGCAGGTGGCGCCGCTCTTCCTGGGGTGGACGCTCTACCGCTTCGAGATCAACTTCCGCGTCTCCATCGTGCTGGGGTTGGTCGGCGCGGGCGGGATCGGCTTCTTCATCCAGGACAAGATGTCCTCGGGCCGCTACGACCAGATGATCATCGCCATCCTGGCGATCGTCGTCGTCGTGAACATCATCGACTTCGCCTCGTCGTGGCTCCGTGCCCGGCTGGTGTGACGTCCCTCACGCCCGTTGCCGTGAAGGGGGCTTTGTGCAACGCTCATGTCGGTCCCAGCCGAAGCGTGCTTAGAATGGCGGACATGAGACGATTTCTGAAGGCACGCATCGGACTCATCCTCGCGGCCGTGCTGTTGGCTTCGGGGATCGCCACGGCCAGCGCCCAGGACAACAACTGGATCGGCCTTCGTAGTGGGTACCCGCTGGGCGTGACGGTCCACTACGGCCTCGAGAACGGCCTCGGCAACGGCGCCGACCTTCGGGTGAGCGGCAGGATCTACGTGTACGGGTCGAGCGCCCACTTCGGCCTCGGGCTCGATGCCATGCACAACGTCTACGTGCACTCGCCGTTCTCGGTCTACGTCGGCGGAGGTCCCGCCCTTGACGTGGGATCGGACGGCAGTTGGCTCGACGTGCACGCGCTCGCGGGCAGCGAGTTCCGCTTCGTCGACGTGGGGGTGCCGCAACTCGGCATATTCGCGGAGGGGACGCTGGGTGCCCTCATCGGCATCAGCAACCAGCCGTCGAGGATCCCTTCCTTCGGGCTGGCCCTCGGCGTCAACTACCACTTCTAGGGCGGGGTCCCACCCCGGCGCGCGCAGCGCGCTACGGCGGCAGCACGAGCGTGGTCTCCACCTCGGCTGCCGCCGCGCCCGTATGGGCCCGGGGCGCGGTCGCGGCGCAGCCCGGCACGCTCACCCCTGCAGGTCGCCGCGCTCCTGAAGCAGCTTCAAGAGCGCTTCCGGATCGCGCGGGGCGAGCAGCAGCGGGTCGCCCGACGCGAAGCGCAAGAGCAGCCCGCGCCCCTTGCGGACCCCCACCGCCACCTGCGTGCGCTTCAGCCCCGACAGCGGGAAGCGCCCCACGTAGTAACCGGGCATGTGGCTGTTGAGCCAGCCCGCGTGCGCTCCGGGCATGGTGGTGAGCTCGAAGGAGGTGAGCTCCGCGCCGACGATCCTAGACAGCGGCACGACACGCCTGCCGAGCAGGGTGGTGACGAAGAGCGTGCGCCCGCGCAGGCGGTAGTCGAGCCGGCGCGGAGCGTTGATCAGCGTCCACGTGCCGATGCCCGAAGCGAGCAGCAGCCCCGCGATGACGAGGGCTCCGGCCAACGGGTCCATACGCTCGCCTCCGGGCGGGGCGGGCGAGAGCACGGCCCACAGCAGGAAGCCCACCACCAGCAGCACGCTGCCCGCGAGCAGCGCCACCGGCCAGGCGGCGGGCGGCTCGCGTTGAGGCCGCAGCTCACGCATCCCGGTCCTCCGCCGCGTCGCGCTCGCCCGCCGGGGCGGGGAGCCGCCCCGCCCGCCGCAGCGACTCCTGGAGCAGGAACTCGATCTGCGCGTTCACGCTGCGCAGGTCGTCCGCCGCCCACTTCTCCACCGCGCGGTGGAGACGGGGATCGATGCGCAGCACGAAGCGCTTCTTGTCGGCCATGGCGCTCCCGTCGGGTCCGGTCCCCGGGCGCTCAGTCGGCGGCCAGGAGGTATCCGGCCAGGTAGGCGTGGAGAGCGTCCAGGAGCGTGGTCGAGATGCGGGTCCCGGGACCCGGGACGGCATGGTCGATGGCGGCGCCCGACGTCTCGTAGAGGTCGTGCTCGAGGTCCGGGAAGTACAGGTAGGTGGCGTCGGGCGCCGCCTGCGCCAACGCCTCGCCGTTGCGCGGGAGCACCTGCACGTCCTTGCCGCCCTGCACGATCAGCACCGGAGCGTCGATGCCGCCGGCGAGCGCGGCCGGGTCGGCCGCGAACTCGCTGCGGAGCAGCCCGGCGGCATGGGCGAAGCCGGCGGCGATGGGGTTGGAAGCCAGATCGCCGGTCAGCTCCATGGCGGTGCCGGTGCTGGCCGCGATCGCCCGAACGGCCGCCTCGGTCTGCGCCCGGAGGGCGGCGACCTCCCCGCTCGAGGCGCCGCGGAGCTGCGCCAAGCGCGGGATCTGGTCCGCGAGGAGCCGATCCATCGGCAGGCCTGGCGACTCCAGCAGCACCACCACGCTGGGACGGATGTCGTCGCGCACGGCGCTGGCGATCGCCACCAGGCCGCCTTCCGAGTGGCCCATCAGGCCCACGCGCCGCGGGTCGATGTCGGGCCGGGCGCGCAGCAGGGCCATCCAATCGGCGGTGTTCTGCACGTACGTATCGAGCGTGACGGCGTTGCCGTCGCCGCTGCTGGCGCCGATGCCGAGCTTGTCGATGCGCAGCACGGCGTACCCCTGGCACCCGAGGGCATAGGCGAGCTGCTTGTACATGGCGTTGGTGATGACGGGCGCGGCGTTTCCGTCGCGGTCCACCGCGCCGCTCCCGGGCAGGAGCAGCAGGGCCGGGGCACGTCCGACGCCGACCGGCACGGTGAGCGTTCCGGCGAGCGTCTCACCGGTGCTCCGCACGTCGACGGCATGCGCGTCGATGCAACTGCTCTGGCTCTCGAGATGCCGTTCCAACGCCGCCTGGGCGGCCACAGTGCCCGCCTGCTGCCGGTCGGCCGCCGCCTTGGAGGCGGGCGTCTCCAAGGCGTAGCGCAGCGCCGCGGAAGGCTGTGCGAAGGCCACGATGCGCCCGGCGTCATCGAGCCACAGCGTGACCCCGACCGTCTGCCCCGCCACCTCCATCTCGGCGTCGAAGCGCTGCGTCTGCACGCTCTCGCCGCCGATCGTGACCGCTTCGGCCCCCGCGGCCGTGACGGTGACGGTGCCGGTGCGGGCGGCCTGCGGGACCAGCACGTCGAAGCGCTGAGGCCCGTTCCCGGCGGCGTCCGCCAGGCGGGACGCGATGATCTGCCAGCCGTCGAGCATGCTGTTGTCCAGGACCATCACCGGCCCCGGCAAGGGAACGCGCATCGACTGCTTGCTCCCGCCCTGCTCGATGGTGAACGCGGCCTCCCCCCCATCGAATGTCACGTCCATCGACAGGGCCGTGCCATGCGCCGTGCCCTCCAGGTGGTAGCTGCGGGCGAAGCCGCCCGCGTCGGTGACGAGGTGGTCGCTCAGGTCCGCGATCGCGCCGAGGTTCAGGGTCGAGTCGCTGACGGTCCCGGCGACGCCGTGCGTGAGCACGATCTCGAAGGTGCCGAGGGTGGTGCCGGACTGCTCGATGGTGTAGCTCTGAGCGCTGGCCGCACCGCCGGCGAGCGCCAGCAGCGCGACCCCGAGCCATGCAGGGAGACTGCGGATCATGGAGACCTCCGACCTCAGCCGCCGTAGAGCGTGCCGGTGTTGATGACGGGCGTGCTGGCGTGCTCGCTGGTGAGCGTCACCATCAGATTGTTCGCCATGGCGGCGCGCTTGTCCTCGTCGAGCTCCACCACGCCGCGCGAGGCCAGGCCGTCGAGGGCGTCCTGCACCATGCCCACGGCCGCCTCGACGATCAGCTTGCGGGCGGCCACCACCGCCTGCGCCTGCTGTCGCCGCAGCATCGCCTGGGCGATCTCCGGAGCGTAGGCCAGGTGGGTGAGGCGGGCCTCGATCACGTCGACGCCGGCGACCTCCAGGCGCGCGTCGAGCTCCTCCTTGAGCGCCGCCGCCAGCTCCTCGGGGTTCTCCCGCAGGCTCTCGCGATCCTGGCCGCTGGCGTCGTACGGGTAGCGCGTCGCCAGGCTGCGGATGGCCGTCTCGGCCTGGATGTCCACGAACTCCTCGTAGTCGTCGACGTCGAACACCGCCTTGGCCGACTCCACCACCCTCCACACCACGACCGCCGCGATCTCCACGGGGTTACCGTCGGCGTCGTTGACCTTGAGCTTGTCCGAGTTGAAGTTGCGGACGCGCAGGCTGACGCGGCGCTTGTTGGTGAAAGGGTTGGTCCACCAGAAGCCCGGATCGCGAACGCTGCCGGCGTAGCTCCCGAAGAAGATCAGCACGCGCGCCTCGTTGGGCTGGACCGTGAAGAAGCCCGGTGCGAGCAACAACGCCAGCGCCCACAGCACCGCGCCGAGGGCGATGGCGCCGCCGGCTTCGGCGCCGGACCCTGCGGCGAACCTCCAGGTGCCGACGCCGATGAGCGCCAGCTCCAGGACGAGGAGGGCGAAGCCGTTGACGGTGAGCGCGCGCTTCTCTTGGACGCGGATCATGGTGCCTCCTTTGGCATCAGGATGATATCACCTTGATACCGAAGCGCCAGGGGGCATCCGTCCCGCGGCGTGCGCGCGCCCGCCGGCCTCAGGCCCGATCGGCGATGAGCCTGAGCCCCCGCAGCGTCAGCAGTGGATCCGTGACATCGATGCGGCGGGCGTGGGGCCGCACCACGTCGGCGAAGCCGCCGGTGGCGATCACCACCGGCCGGCCGTGGGCGCCGTCCACCTCCGCCGCGAGCCGCTCCACCATGCCGTCGACCATGGCCGCGTAGCCGAACACCAGGCCGGACTGCAGGGCGCTCACGGTGTTGCGCCCGATGGCGCGCTCAGGCGCCACCAGATCGACGCGGGGCAGCTTGGCGGCGTGGGAGAAGAGCGCCTCGGCCGCCACCCCCGGGCCGGGCGCAAGCGCCACCCCGATGAGCCGATTGGGCCGCACCACCACGTCGAAGTTGGTGGCGGTGCCGAAATCGACCACGATGAAGGCGTCCCCCTCGTACTCGAGGGCGGCGACGGCGTTGACCATGCGGTCGGCGCCCACCTCGCGGGGGTCGTCGGTGTCCACCTTCAAGAGCGGCGCCACCAGGTCGGCGCTCACCAGCCGCGCTCGCACGCCCCAGTAGCGCTCCAGGGCAGCCGAGAGCTCCGGGCCCACCGGTGGGACCACGGACGACAGGATGGCTTCCCGCGGGGGCTCGAGCCCCTCCATCTCCAGGAGCCGCCCGAAGAGCACGGCGTACTCGTCGGCCATGCGTCGGCGATCGGTGGCGACGCGCCACGAGGCCACCAGCGCCTCGCCCTGGTACATGCCCAGCACGGTGGTGGTGTTGCCGACGTCGACAGCGAGCAGCACGGCGTGAGTGTACCACCGCGCCAGGCCGCCCCAGACGGCCGGGCGCGCTGGTAGACTGCGCCGCATGAGCCCACGAGACTTCGCGACGCGGCGCGGGGGTGCCAGGTGAGTGTCAAACCGGACTGGTGGATCCGCGAGATGGCCGAGGCCGGCATGATCTCCCCGTTCGAGGGCGGCCTGGTGCGGGAGGGCGTCATCAGCTACGGCCTGAGCAGCTTCGGGTACGACATCCGTGCGGCTCCGGAGTGGCGCATCTTCGTCAACGCCTTCAACTCGGTGGTGGACCCCAAGCACTTCGACACCCGCAGCCTGGTGGAGTTCGAAGGCGAGGAGTGCATCATCCCGCCCAACAGCTTCGTGCTGACGCGCTCGGTGGAGTACCTACGCGTGCCGGACGACGTGATGGTGCTGGCGCTGGGCAAGAGCAGTTACGCGCGTTGCGGCATCGTCGCCAACGTCACCCCGCTCGAGCCGGGGTGGGAGGGGCACGTGACGTTGGAGCTCTCCAACACCACGCCCCTGCCGGCCAAGGTGTACGCCAACGAGGGCATCGTGCAGCTGCTCTTCTTCCAGGGGGAACGGCCGGCCCAGACCTACGCCGAACGCAAGGGCAAGTACCAGGGTCAGCGGGGGGTCACGCTGCCGCGGATGTGACCCGCGCGCGCCCACGGCCGCCGCAGCGGGCGCGGGTCGCTCACTCGTCCTCGTCCCCGACCTCGACGGCGGGCAGCGTCACGCTGAACACCGTGCGTCGCGGTCGGCTCGTCGCCTCGATGTCCCCGCCGTGGTGCCGTGCGATCTGCCGGGCGATGGCCAGCCCCAGGCCGGCCCCACCGCCGGCGCCCTTGTAGAACTTCTCGAAGATGTGCGGCAGCACGTCGGCCGGGATGCCGGGCCCGTCGTCCTCGACCCGCAGGATCACGCTCCGGTCCTCCGTGGCCAGCGCCAGCGCCACGCCCTCGCCGCCGCCGCTCGCCCGCACGGCGTTGGCCACCAGGTTGCGGACGAGCTGCTTCAGCCGCTCGGGATCTCCCAGCACCAGCACGCCGCTCTCACCCAAGCGCCGTACCCCCGGGAACTCCTCGGCCACCGGCATCAGCACGTCCTGGCACACGTCGATCAGGTGCGGCGATACCTCCTGCACCAGCTCGCCGCGCGAGAGCTGCAGCAGGTCCTCCACCAGCCGGTTCATGCTGCGGCTGACACGCCGGGCATCCTCCAGGTCGCGCCGGGAGCGCTCGTCGGCGTGGCGGATGGCGCGCTCGAGGAAGCCCTGCAGGCTGGTCAGCGGCGTGCGCAGCTCGTGGCTGGTCTCCGCCAGGAAGGCACGTTGGGCGTCCATGGCGTGCCGCAGGCGCGCGAGCAGGCCGTTGAGGCTCTCGGTGAGGCGCCCGACCTCGTCGCCCGGCCCTTCGTAGGGGATGGGCTGCAGGCGCTCGGGCCCGACCTCGCCCGCCAGCCGCGACAACCGGGCGATCGGGCGCAGGGCGGCGGCGGCGACCAGATAGCCCACGACGGCGCTCAGCACCACCAATCCGAGGGCCGTGAACAGCAGCGCTCGCGACAGACCGGTCAGCGCCTGCCCGATGTAGGCCGGATCGGCCAGAACGGCGACCACGCCCACGTCGAAGGGCGCGAGCGCCGCCTCCATCTGCCGTCCCGACAGCAGGCCGCTCCACATCAGGCTGCCTCCGCTCGCCGAGGCCACGTCCGACGGCGGGATGGCCGCCTGCGGGCGCTCGAACTCCGGCTTGGAGGCCACCAGCAGGTTGCCGGCAGGGTCGTAGACCTGCACGACCACGCCGCCGGTGGGCCCATTGACGCGGCTGCGCGCGCTGCCTTGCCCCCCCTCGCGGTAGAGGTCCGCCACCGCGGCGGCGTCGCTCCTGAGCGCACTCCGCAGGTCGGCGTAGAGGCTGCTGCGCACCACCAGGTAGGCGGCGAGGACGGCGACGAGCGCCAGGACCGCGATGGCCAGTCCACTCAGCGCGGCCACGCGCCAGGTGAGCGGCAGTCCGCCCGTCCTCAGCGGCCGCGGCTTCATCCCGCTGCCGCCGAGCGCCCACCCGCGCTGCCGCAACATGGCGCGGCCACGGTCAGGACTTCAGGGCGTAGCCGATACCCCGGACCGTCCGGATGACGCCGTACCCTCCGGCGTCGCGCAGCTTGCCGCGGATGTTGGCGATGTGCACGTCGACGACGTTGCTCGACGGCGGAAGCGTCTCCCCCCACACGTTGGTCTCGATCTCCTTGCGGCTGTACACCCGGCCCGGTTGGTTGGCGAGGTACGCCAGCAGATCGTACTCGCGCGGGCTGAGGCGCACCTCGTCCTCGCCCCAGAAGACCTGCCGCCGGGCCGGATCGATGGTCATGTCCCCCACCTTACGCGTCGAACCCAGACTGCGCTTGCGGAGTTGCACGTTGACGCGCGCGATCAGCTCCTCGACGTGGAAGGGCTTGGAGAGATAATCGTCGGCGGCGGCGTTGAGCATGTCCAGCTTCGTCTCGAGGTCGTCGGCGGCGGTGAGGATGAGGATGGGGATATCGCCCGTGCGGCGGATGCGACGGGCTATCTCCTGGCCGCTGATGTCGGGCAGCCCGAGGTCGAGCACCACCAGGTCGGGGTTGGCCTCACGCACCGCGGACAGCCCGCGGATGCCCGTCTCGAAGCCAAGGACCTCGAAGCCCGCATCGGTCAGCTCCAGGGACAACAAGCGCAGGATATCGACGTCGTCTTCAACGATCAGGATGCGCTTCTTCGACACCTACGGCTCCTTCCCGGGGGTCAACGTCAGTGCGATCTCGCGATCCTGGAGCAGCGTTCGCATGGACACCGGCTGGTCGCTGTCCGGGAACTGCAACAGGATGTCGCTCCCGTCCACGCTGATACGGCCGCTGATGACCCGCGCCCCGCTGAGCGCGGCCGCCCGCTGCTGCTTGGTGGCGTCGGGCGGGAAGATCAGCACGCGCAACTCGGTGCCGGCGGGCGGGGCCACCTGGAAGGCCAGGCCGCCGTCGACCACCACCGCGCTGGCGTACACGGTGAGCAGGTCCGGGGACACCAGCCTCACCTCCGTGCCGGGCGGCAACGCCGGGAGGCCCATGAGGGCCTGCGAAACCACGAACAGGATGCCGGCGCTCATGGGGCGCGCTCCTCGCTTGGACCGGCGGCTCGCATGGCTTCATGCTACCAACGTCCCATGAATCCGCTGCAGGAGCGGCTTAAGACAACCTTCATCCCGTCTCGCCTGCGCGGCGGGGGTAGGAGCCGCGCGCACCGCCGCCGCCCAGCCCGTCGAGGGCCGCCCGCCAAGGGCCGCCCACCACGCCGACCCCGGCCCTGGCGCACGCCGGGCCGGGCCGCCCCACACGGCGAGAAAACGGCTCCGGGAGCGGGCAGAGTGAACGACCTAACCCCGGCGCCAGAGCGGTTCCGTCATCATGAAGCGGATACGCCGACCGCAAGGACGAGCGCGTGCGCGGGAGCGCCGTGCGCTCCGGCTGGCAAGCCGACCGTCCCGAGCGACGCGGCACTGATAGGGGTCATGCATGAGCCAGCCACCGGTCCCGAGCCGGGCCGTTCCCGCGACCTTGGAGCCTCTTCCCGGCCAACCTCCACGCGTGCCGGGCGCACGTCGCGCGCCCACCCCGCGCGCCCTCGCCGTGTTGCTGGGCGCGCTGGCGTTGCTGATCTGGCACGGGACGGCGACGGCCCAGAGCTTCGATGCCGACCGTTACTACCAGCAGTGCCTGCGCTTCGAGGCGGGCGGCGACCTGGAGACCGCCCGGCAGGCATGCCTCAACGCCCTCCAGATCGACCCCAACCTCGTCGACGCCGACCTGGCGCTCGGTCGCATCGAGCTCGCGCTGGGCCTCACCGGTTCGGCGGAGCAGCGCCTGCACGAGATCGAGAACGAGACCGGCAGCGCCGAGCCGCTGGTCCTGCTGGCCCAAGCCGCCGTCCAGAACGAACGCTACCTGGAAGCCGAGAGCGACGTGCAGCAGGCGCGCTCGCGCCTCGACAAGTTCCCCAACCGGCAGCTCGCGGCCAAGACAGACTACATCGACGGGCTGCTGAACGAACGCCGCGGGCTCTACAACGAAGCCCTCACGCAGTACAACCGCGCCATCGACCAGGACGGCCTCAACGTCGACTACCGCCTCGCCGAGGCGAACCTCCGCTTCCGGCTCGGCGACGCGGCCAGCGCGCGGGCCCAGCTCGAGGCGTACATGACGCTCTCCGGGGACAGCAAGAACGCCGACGTGTACTCGCTCCTCGGCACCACGCTGTGGTCGATGGGGGACCTCGGCGGCGCGATCGGGGACCTCGAGAAGGCCCTCAGCTACCGCAGCTCCCACGACACGAGCGCCCAGGCGAGCGACCTGCGCAAGCTGTCGCTCATCTACTACGCGCAGGGGGACGTGCAGTCCGGCGGCCTGGCTCTGCGTGAAGCCGCCAGGCGCGGGAACCTGCAGGGCCTGCTCGTCAGCAACGGCCTGCTATGGCTCCTGTTGCTCCTGGTGCTGGTCGCCGTGCATCTGGTGGGCGAGAGCCGCATCGCCAACGCCACGACGCTGGAGGTCGTGGAGGGGCCGCAGGAGTGGACGGTGGGACAGGCCTACGGCATGCTCTTCGCCAGCCTGCTGATGGCCGCGCTCACGGCGCTGGTCTACAGCGTGGCGGTCTACAAGAACGCGCTCGCCTTCGTCACTCCCCTGCAGGCGACCCAGGTCCGCGCGGTCTTCCTCATCGCGCTGGCGGTGCTGCTGCTGATCCTCGCCTGGCGGCGCGTGTCGGTCCACGGCTGGGACGCCTTCGAGCGGCTGCTCGGAAGCGGCGAGCAGGCGGCCATGGGCATCTTCATGGGCGTCGTCCTGCTGGCCGCGGTGCTCGCCTACCTGACGTACGCGCCCCGCGGCGGCCTGCTCGGCCCGTTCTACCTGAACCTCACCACGCTCACGCCCCTGGTGGTGGCGGCGATGGTGTTGTTGCCGCTCACGGAGCTGTTCTTCCGGGCCTTCCTGATCCCGCCGCTCCGGCGCCGCTACGACACCGGCATCGCTACGATCGCCTCGGCATCGCTCTACGGCCTGGTGCTGGGGACCCCCGTGGCGCTCCTGTTCGTCTCCGGCATCGTGCTGGCCGAGATCTTCCGCCGGCGCAGCAACGGCATCACGCCGCTGCTCGCGCAGCTCGTCGTCAACGTCGGCCTGGTGCTGGCCGTGGCGTTCAACGCCTGGGCACGTAGCCTCTTCCTCTACTGAGCCGTGAGGCCCGGCCTAAGCTGGGCGGCGTGGGTGACGACCTGACGCGCGACGTCTTCTACCTCACGGCGGGGCGCCGAGACAGCGCGGGGGTGGTGGTGCTGGAGGGCCCCGAGGGGCGCTGGGCGCCCCTGTTCAGCACCCGCCGGCGCGCCGCCGCGCTGGCGGCGGTCGCGCCCGCCGGGGTGCGGGTCGCCGTCGCGCCCGCGGGCGACCCTCGGGCCCGCGAGGAGCTGTTGCTCGCGTGTCTCGACAACGGCGCCGAGGTGCTGGCCCTCGACCCCGAGCGCCACGCCGCCGGCCCAGCCGCACCCCGGAACGCCGGCTCCGTGCGCCTGGCGCTGGCCGCCGTGCGCTCCCGCCGCACCGGCACCGCCTGCCTGTGAGCCGGCCGCTCCATCAGTAGGGGATGCTCGCTCCCACACCCAGCCACCACCCCTGCGCATAGCCTCCCCTCACGCCGAGGCGCACCACGGCGTCGTAGTCGAGCACGGTGTCGGCCCATAGCGCGAGGTCGGCGCCGCCACCGAGCCGCGCGGCCCAGCCGCCGGCCCCGCCGGGACCGGCGCCGCCCCACAGGCGGCCGGTCGGGACGATGTCGAGCCGTTCCAGCGCGAGGAGCCCGTCGCCGACGCGCCAACGCAACGGCACGGACACCCGGCCCCCCACCGAGAGCGTCGCCGCCAGCGGAGGCAACGCCACGGGCACGGGGGGCGAGGGCCGGTAGCCGGCGCGGCCGGCGAGGCGCCACACCACCGGGATCCCTGGGATGCTCGGATAGGTGACGGCCTCCAGCCAGGCCCCCGAGGACGCTCCCGCCGCGCCGTAGCTGACGCGGCCGCGCAGCGCCACAGCCGAGCCGCCGCCGACGGCGCCGAACGTGTCGCCGCTGCGACCGTCGAGAGTGGCGTCCACGCGTAGCTCCGGGCGCCAGCCGGGGAGGGACGCGGCGCGCACCAGGCTCGCCGCCAGGTCGAGCGAGCCGGCGTACCTGCCGACCGGAGCGCGCAGCAGCGCCTCGGCCGTGACGCCGTACGCGACCTCGTCGACGGCCCCCAGGTAGGGCCCGTGCGGCCAGCTGCCGACCTCGAGGGCCACGCCCAGCGGCGGCGGCGGGCCCGGCGCCCGGGCGATGTCGGGCATGTTCCAGGCGTAGCGCAGCCACGCGTACGCGCCCGCCAGCGGACCCCTGAGGCCGGTGTCGTAGCCGACCGTGAGGTCCAGCCCGTGGCGGGCGCTGTCGTCCAGGCCCAGAGCGGTGACCTGCAGGCCGGCGCCGAGCGGCTGCAGCGACAGCCGGCCGCCGGTGGGTACCCAGCCGTAGGGGAGCAAGCTCGGCCAGGGGCTGTAGGCGGTATCCGGGTAGGTCGGCGGCGACACCGCGCCCGTCGCGCCGCCGGAGCCCGCCGGGGCGCCCGCCGGGGCGCCCGCCGCCGCGGCCGGCGGCCGGGGCGGCCCCTCTGCGCCGGCGCCCGCCCGAGCGCCGGCGCTCCCGCCGCCGGACCGCCCCGCCGGCAGCCAGGCGAGGGCGTATCCGTCGCCGCGGAGCGTGCGGTAGACGGTGCCCGCCCCGGCCGGCACGGGCTCGTCGGCGCCGCCGAGCGCGGCGGTGAGGTCCGCGGACGGCGCGGTCGGCGCCGCCCCCGCAACGCCGGCTGCGGGCAGCCGCAGCCGTCGCAGCTGGAACAGGCCGCTGGCGTCGCTGGCGTAGAGCAGCGCCCCCTCACCCTGCCAGGCGGGGTCGAGCTCGCTGGCGCCGTCGTGCGTGAGATAACGCGCGCCGTTCTCCGTGACGAGGGCCAGGTCGACCCCGCCCGGCCGGTAGAGGCTGACGGCCACGCGGCCCGCGGCGCTGACCGCCAACCCCACGATGTGCACGCCCGACGGCGCCGTCCACACCCGCTCGTCGCCACCCCCGGGGCACCAGCGCCGCAGGGACGCGCCCTCCGGCACCACATCGCGGACGTAGAGCACGCATCCTCCGCCGGCGCCGCGCGGTAGGTGGGCGTGGGCGCCGCGCGTGAGGCGCGTAAGCGCGCCCGTCCGGGTGTCCAGCGCGAACAGGTCGCTGGGGACGGCCCCCGCGATCGGCGCCGGAGCCGCCAGCACCACCTGGTGCGGCCCGCTCCAGGCGATCGCTTCCGGCGTCACCGGCGTGCTCAACGTGTGCGCTCCCGCCAGCGCGCCGTGGTCGAGCTGCGCCAGGCGTACGCCGTCCTGCACCCGCCATGCCAGGCTGCTCCCGTCCGGCCCCAGCGCGGGCGCGCCCACGGCGCGGCCGGACGGCTCCAACCCCGCGGCGAGGCTCAGCCGCGTGCGGCTGCGCGCCTCGCGGGCCTGCCCGTCGGCCCACGCACGCCACTCGGCGTTCAGGTCGGTGCCGACGGCGCGCTTCCAGGCGGCGGAGAACGGCATCCGATAGGCGCCTGCCTGGAAGACGTGGAGGGCGTCCACCAGCGCGGTGAAGCCGTGCTCGCGCACCAGTCGGTCGATGAAGGAGGCGCCCAGCAGATAGCGGGCGCGTCCGCCGGGCCACGCCTGGTAGGTCACCAGGCTCACGTCGGCCAGGGACGGCACGTGTCCGTCCGCCGCGAGCGTCCACAGCAGCGCGCGCGTCCGGGCGTCGTCCAGCCGGCCGCCCAGCCCGCCCGTCGACTCCACCCACGCGGCGATCCCCTCGAGCAGCCAGGCCGGGGGCAGCACCGCGGTCCCCTGCCCCGCCAGCCCGATCCCCGGGAGGCGCGCGGTCCCGGGCGGCACGCGTGTGTCGGTGAGCTGCACCAGGTGGGTCAGCTCGTGCCGCAGCACGAGCGCCGTGAGGTCGGAGCTGTGGAACCCCAGCGAGCCGTCGACGGGGAACACGGGGCGGAAGGTGACGTGTGGCCGCGGCAGCGGCAGCGCGAAGGCGTTGAACACGTCGTCCCCGGCCTGCAGGCGCACGCGCACGGGGAACGGCGCCCGGCCGAACAGCGCGGCCACCCGGGTGAGCTCGGCCTCCGCCGCGCGCGCGACCTGCTGGGCGTACGCCGCCATGGCCGGGTCTTCGTAGAGGACTTGGACGTGCGGCGCGCTTACGACGCGGGTCGCGCCCGCCCACGGCAGCAACAGGGCGAGCGCGCCCGCCAGCAGGACGCCGGCGCGATGCATGCGGCAGTATAGGTTCCCGCGGTCGGCCCCGTCCCGGAGCGCCTCAGCCGTGGCGCGGCCCACCCCGGCGAAGCTCCTCGAGCGAGTAGCGGGTGCCGCGCCACTCCACCTCACCGGTGCGCAACGCCGCCCACGCCGAGCCCGCCGCGGCCGCGGCCAGCAGCGCCGTACCCAGCGGGTGGAGCACGAACAGCCAGGCCCGGTGGCGCGATCGCGGCGCGTCGTAGGCGTACACGAACGCGACGGTGGCCACGACCAGCCCGAACAGGACGCGGGGCGCCCCCGTCACGAACGGCAACGCCGCGAAGGGCATCACGTTCGTGACCAGCAAGGCGATCACCAGCCCGGCCACCCGCCAGACCGAGTAGCCCATGCCCGCGAAGGCGTTCTTCTCGAGGCCCTTCACGGCCGTGCTCACGTCCGGATACCACTCCACCGCCACGTCATCGGCCCCGAACAGCGCCTCCTGCCGGAAGCCGCGGCGCTTGAGCAGGCGCCCCAGCCTGAGGTCGTCGTCCGGGCGCAAGCGGATGGCGGCATGCCCGCCGACCGCATCGTAGACGCTGCGCCGCACCAAGGCGAAGGCGCCGATGCCGATGGCAGCGCGGCTTCCCGGCCGGCGCGCCCGCCACGGACGCGTGTGGATCGCGAACAGCAGCCCGAAGGCCGCGACGAAGCTCTGCAGGAGCGGCCCCCGCGCCCGCAACCGCGGAAGGACCACCAGATGGTCGAGCTCCCGCTCGCCGGCGTAGGCGAGCGCGCGGGCGACGGCGCCGGGCGCGAAGCGCACGTCGGCATCGGTGAACAGGAGCCAGTCGCCGCGGGCGACCTCGGCGCCGACCTGCAGCGCGTGGGTCTTGCCGAGCCAGCCGGCGGGCAGGTCCCGGACCTGCACGACGCGCACGCGTGGGTCGCGCGAGGCGGCGGCCCGGGCCACGGCCAGGGTGCCGTCGCGGGAGCGGTCGTCGACCACCACCACCTCGAAGCCGGGCACCTGCTGCGCCTCGAGCGCCGTCAGGGTCGGCCCCAGCGTGGCCTCCTCGTCGCGGGCGGCGATGATCACCGAGACCGGCGGGAGCGCTCCGGGTTCGACCTCCGTGACGTCGCGCAGGTGGGCCATGCTGCGCACGCCCAGGGCCCAGTCGAGGGTCAACGCCCACCACAGGAGCAGCGTGAGGGCGGCGAGCACGGTGAGCACGGGTTCACGCTACCGCCACCCGCGGCCGTGCGCGGCGCCGCCGGCGACCGGGTCCGGCGGCCCGCGCGGGCGACGCCGGAGCGCGAGCTCGGGTGCGGGTACAATCGGGCCCGTGGCCGTGCTTCCTGTGGACAAACCGTTGGGGCCCAGCTCCCACGACGTGGTCGCAGAGGCCCGCCGGCGGTTGAAGACGCGCCGCATCGGCCACGCCGGGACCCTCGACCCGCTTGCCACGGGCGTGCTGGTGCTCCTGAGCGGCAGCGCCACCAAGCTCTCGCCCTTCCTGACCGGCAGCGACAAGGAGTACCTCGCCTGGGTGAGCTTCGGCGCCGCCACCGCCACGCTGGATGCCGAAGGGCCCGTCACCGCCGAGGCCGACGGCTCATGGCTGGACGCGGGCGCCGTGGCGGCCGCCCTCCCCCCCTTCTTGAGCATGCGGGAACAGCGCCCTCCCGCCTTCTCCGCGATCAAGCGGGAGGGGGTGCGCAGCTACGCCCGTGCCCGGAAGGGCGAGGACGTGAGCCTTCCGGCGCGACCGGCCGGCTATGTGAGCCTCGCCCTGCTCAGCTTCGCCGCGTCGCGCGAGGGACTGCCGGCGCGCTTCGCCGCCGACCCGCACGGCGCCTGGTGCCCGGCGGAGGACGGCTACGCGCCGGCGCTGCCCGCGACGCTTGCATCGCTGCCGACCGCGCTGGTGCGGGCTCGGGTGCGTGCCGGCACCTACCTGCGCGCCTTCGCCCGCGACCTGGGGGAGGCGCTGGGCGTTCCCGCCCACCTCTCCGGACTCGTGCGCACGCGAGCGGGACGCATCTCCCTGGACCGCGCCGGCGCCTTGGCCGACCTGGCATCCGCCTCGGGCGTGCCGGCCGCGGAGGCGCTCCCCTACCCCGCCGTCACGCTCGACGCCGACGCCGCCCGCCGGGTCCGGCTCGGGCAGCGTCCCCAGGCCCGATTCGAGGGCCGCGCCCTCCTCCTCGACCCGGACGGCCGCCTTGCGGCGGTGGCCGAGGAGAGCGCCGGCCGCGTCCGCCTCCTGCGGGTGTGGGCGGAGGACGACGCCGGCTGAGGCCGGCCCCGCCTTCCGGGCGCCGTTCTCCCGGAAGCGCCGTTCTCCCGGAAGGGCCGGCGTCCCGGCGCGGCGCCGAGGGCAGGCGCTAGAGTGGACCGTGCATTCCGGCTGACCGGAGCCCGGCCCGGCCGGGCAGGGAGATCACCATGGACATCGGCATCCCCAGAGAGATCAAACCGCACGAGTACCGCGTGGCCGCCACCCCGGGCGCCGTGCATGCGCTCTGCGACGCCGGCCACCGCGTCTTCGTCGAGGCGGGCGCCGGCGACGGCAGCGGCTTCTTCGACGAGGACTATCGCGCCGCGGGGGCGAGCGTCGTCGACGGCGCGGCGGAGGCCTGGAGCAAGCGCCTGGTGCTGAAGGTCAAGGAGCCCCTCACCAGCGAGTTCGGCTTCCTCCGCGACGACCTGATCCTCTTCACGTACCTCCACCTGGCGGCCGCGAGGCCCCTGACCGAGGCGCTGGTGGAGAGCGGCACGACCGCCATCGCCTACGAGACCGTGCAGCTGCCGGGCGGAAGCCTGCCGCTGCTCACTCCCATGAGCGAGGTGGCTGGGCGCATGGCGACCCAGGTCGGCGCTCACCACCTGGGCAAGTTCCTCGGCGGGCGCGGCCTGCTGCTGGGCGGCGTGCCCGGCGTCGAGGCCGGCGAGGTGGTGATCCTCGGCGGCGGCGTGGTCGGGACCAACGCCGCCAAGATCGCCATGGGCCTGGGCGCGCGGGTGACGCTCCTGGACATCAACCACGCCCGGCTGCAATACCTGGACGACGTCTTCGGCGGCCGCGTCCAGACGCTGGCGAGCAACCTGGCCAACATCCGCGCCATGGTCGAGCGCGCCGACCTGGTCGTCGGCGCCGTGCTCATCCCGGGCGCCCGGGCGCCCCACCTGGTGACCCGCGACATGCTGGCGACGATGCGGCCCGGCAGCGTCATCGTGGACGTGGCGGTGGACCAGGGCGGCTGCATCGAGACCATCCACCCCACCACCCACGACGCCCCCACCTTCGTGGTGGACGGGGTGGTGCACTACGGCGTGGCGAACATGCCCGGCGCCGTGCCCAACACCAGCACGCGGGCCCTCTCCAATCAGACGCTGCCCTACGCCCTGGCGCTGGCGAGCGGCGGAACGGCCGCCCTCCTGGCCGACGCCGCGCTCTTGCGCGGCCTCAACAGCCACTCCGGCCGGCTGACCTACGCGGCCGTGGGGGCGGCGTTCGACATGCCCACGTTCGATCCCGAGGAGGCGCTGGCCAGCCGGCCGCGCGCCGCGACCTGAGACCCGCTCCGGGCCCCGAGCCGGCCCGGCCTCAGCGCAGGCGCGCCAGCGCCCGCCGGATGAGCGCTTCGGCGCCGTCGTCGGGGTGGTTCGCCACCAGCTCGGCGACGGCGGCCTTGACCTGCGACTCGCGGTAGCCGAGCGCCATGAGCGCCTCGGCGGCGTCCTCGCCGGGGCCCGTGAGCAGCTTGCGCGGCTTGCGTTCGGCCCCCGGCCCGGCGAGGAGCTCCTCAGGAAGGCGGTTCTTGAGCTCCAGCACGATGCGCTCGGCCGTGCGCTTCCCGACGCCCGGAGCGCCGGTCAGCAGGTCCGCGTCCTGCTCGAGGATCGCGGTGGCGATGAGCGCCGGCGGCAGGGCGGAGAGGATGGCGAGCGCGAGCTTCGGCCCCACGCCACCCACCTCCAGCAGCCGCCGGAAGATCAGGAGCAGGTCGCGGTGATGGAAGCCGTAGAGCACGGGCGTCTCGTCGCGGACCGTGAGGTGGGTGTGCAGCACCGCCTTCTCGCCGGCACGGCAGTGCGCCAGGGTGGAGGCGGGAGCCCACGCCTCGATGCCCATCGCGCCTGCCTCCACGACGACGCTGGCCTCCCGCACCTCGCGGACGACGCCCTCCAGGTAGGCGATCACGATTCGCCGAACAGCGGGGCGAAGATGATGTCGTAGCCGACGTCGGCCAGGCTGGAGCAGCCGGTCATGCGCATGGCGTAGTGGAGCTCCGCCTCCAGGCTCGCCAACGCCCGGTCGCTCTCCACCACCAGCGCCTCGGCCCCTACCGCCAGGTAGCGCAGCACGTCCACGCCGTCGCGCACCGGCCCGCCGGCGACGATCAGCAGCATGCCCGCCACGGCGTCGATGACCTCCGGCAGCACGTCGATGACGGCGGGGCCGCCGAGACGCGCGCCCGCGGCGCTCTGCACCACCACCGCCTCCAGGCCGGCCTCCGCCACCACCTCGGCGTCGGAGGGGCTGGCGACGCCGAACACCCACAGCGGGCAGTTGGCCGCCGCCCGCAGCTCGGCCAGGTCCTCGCGCGTGCGCGGACGCCAGGCGCCCCGCCCGAAGGGCGCGCTCTCCGCCAGCGGCGCCATGTCCAGGCCGATGCCGGCCACGTCGAGCGCGCTGAGATCGCGCACCGCGGGCATCAGCTCTCCCATCTTGGCGGGGCGGAGGAGCGCCAGCGCGTCGCGGGGGGCGTGATGGGCGGGGTCTGCCAGCACCGCATCGGCGTCCACCACGGCAGGGACGCCCGCCTCCGGGGCCGCGTCGGGCCGGCGGCGCGGGATCATGGGCGACGTCAGCGGCCGGCCGAGCAGCGTGGTGGCGCTGTCGACCTCGTGCACCTCGTGCAGCAACCTGGGGATCAGCTGATAGCCGTCCAGGGCGCCGTCCTCGCTGCGGCTCATCCGGTCCATGATACCAGGCGCCCGCGGCGCTCCGGCGGATCGGCCGGGAGCGGAGAGCGCCGCGGCGGCTCCCTTCCGCACGGCAGGCGCCGGGCCGACGTCCCTTGACAGCCCCACGGAGCGCTTCTAGAATCCTTCGACGCTGGTTCACCCGCCAGCGCGGGCCCGGCCCCCGGTGTCGCCCGCACCGGCGCGTCCGGCCTCCGGAAGGACCCCTCCTTGATCTCCGCCAACGGCATCGGCAAATCCTTCGACGGCGTTCGTGCCGTCGACGCTCTGAGCTTCCACGTGGCCGCCGGTGAGGTGTACGGCCTTCTCGGGCCCAACGGCGCGGGCAAGACCACCACGCTGCGGATCCTGGCCACGTTGCTGCTCCCGGACACAGGCAGCGCGGAGGTCGCGGGCTTCGACACCGTCAGGCAGGCCGAGCGGGTGCGCCGCTCGATCGGCGTCGTCAACGGCGGCATGGGGCTGTACGACCGGCTGACGGGCCGCGAGACGCTGCACTACTTCGGCCGGCTCTACGGCATGCGCCCCGGCGCCATCGAGGCGCGCATCGCGGCCCTGGACGAGATGCTCGAGCTCGGCGAGGACATCCTCTCACGGCGGGCCGCCGGCTACTCCAGCGGCATGAAGCAGAAGATCGTCATCGCCCGCGCGGTCCTCCACGACCCGCCGGTGATCTTCTTCGACGAGGCCACCAGCGGGCTCGACGTGGTGGCGCGGCGGGCGGTGCTGGACTTCGTGCGGCGTTACCCGGGCGAGGAGCGCGCCGTCGTCTACTCCACGCACGTGATGACCGAGGTCGAGGAGCTGTGCGACCGCGCCTGCATCATCTATCGCGGGCGCAAGATCGCGGAGGGCGGCATCGGCGAGCTCATCGAGGCGGGGGGCGGCGGGACGCTCGAGGACGCCTTCTTCCGCCTGGTCGAGGGGAACGGCGTGCGCGCGGCCGGGCCGCGCGATGCCTCCGGCGTGGAGCGCGCGTTGTGAGGCCGCAACTCATCCTTCGGGTGGCCGCCAAGGAGATCCTCTCCACCCTGCGCGATCAGCGCGCCATCATCTCGAACTTGCTCATCCCGCTCATCGTCCTGCCGGTGGTGATGCTCGGCCTGCCGCTGTTGCTGGGCGGCCTCTTCCAGCGCGAGCAGACCACCGTGACGAGCGTGGGGATCGCCGGGGAGGCCAACCTCCCGGCCGAGCTGGCGTCGCTCCTGAAGGCGCAGAACGTCGGCCTGCAGAAGGTCGACGATCCCGAGGCGGCGGTCCGCGACGGCACCGTGCCGGTGGCCATCGGCGTGCCCGCCGACTTCGCGGGCAAGGTGACCTCGGGCGCGGGCGCCGACCTCACGCTGTACAGCAAGCCGGGCAACATGAAGAGCGAGCTCAACGCCAACAAGATCCAGCAGGCCGTGCAGGATTACAGCCGCCAGCTGGTCTCCGGCCGCCTGCGAGCGGCCGGCCTGAACCCCGACATCCTGCAGCCGGTGCACGTGCAGAGCGTCGACGCCAGCTCGGCCGCGGAGAAGCGCAGCGGCCAACTCTCCTGGCTGATCCCGTTCTTCATCGCCATCTGGACGCTGACCGGCGGGCAGATGACGGCCATCGACGCCACCGCCGGCGAGAAGGAACGCGGCACCCTCGAGGCGTTGCTGGTCACCCCCATCCGCCGGACCGAGGTGGTGACCGGCAAGTTCCTGGCCACGGTCACCTTCGGGCTCAGCGCGGCGGTGATGGCGATCGTCGGCTACGTCGTCGGCGGCGCCATCGTGGGCTCGGCGTTCACGCCGCACCTCGGCGGACAGGCGGCCGACCTCGTGCAGGTGATGGGCGGCTCGCTCGACATCTCGCCGACGTCGGTGCTGCTGCTGCTGGTGAGCGCCCTGCTGTTGGCCGGCACGATCTCCGCGCTGCTGCTGAGCATCACCATGTTCGCGCGTTCGTTCAAGGAGGCGCAGAGCTACGTGGCGCCGCTCTCCATCCTGCTGATCCTGCCGGCCGTCGGCCTGCAGTTCAAGGACCTGCTCGGTTTCGGCGACGGCATCTACATGGTGCCCGTCTTCAACGCCCTGGTCCTGATGGACGACATCGTCAAGGGCACGGCCAGCAGCGGCCCGGTGCTCACCACGTGGCTGACGCTGCTGGTGGTCATCGTGCTGCTCCTGGCGTTCGCCAACCGCAACTTCCATCGCGAGGGCGTGATCTTCCGGGTGTGATCTTCCGGGTGTGACCCTTCGGGGCGCCGCCCGACGGCGTCCGGGGAGCGGCCGGCGCGCGCCGCAGGCGCCGGCCGCTCAGCCTCCGGGAAGCACCGACTGCCGGTAGGGCGTGTCCGCGGCCGGGGCGGCGGGCAGCCGGCCGTACACGCGCGCCATCTCGGCGAGCGCGGGCGTCAGCCACTCCGCCACATCCTCCCAGGCGAAGCGCCACGACCAGTTGCCCGACGCCTGCCCCGGGGTGTTCATGCGCGCTTCGCTCCCGAGCCCCAGCACGTCCTGCAGGGGCGCTACGGCCAGGTCCGCCACCGACGCCTGGACCAGCCGCACGAACTCCCAGGGAACGTTGTCGTCGTCCCGGGCCAGGTAGCGCCGCACGAAGTCGCGTTCGGCCTCCGGCGCCTGCGCGTACCAGCCGGCGGTGGTGTCGTTGTCGTGGGTACCGGTGTAGGCGACGCTGTTGCGGGGGTAGTTGTGGGGCAGGTAGGGATCGCCGGCGTCGCCGGCGAAGGCGAACTGCAGCACCTTCATGCCCGGCAGGCCGTTGGCGTCGCGGAGCGCCTCCACCTCCGGCGTGATGACGCCGAGGTCCTCGGCGATGACGGGCAGCTCGCCGAGCGCTCCGGCGAGCGCATCGAAGAGCGCCTGGCCGGGCCCCTGCACCCAGCGCCCCTTCACGGCGGTGGGCTCGGAGGCGGGGATCTCCCAGAACGCCTCGAAGCCGCGGAAGTGATCGACCCGCACGACGTCGAAGAAGTCGAGGGTGGAGCGGAAGCGCTGGATCCACCAGTCGAAGCCGCGCTCCGCCATGCGCTCCCAGCGGTACAGCGGGTTGCCCCAGCGCTGGCCGGTGGCGCTGAAGTAGTCGGGCGGCACGCCGGCCACCACCGTGGGGC
>Ga0102953_1000128_pt1 | contig 50805 bp, 77 predicted proteins | sample SalPon2A_C_D2_MG_FD_78509 | JGI IMG/M metagenome (GOLD analysis project Ga0102953, IMG submission 78509) | Soil microbial communities from South San Francisco under conditions of wetland restoration - Salt Pond MetaG R2A_C_D2_MG | ecosystem: Environmental > Terrestrial > Soil > Wetlands | place...
CAGGCTGACAGCTTCCTGGTCGTCAACGCCGACCTGACCATTACGGTACTGCGCCCCGACGATGTGGATCCGATTGTAGCCGAGGATGATTTTGGCAACGTCATCGGCTGGCGCGTCACACAGGTGCTGTCACACCCGACCGACCTGGCGCGCAAAATGACGGTGACTGATGAATACACCGCCGAGCGCCGCGTGCATCGGGTGGAAATTGACGGACGGCAGACCGAAGAAACGGTATTCACCAACCTGCTGGGCCGGCTGCCGATTATCCATGTGGCCAACCAGGCCGACGAGGGCCAGACATTCGGCCACGCCGAGGCGGAGGCGCTGATCGAAGTGCTGCACAGGTACGGTGAGGTGTTTGAGGCGGCCATCGAGGGCAATAAGTTGCAGGGCCGGCCCACACCGGTACTAAGCTTCGAGACCGTGGCTGACCTGGATAAATTCTGGGCGCTCTACGCCCGCACGCAGCACAACACACTGCCCGATGGCAGCACGGAGACGTACCAGGCGCTATCTGTTGACCTGTCGCAACTGCTCACGGTCAGCGGGGCCGAGTTCCAGTATGCCAGCCCCGGCAACTTCGCCGGCGACACCGAGGTACTTCTCGGCCTGATGTTCTACCTGATTTTGGAGCACACCGAGTTACCCGAATTTGTGTTCGGCAATGCCATCGCCAGCAGCAAGGCCAGCGCCGACGCGCAAATGCCGGTTTTTGAGAAATTCATCGAAGGGCGGCGAGGCGAGGTGGCCGGCTGGCTGACCCAGATTGCCGAGATTGCGCTGGGCTATTTGTCGCTGACCGAGCCAGGCGTGACCGCTGAAACGCCGGCGCTGCAATGGCAGAAGTTGACGCAGGATGGGCGGCTCACGCTCGATACGCTCACCTGGGCACTGCAAGCCGGCTTGCTTGATATGCGCACGGCATTGCTGCTCGCGCCGGTCGATGTGGAGGATGTGGACGCCGTGCTGGAACAGGCACAACAGGAGAGCGCAGAGCGCCAGGCGCAGGCGGTGGAACAGGCCACGGCCATGGCGAAGGTGCAGCCGACGAAGCCGCCACCGGGCAATCAGCAACCGGCGACGCGTGAGATTATGGAGATGACGCCGGCTCCCACTGTCTACACCAACGGCCACCACGCCGACGCCGAGACGGCCGCCATCGTGGCTGCCGCGGAGCGCATCGTGGCCAACGGCGACGCACGCCAGACCAGCGGCAGCGCAATCGAAGTGCTGGCCGGCGGACGTATCATTGACGCAGTGAGGGAGCTGCGCAAATCATTATGACGACTGCCCACCTAGAGCCAACCCTACAGGATTTACCCGACGGCCCGGGTCCGCTGACCGAGGCCAACGACGGCCAGATCATGCAATGGCGCGCCGCTGATGGGCGTTTTGTGATGATTGCGTTACCGCGCCCGTCAACGGTGATGATGAGCGCCGGCGGCAGCGGCAATGCTCCTGCGCCGACTGGCGCGCATGATCACGATGGTACATATGTTCTACTGGCAGACTACACCGGCAGCAATATCCTAGCCAAGCTGCTGGATGTTGACGGCGACGGTAGTGGATTGGACGCCGACACCCTCGACGGCCATGATACGGACTATTTCGCCACAGCCGGCCACACGCACGCAGCGGGTGACGCTGATACGCTGGACGGTCTTGATTCGACGGATTTCGCCCTGGCCGGCCATAACCATGATGCAGCCTACGCACCGCTTGTCCACGTTCACGCCGGCGAGGACATCACCAGCGGCACGGTGGCCGAGGCGCGTATCGATGCGGCCATTACTCGTGATACAGAGGTGTTCGGCATTGTGTTGGCCGCGGATGGCACAGGCAGCGGGTTGGACGCCGATCTGCTCGACGGCGTCGAAGGCGCAGGCTACGCGCTGGCCGGCCACGATCACAGCGCCACGTACCAGCCGCTTGACGCCGAACTGGCCGCCATCGCGGGGTTGACCAGTGCCGCCGACCGCGTCCCGTATTTCACGGGGAGTGGCACCGCGGCTCTGGCAACGCTGACCACATTTGGCCGGTCGTTGATTGACGATGCTGCGGCGAGCGATGCGCGCACCACGCTTGGCTTGGTCATCGGCACGAACGTGCAGGCGCAGGATGCCGAACTTGCGGCTTTAGCGGGCCTAACCAGTGCGGCGGATCGTCTGCCCTATTTCACCGGCAGCGGCACGGCTTCGCTTGCCACATTTACGACCGCAGGGCGTAACCTGGTTGACGACGCCGATACGACAGCCCAACGCACCACGTTGGGCCTGGGCACGATTGCGACCGAGGCGGAGACAAATTATCTACTAGCCAGCGGGGCGCGGGCATTGAGTGGCGATTGGGACATAGGCAGTGGGCGCAAAATCAGCGGCGGCATTTACGCGGCGCGCAGCGCGTCGGGCTTGCGCCTGGAAGATGACGGCGGGAATTTAGGCATGTTCATTCAGGACGGCGGGCGCAATATCGGCATGGGCACAGCCAGCCCTAGCGGCGTCACCGGCGGGCAGCTCCTGCACGTCTATGGCGATGGCGTCGCGGGGGAGTTTATCGTGCAGCGCAGCGATGGCGCAACGATTAAGTTTTTGGCTGGTGCGTCAAGCGGGCGCGTGGGGATAGCGAGTAATCATCCGCTGCAAATAGACACCAATAACACGGAGCGCGTACGGATTGACGAAAATGGACTGGTGGGCATCAACGTTACCAGCCCGCAAGGTATTCTCCACGGCCACGACGGGACAGGCGGCTCCCTGTTTGTGACCAAGACGGCAATCGCAGGGACGGCGGTAACGATAATACCGAATGGGACGGGAGATGTGGTTCGAGGTGTTCGGTTGACAGGTGTATCGTATGCGTCCGATGGAACATTTAATAGTTTTAGTGGCGGAGCCGCCAACGGGGCGGCGTTTGTGGTCACGGTCCACGGCGGGACAGATGGTTTTACATTTACCGTTGCAGCCAATGGCGAGTTATCCGTTGCACGAACCACTGGCAGTTTGACGTACGCGATTACACTACATGCCGTTTGGCTCTAGGAGAATCAATGGCTGACGAACTAACCCGCGAAGAACTACAGGCCAAGCTCGCCGTAGCCGAGCAGGCCGAACTACAAGAGTGCCTGAAGGCACTCCAATCACTGGCCGCCGAGCGCGGCTTCGTGGTCATCGCCATCCCGCAAATTGCGGCGGATGGCCGGCTGACGGCGCAGTGGGGCGTGCGACGTGCGCAAGGGTAAAGTGGCTGCCGCCGCGCAGTTGGGCCGGCGTCATACCGGCGAGCCGGTGGGCTATCGTGTGTTGTGCCTCGACCGCCGGCCATTTGACGGCGACGATAGCGCGCACTTTGACACGGCCAACGTGGCGGAGACGGCTGTACCAGGCTACTACATCGTGTTGGGCGGCGTAGATGTACCGCTAGCCGGCGGCTACATCGTTTGGGGAGTCGAAGATCGTGTTCTAGCCGAGGCGACTATCGCTCCGGTCATTATAGGAGACTAACATGGGCACTGCGGTACGAAGTATGTCATTGCCGGCACTGGACGCTAGCGCCGTGGCCGGCCTGGTCACAGACGCCATTGATTTGCTCACGGCAACCGAGCGGCCACGCGAACACGACCAGTGGATCGCACACTTGGAATTGCACCCCAATGCGGGCACGCCGGTCTGTTACGCGGGCGTGCTGTGGGACTGGCCGCCGCCGGATGTCGATCCCGATGCGACGCCGGTGCGCGGCGGTGGCGTCACGCTGCCGGATTTTGATGCGACGGCGTTTGAGACGCTCGTCATGACCGCCATCGATGCCCTACACGATACCCGTAAGCCGGGAACGGGCACAGTTTGGGTCGCCATCGTCGATCTCACCATCGACGCATTTACGAATGATGTTACGGCAAAGGCTGTCCTGCTCTGGGACTGGCCGTTAGCGGACGCGATTACGCTTTAGGAGGCGATATGTTTCTGAATCCGATGGATCGTCATGACCGCTACTCGCACGATGACGAGTACACCGAGTACGTAGCAGTGGACATTGGCAGCCTGCTCAATTTCGAGCAACTCACCGCACTCATCCAACAAGCCGCCGCCAAGCTGCCAGCCAGCCAGCAACTGAAAGCCGGTGAGAATTGGGGATACTACATCCAAGTGCATACCAAAGATCGCACGGCTGTGGCGAACATTGTGCGGCCGTATCCATATAAGACATGGGCATGGTGATAACTTACTAAACTTATGACCCAACGTATACCCGCCGACGCCCGGCTCGGCCGCAGCAACGCCGGCAAGAAGATCGGCTATCGCATCCTGAATCTTGACCGCTCCTTGTTCGCAGGTTGGGCGGCGGCGCAAGAGACGACCATCCCCGGCCACTACATGGCCGTGGGCGGGGTGGCGGCGCGGGATGCCGGCGGGTACATCGTTTGGGGCACCGAGAACGAGGATTTTGCGCAAGCGAGTATCGAGCCGGCGCAGCCCGACCTGACGCCGGCCATGTTGGCGAGGATAGCGGCCTTACTGGATGGTCTCAGCGAACGCATCCTACACGCCGTTTCACTCATCCCCGGCAGTGTGATTGTTGAGACGGACACCGCGCAACTGGACGCCGCGATTATGCGCCTAACCGAGATGGCCGAAGCCGCCACGGCCATGCGCCAGGCCGTGGTGATTGCCGAACACATGAGCGGCAACCTGAACCAGTACGCGGACACAATGGCGCGAGTCCAGGAGATGGACGCAGCGCAGCGCCGGCGGCTGGTGGTGATTGACGATTTTTTAGAGCAGGTCAAGGAGATAGTGCGCTGATGGCAAAGTTCAAAAAAAAGCCGGTTGTGATTGAGGCGTTTTTGTGGACGGGTGGGCCAGACCAGACCGAAGACCCCGAATGGATTGTTGATGCCATTAAAAACGGCGTTGTTTATTTTCAGGATGGCGAAAATCCGTACCTAACCATTGAAACGCTTGAGGGCAAAATGCGTGCGAATTCCGGGGAGTGGATCATTAGAGGGGTGAAGGGTGAAATTTATCCTTGCAAGTCAGACATTTTCGCGGCTACCTACGAGCAGGTAGAGGATAATTGATGCCAACTGAACGCTACCAACATCAGGCATGGGTTGAATCCCAACTGCGCACGCTCGTGGACATCGGGCTTGATTTGGCCGAAGCGGAACGCTCTGTACGCTGGGTGCTGGATCACCTGCCCGCCGGCGCTGACCCGGCTACGTGGATACCGTCGCCCGGCGAACTGTGGACTGCGCCGGATAGTGACGAGGCGATAGCGGATGCGCGGCAGGCATGGATAGCCAGCCCGGCGGTGCAGGCGAGATTCAAGCGGCTTTTGGACGCAAGGGCGGAAAATGCCTGACCTGTTACCCGGCTACACATTCTCGCCAAACGTCGCTCGCTACCGCAGCGCCGCTTCTGGCCGCTTCGTTGCCAGGCGCGACATCGTCAGCCAACTGGATGCGCAAGTGCGGCACGGCGAGCAGAGTCTGGCGAATCTGACCGAAGCGCTACACGAGGGCCGGATCAGCCCTAGCGTATGGACGGAGCAGATGCGCACCGAGTTGCGGCAATTGCATAGCCAAAACAGGGCGCTAGGTGCCGGCGGATGGGACAGGATGACGCAGCGGGACTGGGGCGCTGTAGGCGGCAAGTTGCAAAGTGACTACCGCTATTTGACACATTTCGCTTTAGAAATCCAAGAGGGCAAAGTCACGCTTCCGCAGGCGCTGAACCGGGCAAACCTGTACGCCGGCAATGCCCGCACACAATTTTGGGCCGCAGAGCGCGAGCGCCGGCCACGGCAAGCCGGTATGGTGAGTATCGAACGGCGGGTGTTGGGGGCAGCGGAGCATTGTAACGATTGTGTGGGTTATTATGATCAGGGCTGGACGATGGCCGGTCAATTGCCGGTGCCTGGCGAAGCGTCCGTATGCCGGACAAACTGCAAATGTATTTTGGCGAATCGGGATGTGCCAGCCGAGGAACTCGGGGAATGGCTAGGAAGCAAGCGTTAGGAGATCATCATGGTATCGAAGAGCATTACCGCCATTCTGGAACGCCTGGAGAAATTGCAGGCCGCATTGCAACCATTACTGGACGCCGCGGCGCGCATGGAGCGTATCGAGGCAAAGCTTGACAAGTTGCTGACCGCGCAAGGGGCGAAGTCGGCAGCTGACAAGAAGGGGTAGACATGGAACGAGTACAAGAGTTCAAGGGTGCATTCACCGACATCATGGCTATCACGGAACTGCGCGGCAGCTACCCCAACGTGCCGATAGCGCCGGATGTGGACTACGCAGCCCTGATTGCCGGGGACGATGAACCACAGTTTATTACGTTGCCAATTGCGAAGGTTAACTCAAAGTCGCTGAATAATCGCTATTATGACGAGGCCTTTGTAATGGAGTTAATGCGCCAAACGGTGGCCAACAAGCCAGCGGGCTTATTTGGCCACCTGAGCGAAACGGAACGTGCGACGGCCTTTAAGCCGGAAGCCGTTCACTGGGTGGGTGCCCTGAGAGAGGGTGATACCATCTGGGGGAAGGGCTATGTTTCAAAGGACGCTAGAGAGCGTATATTGAAATACAGAGCTTTGAGCAAGTCCATCGCCACGTCTATCGATGCGCAAGCCGAAGGCACCTGGGACGAGTCCCTAAAAGCGTATCGCATGAAAGCGGACACGTTGAGGCTGGGACAAATCGACTTTGCCCCAGCCGACCGGGCCGGCATTCCTGACCTGGCCAGCGTGCCGCACTTAACAACCGAAATGACAGAAGATTCCTCGCAAGAGGAGGAGGTAATTTTGGATAAGTTACAAATTATCCGCGAGATGACCGTCGAGGATGCGCAATTGCTGCCGGCCACCGTGCGCAACGCCATCCTTGCCGAAGTCAAGCCCGCGCCGGAGGTGGCACAGGTCGCCGCCATCCGTGAGGCGCTGGGCGTTGACGACAAGGCCGATCCGGTGCAGGCCATTGCAGAGATGCGCCGCACGCAGACGGAACAGGCGAAAGTCGCCGTCGCTACGAAGATCACCGAACTGGTGAGCGCCGGCGTCAAGCTCGAAACCATGCGCCCGCTCGTCACCGAGCTGGTCGCAGCCCGCAATCCCGCCACCGTGGCCGACGCCGAGACGGCCGTCAAGGCCGTGCTGGAAAGCGAGGCGATCAAGGGTCTGCTCGCCACCCACGTGCGCGAGACGATGGGGCCGGCACAACGCACGACTGTGCAAGCGCAGAGTAACGGAAACAAGTATTTTGTTATCCCGAAAGTGGAGGCATAACCATGAGCAAACGACTTTTCTGGCCACTGCTGGCCATTGTTCTGACAATTGCGTTGCTGGCACCGATGTTGGCTGCGCCAATGCCGAGCGTGCAGGGTGCGCCGGTCGCAGTCGTGACGCCAATCACGCAGTACCCGCGTCAGCCCGCGCCGAAGGTGCTGAATTTCTGGGCCAGCCCCACCGGACTGACTGAGGACACTCGTGTCTGCATTAACATTGACGGTTACAACACCGTTGATCTGCATTACATTATCGACCAGGGGACGGTCAACACGACCACGCTCAAGCTCCAAATCAGCAACATCGATGGGGCATACGTGGATCAGGTGACTGTACTGAGCGCAAACGCGGCGGATACTGCCGACCTGAAGCAGTACCAGTTGTTCGGACGCACCGCCTGTCTGTTTGCGGATGTCGTGAATAGCAACGCGTGGACTATCACAGCCGTTGGGCTGGCGAAATAGGGGGATACTATGGCTACAACTGTTGCGGGCAGCAATGCCTGGTTTGAGGGAGATGGACGTGCCGTCAACGTGGATCTGCTCTACACCGTCGCCAAAGGCAGCGTCATCTATGCGGACACTTGGCTTGGTCTGGCGGGCGAGTCTGGCGACAGCGGCGACAGTATCGCGCTGATTGCCGATGACCGCGAATATCAGTTCAAAGTGCCGGCTGGCCTGAGTGTGAGCAAGGGCGCGATTGTGTACATCACGGTCGCCACCGTCACCGGCCATTACCCCGACGACGAGGCTTACACCACGTCCGCCGGGGCCGGCCATTTGGCGTTTTTCAAGGCTACGGCTGCGAAGGATGCCAATAATATCGTCACGGGCGTTATGATTGCGCATAACGCGCTGTTGAGCTAGGGAGGGATTATCATGATCAAGATTTACAGTAAGGAGCACCTGGCCAAGCAGCGCGCGAAAATTGCGTTTCCGCGCGACTTCCGCCTACAAGACCAGGTGCGTGAGATTCGCGACCCGAACGGCGGACGAATCTATGAGTTCATCGGCACCGACACGTTCGGCGCTGAGTGGAACGAGCGCCGGCGCTTCGAGGTTGACGCCGGGCGTGATGAGGAACCAATCCTCTACACGCCGATCTACGACGAAATCCGCGACGCATCATTGCCGGAAAACATCAGCGTTTTTCGCATCGGCCCTGGCGGCGTGGTGCTGGAAGAAATCTTCGAGGGTGGCGAGGTCAAGTTTGCCAGCGTGACCAGTTCGGAAGTCACGGTGCGCATCCGCCATTACGGCGTCGGTATCGAGTATTCAAAGGATTTGGTTACGTACAATCAACTCTGGCGCGTGCCGATTATCGAGCGCCAGGCCGGCATTGCCTACAATGCGCTGCTCAATCATGTCCACCTGTCGCCAATTCTCAATTTCGCCTACGGCGCGGGCAATCAAACCGGCCCGAATCCGAGCGGCGACACCTTGGTCGAAGACTTCATGCTGACGATTGAGGACGCCATCGTGGCGGCCAAAACCGATGCGACCAACCCACGGCGTGGCCCGTATGTCCTGCTCATTAGCAGCGCGGAGATGTTTATCGTCGAAAAGGCGTTGCAACGGGTTGCGCAGCAAGGGATCGCACGGCAATCCAGCGCAATCGACATGATCCGCGCTGTCATCGCCTATGATGGTTGGACGGGCACGCGGGGCAGCAAGACGACCACGTACACCGGTGTGACCGCCGGCATGGGCTATCTGATCAGCCAGCAGTACCGCGGGATCGACTATCAGTCATACGTGAAGCAGGACTTCGGGCTTGACGGACAGGACAATGACGCCAGCCGGTTCATGTTCCAAAATGTGTATGATACCTACTTCGGGCTGTTTGCTGACCCGGAACGAAGCGTCGAAGAGATCACTTTCCCGACCGCCTAGCCTATGACGATCATTAATGTCTGTACTCCTGGATCAATAGACGGCTGTGATAGTTACGGCCTGATCTGCATCCAACTGGCCCGCGGCCTTACTGCGCTGGGCTGCCACGTCAACCTGTTTGCGCTGGGCGACAATCGTCACCCTAACCAACCGGCGGACGTGGCGGCCATCACGGTGCAGCCCATCCGGGCGGCGCTGGGTGGGATCATGCTGGGCTATCCGGCCACCTATGCCCGGCATGGCGCGCTAACCCAAATTGGGCCGCGCGTGGCGCTGACCATGTTCGAGAGCAGTCGCCTGCCGGCGGGGTGGGCGGAGACGCTCAACACGATGGACGCGGTGATTGTGCCGGGCCGGTTTTGCCGCGATGTATTTTTGGATTGTGGAATTACCACTGCAATCCATATTGCGCCGCTGGGCGTCAACGAGATCTACCAACCCGCGGCGCGCAACACGGATGGGCCGTGTACGTTCCTGGCCTTCCTGGATCGGGGACTTCGCAAAGGCGGCCTGGTGGCGCTCCATGCGTTTGTGCGGGCGTTTGGGGACGATCCAGAATACCGGTTGATTCTCAAATGCCGGACACCGCGTGTTGAGATGCACATCACGAATCCGAATGTTGAGATAGTGCAACGGGACATGAGCGAGACGGAGTTATACGAATTGTACCTATCCGCTCATTGCCTGGTATTCCCCACCAAGGGCGAAGGCTTCGGCTTGCCGCCGCGTGAGTTTGCCGCGACCGGTGGCATCGCACTCGCCACCGGCTGGGGCGGCACGGCTGACGGTATCGAACAGTGGGGCGTGCCAATACCCTACAAACTCGTGCCGGCAGATTGGCGCGGGGCCAAACGGTTGGAAGGCCAGCCGCTTGGCGAGTGGGCTGAGGTGGATGTTGCGGATGTGGCCGAGGCCATGCGCTACGTGGCGCTGGAACGAGAGCAGTTATTACGCCGGGCGTACAGCCAAGCGCCGCGGGTGCGTGCCATGTATGACTGGCGCAAGTTCGCCGGGCAGGCGTTGAGTACTTACGAGGGGGTGGCCGATGGCGCTCACAGTCGCTACGCAATCGCAAGCTGACAGATTACGGGCCGATACTAACACTACTACAACCAGTCTGCCGGATGCATCGATTGACGACATCTGGACGGAAGCCGGCGAGACATACAGCGGGGTCAGCCTGACCGCCTACACGCGCGTGATTGTCTTTCGGCGCATCCTGGCTGGGGTAATTCCGCTAAATGACTATCGCCAAAACGAGAGCGAGGAGAAAGCCGGCCAGATGTTTGCCAAAGTCGAAAAGGCGCTCAAATTCTGGCAGGATGAACTTGCCGCGGCGGTCGTGTTGGGTGCGGGTAGTGCGGCGCGCTTTGGGCGAACAGCCGGCATACCGGCGCGTGTGAAGGAGTACCCAGGATTATGACCAGTAGCTTACTAAAAAGCGTACAGGACACACGAAAGCATATCGCAAGGGTGGAAGGCTATTTATCCCTCTGTGCTGATCTGTTACGCGGGCGGGCTGCCCGCCACGATGCCAGCAAACTACAGGAGCCGGAGCTATCCGGCTATGCTGGGTTATCCGACGCGCTGCAAGGGTTGCAGTACGGCACGCCGGAGCATCGAGCGGCCTTCGCACCATTCAAGGCGATCATTCAACATCACTATGAGCACAACAGCCATCATCCAGAGTACTGGCCGGATGGCGTCGATGACATGAGTTTGCTTGATGTAATCGAAATGTTGTGTGACTGGAAAGCGGCTAGCGAACGGGGGAATGGTGATTTTGCCGAGTCTATCAGGGTCAGTATGGAGAGATTCAAAATTAGCGATCAACTGGCAGCGATTCTCCTCAATACTGCCACAGAGATCGGTTGGGTGAACCCATGAGCATCAGCCTATCTTCCTGGTTCGGCGTCGCCAGCGCACTCGCGCCTACCCCGACCGCAACCGAGGCCCAGCGCGCCGCCCTGGCGTGGAAGCGCATTCAGGACAAGCCTGCATCGGTCGCGTTCAAGACCGCGGCCGGCACAACCCTGGCCGCGCAAACGGTGCGGCTCGAATCCGACAGCAACGCCAGCCAGGCCACGAGCGCCGCCGGTCTTGCGCCGGTGCGGCGTGTGGTGGTGTTTGGTGTGCGTAATCACGCCACGGTTGCGGACACTAACATGGCGGAGGGTTACAGGTTCGTTTACGGTTCGGATCAGCTAAGAATCGTTGACATAATTCTCACGCTGGGTGAGGTTCAGGGGATAGGGGAGGCTACCGGATGACAAAGCGCGCATTTCTCGTACTCGGCCCCGAATCGAGCGGCACGCGGCTGATGACTTGCCTGCTCATTTCCGCCGGCTGCTACGGCGACGATGGCCACGAGCAGCGGCTAGATCACGGGTTGCCGGTTGCCGAACCGCTCATTGTCTGGCGGCGCAGTTTGCCGCACCGCGGAGAATGGCCGGACTTGCGCGCCATAATCCGTAATCTAAAAGGCGCTGGCTATGAGACTACAGCGCTGGTGATGAGCCGCGATTGGCACGCGTTGGTGCAAAGTCAACTTGCCGCACCGCACGCATTGGACACGGAGACGGCGCTGGCGCAAATTCGCCAGGCGTATGCGCTAATTTTCTACATGTTGCACGTGACCGACACGCCGAGCGAGATTGTGAATCTGGAAGCGCTGATCCAGCGGCCAAACGAAGTGGCCGGCCACTTGATGCAGCGGCTGGGATTGCCCCAGCCAACGGGCGTTGAGATTTACGACGCTAACGCAAAATACTACAGCGCGCTGCCACTGGTGCGAGACGCGGAGACGGTGCGCCGCGTGATGATGGAGAAATACGGTTTCGAGCCGACTTCTGAGTTTATTGCGGATTTTGTTAGCTTCGTTGAGGCGATGACAGATGAGTCGTGAATCGGATGTCGCCACACGCCTAAATGACGTAACGCTGTTGGCCACGCTGACCGGCGGCATATTCCAATACAGCGCTGTAGGGCTGGAAGGCATCACGCGCGAGACCGCCGCCGCGTTCGACGGGTCTGGATGGCTGAAACCCTGTGCGCTGGTCAAGCAACGCGGTTTGATACCCGATGGGATTCTACAGGACGAAATGGTGCAGAAGATCAGCACGCGCCAGGTGGTGGAGGTTTGGTTCTACGCCGACAGCGGAGCCGGTTACGCCGGCCTTGACACAGCGATGGCGCGGGTGTTTGTACTGCTCTATGGCTACCAGTTCACCGGTGCGTTTCCGGCGCAACTGGTCAACGTGATTGACCGACAGCGCGATGTCGGCGCACTGACCGGCGCGTGCATGGCGCGACAAGATTGGTTGATTGTGAGTATTTTTGGATAAGGAGTTTATACAATGCCTTTGCAAACGTTCCACAGAGGGTTGCGCGATCTAAAAGTGGCCTCATGGACTTCGCCCGCTTCGTATGGCACCGCCTACGACGTGCTGGGCGCGCGCGAGATGTCCGTTGAGTTCCAGATGGAGACGGACGAATTGCGCGGGGATGACGTAGTTTTGGATCGGTACACTCGTTTGGTGGCGGCCACATTCCGCCTTAGCAACGCCGCCGTCGATCTCAATTTGCTCGACATTCTGCTTGGCGGTACGTTGGTATCGAATGCCAGTTACGAAGACTTCTTTGTCGGTGAGAATGATGACGTGCCCTATGTCGCCATTGCAGGCAGGGTGGTGGGCAGTGGCGGCACGAATGACCTGCATATTTTCGCGCCCAAATGCAAATTGGCCGGTAACCTGCAATACTCGGCACAGGTGGACACCTACCTGATTCCGCAGGCCCAATTTCAAGCGGTGCATGAAGGCACGGCCAATGGGATTATTCGCCTGCGCAATTTCACCGCTGCCACCGGCCTCGAGATTCCTCTGCGTACTAGCACCGGAGGACTGTAATGGCGGACACCCCTACGCCGGGTAACGAGTGGCGCAAGCCGCGCGAGGAAGGTTACGTGATTAAGCTAATCACGTCCGGCAACACTGTGCGCCTGCGTCCGGTGGCGCTCGACATGCTGATCGCGAGCGGTTCCATCCCCGACATTCTCACGCCGGCGGCGGCAAAAATCCTGTGGGATGGACCAGACGCCGGCCTGATTGCCGCGCGCAGCGAGATAGACCACGAGTTTATCGACCTGGTGAACGTGGTTGTGCCGGCCGCCATGCTGTACCCGCGCGTGGTGGACACCCCGCAGGCGGATGACGAAATCTCACTCGATGATCTCGACTTTAGCGATAAGGTCGCGATCTATCAGCTTGCCATTCAGCCCGCGGCGGTGCTGCGTCGCTTTCGTGACCAACAAGCGACAGATGTGGAGCTTGTACGTGACGGCCAAGACGACGAGCCAGCGCCCGAGTAGCTTAGTGAAAATCCAGGATGATTGGGCGGCGCTGCAATTCGACAATGCGGTGACGCTGCTAGGACTGGCCATCGAAAACGCGGCGCAGGAACTAGAGAAAGTGGGCGACGACATGAAGCCTAGATACACGATGGCGCAACTACTCGACCAGGGATTCCGCCTGCCGGCTAACGCCGAACCGGACGCAGATACAGCTATGTTGCGCGGGGTCGATGGTGTGATATTCGACGAGGTGGGCTAATGCCCTTCATATGGCAACGCCGGCCAGAACAGGCTTTGGGCGAACTGACCGAAGCCTACGTACTAGCCATCCGGCGGGGGGTGCTGGTGCTGGCGGAGCGCTATACCGGCGAAATAGAATCATGGATGAAAGACAACGCGCCGTGGACGGACCGCACGGGCGAGGCGCGCCGCACGCTACACAGCGAAGTGCTGGAGATTGCCGATCAGGCCGTAGTCATCATCCTGGGGCATGGCCAGGATTATGGCGTATTTCTCGAACTAAAATTCGGTGGGCGTGATTCCGTGATATTCCCGGCACTCGATTATTTTCTGCCACGCATTGGGGCCGACGTGCAAGTCATGTTGAGGGGGATTCGCTAATGGGTTTCGGCGCAGTAACAGGCGGATTTGCCGGCGGCACAGAGTTAGGGGCCGCTCATGGCTCCGTCGTCATCGACCTGGATCAGCTGCGCAGCGCAGCGCAAACAGCGCGCCAACTGGGTCGCCAAATCGAGCAGTCGCTGGGTGGCATTTCCGCCGGCACACAAAAGGCCGAGGCTGGTATCGGGAGTCTGTCGGCCTCACTCACGCGTCTGGGCGGCGCGTTCGGCATCGTGGGCGGTGCGGCTGCGTTGGTGGCGATCACGCGCTTTGTCGGACAATCAGACGCGCTGGCTACATCCTACCGGCGGCAGAACGTGGCCGCAGAGAGTTTGGCCGGGTCGCAACAGAAGTTAAATGCGTTGCTAACAACCTACGACCGTGTAACCGGCGGCGTGATCGGCAAGGCGCAGGCGCTGGCTGATGTGACATCACTCCAGGCGATTGGGTTTGCCGACACAACGCAGGAGATGGAGCGCTTCGTCACCGCGGCACGCGGGATTAGTATAGCGACCGGGCGCAGCCTGGATTACGTCATCAGCCAATTGCAGCTTGCCATTGCCAATCAATCGGCGCTGCGGCTTGACCAAATCGGGCTAGGTGTTGACGAGGTTCAAAACAGGGTTGAACAATTAAAAAACTCCGAGACCGGCCTGACTGACGCGATGGTTTACCAAAACGCCGTTCTGGGCCTCGCTGAGCAGAAGTTTGGGGCGTTGGTAAAATCGGTCGAAGCGCAAGCCACCGGCGCGGAGAAAGCGCGCAAAGCCTGGCGAGATTTGTCGCTCGTGGTCGGGGAGACATTCGGGCCGGCAGTTTCAGCCGTGCTATCTGGCATTGCGCGCGAGGTCGATGGACTGGCGGCCAGCCTGCAACATGTCGCCGCAATTCTGGCCGCCATCCGCGCGGGCGATTTTAACGCGTACATTAAAACATCGATTGATTTTGGCAACGCCATCCTGGGGCGTGCCGGGCCGGCCGCAACCCCTGGCGGTGGAACAGGCGGACAAGACCCGATGGTCGAGCAGGACACAAATTTCGCTGCCCGCCGCGAGGCCAGGATTGACTTTGCGCGCCAGATCCAGGAGATCGAACGCGACGCCAACGAGCAGCGCCTGGACGCCACTCGCAGCTACGAGAGCCAACGTAGCCAGACCATCTCCGAGTACGAGCGCACCATCGCCCGCGAAGCCGAGGATTTTGGCCGGCAACGCCTGCGCGCGCAGGAGGCTTTCCTACGCCAGATCGGTGACATCGAGGAGGCAGGCCGCCGGCGCAATGCAGAGATGGCGGCCGACCTGGTCGAGCGTATCGGGGAACTGACCAGCGACAGCGGCCAACGCATTGCCGAAGCGCAAGCCGACACCAACAAGCGCATCCAGGAAATCGAAGCCGACTACCAGCGCAACCGCGAGCGCGCCGAACGTGACCACCGCGACCGCCTCTTTGACGCCGCCGCGCGGTTGGATGCGGTGGCCGTGTTCACCGAGCAGCGCAATTTCAAGCGCCAGCAAGCGGACGCCGACGAAGCGCACCGCGAGCAGATTGACAAACTAAACGACCAACTAGCGGAACGCACACAGAAAGAGCAGCAGAATCTAGCCGAACGCATTGCGCAGGAACAGCGCGCCAACGCCAAGCGCCTGGCCGAAGCGAAAGCGGCCGACGACCAGCGCATTGCCGACATGCGCGAAGAGTTCGCCCGCCGGCTGGCGGAGGAAGACGCTGATCGAGCCATTCGTTTGGCGCGCATGGCGGAAGACCACGCCGCCCAACTGGCACAGCAGGCCGCCGCCCAGGCCGAACGCCTGGCGCAGATCGACCGCCACGCCGCCGAGGAACGCAAGGCCGCCGAGGACGCGCATCTAAAACAGATGCAGGAGCTGGGTGGTGTGGTGGCGAAGGGTTGGCTGCTGATCCAGGAGGCCATCCAGAAAGCTATGCTGAAATCCTACGACGAGTTCAACAAAGATTTAGCGAAACGCGACAAACGCTTGATGCAGGCTATGTCCGAAGCCGAAGCCGGCCCATCCGGCGGGCTGAATCTTGCCAACCTGCCCGGCTACGCCACCGGCGGCTGGGTCAATCGCACGGGCTTGGCCATGGTGCATCAGGGTGAGTACGTGATGAACCGCCAGCAGGCCCAACGCGCCGGCGGCTCACTCACCATCGGCGCGTTGAACGTCTACGGCACGCCGGGCATGAACGAGCAGGATTTGGCGCGGGCGGTTCGGGGTGAATTGGTTTCTGTGCTGAGAGGGGTGGCAAATTGAGCGACTATCGAGCCTATGTGGGGCATGATGTTGCGCTGAGCTCACTCACCGTTCTTTCGCCGCAACCACACAGCGCCGGCATCAAAGCGAGCCAACGCACCTACGCGGCGTCGGGCGCGGTCTACGATCAGGGGTTGTATGTTGAGTTGGAGTGGGATTTATTGGGCAAAGTCGCCACCTACACGACGGTGCTGACCGTCTTCGGCTTGCACAATGTGCTATTTGCAAACGTGACCGTTTACGTGCGCAATCGCATTTTTAGCTACGTGCGCATGAATGGCGTGGCGGTCCGTCCGCAGCCGGGGCCGGAGGTGGATTGGAACATCTTCCCACGGAACATTAAAATTCTCGTCAAAGATTTGGTGGCGGCGGTATGAGATTATTTTTACTTTTGCCGTCTATTGTTTTCGCCGCTCGCGTCAATGAGCCGGCGGGCGTGCTCTATCCGCTGAATTCCGTTGATTTTGACGGTGTGACCACTGGCGCGTACACGGATGTACTCCCTGGCCAGACTGTCATCTTCGGGAGCGCCGCCGGCTTTGACGACTTGGGCCGGCAGCGTGTGCGCAAAGCGCCGACCGCCAGCGAACTCTACATTGGGCGGAGTAGTCTAGGCGTTCGCGACGGCGAAGTTAACATTATCGACAACGCCTATATTACCGTGCTGGATGACTACCGCATTTGGAGTAAGATCCCGTTTTTCGATACCGATGGCTTACAGTTCAAAGACTCGGATTTGGCCTACGTCGACCAGACCCTTGAGCCGCCGCCGGTGGCCAATTGTGGGCCGGGCACGGCCGGCACGATTGACCCGGCGGACGATCTGCTCGACGTTGCTTTTAGCGCCGCCGCCTCGATCGCTGTGGCCGATGGCGCGACGATTACCGGCTGGGCCTGGAATCTAGGCGACGGCAATGTGATCGCCGGCGACAGCGACGAAGAAGATGTGACCGCCGAATTCCCCGCCGGCTTCCGCTGGGTGTCATTGACCGTGCAGGATAGCAACGGCAAAACGCACACGGCGCGCTGTCCAGTGTTGGCAATCGACCCAGACGACGATCCAACTATACGCGCTTTTGAGATCGAGACCCACCGCATCACGCCGCAGGGTCAACAGCTTGCCGTGCGCGTACGCGAGGACATTAGCCTGGCTAGTTATCCCGACGGCACGCTTGTTCTATTGTGGGATAGCGAGCCGGCGGATGAGAGCGACCGTAGCCACATGCAATTTATCGGTTGGATCCAGCAGGAGCCGATTGACCAACAGGCCCAGCGCACGGGATTTTTGCAGGATGTAACACTAAACTGTGTAGATGTGGCCGGGCGGCTGGCCACCCTGCCCGGTTTCCCGCAGATCATCGAAAATGAAGACGCGCCTGAAAACTGGTCACAGATGAACGCGCCCAACATCGACAAATATTTGCATTATCTTTTGCACTGGCACAGCACGGCGCTGGAACTAGCAGATTGGACGTGGAGCGGAACCGGCGACGATTACGAGTTCCAAGCGCTCGCCAGCGACGGACAGAATCTATTTGACCAGGTGGAACAGCGCGCTGGCGCAATTGTGCCCGACCACCATCTGACCTGCAACCGGCTGGGCCAGTTGCAAACGGTGGTTGATCCGATGCTCCAGGATACCGCCGACCGCACAGCCACCGAGCAGGCGACCATTACGCTGGCGGACTGGTCAGCCGTGCGCTACGAACGCACACGCCCCCCGCGCGTCTACTGGCTACGCGGCAGCGCCATCAAGGCGCAGAGCGTGCCGGAGATCGAAGTATTTTTCTGTGAGTCGCCAGGTCACACGCCGGGCCAGGGTGAGCAGGAGATGACGCACGGCGAGCAACTAGCCATTAGCCAAGCCGACTTGAACACCGTTACCGGCCACCGCTATGCGCGCATTAACGCGCCACAAAGCAAATTCACGGTGTCGCTGGCGACCGGCGACGATCTGGGCATCGAGCCGGCGGATCTGACCTGGGTGCGCTTGGTGGTGGGTGCGGCGCAGCGCACGCCTGGCCAGACGTTTGACCGCCGCGGGCTAGTGGCGGAACTCAACATTCGCTATGACCATCAGCGGACGGGGCTGGTGAAAACGGTTGAGATGGTATGGGAGCGAGAGACATCTGGCACGCCGGCGGTGACAGTAATACCGAGCGCGGCGGAGCCGGTGCCCGATGGGGATTGGTGGGTGCCGCCGCCAGTGGAGGAGTGGATTCCGCCGTCATTTGGTGATCCGACCGTCTATTATGGAGTACCGGCTGGATATGTACTATGGGATGGCGCACATATTATGCGCACCTGGGATGTACTGGACTCCTCACCAACCTGGGCGCTGATTGATTCCGGCATTTCTGGTAATATCGAAGATTTGCAATATGTCCACACCGGCGCGGACACGGTGGGCGGCTGGTTAAAAACTTCTACAGCGATTTTCTGGTGCGCAGATTTACTGGCCACGACGCCAACGTGGACGAATGTATTGGCGCTATCAACCGTACAGGCTACAGACGCCACACCGGCCAGCGGCGTGGTAACATTTCAGTGTATGTCGCATTATCCCAGCCAACCAGGTACGCTCACGGTTGCCACCGGCCCCAACGCGGCTGAAACATTCAATACAACCTATCAACACGGTTATTTTTGGCTTACTGAGGATTATGGCGCGAATTGGACGCAGATCGATACGGATTACCTGCTGGAAACATTCACGAGTTCTACGCGTGGTTACTGTCATTCTGCATTGTACGCAATGGACACCTTCCACAGCAGTCCTGGCACAATTTACTGTGTGCGCGCCACGCCAGTGATCGGCAACCGCTTTGTTCAGGTACTTGTTTCAGAGGACCGCGGGCTGACCTGGGCGAAAGTGCAAAGCCTTGAACCGGATGGCAATAATCGGCGCGACTTCTCATTACTGCATCCATTCCCGGACGCTGCATCCGCCAGCTACGGAATGCACGGACCAATCAGTGGTGATACACGACCATTAGGATATGTTTCCACGGATGGTTGGGCCACCAAAACGCAACTCACGCTGCCTAGCGGTTACGGCGGCTTTTCGAGTTTGTGGCGTTTCAACAAACGCACGTTTGACGATGACCATGTAATGGCCTGGATGCGCAATAGCACGTCTACATTCTATGAGCTAATGGAGTCCTATGACCAGGGAGCGACCTGGGCGAGTCTTTTCGACAGCGGCCTGGCAGGACAATCCGTTAGCAACACGGGCAACATTTCTCTGGGCAACTGTGCCGCATACAACACGCCTAACGGGTGGCCGGCTGACGTGGCCAGCTGGTTTTTGGTGCGCGCCGTATCACCTGGTGGTTCTACGACTGGCGTCATCCAGTCCACCGTAGATAATTTCGCTACATCAGTCGTGAGTCGAGTAGGCAATCTGGCGAGTATCCTGCCGGGCGGATCGTCGGGCTGGACAAATGGACCGGCGAATGGATTCGCCTTGCCGAGAGTTGGCGTAAACGCATGAGTGCAACCAATGACGACATCCGCCGCCTGTTCGACAACGCTTGGCGCGGTAGCGAGCAGCGTTCGTGGATTGCCGGGATCTTAGGTCGCGTCAACGCGGACGCGACCATCACCGTGGACGTGCCCAACCGCTCCGCGTTTGTGTTCGTCCGCGTCGGCGCGACCGGCCAGCAGACGACCACCATCGCCCGCGACGCCTACCGAGTGCCACGCCGGGCCAATCTGCCGGTGCGGATGCGCCGCGAGGGCAACCAGTTGGTCGTCTACGATGTAGACACGGTACGGGCTGAAGCCGCGACCGCCGGCGAGACGGTGACGACCGTCGCCAAACACACACACCGCATCGGCACGGGGCTGGAATACGAAGTCGAAGCCTTGCGCCTGGAGCCAGGTCGCGTGAGTTGGTACGGCGGGCTGAGCGTGTATGTAGGCGCGTTGCGCTACTACTACAATGGCGCGTGGGATACCTGGCAAGGCGGCGACATCGACCTGACCGCCTATGTGCCGGCGGCAAGCGGTGAATGGGCCTGGGTGCTTACGGGCGTCGATCCAACCACCAACACGGCGGTTGCCGCGGCCGGCGTGAGCCAGATATACGCCACACCGCTGACCATTGATCTGATTGACGCCATTGATTTTGGCGATGCCATCCCCTGCGCGGCGGTGCGCGTACGCAATGACGACACGGTGCTGAGTGACATCACGCGTTACGTTGATGCCCATGGCTGGTTCAATGGCGCGATTGAGACGGTAGATCGGTTATTGGTGTTTGAGGATGATTTCGTATTTTTTGACGAGGAGCCAGTGCTATGGCCGTGAAACTGAGGGAGAACGCAGTCACCAAACTGGCGACCGTAACCGGCATTGACGCCACGGCAATCGCCGCGACAACCCTGTTCGTCGTGCCGGCCGGCAAAACGCTAGTCGTTACACAGGTCGTGATCCGCTGCACAACCTATACGGTGGTCGTCAAAACCACTCAGGCGGTTGCTTCGTTTGGTGGCAACGCCAGCACCTATGACGACTATCTCAACAGCGTCACCTACACGATAGCTGCGGCGGATGTGGCGATTCACGATAGCGTGCTAGACGCCGCCGTGCCGGTCTATGCCGCGGGCGCTGCGTTTACGTTGGCAATCGAGACCGGCAGCGACGCGACGGCAGAGGTGTGGGCCGTCGATTTGTTGGGCTATCTGGTTTGATCGCCAAACAAACCCCGCCGGGTGAGGGCGGGCGTCGTCCATTATCTGAGGCGTCACCACTCCCAGTCTCGCATAAACTGCGGTCTCTCCGGCTCGTGGTATTCGTCCGGTGCAACGATCTTGTACCAGGCGTTGAATGCCTCGACCGTCTGGCGCAGATTGGCCGGCGTGACTGGACGCTCCCACACGTCCAGGATGAAGCGATCCATGTCCACTGAGTCGCCGCCGACGAAGACCGGCCAGGTGGACAGTGCCGAGTCTTCTTTCTCCGACAGCGCCGCGGTAAGCTCCTGCCACCGCTTGCCGCTCTCGCGGTCGGCGGCGGCGAGCAGGACGGTGCGACGCTTATCTGGCGTGAGCGTGTCCATGACATACTCGTATTCTGCGGCGCTGAGGCCACTGCGTAGTAATTTGGTTCCGTTGCCGGGCATTTGATCTCCTTAATAATAACGAACCAAAATATGGAAAGGTATACCTTTTTGAATTGGGCCTTCCCGTCCCCCATCTTCATCGCACGGTCGCACCCATGCGACACGATGATAAAGTTTTACAATCTTGTACAATGGATAACGTTTGTACACACTGGCGACAATATCACCTATAGCAAGACCGCGCTTGCCCGCCGATACGCCAAATCATAAACCTTCATGATTTTATCTCCCGTCTCGCATCAACCACAAAATAATTTTCTCCCGGTACAAACCCTTCTTGACCGGTGCGCAAATTTTGCGCATCTTGGCGACGGTTGTTCGATAGCTGGCGGCGATGCTGGCTAGTCTTATGTTGATCGTAGCCACTTCCCGACAGGTCGCTGGTTCCATGTCTAGAACCATGATTTCCCTGTCGGTTAGTCGCTTCAAAGTTTTCATCATCCTATTTCTCTCGGCGACTATGGCGCGCGATGCGCCCTGGTTTGGTGTGTTGCCCGGCGGGGGATGCCGGGCTGGGTGGTTCTATTTCAGCAGATGACGCACACGCACCGCTGCCGGTGCGTAGAAAATTTCGTCGGGCAGGCCGGTGGCCGCTTGCGCAAGTTTTGCTAGTTGCTCGTCGTCCAAGTCCGGGCGCTGGCGTTTTGCTTCTGTGGCATCCGCCAGTGCCCAGCCGATCTCCCGATTGCGAAAATCTGCACCGTTGCCGCGAACGGTGGTGTCACCGTCATTATTGGCTGCGCTGGCTAGTGCCGCCAATAATGACTCGTGTGTTTCTACAACATCAAACACGTCTGGTTTCCCGTAGGTCACATTTTGATACGCATTTGCCAGGCGTGCGCTGAACTCACAGACTTCCCATTTGTTGCTTTTCATCGTCCATTCTCCTGTTTCCCGTGGGCCGCTCCGTGCTGCCCTATGTCACCAGTATACACCCGTTTACGCCCAATGTCAAGCCTTTTTGGTGTGAGTTTTGAAAACTCGTGAAACCCTTAACATTGTGTTCTATTCGTAGAACAAAAAAGCCCCGGCCAGCGCAAGCCAGCCGGGGCAGTCAACGTCGTCTGCGTCGCTGTTGGCGGCGTCGGGTGCGCTGTGTTATTTGCCTCTCTTTTTTGCCCAAGCCGCGTGACCCTCTTTGCATGTCGGTTCGATCCACGGTGTGGGCAGCTTGCCGCCGTACTTTGCCGCCCATGCTTGGTTGCGCGGGTCAATCACGCCGCCCACGATTGCAAGTTTCTGCGTCCGCTCCATTAAGTACTCCGCCCAATTCGCTTGAGACGTGCGCACCGCCACCCGCGCCTCTTGCGCCGCCGGTTGGGGCGGTGATCCAACCGTGTGGACGCCCTCGCTGTAACGTAGAATTTCAACGCCGCGTGGTTCCAGCGCCGTGTAAATGGTGTCACGCGCCGGGGTGCAGTACGCTTTTTGCACTACGAACGTATGCATGCCTGCCGGTTTTGCCTTCGCTTTGGCGGGACTGCGTCTTGCACCTTGCCGCGCTTTGCTTCTCCACTCTGTACGCCAGTTGCTTGCCATTAGCTCACCTTTGGTAGTCTGTACATGGTTGCCTGTTCGCCTTCCAGGGGTAGCGCATATTGCGGCGTATCGTCCGGCTCCACTTCGGCCAGCCGGTTGCGCTGCTCGGCGTCGTTGGCACGGTAAGCCAGTTCCGCCAGGCGCTTTTCGTACATGGCCCCGATTTTGCCGTAGCTGCTCAAAATGTCCTGCTGCGTCTTGGCGTCGGCGGCGTTCATTTGGTTGACGCCGCGCACAACCTCCGTCACCGCTCGCGCCTGCTGTGCCCCGCTCATGGCGTGGGCGTGGAGCAGATCCGCGTTGCTCTGGGCGATGCCGTGGCCGAACCGTACCAACAGCGCCATCGTTGCATGAATGCCGCCGTACAGCACGGCCAGCACAACCAGCACGCCGACGGCCACACCATACCAGCGCGCCCACTCCTTGCCACCTAGCCAGACGGAAACACCAAAGCCGCCGAAGATGAACACGACGGCCAGAATCGAGAACGCGACAAACGCCCACAGGCGGGCGCTCTGGTCGGTCGTGCCACTGCGGGTATAGGTTGGTTCGTTGTACATGGCATGGCTCCTTATTGCGGCTTCAATGCGCTACTACTACTGTACATAAACGGCGCTACACGGGCCACAGAAGGGCGCTGAGGCGCTTTGTCGCTAGAAGTAGTAGCGGTAGTAGCGGTTGGCGCTTTCTCTTTATCTAGCACCGCTAACGCCGCCAACAAGCGCCGCCGGTTAGCGCCGCCGGTGTAAGCGTTGTCGTCACCAGTGAGAAGTCGAATCATATCCGCCTGCGTAGCGTCCGCGGCGTAAGCCTCACGGATGGCGGCGGCGTCGATTTCGTCTTGTGTTACCGCTACCGGCGCTACCGGCGCAGTAGCGGCTGGTAGCGGCTTGGTAGTAGCGATGGTAGCGACCTCTGAACGGTGGCCGTAGTTGCGCCAGATGGCCCGACACAAGCCCATCGGCGTATCAATTAGCGGCGTTTGGTAACGAAACATGGTGCGGTTCAGTCGGTAAATAAATGAACCATACCCCGGCAACATTTCGGCCCCGCTCGCCTTGACCTGCACCGCCGTGTTGGCGTCGTCCTTGCTGGTCACGCTGCCCACTAGGCGCATGAGTAGGTTCGACTTGAGTTGGTCGCCTAGCACATCGGCGGTCGGCTTCTGTGTGCAGATTATCAAATTCATGTTGTTCTCACGACACCGGCGGGCGATGTCGGCCAAAAAGAATAGAATCTTGTTTCGTGTGTTCTTGTCTGGATGCTCGGTCAAGCTGGCGGCTTCCTCAATTGCCAGGATGTGCCGTGTGTCCCGCGAGACAATGCCCCGCTCGCGTTGCTCCATTTCGGCGTAAAATGTCGTGATGGCGTGTACAGCGTCTTCCAGGTCACGCGCCACGGTGCGGACGTGGGGCAAATTGTCTAGGAACTGTACGCCGTCGCTGTGTTTTGGGTCAACGACCGTGATCGCCAAGTCCGACGGCGAGTTGTGTAGCATAAGCGAAAACAACACCGACAGTAGTTGGTTGGTCTTGCCGCTGCCGGTGGAGCCTGCAATCAACCCATGCGGCTGGTCGGGCTTCGCCATATTCCACAAGACCGGCGCGGTGCCATCGCCGGTGTAGCGCAGGCCACAAAATGCCGTCATCGGTGTACCAGGCCATTGCACCGACGACCAGGACAGCACGTCGCGCTGTGGCCGGCTGATCTCCATCGTGTGTTCGTAGCGGTCAATGCGCACGGTGGGCATGATCTCCATGCCGCTTTCGTCGGTGCTGGTTATGCCATTCATGCGCCGAAACTGGCGCACATAGGACAACGTGTCATCCTGTTGCGCCAACAGCTTGCCGCCGTCAATACCCATCGGCACGCTCAGGTCATAGACGACCGTGGTGGGCGTCAGGTAGTGCGACGGCAGGCGGCGCGAGGTGCAAGGCACGGACACAGACAGGCCACGCGCCTTGAATAGTTGATTGATGATTGTCGCTTCGCTAACGATTCGTGCCAGGTCGTCTTGCATTGTCACCTCCTCATCACATACCACGCCAACAACGGGACGGTCAGCCATGCCAGCGCCACCAGGATTGTGCCGAACGTGTGGTCGGTCATAGCGTCAATCCACCGTGCGCTTTGCCGTGGCACGCTGCGCACACGGTCGTCAGGTCGAACAGTTCGCGCAACCACGAGCCGCCCCGGTGTGTGTACGAATGGTGGTGGACTTCTAACCGCTGGGACGTTCCGCACATCCGGCAACGGTTGCCGTCGATGTGGCGGCGCACCCAGCGCAGGATGCGCCAACGCGGTGTGCGGAGATACGCACGGTAGGCGATCTGTTCGGGTGAGAGCGGCGAGACGAAGTTGGTCATGTGTTCGCCTCTGCTTTGCCGTGTCCGTTTAATTGCGCCCGCGCTTCTTTCAGTCGATTGTTGACGGTACGCTCCGATTTGCCGATTTGACCGGAGATTTGCGAAATCGTGTAGCCGTTTTGCTTCATATTCCACACCTGCAAAACCTCAGACGGCAGCGCAATCACGGGCGTGTCGTCGGCAACTTCTTGCACTACTGGTTGCGTGATTTTTGCGCTTTTGCGCCCTGTTACGCCATTGCGTTTTTGCGTGATTTTTGCGTCCTCATTGCGTTCGTGCCACCGTTTCAAGCCAAGCGCCACGAATGCAAACATACTGATTAGTGGCAATCCGGCAAGTACCCAGTGCCCGCCGGTCTTGATTTCTAGCTGGTAAACGACGGTCATCACAATCGCCAACATGCCTACACTAGCAACCACGGCCACCCCCAGCGGCCACGCATAGCGTTTGCGGTTACCTAGCAAGCCGTCCCACATATGCAGCGCAACTTCGATGATTGCAAACAGCGCAAGTTCCACCGCCATTGCGAACGCAAATGCTTGCAATTGCGTGTAACCGAGGCTGTGCTGGCTAATGTTGTAGACGCTCACAGCGTTGGGCAATGGCGCAAGCAACGCCAAAGCACGGGCGGCAATGTCTGCGCCCTTGTCGCTGGTTTCGGTAGCGATGTACCACAGCATGTGGATCAGCGCGCCGTAGTGACGCTTTAGAAATTTGACGTAAGAAGGATATTCGTTGTTGTCAATCATGGCCTCACCTTGTCAGTTTGGCCGGAGGTGCTGCATAATGTTCGCAGCCGCCAGCCGGTCATGTCGGTTGTTGGTCAGCGCGTCGTTGGTGGTTTCGTCACTGGCGACGCGCGCGCTACTCTACTACTTCCACATTCTCGGCGCGCCAAGCGCACCATTCCGCATGGATGGCAGGCGGCACGCTATAGCGCACCACACGAAGAACTCCCCAGCCATCACCGGGCCATTCTTCGCCGGTTTCCTCAATCAACCCAGCGGCCACCAATGTCGCCAGTGTCGCCGGGCGGTGGCCCTTGTCCTGGTTGACGGCCACCTGCTCAAACACTCGCAGTTGCGCCGGGGTCAGGTTGCAGAATCGTTTCATCCCTCCACCTCCTCATCCGCTGCGTCTTCCAGCGCTATGCTATCAAAACCAACCGGCGCATAGCCTTCTGTATTCAACACTTTTTGCGCTTGGTCGCGCGCCGCCTCGGCAACTGCTCGCCTTACTAATTGCTTTACTCCAAGCCGCTTGCCGTAGCGGCGTTTAAGTAGCCAAATGGTTCTCCGATCCAATAGGATTGTTGCGGCTTCGTTCACCCGTCTACCTCCTGCGCTGCGTGCGCCAACAGGCACTCAAGCTCACTGGCCGTCATGCCACCACGTAGCAGCGCCACGAGCGCACCGTACACAATCGAGCGGCGTTCGTCGGGGTGTAGTTTGAGTAGCAAATCGGTCAGCGAATTTGCTTGCATGGCCGCTCGTACCCACATGGCACTACGTCCGATGGTCGGCACATCAATCGGGGCCGCTGGGCGGTCAAGCGTGATCGTAGTCATTTGTCATCATCTCCATTAGGATGCCTAGCATTTCCTCGATCCGTTCCAGGCGTTCGGCTGTCTGCGCACGGGAGCCGGTACGCTCGTCGTCTCGTAGCCGGTTCCAGTCAGCCAAAATTTGCCGGATCAGCTCGGACTGATTCCATGCGTGCTCACCCCAAATGCAGGCCGCTCGCTCGATAACCTGCAAAGCGTGGGCGTCCAGTCGAATTGTTGTGCGCTTTTCCATGAGGCTCCATTAGTTCAGTTGGCATACTTTGTCATACAGGGCCAGTATAGCACGCCCACACCCCCCCTGTCAATTCCCAAAATTTCCGCACGCATGGCAACAAAAAAAGCCCGACGTGGTGAGCGTCGGGCTGTGTGTGGGGTCTACTCCCACGCCGGTTTTCCGGCTTTCTTGTGCGCCGCTGCGCCGGTCGGCGTAGGCGTCTCCAGGTATGCAACCCAACTGGCGCGGTCGATATACCAACGCGAGCCGCGCTTCTCGGCCTGGATCTTGCCGTCGCGACACAGCCGGCCAATCCAGGCCAGTTCCATGCCCCGCCCCAGCAGGCGAGACAGGGCGCGGGCCTCACCTGCGTCGAGTGTGGGCTGGGCGAGAAGTTCGGTTTTGGTTTTGCTCATAGTGGCTCCTGTGTTAGTGGGGGCGGCTTTCACACCGCCCCTGGTTGGTTACTTTATCAGCCCGACTTGCTTCGCCATCTTGCGGCTGTACTCGCTTAGATCTACACGCATACAAATTAGCCGCACTTCTTCCCGCCATCCCCTCTCAAATTCCGGGTAACACTCTTCCGGTAAATCCTGATTTTCACGAGCGGCCCGACGCCCCGCTTCAAAAATCTTTTCGTCAATTTCCTTGCGGGCTTCTTTTAGGCTAGAGCAACTTCCATTTCGCGTCGCCTGAATATACCAACGGCCAAAATAACCAGGGCTAATGCTATCATTACGACCGATTGAATATCCACAGTAGTAATACCCACCTGCACACTTAGTCATTTTCGCTTTCATCATCCTATCCTCCGTGCTAGTGGGGCTAGTCGCCTAGCCCCTGGGTTTGTCACGCAAACATAAACCGTAACTCGTCTTCGTCAATCCCGTGTTCCGCCGCCCAGGTCGCATTCTCTGCGACAATTTGGGCGTTGCGGCGCTCAATTTCTTCCTGCTTGCGCTGCTCGGCTGCGAACCATGCTGCCTGAAACTTCGGTTGGAATTTGCCGCCGTTGGTCTTGCGTGTGGTATAATTAGTGTTCATTAGTTTGATGTCCTTAGAAGTGGGGCCGGAGGTGTTAGCTCACCTATCGGCCTTTTTTTTGTTGGTTGGCTCGTTTGTTTCCCTATGTCCTAAGTATAGCAGAAATCGATACACTTGTCAAGTGTTTTTGTCACGAGTTTTCAAAACTCGCAAAACTGTAAGCTTTTGTTCTAATTTAGAACATACAACCAAAAAAGCCGCCCTGGTTTTGCGCCAGGGCGGCTCGTGTTCGCCCGTGGCAGCACGGGCACACTCATCATCTTTGCAGCCTAATTTGATTCGATGCCGACGGCCACGGTTGCCCGTGTGTCTATGTCATCGCCCTGGTGGGCGTTGGCAACAGTATCCAACTCCGCGTCGGGATGTAGTCAAACGCGTTGGCCTCATATTTCTGTTCGTCCAAAATGGCCTGTTCGATTTCGGTCAATTCGGCGCTGCCATTCAGCGCCATGAGAGCGTTGTTACTCATGTGTTTTGGATCTCCTGATTGAATGAAAATTATACAAATCGCATCATGTCGTCTGCGGCTCGTTCCATGCGCACCACCTGAGTAAAGGTGAGATTGCCGAACGTCCAACAATAGTTCGTTTGGTGCCACTCACGAGCATCCATGTGAGTGGTCATCTGTCGCTGACCTTTTGTCGTTTTCAGGTCGATACCATGTACGGACTGAGCATGGTCGAAAAATTCGACCATCGTAAATTCTGGTTCATCCTGGCATGTCTGGCATGTACATACGTTGATGCTCATGTGGTTTGGATCTCCTGTCGAAAAAGTGAATCGAAATAACGGACTACCTGCGCAGCACCTCGTCAGTTCGCAGCCATCGCGGCATCACCGGACGGGGGAACGGCGGCGGGGCTGCTGCCCCCGGCGGCTCTAGCATCCCGGCATCATACATAAGCCAGGCTAGTTGCTGCCAGCGGTGGCGATGATACCACCACAGGCGGCAAAGTTTTTTGAGTAGGTTCACTTTCTTACCGCCTTTTTCGCTACGTCCACAAGCGTGTCATGCTGCGCTACTCCCTGCACCAGCCCCGGCGGGATGATGCCCAGCGCCCGACACGTCGCAAGGTTGGCGGCGTCCAGATTGGCGATGGCGAGGTCTGCGAGTGCGTCCGCTGTGGCCGTCGTGACGACAAGCTGGCCGTCTATGGTGTGGCCGGTGGCGATTAGGTGCTTGGTCATGCCAACACCCCCTGCGCTACCAAATACTCACTAGCCTCGGCCCACGCCTCGGCGCGGTTTGCCTGGTGCCAACCGGCACGCTTCGCCTGTGTCCACATCGGGTTGAGCGCGGCTCCGGCCACGTATGCACGATAGCCCGCCAAGCGTTCGGCGGCGGCATCTGTGGGGGCGATGAAGCTAGGCGCTTTTGATTGTTTTTGCAATTGTACGACTGTCATGATAAAATCTCCTTGCTTAACAAACCTCATTCTTCCGACGCCCGGCTCATTGGCCCTAACCAATGAGCCGGTTCGCGTTTATCGCTTGCGTTCTGCCAAGATGGCGGGCAATTCAGCCGTCAGGCGTTCACGCATGGCGGCAGTAATGGCGGTTAGCTCGCCCTTCAGCATACCTTCCATCTTCGAGGTAACTACCGCATTGCACGCCCATTTCCAGCGCGACTGGCCTGAATAGCTCGTTGCATCCCCGCTGCTGTCAACCTTTTCCTCCAGGAATTTCGCCGCCTTCTCTCGCAGCAGGTCGCGCACGGTCGTTATTTCGCCGGTCGGCTCGCCCCATTCATCTGTTGGCTGAACCTTGCCGGCCAATGCTTCTGTTACGATGGCAGACAATTGGCGGTCAATTTCGTGCTTGATGCTGTTGCGTACATCCTTCTGGATTTCGTGGCGCAAATTTTGGAACAACTCACGCGCCGTTGCCTGTACAATGTCGGAACGGATGCCGATACAGATAGCCTCCATGTCCAAACTGACATTTACGGCGCTGGGATACTTCGGCGCTTCGTCCGACACTTCGGTCGTACCTGGTGCAAAATCCTGTTCGTCAAAATCGGGTTCGTCGTACATTGTGATTCTCCTATTGAATGAATGTTGGTTGAATGCCGGTTCGCGTTACGCCGCCAGTTTCGCCCGCAACCGCGCTTGGTCGGCGCGCGCCTGCATGTGCTCCGATTGCCCAGCCACGTAGCCGTCGCGCTCGGCGTCGGTGGCGCAGCGGCTGTATGGCTGATTGGTCGCGTACAGGCGGCGGCCATATTTGCGCGCCTCAACCGTCGTCAGCGCGCCCAGGGCGTCTGCGAATTGACCTAGTGTTGTGATCATGTCCTATTTCCCCTTCTTGGCTTCTTCGACCGCTTTCTCGGCGGCCTTGACCAAATTTCGGTGATCTTCAACGGTCGCGGGTTTCTCCGCGGCCTTGTCCAGTTTGCCCTGGACATCCTTGTCGTCGGTCTTGGTATCGAAGTAAATTATTGTCTATTGTCCTTTCGCTTGGCCCCGTTTTGCGTGACTACACCGGGCGGGGCTTCGTTTTGTTTGCGGTCGGGGTGATTTATTTCCCTACGGTCAATCTTAGCATTGGTTCCGCCGGATGTCAAGCGTTTTTAGTACCAATTTTCCCTACGGTCAATAATTTTAAGGTTAAAAAAATTCCACCCGCATTTTTGCAGGTGGAAAAAGAAGGATTTACGGATTCCTGACGATTATTATTGTATACTCCGCTCTGCAATCAATCGTTAGGAATCAAAAATGAAAAATAACGCAGACTCATTCCGCCAACTCACGCCAGAGCAGCGGGCGGCTATACTGAGTAGCCTCCGCGACATTGCCGCCGACATCGTTACTGAGGACATGCAACGTCGTGCCGTCACCAGCGGGTACTTCGCCGGGCGGCATCAAACGACGTTCGATCTGCCGGGCCACGTTCGCACCCGCAACCTCGCCAATTAGTTTGATTAGCGCATTATATTCTTGATTTTCCGCCTCGAATTTCGAGCGGATTGATTGCGCCTGCGCCAAGACGACTGCACGATATTTTGGCGGTAGATCATCGACCAGGCGCGCCACCTCGTCTGCCTCTTGCGAAAAATAGACCGGTTCATCCTCTTTCCTCCTGTATGGGTTCTCCGCGCCCTGGCTAGGCACAAGCCAATCGATGGATACGTCAAGCTCGCGCGCCAGGGCGATGAGCGTCTCCATGGATGGGTTTTTTTGATCGTGTTCGATTTTCGACAGCATGGCCGGCGAAATTTTCGCACGGCTCGCCAACTCTTTGCTTTGCCAGCCCTTGATCCTATCCCTGGCGAAACGCACCCGCTGACCCGTAGTCGTCAAAAAATCCTCGATATTCGACATGACCGCAATCATAATCCACTCCTGATAAAAGTTGACCAACCTTAAAATTATCGACCGCGGGGAAATTTGCTCTTAAAAATGCTTGACATTGAGGCTTGCATGGTGTAAGATTTCCCGTAGGTCAATTATTTTCACACGGGGGGGTCATCATGGCAATCGGGCATCGAATCAGAACGCTTCGCGAAGAGCGCAACTTGAAACAATACGAACTGGCCGAACGGATTCGAGCCAGCGGACAAAAAATCTCGATCAGTTTCTTGTCGAAGATCGAGACCGGACAAAAAAATCCGTCGATCCACGTCGCCACGGCTATCGCCGCCGCGTTGGCTGTGACTCTGGACGACATTGTATCGGTCAATTAGCCACCAGGACGCCCACGCGCGTAGCCTGCCAGGCGGAGCAAGGCCGCCGGTGGTGTTTGCAGTTGCTTCCTCCTTGTGTTTTGTGTGGGTGTGCCGTTCCGTAGCCACGCGGACAAGGTTGTGCAAGCCAACCTGCGGCAACTTGCTCCGGTGTTCGTTTTCATTGATCTTGCTGTCAGCTTATCTCGGACGGCACCGGGGCAAAAATTGACCGCCAGGGGGTGAAGCCTGACGGCCGGGGTGATGAATAGAGGTTGTGTGGGTGGGATATAGGCGGCTCCTCAAAGTTTCTGCATTGTTAACCATTGCCGCCCACAAAATAGCACTACATCGCCGCCCCGTCAAGCAATTTCGATAAATTTTGACCAACGTAAGGTAAACCGTAATGTCAGAGGGTCAAGCATTATTTTATTTATTTGTAGCCTCAGTGCCTTACGCCGGTCTGGTCGCCCTTTTTCGCTGGCAGCTTCCCGGCCACAAAATCACCCCGTTCTTTGTCGTTGGCGGCAACCTGCTGATTATCGCCTTCGCATTTCCAATCATCGGTCAAGATAGCGCAATTTTCCTGTTCAAGCTGAACGCGGTCGCGGCTGTGGGCGTCTGCGTTGAATACTACGTTTCGGCCTGGTGCATGGAACAACGTAAGCGCCGACGACAGCAGGAGAATAAGTTTTGACACGGCCACAGCGACAATCTGACTATAGGCCGCTAGTTGGCGGGCAGAAGTGGAATGAACTGGTGGCGGATTTGCTGCGCACCGAGCATGAGGAAAAAGACAACCTGATGGCGCAGCAGGAAGCCATTTTAGAACTGTTCAAATTGGCGAGCAATAAAACGACGCAACAATTTTTGTTTGAACTGAGTACGGCACAAACCCGCCTGATTGCGTCGAAGCTGCGCCGTATCGAATCACTGTACACGTTGCTGGCAATGCGCGAGCGGCCAGCGGATGACGACAAAGGCGCAACGTAGCGCCGGGGGGCAGTGATGGCGACATGGCAAGTGATGAGTTACGGGGGCGGAATCCAGTCCGTCGCCATGATTGCGCTCGTGCTACAGGGCAGACTGCCCCGGCCCGACCGCATCCTGATTGCAGACACCGGGCGCGAGAAGAAAAGCACCTGGGACTACCTGAACGAAGTGGTGCAGTCTGCGCTGGCGACGGTGGGGCTGCACGTCGAGATTGCGCCACACTCGCTGGCGACGGTTGACTTGCACGCTGGCAATGGTGATCTGCTCATCCCGGTTTACACAGCTACCGGCAAGCTGCCCACGTTCTGCTCGAACGAATGGAAGGAGCGCGTCATCCAACGCTATCTGCGGGCGGCTGGCTGCGAGGCGTGCGAATGCTGGATTGGCTACAGCCTCGACGAACAGGAGCGCGCCAAGCGCGCGGACGATCTACAGTGGTATACGCGGCGTTATCCCCTGCTCGAACTCGGGTTAACTCGCGCTGATTGCCATGTGATTATCAAAGAGGCCGGCTGGCCTCTCCCATACAAATCCGCCTGCTGGATGTGCCCAAATATGGATGATGAGGGTTGGCGGGAAATGAAGTTACATTATCCCGGCGACTTCCAAAAAGCAGTCGCGCTAGAATCTGAAATTCGAGAATGGGACGACGACGTATGGCTACATGAATCCCGCCAACCGATTGGGGATGTGATTTTCCAGCCGGGGCGCAAGCGTTCACGGGCTGGAAAATACCAATGCAGTTTCGGATGTTTTGTGTAGGCGCACCGCAGCGCCGGGAGGGGGCAGTGATGGCGACAAATCGAATACCGATCAGTGAAACGATGCGCAATGCGTTTAAGCAGCGTGACGAACCACGCCCCAAAACGCTATGCGCCAATTGCGTGTACGCCCTACGCCCGTGGGGAGTGTGTGACGATCTGCACGCGCCCCTGGTGCGGATTGCTGACGGGCGGCATCTGATCGTCAGATGCGACGGGCAGATGCCGGTGAAGCCGTGACTCGCCTAATCATTGCCGGTCTATTCCTCCTGCTGCTCTGCCTACTCAGTAGCAGTACGAACGCTCGCGAGTCCAATATCGTCACCCAGGAGCGCGTCGCCATTTGCCCGGACGCACTCAGCCCCTGGGGCGTCCGGGTGGAGTTCAAGTCGGGGCGAGTGCTGGTCTATTGCGCGGACGGCATTTACACGCCGGAGCAGGTGCAGACGGGGCGGCTGTGGGATGAGGGGACGAGATAATTATCGTATCTGATAAGTTTAAATTATCAGATACGATAATATGCCATGTACAGGGTTTGTACAATGACAGTTAGAGGATTTGTAGAATGACCAACATCGTGACCGGCGACAACTATCCGAAAAAATATGGCGTAATCATTGCTGATCCACCGTGGAACTATAACAACGCTAGATGTCGTGGTGCAGCCGAAAACATATATTCAACTATGACGGTTGACGACATTTGCGCCCTACCAGTTGAGTCATTAGCCGCTGACGACTGCGTTTTGCTTGAGTGGTGTACATGGCCCCAAATGCAAGAGGGTTTGCGAGTTATGGAGGCGTGGGGGTTCACCTATACAACCGGATTCCCCTGGGTAAAGGTGACGGACGTAAGCAAAACATTGTGGGACGAATTGACTATCGATGTTCCATACGGCATCGGGTTCTGGGCGCGTGGCTGTACTGAGTTCGTCCTAATCGGCAAGCGGGGCAACCCAAAGCCGCCACCTAATGGTTTTATCGGGTTGTTGTCTCCTAACCTGCACCATAGCCGCAAGCCTGACAGTGTCCACCATTACGCTATGTCAATGCCTGGGCCATATTTGGAGCTTTTCGCACGCCGCTCATTCCCTGGATTTGACGTGTGGGGCAACCAGATAGAGAGCGCTCCATTGTTTGCAGAGATGACGCAATGACCACCTACCTAATCCCCGCCCGCACCCGCCGCATCCCCGGCGACTCGCACGCCTGCCACATCGAGCAGGATGGCGCTGCGCTGTGTGGGGCGGTGCTAGGCGAGCCGTACCGGGAAAGTCAGTTCAGTTCAGTTATGCTTACAACGTCTGCAAGGCCTGTGAGCGTGCGCAGGCGTCGCCACAAATGGCGCTATTGACGGAGGCAACCACATGCTAGTCCTAATCGCATCGCAAGAGCACGGGATGCTTGCCCACGACGACGGCATCACACAGGCCGACATCGACCGGCTGCGCTGGCTGATTCCCGACGCCGCCGACAACGCCGCCAGCCGCTTCTCGGCGCACATCAACGACAACGGGCGACCACGGTGTGGCGCTGTGTTGCCTTACCCGTACCTGGCTAGCAGGTGGCGCGCCGGGTGGTATCCATGCCCAGCGTGCGAGGATGCCGACGAAAGCCCGCAGATGGTGTTGATTGCGGAGGCCACATGACGATGATTCAGCAAGCACAACTGTTTGAGACTAGCAACCATATACCCAACCGCAACCGGGAATGGTTCTTGTCGGTTGGGTATGACCAGGACGAAATCTTGCGCTCGATTTCCATCCTGCACAATGCCGGCAATCCGTTTGAGTGCGACCCGACCTATAGCAAGGGCGTGTTCTACCGTAACTTTCCTGAGCCACGGTTGAAGTTTGATTTGGTGCCGCAATTGCCAGAGGTTCGCCAGGCGGATTGTCGGGCGCTACCGTTGGCTGGTGCTTCGGTGCAAAGCATTATGTTTGACCCGCCGTTCGTGATGAGCGGAGATACCCACAAAGAGATTAAGACCGGGAAAATAATGGATCGCTTTAGCTGCTTTCAGAACTACAAAGAGCTAACGGCGCTATACTATCCGGCCATTTTTGAGATGTATCGTATCTTAAAGCCGGGTGGATTATTGGTCTTTAAGTGTCAAGATAGCGTTTCATCTGGACAGCAATATATGACCCATATTGACACAACCACATGGGCGCAGGAGGCCGGATTTTATGCTAAGGATTTATTTATTCTTATCAACTCAAATTTGCTCATGGGGCCATTCTGGAAGAACCAACAGCACGCCCGCAAAGCGCACAGTTATTTCCTGGTATTCCGCAAATGAACCACATCGACCCAACGCTATTCGTTGCGTTCCTGGTTGCGCTGGCCCTCGTGCTGGCGGTGCCGGTTGGGAGGGGGCCGTGGATGTGATTACCGCTACCGTCCTGCTGTGGACGTTGGGCGTCCTGGTGTGGGCGCTGGCTGAGTATGTAGAGGGGTTGCCGAAACGAGCGAAATTCAAGAAAAAATGAGGAGCATATGAGACCAGGAATCAATGAAAACCTAGTTAGCAAACGGTACGCGCAGGGCGATGAAAAAACATGGGCGGATATTTGCCGACGTGTTGCCCATCATGCCGGGGCAAACAGCGGACGTGAGCAGGAGTATTTTGACGCCATCAACAGTGGGTTATTTTTCCCGTCCCGTATGACCTACATGGGAACAGACTACCCATTTGCGTCATCATGTTTTGTGTTTCCGGTTGAGGATAGTTTGGCCGGCATTATGAAAACATTGTCGGACGCCTGCCAGGTGCAAAAATATGGCGGCGGAACTGGCTATAATTTTAGCCATTTGCGGCCCAAAGGCGACCTCATCAACACGTCCAAAGGCGAGGCATCCGGCCCGGTTTCGTTTATGAAGCTATTCCATAACGCGATGGAGGTCGTCCATCGAGCGGGGAAAAAACACGCCGCGCAGATGGGGATTTTGAATTGTGACCATCCCGATATTTTCGAGTTCATCCACTGCAAGGATGTTGAGGGGGCGCTGTGGACGTTCAACATTTCGGTTGGGATCAGCGACGCATTTTTTGCCGCGGTCGATAAAAACGATGAGTGGGAACTCCGTTTTGGTGGCCGCGTCTACCGCACTATCCAGGCGCGGGATCTGTGGAAGGCCATCGTCCAACACGCCTGGGGCAATGGTGACCCCGGCGTTATCTTTTTGGATACCGTCAACCGGCACAACCGTTACCCTGAGAAAATCGAAGCATCCAATCCATGCGGTGAGCAAATGTTGCCGCCATACGTTTCGTGCAACCTCGGCAGCATCGACCTGTCCTGCTTTGTGGCCGATGGGCAAATTGATTGGGACGCGCTAGAAGCCACCACGCGCACCGGCGTCCGTTTTTTGGACGATTCAATCAGCCAAGCATTTTGGCCGGTTGCGGAAGTGGCAGCCAAAACGCAGCGTTACAAAAACATTGGGCTGGGCGTGATGGGCTGGGCCGATATGCTGATTTTGCTCGGTATCCAATACGATTCTGACGAAGCCGTGCATTTGGCTGACACAGTTATGCAGTGCATCAACGACGCCGCCGACAGAGAATCAATCGCCATCGGAAACGGTACGCGCAAAAACACCACCGTTACCAGCATTGCCCCGACCGGCTCCATTTCCATGCTGGCCGGTTGTTCATCTGGCATCGAGCCGGTGTTTGGCATTGTCACTACCAAAAACACCTACGTTGGCAGTCAGACCAACGCTCATTGGATTTTTGAGCAAATCGCTCGCGAGCGTGGATTTTATAGTGACGCCATTCTGGCCGAAATCGCCCGAACTGGCAGCGTGCAACAGGCGGATGGCGTGCCCGATGACGTGAAGACGCTATTCAAGACCGCCAACGAGATCGGCTGGCAGTGGCACGTCAAACACCAGGCCGCATTTCAGGTCCACACCGACAACGCAGTGTCGAAAACTATCAACCTTGCCAACAGCGCCACGGTGCAGGATGTGGCCGCGGCCTACCGTATGGCGTTTGAGACTGGCTGCAAATCTACCACTGTCTACCGCGATGGCTCGCGCCAGGTGCAGGTACTCGATTCCAAAACGACAACCCGCGAGATATGCCCGAACTGCAACGCCATTTTGTTTATGAGCGATGGCGAGAAAGTTTGTGTTAGCTGTGGCTACAAGCCTAGCGCTCCCACAGCCCCCACCAAACGCCCGCGCCCATCTCGGCTTCGCGGCACCACCTATCGCAAAGAGACGCCGTTGGGCCGTGCCTACATTACCGTCAACAGCGACGACCACGGCGAACCGTTAGAGGTCTTCTTGAACGTGGGCAAGGCCGGCAGCGAGACCAGCGCCGTCAGCGAGGCTATCGGGCGGCTCATCAGCCTGACGTTGCGGATGCCGGCAGTGGTTGCCCCGGGGGAGCGTCTACGCTGGATTGTGGACGAACTGGCCGGTATCGGTGGCGGGCGTCCACTGGGCTTTGGCCCTAGCCGCGTGCGCAGCCTGCCCGATGGCATTGCGCAGGTGTTAACCGAACACATGGGCGGGGAGCCAACGCAAGCCGCGCCGCTGGGTGACATTTGCCCCGACTGCGGCGAGGCGACTTTACTCAACGTCGAAGGGTGTCGCAAGTGCGCGGCGTGTGGATATAGCGAGTGCTAGCAACATGCGCAGACACGGTGCGAAAAATGGCGGACAGGACATTAACGAAATAATGTTCTATCCGCCGAACATTGTCTACATCCACGTGCGCGACCGCGTCCCAACGCACAATCGCCCCGTGAACGTGGTGCTGCCAGGTGGCCAGCGCGCCATCGCATACCGCAGCCAGGTCAACCACGTTTGGCTGCTACACGACAGATCGACGGTCGTGTGGCCGGTGTGGTGGTATGAGGACTAGGGGGCTAGGCGGTGGGCGCGCGGTGGTGTGCATCCGGTTGCTCGGTGCATCGTTGATCCTTTATAGCCATATGAACAATTTGAGCATTAAACGAGCGGTGATTTCGTTTCGCCTGTTCGTTCAGCCACTCATAGATGCTTTCTGGAATCCGAACAGTTGTCGCCTTTAGTTTTTCGTCTGATACAACTTTTGCGGTCATGTTTTCTCCTGCGTTGATTTTGTAAGCAAATTCTATGTGATTGCATATTGACATCTATCTAACTATGTGCTATCATATCGATGTCAATACAATACCACATCGCAAAGAAGTTTGTCAAGTACGAGTTTTGAAAAAGCAACGCCCCGGCGCAACCGTCAAGCCCGCCGGGCCATCAAAGGGAGGTGATGCAGTCTCAACTAAAACGACAAGCGACCTCGGCAAAGGTCGCTCATTGGCACAGCAAATTATTTTTCAACTGTAGTCTACCACAATCAAACATGATTGTGTGTATGAATTTCGTATCAAATAGGAGCTTTCACAATGACAATCTCTAATGACCCGTTGGCCGCCGCGGTTGAATCTGCCGAGCGTGGTAGTTTCTTCTACGGACAAATTCAGGTGCAAGGCTCGTTTGTGAAGTTGCAGAAGGGCATTGGCAAATCCGCATGGATCGAAGGCCAAGACGACCTCAAAGATCGTCGCACTGAGATCACCTTTACGATCAACCCGCTTGATCAAACTGGATTCACGCAGTTGATTACCCGCTCCATGCTGGCCGAATCCGCCGAGTTTAGCAAAATCGTGTGGCCGTCGTTGCGGGATGCGTGCAGCGTGGCAAACCTGCCCGACATTGATGGTAAGTTTGTCAAAACTGAATCCGTCAAATCTGGCCGCACTTGGAACGACCGGAAAACCGGCGAGCCACGCGAAGGCACTACCCTTAAATTTCATTCCATCTATGACACTGAAGCGTTTTGTGTGGCTGGCTACGAAGCCGATGGCTATACGTCAAAGACGACCACAACCGAGGCTGACCCCGCTGGTGACATCGATATGACACCCAACGCCGACAACCCTGAGCGCGAAGCCGCCAAGCAATTTTTGGTTGCGCTGGTCAAACAAGCCAATGGCAACAAAGATGCGCTTGGCACCATGTTGGCGACCATGCCGATGATTACGAAGTATTTCTCGGTTGACGGCCCCGAAGTGGCGGAACTGATGAAGGTGGCCGCATGACAATCAAACAGATGACCCCACTTACAGCGGAAACTATCTTTTTTGATTTTACTAAAATCAAAAAACTGCCAGACGATGAAGATGACCGATTCCTTACCGTTTTGGCCCGTCATCCTGATATGCACTGTCTGCGCTTGAGTTTATGTTTTTCCGCCATGCTTGTCGACAACGAAGCCGCCGACACGTTGCGCTTTGATTTTGAGTAAATAATACAACCCGGCTGGGTGACTGGCCGGGTTGTGTCAATTGGAGGCGTGATGATTAGGGCGATACTCGTTGACTCAAGAGAACCGACCTGGGTACAAAATTTACAGTTCGGTGGCGCTATGAAGCTAGTCACAGCACTAGACCACGGCGATGCGCTGATTACCACAGCAGCGGGCGATCTGGTCTGTGTGGAGCGCAAGACACCGACCGACTTACTCGGCAGTATCAAAGATGGCCGTGTGTTTGCACAAGCCGCCGGGATGCGGGTACTAACACGATTTGCTTACCTAGTCGTGACTGGCATCCTAACCGACACAATGGCCGGGCTGGTGGTTGCAGACGACCGCCCGACCGGCTGGAAGTGGGCCAGCGTGCAAGGCGCGTTGTTGGAGGTGCAGGAGCTTGGTGTGCAGATTATCACATGCCGGAATGATGGCGAGTACGAAGGCACACTTTGCAGTTTGGCTAGCCGGGAGCGGAACCGTGAAAAAGTTCTTAAGCCGACAACACACCCGCGCATCATGTCGCCCGGCGAGGTGTTGCTTTGCAGCTTGCCAGGCATCGGTTTTGAGCGTGCGCAGATTCTGCTGCGCGAATTTGAAAATCAACCCGCCGCGGCTTTGGCTTGGCTTACCTGGCATCGCTGGCCGATGGAGCAGCCAATCGCCGGAATTAGCACAGGCACAAAGACAAAAGTCCGCGAGGCGCTTGGTCTCGCGGATTGGGCAGTTATCGACGTTGTGAAAGACGAAGCATACAAGGAGCCGACAAATGGGCAAACCGATGAATCCTGAAAAGTTCTGGTCTAAAGTTGATAAATCAAATAGTTGTTGGCTATGGACTGGAGCAGTAGGAAAATCGGGTTACGGAGTCGTTGGGTATCAATATAAGAACTGGCTCGCGCATCGACTTGCGTGGTTTTTTGCTACGGAAAACATCCCTACTGATTTGTTTGTATGCCATGAATGCGACAACAAATTGTGTGTCAATCCAGATCATCTTTGGTTGGGCACCCCTCAAGATAATAGTCGGGATATGGTAAACAAAGGACGGAGCGCCAAAGGTGAAATCAGTAGTGCTCGTTTACACCCTGAAAGTTTACTGAGGGGCGATCATCATTGGTCTATCAGGCACCCTGAATGGACACGCAAAGGTACACAGCATCATAAGGCAAAGCTAACCGAAGCAACAGTCATTATGATCCGTCAACGTGTGAAATCTGGTGAAATCGTAAAATCAGTTGCACAAGAACTGAATTTACATATTTCATCAATTTACTTGATTGTCAATCGAAAAACCTGGACACATATAAAGTGAGGATGACAGAGATGAGTACAGAAATTACACGACAACAGAGGTTAACACCAGATGTATGGGCAACAATCGAAAAGGTTGCTCCTACCATGCAAAAATCACGCTTGTTTGGTGTTGCAACACAAGAACAAGCAGCGGCCATCATGCTAAAGGGCTACGAATTAGGATTGGGAATGGCTGCATCGTTTGAGTTCATCAACATTATCAGCGACAAGCCAGCGCTAACGCCGCGTGGAGCACTGGCTCTAATCATACAGTCGGGAGAATGTGAGGGGTTGAAAATTGACGACCAAACCGACAAAGCAGGCGTCCCTACAGCCTGCTCAGTAACAATGAGACGGCGCGGCGGTATTGAGTATACGGCCACTTTTACCATGAAAGACGCCGAACGCGCCGACTTGGTCAAAGCAGGTGGCGGTTGGGCTAAATACCCATCGAACATGATGAGATGGCGCGCAGTAGGATTTTGCGCCGATGTAGTATTCCCTGACATTACTGGCGGCATGAAACGCTCAGATGAATTTGGCGCAGACATCACACCAGAGGGCGATGTAATCGAGGGTCAATGGACGGTTGCGCCGATGGCATCGAACGGCAGCGCTAAGACGGCCACCCCGCCCGCCGATACGCCCGCCGTCATGCTCAACACCCTGATCAATCGCCACGGTGCCGACGCCGTGCTGGCAGCGTGTGGCAATGTATTGCCTGACACTGTGGAGGGTATCGCGGCGCTGACTGAAAAACTCAAGATTGAAATCCTGCCATCATTGGATAATGTCGAGGAGGTCAACCCCAACCCATGAGTGAGATAAAATTGTTTGAAGTGCGCTACATCGGGCGGGCTAAAACCAGGCCCGATGGCTCACAGACGGCACTCGGCTGGTGCGGCAAATCGTGGTCCGTGGTCTTCCCAAAGCCGGTGCTGTATGACTGGTTCGGTGTGACCACACGGCCAGGCGAGGCCGGCAGCTTATACAACGTGTTAGGTGTCCCGGCAACGGCCACAATGGACGATGTGAAGACCGCCTACCGCCGCATGGCGAAACAATGGCATCCTGACCGGTGCAAAGAGCCAGACGCCAAGCGGCAGTTTATCGCCATCCAGCGGGCTTATGAGGTGTTGGGCGGCAAGCGCCGCGCCAAGTACGATGCAGGGCTGGCATTGCAAGCTAGTTTGACCAGCACACGAGCCGCCCAGGTGGCCGAAAATGATTACGGTTATCGCTCGCCGCTGCGCTGTGGAAACATCCTGGTGCAAGGACAGCGCGACCGTGGCCGGTTTATTGTCGAGAAAATTCTGCAATGGGGCGATATTTTCAATAACCGCGGCCAAACATTGGTCGCCAGTTGGACATACGGACAGGACGCACCAACGGAGGAATGGACAACATGAGGCACACCCTAACACAGTATGCGGAGCCGGTCGCCGGAAGCTTGGCGGACGTGGCCCGCAACGCTCACACAAGCCTAGCGGAATCATTCATCAATGCGGATGCGATCTGCATTGTGGACGTATCCGGCAGCATGGACGCCCGCGACGGACGCGACAATATGACCCGCTATGAAGTGGCTTGTGACGAACTGGCCGCGCTACAGCAGACCCTACCGGGCAAGATTGCGGTCTTAGCATTCAGTAATCAAACGGTCTTTTGCCCCAACGGCGTGCCCCTCAACATGGGTGGAAGCACCGACCTAGCCGGGGCGCTCACCTTCGCCAAAGTAGCCGACGTTCCCGACATGCGATTCATCGTCATCAGTGACGGTGAGCCAGACGACCAAAGCGCCGCCCTTCGTGTAGCCAAGAGATACACCCAGCGGATTGACGTGATTTATGTCGGCTCGGAGGTCTCGCCACGCGGGCGCGACTTTTTAACACAACTGGCAAAAGCCAGCGGCGGGCAGGCGGTGACGGCGGATCGGGTGACGGCGTTGAGCGATAAAGTGCAATTACTCCTAGCGGCATAGGTGGATCATGGCAGTTGACCCGCGGTTTTACGATCTCGTTGCTCACCTGTGGCGCAATGGCGTCGCCGGGTATTATTGGACCCCGGATACTGACGAAGGCAAACTTTCCTTTTGGTTTCCGGCTGGCCGGCCCAAAGAAGTATCGTCGCTGTGGAAATCTATCAACGTCTATTTCGGCGTGCATCCGTCTAGCGTCGAGCGCGGCCACAGAGAGCGGGCGCTAATTGAGCATATCGCCGTGGTCAACTGCCTGTTTGCCGAGTTTGATTTGGCACCGGGGCAGACGCCCGAACACTTGCTACAGTCAATCATGCAGATTGATACACCGCCCAGCGTGGTTGTGTTTTCCGGCGGCGGCTATCATTGCTACTGGCTACTCGCACAGACCTACCACATTGACGACGACATTGCCCGCAAACGGATTATTGAGATTCAGTACGCTTGGGCGGACTTCGTAGGCAGCGACGGCGCGGCTAAAGATTTGGCGCGGGTACTGCGCGTGCCAGGCACTTACAACCGCAAGCCTGAGTACGGCCCCAAATTCCCACAGGTTGAAATTGTACGTTTCGATCTGGATGCCACCTATGAGCTTGACGAACTAGCCAGCCAGGTTGAAACAATCATCGAGCTAAATCGAACTCGTAAAATTGCCGCCGCTAACGTTGATGTGGTGCCGGTCGATTTTGACGATCAAACCATACTAGAACGCATGTGGCAGAAAGACGCCGCGTCAGTCTCTCTATGGGGCGGCGATTTGTCTGCCTACAATGATGACCACAGCAGCGCAGATCTGGCGCTATGTAGCAAACTTGCGTTCTGGTTCGGGCGTGATCCGGTACGCATTGATCGGGTGTTTCGCCGCTCGGCATTGTATCGGGACAAATGGCTACGCGAGGACTACCGCAACAATACCATTGATAAAGCAATAGCTGGCACTGTAAACACGTACACGGTTGGCAGCGCCAACCTCGGAGGCGCTGCCGACTTGGCGGCACAGGCAAACGGCCACAAAGGGGCGCAAACTACCGCGGGGGGTACAGTGCAGGGCAATACAGCAACACCTACCCCAACAAGCTATTTGTTAAATCAAGGCGCTCACGACGAGGGCAACGCTCAATGTGTTCACGAACGATATCAAAGTCGTTTTTTGTATAGCGATTCGTTTGGCTGGATGCAATTTACCGGCACGCACTGGATGATCAGCCGCGCTGAATCAGTAGTTGAGCGGGCGATTACCGAAACATTGATCGCCCGTATGCAGGAAGCCATTAGAGTTGATGTAAATAGATACGCCGGTTTGATTCGACAAACCGTGCCGAACAGCGCAAAGGTCAAAGGCGCAAAAGCTCAATTGAGCAGCCTGGTCAGCGTCAGTGAAGATCAATTCGATATTGAACCAGATTTTCTTAACTGCCCAAACGGTTTGGTCAATCTGAAAACCGGCCAAATATCACCACACTCCCCCGCACAGCGGTTTATGCACTGTACAGCCGTGCCATACAACCCGAAAGCCGACCAAAGTTTTTGGGTTGACTGGCTTACCGATGCCGTCGGCAGTGCGGATGTTGCATTTTGGCTGAAACTGGCTATTGGCTATTCGCTCACGGGTCACACACGGGAGGAAGTGCTTTTTTATCTCTTTGGGCCACCTCGCAGCGGCAAGGGGACATTCACAGAGACAATGTTGGCGTTACTGGGTTCTCCATTAGCAAAAGAAATTAACTTCGCTACATTCACAGCGCAGCGCAGTGGCGACAGTCAGAATTTTGACCTTGCACCGCTCAAGCCTTGCCGGTTCCTGGCTGCCAGCGAGTCAAATACCTATGAGCGATTCAACGAAGCGAAAGTAAAGGCGCTTACGGGTGGCAACGAAATCTATTGCGCCTATAAACACAAGACACACTTTAACTATCGACCTCAATTCAAAATATGGTTGTCATCGAATCAGCCGGTCAACGCAGACCCTGACGATGATGCCGCATGGGGGCGTATTCGGGTCGTTGAATTTCCACACTCTCACCAGGGGCAAGAGGACAAAGAATTAAAAGCCCGAATGCGTTCGCGAGAAGTGCTTGAAGGTGTTTTGGCCTGGGCTATCGAAGGCGCAAAATTTTGGAATCTCCTGGGCAAAAACGGACTGCCCGAACTAGATGCGGGAGCGAAAACCAAACACGCCCAGCGATCTGAACTAGACAACGTGCAAGCATGGATTGATGAAAAGTGCGAGCTTGGCAGCCATCACTTCGCCGCCAACGCGTCGCTGTATCCTAATTATTCCGAATGGTGCAAGACCAACGGCGTGACCGCCAAACAACAGAAGGCGTTTTCGCAGAGCCTGAAACGAAAAGGCTTGCATGACAAGGTAGTCAAACTGCATGGAAAGACCGTGAGAGGCTATGAGGGCATCAAAGTTAACTAATTTCAGAAATAAGTTGAAAACAGTGTAACTTTGCGTAACCTGTAACCAGAGGCCAAAATACACCTGTAGAACCGGTTACACGTAGTGTAACCGTAACTCGAAATAGTTACAGGTTACGCAAAGTTACGGCCATTTTACCTTATTTTCAATATTTAATCTCATATAGGAATATATTGAATTACACGTAACTATCTGTAACCTGTAACTATAGGTGTAATTAGCATGTCTATACGAAAAAGCAACGAAAATAAGTCCTTACAATTTTCTTAACGGGGGGGATATGTGAAAGTTCGACTAATTCCAGAAAATGCGCGGCGGCGGAACGACAGGCGGCGAAGTATGAGGTGTATCGGCTGACGGCGCAATGGTGGAGGATGGTGAGGCAATGAACAGAACCACACAGATACAGCCAGGTCAGACGCTAACAATCGTCTGCGAGGACAACGGTCTAAGTCGGGAATGCGAACGGTTGCGCGCTGAACTCGCCACCCCCGGCTACACCGTTCGCTGGACCGGGCAATGCTGGCTTGCGCGCCACAGCGACAACCCGACCCTGAGTGCGGGGGCCATGACGCCAGAGGCGGCGGTCGCGGATCTGCGGATGGCGATGGAGGCGAAAAACGACGATAATTGATAATTTTATATTCGTTATTGATTTTTTTGTAAAGTTGGTGTAGACTAGGCGGTGAGGGATGGATGATCGACAGCCAGACGCATTATTGCTGGCCATTCTGATGAGGTTGCGGGCCGAATGGCCCGAACTTATTGACCGATACGCCGAACCTGGCGGCTTCAAGATAATTATTCATGTCGCGGCAAAGCGAGAGCAGGCGCGCATCGAATGGCCACCGCCGATCAGCCAGGTAGAAGCAAAAAATAATCAAGGCGCGCAAAGCGAAAGCAGGGCGCATTGATGTTGGGATTTTTCCAATGTCAGTGCGCCCTTTTCATTTTTCGGACGGACCGCCGTGTGCAACCACGGCAGCCCTAACCGGCGGGGACGAATCCGCCGGCTGTGTAAATTGTAGCATTGGTTGGCCCTCATTGCTATCGTATTTTTGTGTGACTACTGGACGTTTTGTGGCAAAACTGACGACTCGCTGACGACGCCGGACGCCTGAATTTGGACGGAGCCGGGCAACCGGCAATTCAGGATTTTGCAGATGAATGAATTTTTTCCGTGGATTGCCGGCGCGGTGCTACTGGCTACGATCCAAACCGGCGGCGGGACCGGCATCGGGCGCGATGTAGAAGCGGGTCGCGATTTTGTTGGCCATGACCAAATCATCCACGCTGATCGCGGGGAGTGGAGGCGCTATGTTGATGACAAAATGCGCCAAAACCAGGATGACATTATGGATTAGAGGAGAGCGCAAAATCACCAATGGATAGTGCTAGCGCTCATGGCGGTAATTTTTTTGTTTGCACTCACCATCTCGTCTGGTGTGATTGTGAGACAATTTGATTTGCTGGGTACGCAAATTGAACGTCAGTTTGATCGTATCGACCGGCGCTTGGATGGAGTGCGCACACCCTAATGGCCATAATCGAAGCAACGCCAATCAACCTGCAAGCCAAGCTCGACGCCGCCACCCCCGGCGATGTGGTTGCTCTACGCGGTGGTGAATACCCCGGCGAGTATGCTATCCGTCGCCCCGGCCTGACGTTACAGTCTGTGCCTGGCGCGCCCAGCGGGCACCCGCCCGTCTTCGTCGGTCCGGCCAAACCCGTCAGCGGTGACAAACCGGCTTGGCTGCTCATCTACCCCAGCGCCGCCAATACAACCCTGAGCGGCTTGACATTCGCCCGCGAAGGCGACATTACGAAAGCCAAAGCCTATAACGATTTCGGCGTCATCATCGAAGCGCCGGGCGTAACGGTGCAGGATTGCCGCATCAGTGGTATGACGAAGGGTATCCATGTCAAAGGCCCAAAAAGCACCGGCGTCACTATCCGCAATAACGTCATTGGTCCTACCTACCAGAGCAATATCGTCGTTGGCACATCTTACGGTGTGGTGCGTGCCTTGCTAATCGCCTACAACCTGCTGGAGCGCTCGTATATCGAAGATGGTATCCAGTTCATGCAGAATTTCGACCTGTCTGACGACGCAAAAGCGGCGGACGTGTCGAACCTGGGCACCATCATCTACCAGAACACTATCCGCGATCATGGTGAAAACGCCATCGACCTGAAGGGCGCGGGGTTGGTGGTCATCGACGGCAACGTTATCACGCGCATCGCGGGGAGCAACAACGGGCCGTTGGACGGCTGGAATCACAATGCCAACCAGAGCATTGGCAAGGGCGCGCATGCATCTAGCGGCTATGTGCTAATCCGCAATAACGACATTCAGGACAATTGCAGCGGCATCCGCTCGCAGCCTGGATGGAAGATTGTCCACAACCTGATTGCCAATAACAACTATTCGTCAGACGGAACGATTTGGGCCGGCTATGGCATCGGTAACCAAAACGGTGGCGGGCGGCTGGCCATCGTCAACAATCTGGTTTACGGCCACGGCGGTAGCGACCTGATCAATATGCCGGCCAACGCCGATGTACGCGGCAACCGGGTCGATGCCGGGCCGGGTGTTCCGCTCACTACCACGCGGCAAGGCGGCGGCGGGCGCGATTTACCCGTCATTGACGCCAGTTACTTCACGGACTGGCTTGGCCGTAAGGACCTGCCGGCGGAGGTAATTTTCGTCGGCGACGAGCGTTACGAGGTGACCGGCGTCAACTACGCGACTAACACGGTGCAGCTAGATCGCACCGCGGCTTGGACGGAAGGTGCGCCGGTGTGCTGGGGCAGTCCGCTGCCGGTGGCTGGCATCCAACCACATTGGCAAGCGCCGCCCGTGGTGGACCCGCCGGTCCCGGAACTTGAGATGGTGCGCTTGCTGCTTGAGTCGCAAATGACGCCGGCCGACGCCGCACAGTTGCGCGCTCTGCTGGCCGGGAAAGCGTATACGGTGAGTTTGACATAATGGCAGGTAGACCCAGCAAGCTGACACCAGAGTTACAGGCGGAGATTGTCAAGCTACTCAGCGAAGGAAACTTTGTTGAGACGGTTTGCGATTACGTTGGCTTGAGCAAAAACACGTTTTACGATTGGGTACGGCGCGGAGAAAGAGGATGGCAATCCGACATCGAGCCGGTTAATTTTGTGGAATTTTCGGACGCCATAAAAAAAGCAATGGCCGAAGTCGAAAAAAGTACGTTGATCGAACTGCGCGCCGGCCCACTAAACTGGCAGGCCAAAGCATGGTGGCTAGAGCGTCGCCATCCCGACAAATGGGGCAATCGGCAGAAAGTTGACCTTACGCATAAAGTTGTGGCGGTGAATTGGGGCGATGGCAAAACAGACGACAACAACGATACAAATTAACGCCCGCCCCCATCCGGGACAAGCGGAAGTGCATAAACACCCGGCGCGTTTTAAAGTTTTGGCCGCGGGAAGACGTTGGGGAAAAACTCGACTGGGCGTCAACGAATGCTTAGACGTGGCTGCGCGGGGTGGCCGTGCCTGGTGGGTTGCTCCAACCTACAAAATGACTGAGGTGGGCTGGCGTCCGCTGCGTCAACTCAGTATGCAGATTGGAGCGCAAGTCTCGAAGGTTGACCGCCAGGTCATTCTACCGGGCGGCGGCGAAGTAACAGTGCGCAGCGCAGACAATCCCGACACGCTCCGCGGCGAAGGGTTGGACTTCGTGGTGATTGACGAGTGCGCCTTTGCGGTAGAGGAAGTTTGGACGGAAGCGTTACGTCCGGCACTCAGCGACCGGCAAGGCAAAGCGATGTTTTTCAGCACGCCGGCCGGCCGTAATTGGTTTTGGCGGCTGTGGCAGCGTGGGCTTGGCGACGATCCAGAATGGCAATCGTGGCAACTGCCCACTAGCGGCAATCCGTACATTCCCGCTAGTGAGATTGAAGCCGCCAGGCAATCATTACCGGAACTGACATTTGAGCAAGAATATCTCGCACAATTCCTAGAAGGCGAAGGAATTGTTTTCAGGAATATCGCCAACTGCACCAAAGCGCCGGCCACTACCCCAGAAGCGCACGCTGGCCACCGCATTGTCGCCGGCTTGGACTGGGCCAAACAAAATGATTTTACCTGCACCAGTATCGGCTGTGTAGATTGCAAAATAGAAATTGCGCGCGACCGGTTCAACAAAATCGACTACACGTTTCAGCGCGACCGGCTAAAGGCGCTCTACGAACTGTGGGGGGTTGATGAAATACTGGCCGAATCCAACAGTATTGGCGAGCCGAACCGCGAGATGCTTCAGCGGGACGGATTGCCGGTGATCGCATTTGAGACGACCGCCAGCAGCAAGCCGCCGCTCATTGAGAATTTGGCGCTGAGCTTCGAGCGTGCCGAGTGGCAATTCCAAGCCGATCCGATATGGACGGCGGAGCTTGAAGCCTATGAGCGCAAGGTGAGCGCCATTACCGGCCGCAGTCAGTACAGCGCGCCGGAAGGCTTGCATGATGACACGGTGATCGCCCGTGCATTGGCCCGCTGGCAAGCCAACCAGGGCATTACCGCTATGCGCCAGGCGAGCGTGTATCAGGTGCGACCCGGGGCCGGCACGCGCACCGCCGTGCGGAGGATAGCCGCATGATCACACAGCCAAACATCATCCGCCGCATAGTGGGCCGTGTACGCGAGTTCTTCACCACGTCCAGCAACGTGGTGAGTCGCACCGTGCGGTCAACGGTGATGACCATGCGCCGGTCTATGTTCCGCCCCACCAACGATTGGGGGCGTGTGGACTATGATTGGTATCGACGAGCCTACTACTGCCAGGTGCGTGGGCTGGAAATCAGCGGGCTTTTTATCAAGCCGCTAGTTAGCAAAATTAGCGCCTGGACGCTTGGCCGGCCACCGGAGTGGAAATGCGAGAGCGAGACCAGCCAGGAGGCACTCGACAACTGGTGGTCAACACGCCACGCCGACATTCTCAAAGCGTTTCGGTCTGCGCTCAAACAGGCTGACAGCTTCCTGGTCGTCAACGCCGACCTGACCATTACGGTACTGCGCCCCGACGATGTGGATCCGATTGTAGCCGAGGATGATTTTGGCAACGTCATCGGCTGGCGCGTCACACAG
>Ga0102953_1000129_pt1 | contig 50783 bp, 49 predicted proteins | sample SalPon2A_C_D2_MG_FD_78509 | JGI IMG/M metagenome (GOLD analysis project Ga0102953, IMG submission 78509) | Soil microbial communities from South San Francisco under conditions of wetland restoration - Salt Pond MetaG R2A_C_D2_MG | ecosystem: Environmental > Terrestrial > Soil > Wetlands | place...
AGATACTGGCTTGCTGCAAACGGAGACGCGGGTTACGAAGGCTCACCAATTCCAACAGTAAATTTATATACAGCAGCGAAACAAAATTCGTACAGCAGCGGCGACAATATCTGGTCTACCCGTTTTAGTGCCGGAAATTACGATCAGGGTAATCAAAGAGGTTATGTAAGCGTACCCGGTTATGGTCCTGTGGGATATGGATTTTAATAAAACAATTTATATAGAACCATAACATATCAGTATTACTCATATACGAAAATCCGATTGAATATTCTCCAAATCTCCGTACAGATAAATACTTCGGGCATTTCATCAATAAATCAAACATTTAAAATCACGTATTCACGTTATTGTGTAAGTATTTACGATTCTTTAGAATGGTATTGTATTGCCAGATAAACTGAGGAAGAAACAACCTAAAAATTAACAGGAGGTAAGAATGCTAATTCGAAAATCGAATTTGTGGATTTACGGTCTCATTACCGTTATGTTTTTCGCAAATAACCTGTATGCCAATGTGCTAGCTGACTCAACTAAATGGTATGTCGGAGCCTTTGGCGGTTATATGCTGGGTCATCTGACTTCCGATGATCCCACTCACGAACAGTCAACCGGTGACTACAAGGATGATAGCCCCATAGCCGGTATATTTGTTGGATATAATTTTATGCAAAATGAAGATTGGTTTGCCAGCGGAGAAATTGTTATTCCACTATACATTAAAAAAGGTACTGCGGTTGACAAACAGTATTTCCCCGGACTAGTTACATATGAAGCAAGTTATAAATATGCAATATGGTTAGCAGGCAAATATGGCCTCTTTATGGGAAATACCAAACCATACTTATTTGGCGCCGTTGGAATTGTAAATGCTGAAGGGAAAACTTACAATGTCGATGAGAACGATAATTATTCACCTGGATTTGTACAGAGTGCGGCGGCCACACATTTTATATTCCAGGTCGGCGGCGGTATGGATTTTCCTCTGAGTGACAACATGTTTATTGGGGCAAGGATTGCATATTTTATTGGTGCTAAAGCCGATCACACAATGCCGTGGAATGAACCAGGACCAAATATGTTCGGGTATAATGCAATGCTCACAACAATTAATATTAGCTATGGCTTATAAATAAAATAGGAATTTAAAACAAAAAAAATCCGGTGATTGCCGGATTTTTTTATATACCAGGTAAATGTGACAATTTTAAATTTTATATACCTAGAGGCAAAGTTTAAAATAAATTATATATAATTCAGTTGCCAATCATCTATTTTATTTGTCAATGGAAACAGAAATACTTCCGTTCACAAAATAATTATTTTTTAGATCCACCTGGCGTATATTATTATTCACACTATTATAATTCTCATAAATTCTGTTAAACACTATTCCCGAATCGAACCGTAAATATAAGTTATTTGAAATATTAATTTTAAAGAAAGGCCCGACTACTAAATTTGAAAATTTTAATGAGCTGTTTTTTATTGGAGAATTGCTGTCCCCTATTCTATAATTGTTACCCTCTACTGAGCCAGCGAATCCTAATTGAAATGCATCTTTTAAAAAATAGGATATGTTAAATGACTGTGGGATTATCGCATTAATCATAAATTTTTCGCTATCATAATACATTAACTTAAATAAAGGCAAAAACTGATATTTCCCAAAATCTGCATTATACGAAGCACCAAAACCCACTTGCGTAAATTTATTAATATTGTAGCCAAATAAACTCTCACCCTGCAATTTATAATGGTCATTCTTAACATTATTTAAATCGGAAGCTAGGACAGGCTTAAGTGATAATATCATACTCCAAGTTCTATTAAAATAATGCAAAAAACTTAATGAATAAGAAATTAAATACAATCTATCGGGTTCAACATAAGTGAATTGAGCAGGAATATTTTTGATTCCAAAATTCAACATTTGCCCTGAAAAGCTGTTTATTAAATAGGTCTTGCTACTATTAATTCTAATTGGAAAGGATAAAGAAACTGATAATTTCCTGACTTGTGTTTCAATGTTATTTAAAGGGGAATTTGGGGAGTTTTTATACTGCGAATAAGGGATATAGGAATATTCAATTTTAAGCAGATCCAGATTTTGCCCGAAAGCTGCCGGGGTGAAAAGTCCAATAAAGATTAATATTCCAATAAGTTTATTCATAAACTTTTCCATTTTATGGAGTTATTTTTAGAACCAGAAATTCAGAATGATGCTTAAAAGAATTTACGACCTTAATAATTAAGACACAATAACTAGTTACTCAGTGGTAGGTTTAAGTTATTTAGAGGCAAAAGTCATCGATAAGTGATCAAATTTAAGACATATCAATGATCCATCATATTGTACACAATAAAACAAGATGAAAAAAAGCCTCCTTTCCGGGCTATTTAAGAAGAAAATCACAAACCTACCAACTTTGCAGGAATTGGATATTGTGAAAGGATAAGTGAAGAGCAAAGGAAGAATGGGCGGGGGTATTAATAGTTGGCTGTTGCACTCCTTCGCTTTCTCCTTGCCTGACCTACGACGTTCGGTGCTCATAAGATTTAGATATAGTTCTAGGCTCTGAGTAATTAACTACCTATTTTAAATAATTCATTTCACAAAGTACCTATGGTTTTATCTTTCATATTTTATTAGCTGTTTTAAGATATTCAGATAATGCTGCTGAGCCATACTATGGATATAATTCAACTTCTAATAGATTAGAATTTATTGAAGGATCAGTTTGTAAAAACTTATTTGCTTCATTAACAGTCTTTACATTTAGAATAAAGATTCCTCTGTATAAATTTTCATTTTTCCAAAATGGTCCTGAAACAAGTAAATCACCGGTATCAACCAAATGCCAGATATTTTTAAGATGTCCTGCAAAACAACTATCTATAAAATGTCTATCAACTGTTTTATTAGATCCTGTTTTTTAGATTACAAAGACATAGCTTTTCATTCCATATTCATCAGCACCGGGCGTATTAGTTTTTTTTCAGAGTTTATCAACCATTGGGAACTTTAATATGCTAGAGTAATGCTTAGGTGTTGTTTCGATATATTGTTTGAATAATTTTATATGATTCAATTATATTTGACTTCTTTTATCGCATTAAAAAAATCTCTACTACAACTTTTAGGTATTAGTATTTCCATTTCTCGTTTTTATTATAATTTGCAGATTTTATTTTTTTATCTCCTCTTGCTATTACAAAATCGGTAGGTCCCGCAAATAGACTATTAATTCCAATAACATTGTCAGCTTTTTGTGCAGTATAAATTACTATACCTATGTTCGAATCTTGCGGGTTAGGCCAAGCAGTTATATATCTTAAATCATTTCCCAGGTAAACGCTATCAGCAATGATTTTATCCGTTTCTATTTTTACAGGTAATAAACCAATATATTTTTTCAGCCACAAATTTCCTGATGGTGTTCCGTAAACAGCCAGCGAATAATTTGATAGATTTTCTTTTAACGCATCGATGTCAGTTATTAAATCCGCTTTAGGGAAAATTTTTTTTTGAATTGCTTCTACGTATTCTTTTATTTTGTTTTGCGTATCTTTATCTGTTTCATTAGTAGGGATTATAAATTTGATTGGATGCCCTGCCGAAAAAGCCGAATTAATAGTTCCTTTAAAAGGAACATAATAATAATCTTCACCATGTTTAGTTTTTGTGAGGAGGGTAAATAACTTTATTATTTCCGGGTAAAAATCAGCGAATGTTGGATATAGATCCCTGTTATTTTCATACCTGGAAAGGTTTTTGCATATATCAGGTAAATAAACAAAACCCTTTGCCTTTTCATCATATAAGGCTTTATCACCTTCTTTATTACCCGAGTAAATGTAGCTTAACCTAACTGTTATAGCCCTTATTAAGTGTTCTTTTACACAAACATCCCAAGAACTGTAACCCTGTTTTGACATTCTGTCATTAATTGGTTCAAAAAGAGATGATACTTTTTTTATTTCATCAGCATGTTGTTCTGTGAGAGGATTAATAAATGAATGACTAAACTCGTGCCATATAAGGTATCTTAGATTTTCTGAAGAACCGAAACCCGGAAGAGAGTCATTTATGCTGTCCGGGCCACCAATACTGTAAATGTCGAACTTATCGTTTTTTCTTTCTATCCTAGGTCCGAAACCACCTTGATGAAATAATGGTGCTGCTATAATATTATAACTATTTTGAACCATACCGTAATATGTTTCGATTTCATTTATATAATCATTATTTCCGATCTTATTTTTGATGTTTTGTACAATTTTTTTGTAAAAAGGTTTATGTTCATTATAAAAACGCATAAAGTTTGTCTCTATAGAAAATATTCGTAATGCTTCTATAAATTTTGTTAATTCTTTCTCACCGCCTGCTCTTTTTATAATATATTGTGTGAATGCGATTTCTGTCTTAAATTCCGGCGGGTTGGAAAGAAAAAGCATTGCAGTTGGGGGAGCATCAAATGCAAAGCCTTGTTGACTCATCTCTGAAAATAATTTTACTGCCTTGAGCTCTTTGTACTTTGTAAAATATTTGATAATATCATCTTTATATGTGAAATTAAATCTCGTTATTAGTCCATACTCACTATATCCACTGAGATATTGTACTACAGAAAGTAATTCAATTCTTGGATCAATACTAATATTTAATTTTGTTTCAGTTCCTTTTACGATAGGAGATATCAGTACGAGTATTATAACAATTTTCCTATATAACGAAATCATTTTTTATCCTCTTTTTTGATAAAAGAAATAAGAGATTGAGTAATAAACATTAATAGAAATTTTATATTCAGCTTAACTTTTTTTCAATATTCCTAATTTTAATTATGGCTGACAAAGCACCTATGGTATTATCTTCCAGAATTTATCTTCTTTTCAAAGATATTCAGATAATGCTGCTGAACCATTCTAGGGATATAATTCAACTTCTAATAGATTAACATTTATTGCAGGATCAGATTTTAATAACCTTTTTGCTTCTTCAATAGTCTTTACATTTAAAATAAAAATTCCACTATATGTATTTTCATTTTCCCCAAATGGTCCCGAAATAATTACTTCCCCATTACCAACCATTCTTTTGATATTTTTGAGATGTCCGGAAAAACAACTGTCTGTGTAAGTTCTATCAGTTGTTTTGTTTTATAACCATTGTCGGCAATAGGTTATCCTCTTTCTTCAAATGGAATAATAATTCCCTTTTCTAAATAATTCTTTAAACCATTCAGCAATATAGCCCAACAAAATGATGAGCTTCTATAATGAGCATTACATTCTGGCCACCCTAAATGCCAAAAATTAACCTGAACATTATTGGCATTTTGTTCCAAATCAAATCCAAAAGATGTGGAATCCCAATCTGCGTCAGATTTTGTCATCTTGATGTAGAAAGATTTGTCCTTTTCTGATTTAATAACTTTCCCATACCAATCATATTCTGGTTTAAAGAAAAAATTATAGATTTCGCCTTCTTTTGGGATTCCTTCACACTTAAGAGGCCACCAATTAACTAAATGCTTTGGTTCAGTAACGGCTTCATAAACTTTTTTGATTGGTACTTTAATTACTAAATCGTGATAAATTGAATGTGTCATATTATTTGGTATTTTATTATAAATTATTTCTTTATTCATAATAATGTATTAGTGATATTTTATCAGCAATTTTTAGATATTCGGATAAAGCCGCTGAGCCATACCAGGTATATAATTCAACTTCTAATAGATTAGCATTTATTGCTGGATCAGTTTGTAATAACCTATTTGCTTCTTCAATTGTCTTTACATTTAGAATAAAAATCCCTCTGTAGGAATTCTCATTTTTCCAAAACGGTCCTGAAATTATTAAATCACCCGAATCAACCATTCGCTTGATATTTTTGAGATGTCCGGAAAAACAACTGTCTGTGTAAGTTCTATCAGTTGTTTTATTAGATCCTGTTTTTAAGATTACAAAGACATAGCTTTTCATTCCATATTCATCAGCTCCAAGAGATTTAGCTAAAGTTGAATCATAGGTAGGCTTTTCTGTTTGTCCTAATGCTAAAGCTAAATAGAAAAGAAATACAGTTAGCGTAAAAACTACTCTCATATTATTATTTCCCAATTGGTTTATTGTCGTAATATATTTTTAACTTTAAATTTCTTTCCTTGTTTTTGTATTATTATTTAATTTAAAAATTATCTCCAAGCTCCCAGAATCAAACCCATCAAGGTAAATGACACTATCATATACCCTGCATTAATAACCATATATTTTATTGTCTTTCTTTCGAAAAGACCTATAATGAAAATTGCCATTGCGACCCAGCCAAAGCCTGTTAAAAAACCTGCAATTGCTCCCCAACTAACGGTTGTATTACTATCATTTAAAAACATGGCAAGATTAAAAGCCATTACAAATGAAAATAGAAAAGTTAATCCAAAAATCTTAGCCATATTTCCTTTTTTCATGTCTTCATCTGTAAATTTATTTTCTTTCATCCATTGCTTTCCAAATAATATAGGTGAATACCAAAGCCCCCCAATTAAGAAATTTGATAGAGCCGCCACTAAAATTGCCAGCCAGTTTAGCGATGATATATCCATATTTATATCCTTTTAATGTTTTTATTTGTATGATTATTTAGTTCAAGGTATTTCTTTAGTTCTTGAAGTACCTGTGGCCATGCCTTTTTCACAGCTTCATAATACCAATTCCAATCTTTACCTGCCTGATAACCGTCTTGACAAAGATAAACTTCGGTTAAATTATCTTTCTTTATTGCTTTTATCGTAAGAGACATTGGACCAAGAAATGGTTTTTCTGGATTGAGATAAACCAGGTTGTCTATGATTAATTCTTTATCTTTCACATAATTTCGAATGATTCCTGATGAAACATACCCTATACCTTTTTCAGAAATGTTCCAGGAAAGTGTATAAAGTCCACCAGATCTTTTATCAATAAGCGATCTTTCAACATCCCACCAGTCCTTAAGCATTTCAGGATTTGTAAATGAATTGAGTACCTGTTCCGGGGTCGTCTGAATTTTGGTTGTAACTTCTACTTTTTTCATTTTTTAAAGTTTAATCCGCATTATTATATGCTGTTTTTATCCAGTCAATTACTTCTTTATCAATGTCATTTATGTCAGCAAGATTGATTTTATGCGAACACATTGCATTTGAATTTTTAATGGCTTCTAACTTTCCTTTTGGTTTTTGTCCTTTTAGGTTTATTCCTATCTCAAAGCGCGATTTAGTTGCTGGTTGAAGAATGGCAAATTGTTTTTTTCGTCTTAAACTCACGTAAGCAATTTTGGGAGCGATTTCAATGCCCTTCCCGAATTTCTTAATTTCCTTGATTAACTTTTCGTACAGTGGCTTGAAATGTTCTTTACCATTATACTGTTTGTCAATTAACTCATTTTTGTTTTCAACCGAGCCTGCGTCTGTTCCCCTAGCTTTCATAGCGACCATATTTGCAAATCCGTGGGTAAATGAATGCTTTTCTTTTAAAAATTCTATAATTTGTCCGTGCTTTTCGAAGTTTTGTTTTCTGACGATTTCAACCCACTGCCCAAGTGTTTTGCCCGTGTTTGTGTGTAAGTTATTTAGCATTGTTTGTTCAGCTTTGTTCATTTTCTTTAACTTATTTTTGTTTAATAAAAATTTTTATTTATTCTTAGAATTCACTAATATTTCAAGTTGCTTTAAAGCACCTGCCCATGCTTTTATAAAATATTGTCTTGCCGCTTCCCAATTATTACCCAGCCTCCAACCAGTATGAATTAAAGTTACTTTTGTTTTATTATTCTCAATTCTCGAAAACAAAACGGTTACGTTTGTTAATGGTCTTACATCATTCATGAATACTTTTTGTTCAGCATTACCTTTCCATTCAATATTAAAATAAAATGGACGCTCAACTGCTAATACTTTGCATTCATACGTACTGTTGTTTGATAGGTCCGGATCTTCAGGGGTCCAAAATAATTCATATTTCCCTCCTTCTTTCATTTCCACATCTGCTTTGTTTGTTAGCCAGTTTATCAACAAGTCATTTTCAGAAAAATAATTGAATGCCGTATCAATAGTACAGTTTAGAATAGCATTTGAAATTATAATTTTGTCAGTCATGTTTTGAATTGATTTAGAGTTATCAGTTTGTCCTTTAACTTCACAGGGAAAAATAGTTAATGCTAATAATCCTATAATAATTTTTGGTGTAAGTGAGTTTATTGTTAGCACCGCTTTGTTCCTTTTTATTTTAGTTTAAATACGTTTTTAACTTATTTAAAGTCACCTCATTTGCCTGGATGAAGAAGTTAATCAGGTCCAGCCATTGTTGTTCATTTTTATAGCCAATACCATAAACGGTCAATTTGGTTTGGTTTTCATCTATTTTCTCAAAATTAAATATACTGTATAAGTTCTTTTCTTCACCTTTCATAAACGCAGGAAAATTCTCGTTTAACTCTGCTTGCATTGTGATTTGCTTATGAGGAATATAATTCAGAATGTGAGTTACAATTGTTCCATTATCCCCAAGGGTTGCGGTAGAGTCATAATGAGATTTTATTGTTCCATTTATTCTAAAATCCATTTCGACAATTGGGGTTACCCATTTTTTCCATCCTGCTGGTGTTGTATAGGCATTCCAAACTTTGTCAACCGAAGCATTTATAACAATTTCCTGTTTAAGCATCATTTCGCCAGAGGGTAACGTGTCGATTTGACTTGTGGCTTGATCAAGAACTGCTTTTTTGTTCCAAACATAGGTTCGCTTTTCAATCCAATTTCCCGAACTATCTTTTTCAAAAGAAGTCGTGATTTTTTGTTTTTCTTTTATGATGCTTCTGTGTTTTTCAACAAATCCTTTTGAATTTGGGGCATAAAAATTTTGAATTACTGTGGTTTCATCTTTGGCTGCTGGCAAAAGGGTGCCAATGCCAGTCAAACCACCAAAACCCACCTGGAATAATTTTGCCTGGTTGTTTTCCGCATCCCAATATTGGTTGAATTCCCAAAAACTATTTGAAGTTTTATTACCAATTCTGCCATATAGCTTCCCTTTAATACTTGTTGTATCAACACCCCAATTCCATTCTATTACATACCTTTCAAAGGGCTCATTTTCTGATTTATAATTTTTGTTGTCCGTCTCCCAAACACCAATTTGATATTTTAGATCACTCAAAAACCATCTGGGTATATCAGTTTTTATTCTGAACATATTGAATGAAAAGCCTTTTTCATTTTTACCCAATACTTGAACATATACCTGATTATCAGATATTTCTTGGTAAACGATTTTTTTAGGGAAATCGTGGCTTGGATTTTCAAAGGAATAGGTATTTTCGTTAACCTGATTTAACATGAAGTTAATTCCTTTGCCCTGGTTCTGCTTCAATACTACCGCCGTGTAAATAATACCATTTTCATCATTCTTAATTGAGAGTTTTTCTGTTACAACCTTTGTTCCATCTTCTATTTTATAAGATTCTCCTACAAATTCATTTATGGTAACCATCTCCCATACTTCGTAAGTTTCTTTATTTTCCACCTTCCATGTTCCTTGAAGGAATACTGGAATTGATGATTGTGCAAAAATTGGCATTCCAAAGAGTATAAAACTTAAAAGTATGATTGGGTAAAATTTCATATTAATATGACTATTTAAAATTATAACCTCCGGTTTATTTATTAATAGAGAAAGATCTTTAATGCTTCAACACAAATTTTCACTTATTCAACGCTCTCTAGATGAAATTACTCTTTTATTTTCGTCCATTTTAATAAATCCCAATTTGTCGCTTCATTTGTGTTGGCAAAAGCTTCAAGTCTTTTAAATATACTTTGCCACCCACTAGATGAATCAAAATACTCAATTACCTGTTGCCAGTCGCTGCCCTGTCCAAAGCCCAGGTGATAAAAGTTAATCTCACTAGTATTTGGATCGGGACCTTCAGAAAAGAATATTACAAGATATGTTCTCTTATATGGCTCCATTGCAAGCTTTCGTGACTCAAACCACCTAGGCACTCCCCATTCTACAGATAACATTTTTCTCGGGATAAATGAGAGTACGATTGAACTGTCTGTTCCTTTTTGTCCTTGGGGTTTAAGTGGGAAGAAATAAATCTCATAAGAACCTCCTAAATTTAAGTCGACATTACAGTCAGGAGCAAAAAATTTCTTAATGCCATCATTTGTTGTCCACAGATTCCAAGCTTCATCTACTGAAATATTGAGATTCAATTTATAATGTAAGCTAGTTGAATCTATTTCTTGAGCTATCATTTTTGAACTCAATAGATTAAACGCTAATGGCAAAAGCACTATTAAAATTCTTGATACGATTTTTTTCATGTGTATAACTTTTTTTGTTAATAATTGTTACCAGTCTATTGACCCGTTTGTTAGCTTTTGATTTAGACATTTAAGGAATTCAGGGTTTGCACAAATACCTTCTCTCGATATGCTTCAGACTTTTCACATAGCTTTATTCTTCTATATAGTCTTTTAGCTTATTCATTGTCGTTTCGTTTCCTTGAATAAAGAATTTTAGTACGTCACGCCATTTTTTTTCATTCTTACAATTATCAGTTTTCCCAATTCCTGTTCCTCTTATTAAGTATTCCACTCTTGTATAATCTAATTTTTCATTTTCCTCTGTTATAATAAGTTTCATCTTTTATAATTAACCCGTCTTTAAACGTAAACACACAACAAATAGGCAAACTCCATTCGTAGTCACCTTGGTCCGATTTGGCAGTCCCTGATGAAATGAATTGAATAACTACTTTGTCGTCAACCCCGAAAATAGAAGTAATTTCATCTTTAATATCAGGTGACATTTCTTCCATCTTGCTATACTTGGCTATTTTTTCTGCTCTGCTTTTTACTACATGTTTGTCTCCATAGGAAGGATCTAAGTATTGGCAGGTATCTGAAAAATAACCTGCCTGTTTTTCCCAATCATGTCGGTTAAAGGCGGCAAAGGACTTTTTAGAAATTTCAATGTTTTCAAGAACAACATTATTTTCCTTATTAGCGCAAGATGAGAGAAACAACACCACAAACAATAGAATAATGTTCCTGATTTTATAGTTTTCAATTTTCATTGTAACCTTATTAATATTATTATTATTGCTAAAAAATAATTAGCCATTGTTAATTATTTGGCTCCTCCATAATATTGAGTCATATCCATAACAAAATGAACTATTACGAACCACCATATATCTCTTGATTTGCTTACAGCACTGAGTATCAAAATTGCTATTATAGTATCTACCAATAAATAGCTCAGTTGTAATAAGGTAACATCATTCGCTAATAAATTAGGAATATGTCCTGCTGCAAAAAGTGCAGAGACTATGACTAACGTCCATTTTAATTTAATCCATGAAGATAATCGCACAAAAATTAGCGCTATTGTAATATCTTCCATGAACACTTGAACGAAATGTGACAAGTTTTGATAACGGAAGATTTCTATAATCATTACAAAAAAATTATTAGCATCCGTCCTCGTTATCCAATAAAAAAAGAGGCTAATATTTGCTAACAATATTCCTACAATTAATCTTATACCGATATTTGAGGTTGGAAGCCATAAAGAATCTAAAGACTGCTTTCTAATGACAACTAGTATTATGACAGGTGAAAATATTAATATTTGGTTTAATGAATCAATCAATACATTACCATCATTTGGAATAAGCATATTGTGAATATATAATTGACCAATCCCGATAATAATAATCCCTGCTATAATGGCTAAAGTAAATTCAAATGCCGGCCGTTTAAAATGTATTTTTTCTCTGTTCCAGGTAGATGGATAAAAATTATAAATAACAAACCAAAGAATTGCACTAATTGCATAGCCTGATAGTATTGAGAGGTAGTGAGAATTCATTTTTGTTTTGATTTAGAAAGAGATTAATAAATTTTATGTCTAATATTAAAAGACTTAGAATTGCAGAATCAATTCATCTTACTTGTGGCACCGCTTCAATGAATAAGTTAATACATAAAATATGATTAATTATATTTCGTAGATGAATATAGTTACTTCAATCAAAATTATTCTTGCCATATGGCAAGAAATTGGTTATAACCTACTCACTTCTTTTCTTATTCTACTTAATGAAGTATCAGTGATTCCAAGATAGGAAGCAATGTGTTTAAGTGGTGTGTTTTGTATTATTTCGGGATGCTGTTTTTGAAGTGCTAAATATCTTTCCGTAGCTGAATCTGTAATCATACTTAAATAACGTTGCTTTGTAGTAAACAAAACTCCAGACATCCAAGCCCTACCCCATTCCATAAAGCCATTAACTGTCTGAAAAAGTGTCTGGAATGAATCAAAGTCTATTTTCCAACATTCACAGTCGGTTAAAGCGAGAATATTCTCTTTTGTAGGGATTCTTAGAAATAATGATGCGACTTCAATTACTATTTCATCCTTTCCAAAAAAGCCGGTTGTAATTTCGTTTCCTTCAGTATTTATTGCAAAAGATCTAACTAAACCAGATTCGAGGCAATAATATTCATTTGCTAATTGACCTTTTTTCAAAAACATATCCCCTTTTTTGAAAAAAGATTTTTTATGTGCTTTAAATATTGTTTCTAATTCCGATGAAGTAAAAGCAGAGTGCCGATATATGTTTGCTAATGTCGAAATCATATTGAAATTTATTTATGTGTCAATTTTACCACTGCCCAAAATTTATTATTTACCACCATAATTATCAATATAGCAAATAATATAACAAACATATTATTGTGAAAGGATACAGGAAGAGCAAAGTAAGCAGGGGCCGGGGTATTAATAGTTGACTGCTGTACTCCTTCGCTTCCTCCTTGTCCCGGGAAACGATTATTTACAGCAAAGTTGAATCCCTTTCGGTAAGAAATTGATATATTTTTTTTCTCTGTTCATCATTTATCTTTGCTTTTTTCTGCATTGGGATTAACACAGAGGCCCACCCTGATGCGGAAAATTCATTTCTTAAATGTAACCTGTGGCAACCGCTGCATTTTGATTTATAAAGCTCCAGTCCTTCAGGATAATTTGTTTTAATATTACTATCAAAATAACTTGAACTGCAAGAGCCAATAAACAATGTAACTAAAGAAATAAATATTATATTTTTCAATCTAAATCAATTCCCAAAATTGTTCTGAATTCATATTTCTCGTGTCCCAGAAGATCCAGGTTATCTGTAATAGCAGGGCTTCCACCAACCTGTCTAAGGACATTAACAGTTATATAAAATTTATCTGCCTGGTAATTAATGGTTGGGCCAATATAGGTCGCTTGGTTTGTTTCGCCTTTATAGATATCATTATAATTCCTATGGTTTCTGAATTCCAGTCCGGCAGCGAATTTCGGGGATATATCATACATCACACCGGCAGTTAACTCGAATGAGGATTCATTTTTGCTGTCTATTATCTCTCTCTCAATCTCCGATGCCAGATTCACTGCTGTAACAATACTGCCATACCTTTTTGAAAATATTAGTTTTGATTCATATTCAATTTTGTCCCCTCCGTATGATACCTCCAGGTAGGCTGCCGGATCAATAAAAGTATCACCGGGATTTGTAAACCGGTATTTCAATTCAATTGAAGTGGATTCAAAATCAAAAGGTTTGGATGAAAAAGAATTATTCTCAGCTTTTACCTGGTTAAAATTAAAATACATCGAGGCACTCAATCTGTCTGTTACCCCGTATTCAAATTCCAGCCTGGGCTGAAACCTGTAATAAAATCCGTCATATTTTCCGAATCTTCCAGTGTTCCATAATTCCAGCTCAAAAGCACCTCTCGGCAACGTGTTTGCTAGGTACAGCCTGCCAAAATATCGCCTGTCAGCAAGTGAACTCCCTGCAAATAATATAAGTGTTTCAAAAATGACTAATAAAACGTATATATTTTTTTTCATATGATTACCCTTTTTTATTTGATTTCAGCTAAATTTATAAATATTAATATTTATTAAGATTAAATCTATATAAATATAATATTACTTCCAAATCTCCCTTTGTTTATTAATCCCAATCAGGATATAAAAATTTGTGTAATATGGGTCGGTGATATCCCCTCTTCTTGAAGAAAATCCTGAACCAACAATTTTGGAGGGATTGGTTATTGAGAGAGGATAAGAGAGAAGGAAAAAAAGAGAACGGTGGCGGTAAAATTGGACTGATGAACACTTCCCCCGCTATAATGTGGCTTCGGCGCTCCTTCCGAATTACTCCCCCCTTAGATAAGTTTTTGATGTTTACCCGACTCTGCAGGGCTCCGCCGCACTTCGCAATTCTCTCTTAGACTTATCCCACTTAGTGAGGAAAAAATTATTTATGTTTTCTTTCACTCTCAGAAAATTCAGTGTTCATCTATAAAAATATTTTATTCCATTTTTTTTAATTTTTCGAGCATCTTAACAGCATTATCATTTGTTGGATCCAAAGTTATCGATTTCTGGTAATAAACAATTGCAATTTCCTTTTCACCTTTTTTCATATAAGCCTCGGCAAGGCTATCATATGCGTTCCCGTTTTCTGGGAAATAACTTACGTTTAACATAAATATTTTAATTGCATCACCAATGTTTTTTCGCCTGAGCAATACATACCCGAAGCGGTTCAGTGTTCTTTGCCTGAAATCATAAGAGGAAGATGTATAGTATTTATCTCTTAACTTTCTAAACTTATCTATGGCAGCCTCAATACCATTGCGTGTATATTCCTCTTCCAGTATTGCTTGAATAGAACGTGGATCAGGTGTGCCATGATGACAATTAAAACATCTCAACTGTTCGTTTTTCCCTGTAAGTTTATTAATCGATGGCATTGAGTTTTTGTTTATTGATACAAGCATTTTATACATTTCACGTGCAATTTTTTTATTTTTCTTCGCATCACTGGCAAAGTTTATTTCTTCGAATGATTTTGCTTTTGAATCATCGTGGCAAAAAGTACATTTAACCCCGAGATCCCGGACGAACATTCCCATAAAATCTCTTAATTTTAATCCATCAGTACCTTCCGGTAGTACCTGGAGATTAGTCGGTTCTTTATTCCATGGAAACCATAATTTTTGTTGTCCAAACAGAGGGCACCACAATCCAACAAGAAAAACCAACAAAGCTAATATTTTTATCACATTCACGTTTTTTTTAAAAGCCACTATCTCATTTCCTGCATTTTTATCAATTGATACTGATCCAGCAAAATTTTATCAGAAAAAAAATCACGCTATAAGAATAACCGCTATTTCTCCTTATATTTTTCAATTTTGTCTTCAGCACTTTTGCGGATATTATTATGGAATGAATCGTCAATTTTAATAACATTATCCAGAATATCTATGCATTTCTCAGCACTGGCTACCGCATTTTTATAATCTCCCAATGCAACGTAGGCATCTCCAAGACTGTCAAATGCGTTTGCAGATTCGGGGTTCATCTCGGTGTTTAATTTTAGTACCGCAACAGCGTCCTGAACTGCTTTTTCTCCCAGCAATTTATACCCCACAACAATTAAGGATTTATCTTCAAAATTAAATGTACCTTTCCCGTAATATTTTAACCTCAGCTTATGATATTCATCTATACCCGACTTAATACCGGTCTTTTTAATTACTTCATAAATTACATCTTCGAGAGGAATTGGCTTTTTATATCCCCTGTGGCATGTTGTACAATTGACCGAGAGCGGATTTTTTTCATCGCTCAGTGCTGCAATTTCTTTAATTGAATTTTTATTGATCGACTGGACTAACTTTAACATTATCCTTGCTTTCTTTTTATTAACATTTTCATCAGAAGCGAAGTCATACGTTGAAAAATCCCTGAAATCATCCGCAACATGGCAATGAATGCAATTTACCCCGAGTGCATTAGAAAATGCGAACATAATATTCTTCAGTCTATCGATTTTCATACCCTTGGGAAATACCTTAAGATTTTTTGGCTTATCAGGCCAGGGGATTTGCGAAAATGTAGGGAGTGAAATAAATAACATCAAAAAAAATATAATTTTAACTATAGCATTTCTTTCCAATTTGTCTCCTAATTTGATTGTTTCGGGTATGGCAAAAACTATATTTATATACGAGATGGATTAACATATTTATGATGAACGGCAGAATTTAATAAGTCTCAAAGGTAAAAATTATATAAATACGTGGTTCCCATAACTAGAGTTTAAAATAATTGAAATTTCTCTAACTGCCATGGCCAACAAAGTTCACCCCAATTTCTATTTTATCGGAAACCCTCCTGCCCAAAACAATATTATCAATACCGTAGTCGGATAACGTAATTGTGAATTTTGAAGTTACTCCTAAAAGGTCGCCAGGAGATATCTTTCCTGTTTGTTCATTCTCATCAAGATAAATCAGAGCAGCGTCAACCACTATTTCTTTAGTTATACCATGTACCATAAAATCGCCGGAAACTTTAGCCTGTAACTTATTGTCTGCAAGACTTTTCAACTCCAGTACTTTTTTTATTGTAAATGAAATTACCGGAAACTCTTCCGCATCAAGCCAGCCGGAGCCCTTCATGTCTTCGTCTCTTTTTTTAATCCCCGTTTTCAAGGATTCGGCCGGAATAGTTATTTGCCCTTTCAAACTACCAGCCACATTTTTTACGTCAAATGATATGGTACCATTAATCTCAGTTGTAAGCCCATTAACGTCTTCCAGCGGAGTGGTACTGAAAAATGTGGCCTGATTTCTTCCATTGTTGTCATTGAAGGAAAAAACCTGAACCCCCTCAGCTCTAACTTTAAAACCCTGTGAGTAAATATTGACTGCAATGATTAAAAATCCGAATAACAATAATACTTTTTTCATTCTATTTTTTTCTCCTGAAAATCCATAATAAAATACTGCCCGAAACTATTACAACACCAGAGACAACAGCAGTAAGGTCGAGACCCCATATAAATTGATCTTTCCATTCTTTGTATGTCGTTCCAAACAATTCATCTTTTTTTTCAACCAGTACCTGTGTTTTTGTAAATATTTCCATCCCGCTGAACATCCAGACAATAAAAACACATGTAATTATTACCAGTGATATGATAATTGTAATTCTTTGTTTTTTATTCATTTAATTATTCTACAACTATTTAGTTAATAAGTAAGCCCCGGCTTTAAAAAGTGACTTATTTATAGAAAAGGGATATTAAATCTGAAACAATTTGTCACTTACCTTCCATGCACGCTACTATTAAATATATATGGGTAGCCGTCTGTTCAATTACTAAAAATATTCCGTTCACAAAAATAAAGACACAATAAGGGATTTATATGAGAATTGGAATTGAAGTTTCCACGCTTACAAATAAAACTACAGGTACAAATCGTTATTTATCTTGTCTGCTCGAACAGATTGGCCAAACGGATAATGAAATTATTTCATTATCACCCGGCGATGACAAACTATTTGGGTTCCCCGCCGGGAAAAAAGGAAGCTCGTTAAAGAAACATCTTTACAGAAATTTTTTGCTTACAAATGAGCTGGTATCGTCCGGCGCTGACTGTGCTGTTTTCCCGGATTATTTTATGCCTCCTGAATACAGAAGGCCTTCGGCGATTGTAATCCACGATTTATCTTTCATTTCACATCCACAATTTTATTCACAAAAATTTATTAAATATTATAATTATAGGATCAAACAAACATTAAAGCAAAACCCGATTGTAATTGCCGTCAGTGAGCACACACGCAGAAATATTATTAAATTTCTAGGGGTGCGGGAAGAAAATATTTTAATAGTACAGGGTTATTCAAAAAAATTTAACCCGTTAAATACAACAGATTTTAAAAATGAGAGGCCGTATCTCCTTAGTGTTGGTCATATTGAACCGAGAAAGAACATAAACTTTATGATTGAAGGATTTCTGAAGTGGAAACGGGAAAACAATTATAATTATAGACTCAAAATAGTCGGTGCATTATGGATAAATTCACCAGGCATAAAACAGATGCTGCAAAAATACTTGGCTCACCCTGATATTGAGTTTACTGGCTATGTAGATGAGAAATCCTTATCACATACATTTTCGAATGCTGCCGGTTTCGTGCACACCAGTTTTGAGGAGGGTTTTGGCTTTCCAGTTCTTGAAGCGATGGAACATGGGTTACCTGTTTTGTGCTCAAAGGGAATAGCGACAGAGGAAATTTCGTCTCCGGCCTCAATTACAATTGATCCTTGCAGTATAGCTTCCTATACAAAAGGCCTCAACAAATTATCTGAGATTTCCGTTTCTCACAAAAGATTAAACTATGATATTAGATATTCCCCTGAATTAATGCGACGTCAACTTGATATTTTACTTAACAGATTAGATTGTAGAATAAATAGAATATTTGAGTCAAATATTCCAAAAGCTAAATCGAAAACAGAAGCACTTGAGAAGACTTTTATATATTCCAGCCTTTTTAATACCGGTATCCGAAAAGAAAATTTATACAAACAGGTTTTCGACATTAGTTTGGGAAAAGAAGAACTTCAAAAATATGTAAATCTGCTGACATTACAGGGTATAGTTAAACAGGATAACGACCTGATATATCTTAATAAAGAGAAAAGGGAATTTTATAAAAAAAGTAACAAAAGAATTGATAAAGTTAAACTTGTCAATATCCTGAGTTTTATGAACCGGCTCCCTTTTGTTTCTTCAATTGCTTTTAGTGGCGGCACAACTCATTACGGGCTCGAGAACCACGATGACGTTGACCTTTTTATAATAACAAAACCTTATGCCTTATATCTTGTTTATATAATTATTCATATTTATTCAATATTAACCAATTCCCGCAGGGAGCTATGCGTTAATTATCTTGTTGATGAATATGACCTTCACATAAATCATTCGTACGATTTTTATACAGCACACCAGATAATATCACTGACTGCTTATAAGAATTACAGGATGTTGAATAAATTCTGGAAAGAGAATGAATGGGTTAAAAACATTTATCCAAATTTTGAAATTACTAATGATTTTCCGAAAAAGACTTCATCATTTTACAGATTCTTAAAACCTGTTAATAAATTATTAATGATTTTTTACAGAAGGATGTATAAAAATAAATTGCAATTATCGGTTATAACAAATTCTGTCTTACTAACTGAACATACGATCAAGCTTCATACGAAAGACAACCGGCACAAAATAATAATGGAATTTGAAAATGCCTGGAAAGAATATTCCGAAAGAAACAGGATTAAGAAATTACTCGGGGAAAAAGAAAATCTAAAAATTGCACTTTAATTTCAACAAATAATGAAAATTTTAATAGGACAATCATATTTCAGGATTCTCGACCAAAAGGAATTGGAAAGGCAAATGCCATACCCTCCTCTGGGTACAATTTACGCCGCAACAATCTTAAAAAGACTTGGACACGAAATAATATTTTACGACTGTATGATGGGCGGGAATCCTGAAGATTTTAACAACAAAATAATCTCCGATAATCCTGATATTGTATTGATCTACGACGATGAATTTAATTACCTGACAAAAATGTGTCTCTCAAATATGCGGGAAGCCGCCTTGTCATTTATCAAAACCGCAAAGTCTGTTGATATACCTGTAATAATTTATAGCTCCGATGCTACTGATTTCTACTCTTCATATTTTGATGCCGGCTGTGACGGGATAATTTATGGTGAGGGGGAAATAACAATAACTGAAATTATCAACTCTTTTGGAAAAAATAACTATAATAACGAAAGAATAAATATAGACGGTTTGAAGTTTTCCGACAATGATAAAGTTATAGTTACAGCACCCAGAAAAATGATCAAAGAATTAGATGAAATACCTGATCCGGATTATTCTTTTGTAAACATTAATGCTTATCGGGAAACCTGGATGAAAAATCAGGGGTATTTCTCGCTTAATATATCAACAACAAGAGGCTGCCCGTATAAATGCAACTGGTGCGCAAAACCTATTTATGGTAAAACGTACAATTCAAGATCCCCCCGGCTGGTAGCCGGTCAATTAAGTGATCTAAAGAAAAAATATTCGGTTGATCATATCTGGATTACTGATGATATCTTCGGATTAAAACCAGGCTGGATCAGGGAATTTACGGATGAACTAATGAAACTGGGATTAAAAATCCCTTATAAATGTTTGTCGCGCCCGGATCTGCTGTTACGTAACAATACTCTTCCGGATCTTAAAAAATCGGGCTGTAAAACTATCTGGATTGGCGCTGAATCCGGAAGTCAGAAAATACTAGACTCAATGGATAAAGGGACGACTGTTCAGCAAATTTACAGTGCTTCGGAAAAAGCGCATAACCTGGGGATCGAAATAGCTTTCTTTATTCAGTTCGGATATTCGGATGAAAACTGGAATGACATTAAATTAACTAGGGAAATGATCGCCGATTGCCTGCCTGATGATATTGGAATTTCAGTCTCCTATCCCCTTCCAGGTACAAAGTTCTATGAAAATGTAAAAGCCCAGATGAAAAATAAAACAAACTGGAGAGATTCCGATGATCTTGATATGATGTTCTCAGGCAGGTTCGCAAGAAATTTCTATAAAATATTACACAGACTGGTTCATACCGAATACAGGATGCATAAAATTATTAAAGAAAAAAACCGGAAAAAATTACCAAGACTGTTTTTGTATTTTTTTAGGTTTATAGTTTTACGGATTCAATTAAAGAAATATCTTACTGCGGTAAATAGCCGGTTAATAACAGACTGTAAAGAAGTTTATCATTCCATATAAAAACCTTCCACTTCAGGACGCCTGTATCGCAGCCATATCTTTTGAAGCATTTTTATTTCATAAGGGAAAGAATATAAATTATTTTTATACCGGATTGAAGATATAAATTTAATAATTTTCCTCTGAATACCCGATAGTTTATAATCTGAAACTGTGGGGGCAAAACCATTCAGAACTGTTTCAAAATTATGTATTTTATCTATCATCTCTTTAGTAAGCCAGGGAGTAAGCGGATTTCTGTGTGTGTCAAATTTTTCCCAGGCCGGTTCCAGCCAATCTTCGAGCGTATGCGGAAATTCAAATCCGAGTTTTTCAGATTGATTTAATAATTCAGATTTTTCTGTAGGCACGGGACTGAACACATAAAGGATAATTTCTGTGGCAGGATTAATTTCCTTTACTTCTTTTATAAAATTAATATCATTATCTATTTGTGCCATAACCTTTTCTTGCGTCTCTGCTGGAAAACCAAGAATAAAAGAGTATTCAGGAATTATATCAAAATTTTTGAGTCGCGCGGCGAAAGTTTTTATCAATTTCCCGTTTTGAGTCCCTCCCTTATCCATTTTTGATAAAAGTTCATCGTTCCCGCTCTCAGCGCCAAAGAAAATCATCCTGCACCCTGCGTCTCTCATTAAAGTAAGAGTTTCATCGCTATATTTATCCATTGTATCAATACGGCTTTCACCCCACCAGCTTATATTTTCATACTTCATTAGTTTTGAAAACTCTGCTACTCTTTTTTCAGAGACAAAAAAATTATTATCAAAAAATTCGATCCCATTTATATCATACTTTTCCTTCAGGGATTTAATATCATTATAAACATTTACCGCTGATTTTGCCTTCCATCTCGAATTGAAAATCGGGACAATGCCGCAGAAAGCACAGGTGAAAGGACAGCCCATACTCGAGTGATACGCAAAAGTCCTGGTACCGAGAAAAGTTTTTCCAAAATATTTTTTTATTGGATAAAATTTACTTAAAGTTTCCAGCGGCAGTTGTGGAAGAAGGTCCTGGTCGGGAATCTCACCTTTACGTGTTTTTACAACTTCTTTTCCTTTTTTATAAACAAGGTTTTCTATCCCGGCCGGTTCTCTTTTATTTTCAAGGGCGTCTAGTAATTCAGGAAAAGCAATATCGCCCGGCCCGGTAATTATATAATCCACAAAAGGAGAATTAATTGAAACTTTATATTGATTAGACGCAAAATAACCTCCCCATATTACCGTTACTTGCGGGTATTCATTTTTAATTTTTTTTGCAACAGGTATCCCCTGCCTGGTTTGAGGCCCCGGCATAACAGTAGAAGCGAAGTATTTGAACTCCCCGGTATTCAGGTAATTTTTGATTTTAATCCATGGGTCTATTTCCATGTTCCCATCAACAATAACGTATTCATATTTACCATAAATTGATCCGGCTATCTGTAAAATAGAAAGAGGCACTCGATGATTATATTTGCCGCTTCTTGGATTAAAAAATATTATTTTCTTCATTAGATAAACACTATTAGAAAATTACTATATGTAGAATTAGTGAAAATCTAATCTATTAAGTGACAAAAAGTCCTTCTTTTTAAAAACCCTCTACTATTTAAGTTATAAACCAATTTATTAGAATAATGACAGATAAAAAGCATTAGCACAGAATAATATGAAGATTTTAGAAAATCTGAAGAGCTTTGTTAAGTACCGAAATTACTCACCAGCCGAATCAGCGTATGATCTCTGGGCGGAAAGCTATGATCTAGAAAAAAACAATCTTATGATGCATTATGATGATATAATTTTTAATCAATTAATATCACATATTTTGTTTAAAAATAAAACTATCGTTGACTTTGGAAGTGGAACAGGTCGACACATTCCTGATATAATGCTTAAACAACCGGCTGATGTAATATGTTGTGATATTTCAAACAACATGCTCAGTATTTTAAAGAAAAAATTTCCGCTGTTGAAAGCATATCTTTTAAAAAACAACACGCTAAATTTTATTGATAATAAATCAATTGATATTTTGACCACCACACTGGTCATTGCACACGTTGAAGATCTAAAAATATTATTTAAAGAATGGAACCGTGTTTTAAAAGAAAAGGCCGGCATAATTATAACAGATTTTCATCCTATTCTTCTTCAAAATGGCGGTAAAAGGATTTTTAATCATAATGGCAAAAAGGTGGCTATAAGAAATCAAATCCATAATATTCATAAAATAAAAAGTCTTTTAAATGAATTTGGTTTCAGAGAAAAAATCCTGATAGAGAAAAGCATAACTGAAGATGTAAGGCCATTTTATGAAAATGCAAATGCTATAAATGTTTATAATCAATTTTACGGTAAGCCATTTATATACGGGATGGCACTGGAAAGATAATATGATAATTAGAAATGTTAAAATAATAGGAAGAAATGAAATAAAATCTTCTATTGTAATAGAAGGTGGTAGAATAAAAAACATTTTGCCGGCTGATAATACCAAATTAAATAATACAAACGAAGAAATAAGATTTAATGAAGCAATTGCATTCCCCGGGCTGATAAATTCACACGACCATCTTGAATTTAATCTCTTCCCTCGTCTGAGAAATAAAATTTATAACAATTACGTTGAATGGGGAAAGGATATACATATTCAAAATAAAGAGATAATTAATCGCGTAAAAAATATCAATTATAAAATAAGATTTAAATGGGGACTATATAAGAATTTAATCTGTGGAGTAACTACCGTAGTGCACCATGGGAATGGAAAAGTAATACAGGATGAGGATCTTCCCGGGGTTTACAGTAAATACAATTATCTGCATTCCATAATGACAGAAAAAAACTGGGCGTATAAACTGAATACAATATTTAACGGGAAGCCTTTCGTAATACACATTGGGGAAGGCCGAAATGGAATTTCACTCGAAGAAATTGAAAAACTAATAAGATGGAATGTTTTTAGTAAGAAATTAATTGGAATTCATGCAGTATCAATGAATGAAAGGCAGGCCGGCAAATTCAAAGCAATAGTCTGGTGCCCGGATTCAAATATTTTCTTATACAATAAAACTGCGGATATTAAATCGCTAAAAAGTAATACGGAAATAATATTCGGTACTGATTCCAATGTTAGTGCAGACTGGAACATTTGGAATCATCTCAGGCTTGCAAGGCAATTTAATCAACTTGATGATCTTGAATTATTTAATGCAGTTACTTCCCTACCGGCAAAAGTTTGGAACATCCAACCGAAAGGAGAAATTCAAAAAAATTGTGTTGCCGATATAGTTATTGCCGAAAATAAATCCACCAGCCCTATAGATAGCTTTTTTGCTATTGATCCTGAAAAAATACTATTAGTAATTAAAAATGGATTACCGCTGCTGGTGGATGAACGTCTTGTAAATTGTCCTTTATTCAAAAATAAAAGACTTGATAAAATCTCGATAAAAGATTCAACAAAATTTATTACCCGGGGAATAATTGAACTTGTTAATGACATTAAAGCCGAATTACCGGATTACAAATTCCCATTTTCTATAAATTAAACGTTCCCTTTAAATGAAAATTACTTATGTAAATTATTATTTAGACAAAGATATTACGGTTGAAAATTATTTTAAGAGGTATTCTTCCGTTGAAGGATGGTGTAAGTGTCTGGCAAATTCCGGAAGTGATGTTAGTGTATTCCAGAGGTTTAATAAGAATATTACATTTAGAAAAGAAAAAGTAGTTTATAATTTCTGTAAAGATGAATTTGATAATAATCTGAAAAAATGGCAGATACCCTTTGAATTTCACCAACAAATACTCGATCAAAATCCTGACATTATCCATATCAACAGTTTTAAATTTCTCGTCCAGGCCTGTTTTATTAAGAAAAAATCAGGCACAGCAAAAATTATTATCCAACATCATGCAGAAAAGCCACACAATGGTTTGAGAAAATATTTGCAGCTTTATTTCTCCAGGTTAATCGATGGATTCATCTTTACATCGCAAGAGATTAGTAAAGAATGGATAAATGCAGGAGCTTTAAGTTCAAAAAAAAAGATTGCTGAAATTGTGGAAAATTCTACAGATTTTGTAAATGAGGATAAATTAAAAGCCAGAATAAAAACCGGTCTGACCGGGGACCCGATTCTTCTCTGGGTCGGAAGATTAAACCAGAATAAAGATCCGATTACTGTTGTACTCGGGTTTAAAATACTTGTTCGCCTGATGCCTAAGGCAAAACTTTATATGATATATTCAGAAAATGAAATGGAAAATAGGATCAGGGAAATTATTGCCTCAGACGATTTGCTTATATCTTCAGTAAAATTAATAGGGAAGGTAGAACACTCACTAATAATGGATTACTATAATAGCTCAGATTATTTTGTCATTGGCAGTCTCTATGAAAGTACCTGCTATAGCTTGGTTGAGGCGATGGCCTGCGGAGTGGTACCTGTAGTTACTGATATTCCATCATTCAGGACTATTACAAAAAACGGCTCGGCAGGAATTTTATGGAAACAAGGAAATCAGTATTCATTCTTAAATTCTATGCTGAGAATATTAAAAATGGATTATATAGAACAATCTGAATTAACAATGAATATTTTCAAGGAAGAGCTAAGTTTTGAGGCAATTTCGAACAAAGCTCGTTTATTTTATTCTAATTTTTGAAATTATTTGTAAAATTGGTATCTGAATTTCTTAAAAATCAAATATGTAACAAAAGTTGATAAGGAAATTAAAATTAGTAATGTGAATCCAACACCAGTTATTCCAAAATTACTGCAGGATAAAGGCATGGATATTAAAATTACCACAGATTCTAAAATTGAAATAAACCAAAATGGTTCTTTTTTTAAGGCACGCATATAATTTATCATAGCAAATCGAAAATGATGAGGAATAATCACCAGAGAGAATATCAAGGATGTAAAAGGATTAAGGAATCTTATAGAAACTGACGGTAAAATATTTCCGAGGAATATTAATCCCGAATAAAATAATAATATTGAAGCAGACAAAAGTATCAAAGAATTTATTGTTGAAATTAGGAAGGTTTTATTCACCCTATTAAACTCTCCCCTTGAGGCAAGAATGGCAAGCGCCGGCAATTTTGTAGAAATAATCGTAACTGACAATCCCCATAACATTGTAATAACTGCCCATGTAATCCCGGTTTTTCCTGCTTCAACCGGACCAAGATACCAGAATACAAATGGTACGATCAATGAGAAATTGATATAACCAGATAATGTGCTGAGGGCATATCTCCATTGCAGAGGCAAAATTTCTTTCTTCCACGGAAATTTTTTATCGGTTTTTAATTTCAATAAATCTCGTAACATCTCAAAATACTTTTTTCGAAAGAACCTTATTTGGCTGAATATATTAACTCCAGTTCCGGCGGAGAATAACCATAGTTTTCCACCAATTATAATAACTATCCAGGCCGCAATTCTTTCATTTAATGACTGAACAAAACGGAAACGATTGACACGCTCAACTTCGTTTATACCTTCCAGGTATGTTAAGCCCGGGGAAATCAAGATCTGTATGGATTTTAATAAGCAAATTAACAACCATGGATAAATCCATTGATAGACTGGTATTGTACTCCCCGAATTTGAATTATTGAGGAATAAGTAACCGCCTGTACTGAGTCCAATAAATAAAATGAAAGAAACGAACGAAAACCATTTTATGGAAAAATGCTTTAGCGATGCTAATCTTTCAATAGCATATTTATCTCCTGAGAATCCGCTATTTTTATCATATTTAATTCCTGCCCATTCGTAGCTTACAAATTGCTGGATTAATTGACCTGTTCCCATTACAAATAGTGCTTGAATACCCAGTAATGACGTAAAAGCATAATAATATCCCTGTAGTTCCGCCGAGAAAAAAATTATGATAAGGGGAGCAGTTACCAGTGAGGATACAAAAATCCATATTTTATTGGAAATTCCATATACTATAGCTGGCTCTTTTAATAAACCGAAGAATAAAGAAAAATGATTTTGAAGATTAAATCTATGTTCAAAATTTTTATACATTTTAGTTTACAATATTATGATATACATTAAAATAATTTTCAACAGTCTTATTAAGGGAATACGGTACACTGGGTTCAAAAATAAAATTGGATTGTAATATTTTTAAAACGTTGTATATGAATTCAGTTTTATTTTCTGAAATGAATATCTTTTCGCTTCTCTTTGCGCAACCAGTTTCCCTGCAAACCACATAACATCCTGAAGATAAAGCTTCAACAATTACATAACCGAATGATTCATAATCCGAAGTGTGAAGTAATATTTTGCTTTTTTTCATATATTCAAGAACTTCTTTTCTGCTGATGTGTCCTGTTAATTCTATATTATTTCCCAGGTTTAATGAATTAATTAATTTTATTATTTCATTTTTTTTAACACCATCTCCAATAAGCAAGCATCTTAAATCGGGTTTTATTTTTTTTACCTCTGATATAATCCGGACAAATAAATTGTAACCTTTAACAGGTATTAATGCCCCGGTCCCAACTATATCGTATTCTCTGGTATTAGAAATATTTCCATTACCCGCAATTCCCCAATTTATTATACGGCTGGCATTTTCCCCGGAAGAGTATTTAAATATGCCCGCCTGGAAGTCAGATACTGCAACTGTTTCAATAAACTTTAATGGCAGTATCTTCAGGTATATATTGTTTTTTTGGGCATCCTGTCCCATGATCGTATTAACATGTTTTTTATTCAAAAGAGCACTTATTAATAATCCAACAAGAGCAGTTTCACCCATCCAGAAACTATGGACTACATTTACTTTACAGTTCCTGTTAATTCTTAATGCAAAAATTATCGCACTCAACCAGTAAACAATTCTTTTGGGCAACTTGGTCCTGCTTCCGCCCAACGCAAAAACGTTTATTTGGTTCCACTTGTAATTTCTCTTTTCATATGGATAATGAACTGCAATAACAGAAATCCGGATTTCTGGATATTTTAATTTCAATGCGTAAAAATATTCCTGTACTGAAGGTAAGCAGGTATCGTCGGATTCATCCGAAGGAAAGCCAGGTATGATTGCTAACACATGCATGATTTAATTTTTAAATTCTGCTGTAATTATAAAATGATCAGCACATCTGTTGAAGGGGAAAATATGTGAAATGTTTGAATCGATCTTTGAAAGAATTCTGTACGTTCCGGGAAATCTGCGTGGAAATTTTTCCATATACGGTGGTGGAGATAAAGAAGCCACACCCTGAAGCTCAAGCAATTTATATTTATTCCCCAACGCTTTTATAATTTGTTTTGGATTATAATAATGAGTCCGGAACGACACACCCTCTACATTTGCAATAGTCCCATTTTTGTGTAGCCGTCTGAATGCCGTTCTAAATTTTCCCTTAAACAACAGTGCAATTTCCCAGGGACAAACCGGCGGTATTATTACCAGTGTAACTTTTCCTCCCGGCTTTAATATTTTCTTAAATTGCTGAAATACCCGGGAAACATCATTGGTACAGTTTAAGCCTCCGAAATTAGAGAAAATATGATCAAACGAATTATAATCTAAATTCTGTAATTCTGTAAAAGACAGTTGTTGAAATGAAACATACTCTCGAAGATCATTATTGATAATTTTTTCATTCAATTTATCTATCATTCCTTCAGCAATGTCAATGCAATGAATTTTGAATCCCTTTTTGCCCAAGAAAACAGCATCATGACCGGTACCTGCATTTAATTCCAGGATATTTGCACCTATTTTCAGGTGACGAAGCAGATGTCCACGTGTAACAGACCGCATCCATTTCAAAATATCGTTCCCCTCTTCATAACTGTCAAAAATATGGGATTGATTTGAAAATGCCCTGTTAACTAATTCAAAAGCATGCATTTTATACAACTATTTTAATATATATAATAGTACCTTTTTCTTAAGAATTGTGACTAATTTAGTAGAAAAATTTTATGGCTGAAAAAGACAAGAAAAGCACAGTATTTTATCTATCGGATCCTAATAATCACGGATTCAATGAAAAATTATATATTGAATTAAGAAAAAAGGAACACAGGCTATATACTAATGAAGACCTCAGGCTACTTCCATATGTACAAATAAATCATCATCATATAAAAGAATGGAAAGTAAGAAAAAGGTCAGCAGAAAAATTAGTCCAATATATATCGCGACGTAAAGATTTAAGTATATTGGAGGTTGGCTGCGGCAATGGTTGGTTATCTAATCTTTTATCTGAAAAAACAAATAATAATTTCACCGCACTTGACCTAAACAAAACTGAATTAGAACAGGCAGCAGAGATTTTTCCCGGGAACAGAAGACTTATCTTTGTATACGGAAATATTTTTGAAAATATTTTTGATCCTGAAAATTTCGACATAATTGTGCTCGCAGCTTCAGTGCAATACTTCGAAGATCTGGATAAATTAATCAAACAATTATTCCATTACCTAAAAAAGGATGGTGAAGTACACATTTTAGATTCTTACTTTTATAATGAAAATCAAATTAATGAAGCTAGGGTAAGAACTAAAAATTATTATAATTCTATAGGCATTCCTGGAATGATTGAATATTATCATCACCACGGTTTGAATAAATTAAGTAATTATAATTATAAAATATTAAATCGTATTTCTTTTTTTATCTCCTCAATTATAAGAAAATTAACCGGCTCCGGTAGGAATGTTTTCCCCTGGATATTAATTAGAAAGGGCTGATCTTTTCAACTTTTTGTTTCTAATGTATACTGTTATTAAAGCCAAAATGATCAAAACAAAAATTATCTGTAAAAGATTTGTCGTGTTCTGTCCTTTTTTAACCGAAATTTTTGAAGTGTTTCCGGAAAGAACGAAAGCGCTCCAGTAATATGGATTAGGAGAATATTTTTTGATAAATGAAATCTTCGCTTTTCTAAGTGCTTCAGATTTATTCATCCCATTAGAAATATTTTTATAAAAAAGAGTCATTAAATTGGAAGTAAATTTATCATTTACCGGCCAGAGAGAAACAATCACACTTTTAACACCAGCTTGATAAAATGCTTTAGTCATTCCTAATATTCCTTCTGATTTATCAAGTTTCCCGAGTCCGGAATTGCAGCTACTTAAAACAACAAGGTCGCTGTTCAATTTCAGTTTCACAATTTCCGAAGCTTCCAGAAACCCGTCATTCAAGGAATCATTATAATTGGAAAGAAAGATTACCGGCTGATTGTTTATCAAGAAGGAATGTGTTGATAGATGAATTATTTTACTGTACTCAGCATTTTCTTTAAAGTTGGTTTCTGTGGCTTCATTTGAAATGAAGACTTTATGTGCATTGATCAATGTTCTTATTTCATTCACTTCATCTTCTGAATATTTGAGTGGAAGAAGTGAAATACCTCTCGGTAATGCCCGGCTTGCTTCCAGCATCCCCCGCCTTTCAGAGAAACCATTTGACTTATAGTTGATTCGGGGATTACCAACAATCAAAAATTTGTCTTCGCTTTTCAGAATGTTATATTTTTCATTAATATATAATCTTACAGATGGTGTGTAAGAAATTTCGTAATGGTTGATTAGAAAATCGTTATTTTGATAATTAAACGGACTTCCGGAGGAGTCATATTTTGTTACTATAAATTCTAGCGGTACTGATGTTAATTCAGGACACGGACTGAAAATGATTTTCGAATCTTTCGGTATCTTGTACAAAAGGTCAGAAAGTATTTTCTTATAAAGCTCATATGATTTTTCTGAATTGAAGGAGAACAAATCCTGGTTGTAGAATACATCTTCATTATTCTCTCTGAAATAAGGTGACACACCAGCAAGCAAATTTTCAAGCTCGTTTAGTGATATATGCAGGTTGACATTCTTAAATTCGTTCCTGCCTGCAAGTATTCCAAATAAACTATTTCCGGAAAAAAAATAGGAAATAACGTATTCGTTGGTATCAAGTTTATCCTGGATATACTTTAAAGAATAATCAAACTCGTCAGTGAATAATTCACTTAATTGTGGATTATCCTTCAAAAGTTCAGATTGATATCTACTATATATTTCAGTTATGGAATCAGTTTCCGCTTTTGAATAAATCCCGGAATTTAAGATCCATTCATAATCATAAAGTTTATCAATACTCTCTCCACTTTTTTTATAAGCTTCCATTTTAAGATTAAAAAGATTCTGGATCGTGTTACGTGACCTGGAGCGATCCACCAACAGGAATGCTTTATCATATTTTTTTTCTTTTATAAGCAATCTAATATAAGAATCATATACATTATCCTTTGATGAAAAATATGATATCTGTACCTGATCCTTTGAATATAGAGACTTTGATGTTTTTTCAATTAGTTTTATAGAATTTCTGTATTCAGCTTCCGCCTGGTCATATTTATTTATTTTTTCATAAATACCAGCCAACAAATAATATATTTGTATCAACAAATTTGGTTCATTTAAACTTTTGATTTCAGGCAGAACTTTTTTAAAAACAGATTCCGCTTTTGAATAACTTCCGTCTCTTTCTAATATCATTCCTTCAAGAACTGAAGCACATAAGGTTAAATAGGAATAGTTGCTACTTGTTTTTTTAACTTCGTTAATTAGAGTAATGGCTTTATGGTCTTTTGATGAATTAAGGTACAAATAAGCAAGATCTATCATAGAAATCGCCTGGGTATAAACGTCCATATTTTTTGCAGAAATATCGATAGACTCCCTGTAATTCAGTTCAGAATTATTGAAATTTCCCAATTGAAAGTTTGTAAGACCAAGATTATGATAAGTATCCGCAATTATGTAAGTATCGCGTGAATTCTTGCCCAGTTCATTTGCTTTTTTAAAATAATCATAAGCACTTTTGTAATTGCCAAGATTGAAATTCAAAGAGCCCAGTCCGCTGTTTACATCAGACTCAAGCACTAAATCCTTTATCTGTGCTGAAATTTCTTTTGCCTTGTTATAATATTCAAGAGCCTTTGAATAATTTGAAAGGTTTGCATAAACGTCAGCCAGCCCCAATAGATTTATCGCTAGAGCTCTTTTATTATCACCTGCATACTTAATACCATCATTATATAATCTCATTGCTTCAACATAATTGAACTGGCTTAAATAAAGCTTAGCTATATTTTCCGATAATAATGAGATCCTAAGATTGTTCCCTAGTTTTTTGAAAATTCTATAACTTTTAAGATAGCTGTCTTTTGCTTTTAATAATTCACCAGTAAAAGAATATGAAACCCCTTGTTCCGAGTTTCCAAAGGCACTTAATTCTTCGAATCCGGAGTCTTCTGCAATTGACAGCGCTTCTGAAAATTGCTGCCTGGCTTTTTCAACAATCCCATTCTGATCATTTATTATTCCGAGATCCACCAATGATTTTGCTTCATTGAATTTGTTTGCAGTTTTTTTAGCAAGTTCGTAAGCTCTCCGATAAAAAGAAAAAGTTTCTGAATAATTACCCGATAGGAAAAACAGGGAGCCTTTTGCAAGGAAGGCTTCAGCAAGAAAGAAATTATCTCCCGTACTATTTTCAATGGCTTCATTAATTCTTTTTAACGCCTCTGGATAATCTCCGGTATTTCTGTAAGCATACGAAAGATGATACAAAAGGTATCTATTTGTGCTCTCTTCTTTGACTAAATTCTGAAAGCGTCCCAAAGCCTTTAGGTAATTCCCTTTTGAATAATCGATCATTGCCCGGAGATATTCCGCATAATTTTTTTTATAGCTACCTGTATTTTTTAATTCACTTAATAATCCAGAAACATTTTTAGTAGCCGAAGCGGCAAAAAGCAGGTCGTCGTAAAAAGGGATAAAATCCGGATTATTTTTTAAAACTTTAAACAGAAGAGAGTACATTTCTTTATACCTTTTCTGCCTTTTCAAAATTAATGATCTCAAATAATCACTTTGAAAATTCGCGGGAAGACCTGCAATTTCATTTAAGACATTATTAATGTCATATTCAGTGAATAATAAATAATTGCGAAAAGATTCAAGAAGAGTGTTGTTCCAGCCTTTTAATTTGATTGCTGTTTTTAAAGAATCAAATTTAATCTTGTGTATATCTTTCGGTTCGAAGTCATTAGACGGTAACAGGCATGAATGAGGTAACAAAAATAGTAAAGTTAATATTATAATCCTTTGTAGAGTCATCAGGCACAGCTTACTCCAGTTCCATCAATAATTTCTTTGCTTTATCTATTTTGCTGCCTTTCAGATCAATAACTTTTCTGAAATTTTCTATCGCAGCTTTGTTATTCCCGAGCATCAATTCAGCTTCACCAATAAAGAAAAAAGAGCTGGCGGTTATATCAGGGTAACTTCCACTGTTATTTTTATTAATACATTTGTTAAAACTTTCTATCGCGGAAGTAACATTTCCTTTATCAAAAGATGGGAAGAGCCCGACAAAATCTCTTTCAGACATTTCAAGGTAGGTTAATCCCAACACATAATGACTATAAAAAATTGTTTCATCATCCGGATTATTTTCAGCATCAGAAATAAAATAATTTACAGCATCGGGGTAGTCCTTGCTGTCAAGTGCAGCCAGCCCTTTCTGAAATTCATTCGACGCCCTGCCACGTGTAACATAATTAACTGTATTTTCATCTATCCCGGCTAGTTTTGTGGTTTTTGGAGTAACAAATATAGAAGTAACAAACAGTATCGCATATATAACTGCAATACTTATTATAGGTACTAAATAATATCTTATAAGTTTGTTCCTTGTAGGTAGCTGAATTTGGTTGCTTAATGATGAGTCGCTGCCTTCAAATTTTTCGGTTACAAATGTTGAAATATCTTTGAGCTCTTCGTCAAGTTCAAGATATATTTTGCTGCATTTATCACATTCTTTTATGTGCTTTTCAATTTTGTTTACTTCAGCTCCGTTGAGTTTTATTTGGCCTGAATTCTTTCCTTTAAAGAGTAAATAATTGCCAATCTCCTCTTCGCTTAAGTGTGATGAATTTTTAACAAAGTCCCCTATCCTGAGATATTTTTCGTAGAAATCCTTTGCTTCGGCATCATTTGATACAATTTTCTTTATTAATTCATTGTCCTCAGCAGATAACTTATCTTTTGCAAGCAGGGATTCTATTTTACTAATATTATTGTTCATTTCAGTTTTTATTTAAATAGTAAAATGCGCCGATATAAAGTGACAATTTCATATTAGTCCCTTTAGTTCTTCAATAGTTCTATAAAAAATCTTTTTAACCGCGTCTTCTGATTTACCCATTGATTCAGCAATTTCTGAAAACTTTAATCCCTCCCAGAATCTCATCTTTATAACTGATTGCTTTTCTACGTTGAGTTTGTTCAACAATTCAAGTATTTTTTCTGCATCCAGTTTGTCAGCAGAACTGAGTTTATTATCAACGACATGCCGCGCCTCATTCAATTCAAAAATATAATGTGAGCGGCTTTTCTTGTACCAGTTTACGAAATTCAGGAAAAGGACTCTTCTCAGCCAGAATTCTAAATTTTCAATTTTTGTATATTGTTCAGCAAATGTCAGGTAAACATTATTTGAAAGATCTTCCACATCTTCAATACTTTTAATTTTACCTAGTTTTAATTTTGAATGAAAATATGTGTAGGAAATATGCCTGAGGTAACCCGAAAGTTTATCGAATGCTTTGCTATCGCCATTTTTTGCATCAGTAAACAGATTGTCTAGTTCTTTGCCCGGAAAATTTGTGTAATTCAGATTATTATAATTCAAGCGATATTGTCACTTTGTTAAATATTATTCTACTTATATATAATAATTATTATAGTAACTATTAGCAATATGAAGAGGATCAGAGGGATACTATTTTTAATGTCGGTTATGGTTTTAACCTGCTTTTCCAACAGTTATGCGCAGCTTGAAATTTTCCCGAAACAGATCGAATATAAAAGCCGTTTTGAAAGGCTTCAAAATGTGTATTTCATAAATACCGGCAGTCAGAATATTTCAATTGATACAATCTATTACAAATCAAATTTATATACTGTAAGATTCGATAGCTACAACCACTATCCTCTAAGTATTTCTCCGGGTGACACACTAAAAATGGATTGTATTCTGTCAGGCTATTTTTATGTAACACAAAGCGATTCTACAGACTCATTAACGGTTGTAATTAATTCACTCGATTCAGCAGCCGTAAATGTAAAAATAGATTTTTATGAAACATTAAAGACCGGAACAATTTCAGGGAATGTTACTTCTAACCAGGTCCTGGTTCCGGATGCAGAAGTAAAGTTCTATTTAAATGGTACTCACTTATTAAAATCGGTTTATACAGATATTAACGGAGATTATTCTATAGAACTTCCTGTAGGTCTTTATAAAATTTCTGCCCAAAAAGAGAGTTATGAGCTTCTCTTTCATGATCTTAAAGATAATCCACTTGAAGCGGATGGTGTAATCGTTACAGAAAGCTCAAACGACACAGTTAATTTTGATCTTAAGCCTAAAATCTCTACCGGCGTATCATTATCGGGAAAAATATACGATCAGATATCTGCGGCTCCTATCAACCGGGGCATTGTTGTTATTAGAAGAGGGAGACATACACCGAGTAAAATACTTGGGTCAAATAATCCTGATACTTATTCGACCCAAATAAATTATGATGGCACATACAATTTTGATGATTTGACTGCAGGATATTATTATATACAGGTATTTTCAGATTATTTCATCCCCACATATTTCGACCAGGACAATACATCTGAATTTTATTGGCAAAATGGGGACTCAGTCAATATTTCCGGGAGCCTTTCTAACTATAATATAACTATGTCCCGCGATTCTTCCTTCGGCGGCGGTTCTATTTCTGGGAAAGTCTCAATTGGTGGCACCGGCTCAAACAGATATTCCGACGTTATGGTGTACGCGCAATCCGTACCGGGCAGTCTTCCTTTTAATTATTCATTCGTTGACAGCTCAGGGAATTATTCAATCAAGGATCTTCCTTACGGAACTTATAGAATTCTAGCACAAAAAATTGGTTACCCGGATGCACTCAGCAATGGTTCTATAACAATAGACACAAATTCATTTGAATATTCGAAGATTAATATTCTAATCGTTTCAGGCATTGCTGAAGGAAATTCAATCCCGGAAGATTTTGTATTATTTCAGAATTATCCAAATCCTTTTAATCCCGCAACTACAATCAAATTTATAATCAATAAAACAAGCTTCGTTAATTTAAGAATTATCAATACGCTGGGGCAGGAAGTTGCTCAAATATATAACAGAGAATTATCACCTGGAGATTATAAAATATCCTTCAGTGCCGGTGACCTGAGTTCAGGAATATATTTTATTGCATTAAGGTCGGATGATAATCTTATGGTGAAAAAAATGATACTATTGAAATAAATATATTTAATAACTTCTTTAATCATTTCCACAATTCATAAATCTACACTGGCACTTTTTCAATTCTGCATATACTAATTAGGTAATAATCAAAATCGAATAAGGAATAAGTATGAAAAAAATCATTCTGATTATTTTTATAATGTGCGGATTAATAACTCTGCTTAATGCACATCCAAGATTTGCCCTACGCAGCGGGGGGAAATGCATAGATTGTCACATAAATCCAACCGGCGGTGAGATGAGATCCATGGGGGGCTGGCTTTATGGGAAAAATACCCTTTCTATGTACACCAGTGACGGGAAATTAAGTCCGAAAATCGGAGATAATATTTCCTTTGGATTTGATTACAGGACACAATATCTAACAAAATCCACTGATTCAACTACACAATCTGATTTTCAGAAAATGGAGGGTACTATTTATCTGAATGTTGGACTCTCAGATAAAATTGATGTGTATGCTCGCTACGATTTTCTTTTTTCTATATGGGAAGCATACGGTGTGTTGAACGTACTTCCTAATGACAGTTATATTAAAGTCGGAACGTTTGCGCCGAATTACGGAATAAGACTTGATGATCATACTGCATATACTCGCGGTGGTGATTTGGGAGTCCTTTTTTCCACCGGAAGCAGACAGGGACTAATATATGATCCACGGTATGTTGAAACAGGAGTAGAATTAGGGATCAATCTGGGGAGTATATTTAATCTTACAGCCAGTGTTGGAAACCCTCGTAACAGGGAATTTCTTGCCGATCCCACCTATACTGCAAGACTCGAATTTACTCCTATTATAGCAAACAAGATTGCTCTTTTGTTCGGCGGTTCATTTACGTCATACAAAGAACAAAGATTTAATGCAATTTCCGGAATGAATAGTATCGCGAATATTCAGTTTTACGGTGGCTTTGCCGGTATAGGTGTAGGTGATGCTACATTGCTTGCTGAGTATGATATAGGAAAAGATAATATAGTAACCGGACAGAAGACAGGTTCACTTATGATTGAGGGAGCCTATCGGATTACAAAAGGATTGGAAGGAGTAGTTCGCTATGATAGGTTTGACAGAAATATTAATAATTCTAATGATGAATTACAGCGATTGATAGTTGGAGTGGAATTATATCCTTACAGCTTTATTGAAATACTTCCGCAATACAGACTTCAATGGGAAACTCCTGAAGTAAAAAATAATTCTTTTGTAATGCAGATTCATCTTTATTATTAGTTCTATTATTACTATTAAATTTTAGATTAAATGAGAAATGAGAAAATTAAGTATTCACAAGGCATCACAATCACTGTTAATCACGTTTATGCTTCCCCTTTCTTTTTTCATAAATTTATACGGTCAATCCAGACTTGTTATCTATCATTATCCTATAGATAATTCTAAATATAATAATCCATCCACCAATATTTTATTTACTTTTAAAGACAAACTGAATGAGGAATTTAGGGGCAATTTTTTGTTAGTTGTATCAAACGAGAAAAATGAAATTGTAAGCGGGAAATTAAATTATTTAAGTAACGGAAGGACGATTATATTTAATCCTGACCATCAATTTGCAAATTCAGCTAAAATTAATGTGAAATTATATATAAACAAAATTAAAAAAAAATTATTAGAAGAATTCACCTTTATTATTTCTAAAGAGACTGTCCCTATACCAGAAGCTGATAAAATTGCGGATGAAATAAACAGGGATTTGTTTTCCACTGTAAATGAACCCGGGGATAAATTGTCAAAGATACATTCAGATTCCATTCCATTTAATTTCCCCGCAATAGAAGTTACGATAAACACAACTCCTTCAACTGGAAAAATATTTTGTTCAAATATATCACCGCTGTCATCAAATGTTCCATATCTAATGATTCTTGATAGTTACGGCAAACCTATATTCTACAGAAAAATGAATGGAAACTGCACAGATTTTAAAGTTCAGAACAATGGTATGCTTACATATTTTACAACCAGCACACGCAAATTTTATGCTATGGATTCATCATATGCTGTCACCGATAGTTTTTATTGTGGAAACGGCTATCAGACCGATCCTCATGAATTGCTGCTTTTACCAAATGGGAATGCAATACTTTTAGGGCTTGATCCTCAGGTAGTTGATATGTCAAAAATAGTTCCTGGTGCAAAGACTGATGCTATAGTAATCGGAGTGATATTACAGGAAATTGATCCTTCCAAAAATGTAGTCTTCCAGTGGCGCACCTGGGATTACTTTAATATAACAGATGCAGAGCATATTGATCTAACAGAACAAACAATCGACTATGTACACTCAAATGCCATAGAATTAGACAATGACGGCAATATTTTGCTTTCATCAAGACATTTATCTGAAATAACAAAAATAGACAGGCAAACCGGCAAGATTATCTGGCGGCTTGGTGGTAAAAATAACCAGTTTATTTTTATTAACGATCCAATTGGCTTTTCATACCAGCATGCTATTAGAAGAACTAATTCTGGTACATACACATTATTTGATAATGGAAATTTTCATTCGCCCCCATTTTCAAGGGGAGTCGAATATAAAATTGATGATAAATCAAAAACTTCCACTTTAGTCTGGGAATATAGGAACGATCCGGTTAGTTTTTCGCCTGCTCTGGGTTATGTCGACAGGCTTGAAAATGGGAATACAACAATTTCCTGGGGAATGTCTGATTATACATTTTCTGAAATTAATCCTATCGGAGCAAAAGTCTATGAATTCAATTTTGATTCTGGAATATATTCATACAGGGTTGTAAAACAAAAATGGCAAGATAATATAATCCAAAATGAAAGCCCAGCAAAATCGACAATGTACCAGAACTTTCCAAACCCATTCAATTCAAGTACAACTATTACAATAGACCTTACTCAAAGCTCGGTTTTGAGTCTAAAAATATTTAATGTATTAGGAAAAGAAGTAGCAAAAATAATTGATAATAAATTAATCGCCTCTGGCATAAACACATTCACTTTTAATGCTATTGGATATTCTTCCGGAGTATATTTTTATCAATTTAAAATTAATAATGAAAGTTATACCCGGAAAATGGTACTGCTCAAATAAAATATTTACAACAAATTTTGCTGGTATTGGATATTGTGAAAGAATACAGGAAGAGCAAGTGAAGAATGGGCGGGGGTATTAATATTAATCACATTTGAGCTTCTTCGCCCTTCGGGACTCGTAAGTTATCGCTGTCTACCCGCATCTGGCGTGGCTCCACTTGCCCGCCTTAGGCGTGGTTTCCCTTCGCAGCTTTTTTGAAATGCATTATCCCTAGCACTAAACATTTGTAATTCTTCTTGTCCCGTTAAATGCGCCGGCATATTTAACGGGATCATTTACCCCGCCCTATTTACGTTCGCTCTGCGCATAATTATTGAAATAATAATTCCGCCATCACTCACTTCAATAAGGCTCTCATACTTATGCGCCTCCGGCGTGATTCAAATCATTTAGCGCCTACAAAATGTAGCTACCCCGACTTGTCGGGGCAACTACCTGCATAGTCATTAAAAACAAATCATCTGAACTCCACACCTAATTGAATTTGTTTGCTCCATTCCTCGCACAGTAAAAAAATAAAAAGTGAACAAAAAAAACGAGAATAGATAAAACACTGTGCTCGTATCAAAAGGGATTATAAGAAAGTCCCACAAATCAAAATTAAAAATTCAAATTTGCTAAATTCTGGTTTTGAGATCGGAAAAGAATTCAAAATAATTTATGAAAAGAATAAAATTATACTTTTGTTAGATATTCAAGATGAAAGTTAATATATTCAATTAGTGTTTTTTAATTAATGTTTTCAATTAATAACATAAATGAACCAGTAAGGAGAAGGTACTCCCTACCCAGTCTCTACTTTAAAACTAGTAAATCAGCAGGATTATTTATTGGCTTTAAAACTAAAAACCCCGAATATGCTTTATATTCGAGGTTTTTAAGTGGGCCCAGATGGACTTGAACCACCGACCCTCTGATTATGAGTCAGATGCTCTAACCAACTGAGCTATGGGCCCTGAAAACGTCTCCAAAAATAATATTTATCCTTATCCTTTGCAATTTTATGGCAAAGAATTTGTTTTTCACCATATACATTAGAGTAATTAATTGCCAAATAAAGTATCGATAGGGTGATTATTCTTAAACTCAATTCTCATATAAATATTTCCATCAGGATTATAAATTATTCTGTCCCCTACCTTTAATCCATTACTAAATTCAGCTTCTTCTTTTATAGTTCCACCCGGGAAATACCAATACCATCTGCCGTTCACCAGATCGTCTTTAAAACTACCTTTTGATTCAATCTCGCCATTTGAATAATAATATTTCCAGATCCCCTGATTTTTATTTTCAACGATACTTCCTTTAATTTCGACTTTTCCGTTTGAAAAGCGCAAAATATATTTGCCATTTTTCAATCCATTTTTAACTTCATATTCCAAAATTTTACCATTCAAATAATCCTTAACTTTTCCGGTAAATGGGACTTCTTCGTTCGATTTATAAAGTAATCCATCTTTTAAGATTAGATCTTTACCGTCATATTCATTACTTCCACAATGTAAAGATGGCAAGAATAGCAGTAACAATAGAAATATAATTGGGTATCTATATATTAACATTAATTGCTTATTTGTAATAATAGAAGATAAGTTAATTAAAATTGAAAAGAGATTTTGACTAATTAAAAAAGCTCAGCTTATATCTTTTAACTCCTTATAGGCAGTAAGAAGATTTTTCTTTGTCTCAATTAAATCTTGTGATATAACTTTAACTTCTCCAAGAACCGGCATAAAATTGGTATCGCCATTCCATCTGGGTACAATGTGAAAATGAATATGATCATCAATTCCGGCACCGGCGGATTTCCCTACATTTGCTCCTACGTTAAATCCTTCAGGGCTTAATACTTTTCTTAGCGCAGCTTCAGCGAGTTGAAGTTTATCCATAACTTCAATTTTTTCATTCCTGGTTAAAGAAGAGAAATCGCTTGTATGGCGAAAAGGAACAACCATTAAATGCCCGTTATTGTATGGATATAAATTCAGGACTGTAAATGTATTTTCACCACGTTCAACTACTAGATTCGAAAAATCTACCGGATCAGCATCCACCATTTTACAAAAAACACAACCGGTTTTATTTTTTTTATCTTTGAATTTAAATGAATCAATATATTGTGAGCGCCATGGTGACCAGAGTTTATCCATAATCCTCTCATTTAAGGGTAGGCAATATTATCATACCTACCCTTAATTAATTTATTAGTGCCCTTCTTCCCGGGCTTTATTATATTCAGCTATTATTTTTTGTTCAACCTCTTTTGGCACTTCTTCGTAATGAGAAAAATCTCTTTTGTAACCACCTCTACCCTGGGTGAGACTCCTAAGATTTGAAGAATACTTGTAAAGTTCAGCAAGCGGAACCTGTCCTTTAATTACCTGGAAGTGGCCATCGGAATCCATACCCAAAATCTTACCTCTCCTGCTTGAAATATCTCCCATTACGTCTCCCATATACTCTTCAGGAACTGTAACTTCCACAGTATAAATTGGTTCAAGAAGAATAGGTTTACAATCGAGGAAACCCTTTTTAAAGCATTGAGAAGCCGCGATTTTGAAAGACATTTCATCCGAATCAACATTATGGAATGTCCCGTCAAACAAAGTAACTTTTACATCAACAACTTTATTACCAGAAATAACTCCTTTTTCCATGGTTTCAAGTATTCCTTTTTCCACAGCAGGAATAAATCTGCCTGGAACAACTCCACCGACAATAGCATTTACAAATTCAAATCCTTTACCTCTCGGAAGCGGTTCCATTTTAAAATGAACATGTCCATACTGGCCCCTTCCACCCGATTGTTTTTTATGTTTGTATTCAATGTCTTCAGCTTTGCCTTTAATTGCTTCCCTGAAAGGAACCCTTGGTTCTACAAGATCAACTTCAACTCCGTATCTTTCTTTTAACCTTTTAATTGCAAGCGAAAGTTGAAGTTCTCCCTGACCTGAAATAATCGTTTGAGAAATTTCAGGATCGAATGTTACACTGAAGGATGGATCTTCCTCGTGAAGAGTATGCAGACCTGAAGCAATTTTATCCTCATCGCCTTTAGCTTTAGGTTTTATTGCTCCCCGAATTACAGCATTCGGGAACTCAATTGGTTTCATTATAGCAGAGAAATTTCTGGAAGAAAGTGTATTGTTGGTATGTGTATCTTTTAATTTTACAACAGCCCCAATATCACCGGCAAGAATATTTGATACTTCTTTCCTGTTGTGTCCATTTAATATTGATAACTGGCTTAATCTTTCTGTCTTACCGTTAGCTTCATTTACAAGATCCATTCCTGAATGAACACTACCGGAATAAACTTTAAACAAAGATAATTCACCAACGTGCTGTTCCGAAATAGTTTTGAAAATAAAAAGTACAGGTTCACCTTTTGCATCAGGTTTAACCATAACTTTATTAGCAGAATTTTTTAATACTGCTTCCTCCCCTTCCCTGTCAGCCGATGTGGGGAAATAAGTTGATGCAAAATCGAGAAAATTATCTAATCCAACTCCCTCGGACGCTGAGACAGCAAAAACAGGACTTAGATTTCTTTTCAGCATAGCAAGTTTTATTCCTTTTGTCAGATCATCCTCTTCTAGTGTTCCCTTTTCAAAATACTTGTTCATCAGTTCTTCATTGGTTTCGGCAACCTTTTCAATTAATTCGGTTCTGTAGCTTTCGGCTTCAGCTTTTACATCATCAGGGATTTCAATCTCAGTAACTTTCTTGCTTCCAGCATCGCCATATTTATACGCTTTCATCTTAAGAACATCAACAACCGTTTCAAAATTAATACCTTCCGCAATAGGAAAAGTTACAACAACTGCGCCTGAAGTCAGCCTGTCTTTTGCCTGCGAAAGCGTTTGTTTAAAATCAGAATGTTCATTATCAATTTTATTTATAATAACTGCGGAAGGAAGTCCATATTCGTCAACAAATCTTCCTGAAGTTTCAGAACCTACTTCAACCCCTTCGGCAGATTTAAGAATCATTACTGCTGTATCACAAATTCTCATTGCAGATTTTACATCGCCTAAAAAGTCAGAATAACCTGGCGTATCTAATAAATTAATTTTTGTGTTTTTCCATTCGAGGTGAAGAAGTGATGTTGAGATTGAGATTTGTTTTTCTATTTCGTTGGGAGTGTAATCGGAAATTGTGTTGCCTTCCGAAACTGAACCGATCCTGTTTATTTCACCGGCGGTAAAAAGTAAAATTTCGGACAGGGTGGTTTTACCACTTCCACCATGCCCGATAAACGCAATATTTCGAATTGCTTCTGCTCCATATTCTTTCAAGGGAATTCCTCCTTAAATTACAGGGTGAGAACTTCATAATTTGCATTAATTATTTTTTGAGGGTCTTTAAAAATGCTTCCACACCGTTTCTTAATCCTGAAAGATTTTTGATAAGACCATAAACAGGTCCTTCAACTCCTTCGCGAATTTTTTCTTCAAAACGGAGTACCGTATCTACTCTCTCCTTTATATCTGTGACAATACTTTTAGTAGTATTAACCTGTTCTTTGGCACTATCAGAAATTTCATTCAGATTATCGCACAATTGTGTTGTTGATTTTATAAGTGGTTGAATCTCATCAGAAAGAACGTTCATGTTCCTTTCTATTGATTTAACAGAATTTGTTATTCTGTTAAATGATATAATAAGGTAAATACACAACGCAGATGCTGCAATAAGCAATACTATTTGAAAAATGAAGACATAATCCATAAAAATTCTTTACCCAAAAATCAGGATTTCTTTGTTTCTTTGTACGCATCCACACCTGCTTTAACAGCAGACTTCAATTTCGTTGCTTCATTTTCAAATGATGCCTTTCCCTGATCGACAATTTTGCCGGCTTTTCCTTTAGCATCATTAAGAACCTTCTCCGCATCTTTCAAAAGCTCATCAGATTTAACTTTTGCATCACTGATCAGTTTATCAGATCGTTTTTTACCTTCATTGATTAGTTCTTTTGCCCGGTCTTTAGCTTCGGCTAGATAACGATCTGCATCGTCCAGGTATTCATCAGATTTTGATCTTAATTCGTCTCTCAATTCTCTACCGCTTTTGGGGGCATAAAGCATTCCTAAAACAGCACCAATAGCTCCACCTGCAATTAAACCAAATAATAAGCCTTTTCCTGCTCCATTGTCATCTGCCATAATAATCTCCTCCTTTTATAATATTTGTCTCCTCAGAATATAATATGCAACCCTCTGAAAATCAAGAATTTGAGACAATTGCATACTAAAATTGGACGATATTTTTAATATAATATTTTTTTTAACTACATATTGTCCATAATCAGTGACTCTTTTTTCAAAATATTTACTTTAGCTACCCATTATATCCTATTAAATGATAAGAAGTTCCGGTTACTTACCTGAAAATTTTTCTAATACTAAAATTATGAACTAAACGAAACAATTGAGAATAAAATTTAAAAGAACGTGTAAAAAGCAAACAATCAGACAGAACCATGAAATTTCTAAAATAATTAGTTCCTAAATAATATTATAATATTTTTAACAGGTTAGCATAGAGTTTGGTTAAAGGAAGTCCAACTACATTATTATAGCAACCGTTTATTTTGCTGACAAAAACAGCTCCGTAATCGTCCTGTATTCCATAAGCACCTGCTTTATCCATCGGGCTACCCTGATTTATGTATTCCTGTATCTCTTTATTATTAAGTTTTCTAAATGTGACCAACGTTTTTTCATAATCAGTTAATACATTTTTTGTGCGGCTGTTATAAATTGAAAATCCGGTATAAACTTTATGTGTTCTTCCACTCAATCTAAGAAGAATTAAAGCTGCGTCTTTCTTGTTTATTGGCTTCCCAATTATTTTTCCATCGATTACAACAATAGTATCAGCGGTAATAATTATTCCATTTTGTATTTTCGCAATTGCAGATTCAAGTTTTTCAAGAGATAATCTTTTTACAACACTTGAGGGCTTTTCACCTTTTATAATTTTCTCTTCACACTCTACAGATAAAGTTTTAAACTTCAGATTGAGTTGTTCTAATAATTTTTTACGCCTTGGTGATTTTGAGGCAAGATAAACCGGGATATCACTATTAATCATTTTTAAACCGCTTTATATCAGTACCTGGAAAATAATGTTCCAAAATGCTTTTATAATTCCAACCTTCATGCGATAAATATATTGTCCCCCACTGACAAAGTCCTACTCCATGTCCGTATCCCCTTCCCCAGATTTTAATACTATCCCCTTCCTGTGTAATATCAAACATTGTGCTTCTTAAAATTCCGCTATCATTTGCCGTACGTATTACGCTTCGTATCTGGTTACTGAAAATTGAAATACTTCTATCATCGTCATCAACACTTAGTTCTATTTTTAGCTCATTAACTCTCCCCGATTCAAATCTGCTCACAACTTCAATGTTTTCCAGAGAAATATCTGAACCGGTTACTAGTCCTGCTGATCTTAATCTGTTTATAATTGTTTCGTATGAATAATTCTCTTCCCATTCAAATCTCGGTGTAATAGAACAGTAAGGTTCCTCACCATCTTTTACTCCTTTTAAATAAGGAATATCTGAATTAACATATGAAAAAACATTTTTAACATCTTCGGTATGCCCGCCGCAGGATGCTGAATAAAAAGTAATTGCAGGTTTTCCATCAAAAGTCAATATCATTCCTGACGTTTCATCTATTGCTTTATTTGTAATATCTTTTTCAGAACTCATTCCTCCATAAACCTGGTCACGTGTATCAAGATAAACATCGAATGAAGGTTTGTTTTCACCAATTTTGTTAATTGAATATGTCCGGGCGCAAACAGCCATTGCTTTTAGTGCTTCAAAATTTTCATCTCCGCGCCCTGAAGGCATCTCAAGAGGCAGAACACCTTTTAAATAATCTTCCAGAGAAAGCGAATTTACAACTGTTAGTAAATTATCATTGGAAATAATTTTAATTGATCCACGGAAATCTTTTCTGTTAAATTTAATTATTCCATCTTCATCTTCTGAAATCAACCGAATTGAGGTTCCTGAAAATTCCCTACCGCTTATAACTAAATTTACATCATTATCATCAGGAGTAAAGATTAATTCGTTTCCCGGATTAACTATCGCAGATCTTTTGTCCTCTATATAAACTGTTATTTTTTCTTCTGCAGTCCATGTAAAACTACTTGCCGGACCATTCATCAAAACTCTGATGGAATAACTATTTCTATATCCTGAATTTGTCCTATATGGAAAATTATCATCTCCGTTAGAAGTAAATTTTGGCGAACTTGAACATCCGCTTAGTATTAGTCCGGTAATAAAAACACAAAACGATATTATTTTTTTTTTATTCATTTATTCAGTGTTGTCACACGACAATTTTACAATTTTGCCAAATAAAAAAACTTCTATTTGAAAAATCAAGATAAGTAAAATTTTGAAATAATTGGTAGGTAGAAAAAGAAATTATTACCGAAACATTGCCTTGATACTTCCCCATGTTCTTTTAACACCGGAAATACTCAGAGAAATTGAAGCTTCACCAGAATAAGATACCTGCTGATTATTATCCACAATTTTTAATCTGTAAATAAAAACATAATCATTTGTTTTATAAATAGATTTATCGGTGTAACTATAAAAAGAATTATCCCCTTTAGGTTCAATGGTTTTAATTTCTGCGAATTGAGTTTGTGGTCCGCGTCTTTCGATTACAAATTTGTTAACATTAAATTCCTGAGAAGTTTTCCATTCAATGACAGAATCTTCCCCAAAGCTTCTAACATGGAAATAATCAATAAACGCCCCTGCAAAAGCTGAACTAATTAACAAAAAAACAACAATTAGTTTTATAGCTAAATATTTCATACCCAAATTTATTCCCCTTTTTATTGAATGTCAACAATTAAATTAGGGGAATAAAAAGCCCTCAATAAGGTCAATTACCACCACCTGGTAAACTTAAATCTAAATAAAATTATTGATGAATAAAGAATTATATAAACCGGCAAAGCTCCCCATGCCCAGGTCAGTCCAAGGTTTAAGTATACTCCTAAAAAGTAAGCGAGAGGTACAAATACAAGAAGGTTTGTAATTACTTCTGAAAGCATAACAAAAAGAGTTTTCCCGCCTGATTGTAATCCATTACCCAGCACAACCCCTGTCGCATAAAATATTTGCGCAAAGCCCGCAACACGCAGTGCCGGAATTGCAATATTAAGTAATTTGTCATCGGTTGTAATAATTGTTAAAACTGCTTTTGGAAAAATGATATAACCAACTGCGAGCAAAAGCGCGTAATAAGTTGCAACCTTTGCTGTCTCATATCCATAAATTTTTGCCAGTTTAATTTTGCCTGAACCAAGATTATTTCCGACAAGCGTTTGCGCAGCAATACCAAAACCAAATCCGGGCAATAAGGAAATGAATAAAGTACTCATAATGGTTTGGGTTGCTGCCTGTTGTTCAGTTCCAATCATTCCGGTTATCGCTATAAAAATTAAAAAACCAACAAGGATAAAAACATTCTGAAATGAAACAGGGATTGATATTTTGTAAATCTTTTTAATTAAACCAAAATTAATTTTTAGATTAGACAAATTGTTAAACTTATCCCTATAAGATGGAAGTAGCAGAACAAATAGATAAAAGAGTAAATCAAATAAAGTCGCCAATGTAGAACCTAAAGCTGAACCGGCAACACCCATTCTTGGGAAACCAAACATACCGTAAATTAAGAGGAAATTAAAAATTATATTCAGCAGGTTTGTAATTATACCAGCGAACATAAAAATCTTTGTTTTATTTATGCCGAAATAAAATCCACGGTAAGAGACAGATATTAAAAATGCAGGAATGCCAAGAAACCTGTAAAAGATATATTCCCCTGCATATTTTCCTACAACCGGATCGGATGCAAAAAACCGGGCAATGTAATCTGCAGCAAATACAGCAACCGCTGCAACAGCTATTCCAATTACAAGACTTAAGTAAATAGAATTATTTAACACTACTGCGCAGCCACTATAATCTCCTTCACCATATTTACGAGCAACTAAAACGTGTGTTCCTGTTGAAAGGCTGGAAAAGAAACTTATCAAAGCCCAGGTAGCGAGCACTCCCAGTCCCATTGCAGCTAAAGCGTAAGTTGCCTCAGGCAGTCTTCCAACCATAGCAGTATCAACAAGTGAAACAACCATCTGGGTTGAAAGTCCTGCAATTGCCGGAAGAGCGACTCTTAGTATTTTTTTATAATAATTATTTACAGGAAATACGGTCATTCTATTTATACAGAAAATCTTTAAATGTTGACATTCTTGTCCTCAATAATAGAAAAGTTTTACCTTTTATACTAAAAATATTAGGTTGAATAACATCAGGGATCTATTATATTCATTTTAACAAGTAAATAATTTTTAAGAGAAAGTATATGAATTTTAAAGAAATCTTTTCAAAATACAGCGATCAGATCTACGCGATTATGAGAATAGCCGTGGGAATACTTTTTTTCAGCCATGGTTATCAAAAAGCTATTAGAATAGTAGATGGTACATTTCCAACCTCAAATATTCTCATGATGGGTGCAGCAATTATTGAATTTTTCGGCGGACTAATGATAATTTTCGGATGGAAAACATTCTGGGCCGCATTCATTTGTTCAGGACAAATGGCAGTTGCTTATTTCAAATCACATCAGCCAAAAGATATCTGGCCGATTGATAATGGAGGAGAAAAGGCTGCGTTTTATGCGTTCGTGTTTTTGTTTATTGCAGTTTATGGAGCCGGAATATGGAGTATTGATAATTTATTCGACAGAAAAAAAAACATTAGTAGATTTAACACAACGAATTAAATGTGGAGCTAAGCGGGATCGAACCGCTGACCTCTTGAATGCCATTCAAGCGCTCTCCCAACTGAGCTATAGCCCCAATTCATTTTTAAATATAGGACAAAAATATGTAACAATTATTTGTCTGTCAATTTTCTCACTTGCTTGGACTGTTTATCAATTATATATTTAGAAATACTAAATAGGCACTTGATGAAAAATCTTACAACAATATTTCTTTCTATTTTATTTCTTTCAATAACCTTCTATGCAGGCTGTAAAGATACAATAACCAGCGACGATGTTAATAAAATAATAATACCTGATTCAAATGTAAGTTATTCTGAACATATACAGCCTGTATTAAACGTATATTGCTCTACTTCAGGTTGCCATGATGGGACAAGTTCTTCAGCATACAGCTTTACAACCTGGGGTAATTTAATAGGAGCGCCTGACGCGGTCTATCCGGGAAACCCTGATACAAGTCACTTAGTTTGGGTGCTTGAAGGTAAACTTCCAAATCATCCATATCTTTACTATTCACCAACGCCTAATCAAATACAGGGAATAAAAACCTGGATAAAAGAAGGAGCGAAAAACAATTAAAATTTATAATGAATTTGTTTGATTTCTTTTTAATTAAACATTATAAATTATACATTACTTGATCCACCCCATTTTTTTATACCAATCACAGGTTCTTTTAATACCTTCTTCAATTGAAATGTTTTGATGATATCCAAAATCGCGGATTGCTTTTGAAGTATCGCACGTCCAGTAAGGTTGAGTAATATCTTTTGCTTTTTCAATGTTCAAAATTGTTGCTTTTCTGCTGAACAGAGCAAAGAATTGTGTGATTGACATAATCATAAAAACAAGGAAATGCGGAATTCTGATTTTGAATGGTTTTTTATCGAGTACTTTTGCTGTAACAGTTCCTACTTCTTCCCAGGAATAATATTTTTCTGAACTAATAAAATAAAGTTCATTTGCTGCTTTGTCTGATTCCGCTGCCTGTATAAGACCTATCACAAAATCCTCTGCGTGTATGAAACTAACCTTCTTTTTATCAAATCCGATTTGAGTCATTAACCCCTGGCTGAAAGTTTTAAAGAAAATAAAAATTTCTGAATCTCTTTCTCCGTATACAGCCGGGGCGCGGCAAATCGTAACCGGAATACTGTCCATAAATGATTTGCCGACTTCTTCTTCCGCAAGTTTACTCCTTCCATATGTAGTTATTGGATGAGGAGTTATTTTTTCATCAATTGCTTCTTCACTAAAAGAAGGACCAGCAGCTGTCTGGCTGCTTACAATCACAAACCTCTTAATATTCTCTTTAAATTCTTCAGCAACTTCAAGCAGATTTTTCGTTGTATCTACATTTCCTTTAAAATATCCTTCCTTACGTTTTGCTTTAACTACACCCGCAACGTGAAAAATATATTCTGCATCCTTAAATGCCTTACGCAATCCTTCCTTATCCATTAACCCTGTGTCAAAAATTTCAACATTTTTCCCTTCAAGCCATTTAAGACTGCTTGTCTTCCTGGTAATGCACCTGATGGTATAATTTCTCTTTAATAATTGATCAACTAAATGACTGCCGACAAAGCCTGTTGCCCCTGTTACTACTGCTATTCGTGTATTATTCATATACAATTTTAT
>Ga0102953_1000130_pt1 | contig 50653 bp, 42 predicted proteins | sample SalPon2A_C_D2_MG_FD_78509 | JGI IMG/M metagenome (GOLD analysis project Ga0102953, IMG submission 78509) | Soil microbial communities from South San Francisco under conditions of wetland restoration - Salt Pond MetaG R2A_C_D2_MG | ecosystem: Environmental > Terrestrial > Soil > Wetlands | place...
CATCTTCCATCGGTGCATCACTTGCCTGGGCGTTTCGGCTGCTGAGGGGATGCAACGGGATGCAACGGGATGCCAGGGCGTGTCATGTTTCGGTCAGGCATCTATGATACGCTGGCCGAATGTAAAAAGCGGAGCTTATGGCCGCACGCTTTGGCTGGAACGTGACCGAAACTCAGTGAGGGGATTTAGCGCATGAAAATTGCCATTGCAGGGACCGGCTATGTCGGTCTATCCAACGCCATTCTGCTGTCTCAACACCACGAGGTAGTCGCGCTGGATATCGTTCCCGAGAAGGTGGAGATGCTTAACCGCAAGCAATCCCCCATCGAGGACCGCGAGATCGAGCAATACCTGCGGACCAGGAAGCTGAACCTGCGCGCCACGCTGGATGCAAAGGAAGCCTACGAGGGCGCCGAGTTTGTCGTAATCGCCACGCCGACCGACTACGACCCCGAAACCAACTACTTCAATACGCGTTCCATCGAGGCCGTGATCCGCGACGTAATGGCCATCAATCCGGATGCGGTGATGGTGATCAAGTCCACCGTGCCGGTCGGCTACACGGCGCATGCACGGGATCAGTTCGGCTGTGACAGGCTGGTTTTCAGCCCCGAATTCCTGCGCGAGGGTAAGGCATTGTACGACAACCTGTATCCATCCCGTATCGTGGTCGGCGAACGATCGGAGCGTGCGCAGGTATTTGCAAACCTGCTCAGCGAAGGCGCGGTCAGGCAGGACATCCCCGTACTGTTCACCGACAGCACCGAGGCCGAGGCCATCAAGCTGTTCGCCAACACCTATCTGGCCATGCGCGTGTCCTACTTCAACGAACTGGACACCTATGCCGCCACACATGGACTCGATACCCGCCAGATCATTGACGGGGTGTGCCTGGACCCGCGCATCGGCGCGCATTACAACAACCCGTCCTTCGGCTACGGTGGTTACTGCCTGCCCAAGGATACCAAGCAGTTGCTGGCCAACTACAGCGATGTGCCGCAGAACATGATCCATGCCATTGTCGAGGCCAATACCACGCGCAAGGATTTCATCGCGGACGACATCATCCGCAAGGGCCCGAAGACGGTCGGGGTGTACCGGCTCATCATGAAGGCCGGCTCGGACAACTTCCGTGCCTCCAGCATCCAGGGGATCATGAAGCGCATCAAGGCCAAGGGCATCGAGGTGGTGATCTACGAACCGGTGCTGGAAGAGGAGGCGTTCTTCAATTCACGCGTGATCGACAGCCTGGATGAGTTCAAGCGGGTATCCGATGTAATCGTCGCCAACCGCATGTCCGACGACCTGCGCGACGTGGCCGACAAGGTTTACACGCGCGACCTGTTCGGAAGGGATTCATAGGGACAAGGGGGTCGCAGGGGCCGGGATTCCTGACTGCTGGAGCGATAGCCCTTATTCCTTCAGCTTCCAGCCGATCAGCCACAGGTAGCAGCATGCGGCCATGCAGGTGACGGTGCTGATGCCGACTACCCACATTGCGGTGTAGGGATTGGTGTCGCCCACGCCGATGAAGCCGTAGCGAAAGCCGTCGATCAGGTAGAAGAAGGGATTGAAGCTGTTGATCTGCTGCCACAGCGGCGGCAGTTGCTTCACCGAGTAGAACACGCCGGAAAGGAAGGTCAGCGGCATGATCAGAAAGTTGCTGATCAGCGCCATATCGTCGAACTTCTTGGACCACATGCCGCCGATAATGCCGAATCCACCCATCAGGATGCTGCCGCACACCCCGTAGAACAGGATCAGCGCGATATTGCCGAAGCCGAGTGAGGAGAACGGTGCCAGCACGGTGAGCAGCACGGCAGCCACCACCAGCGCGCGCAGCACGGCGGCGGCAAGAAAGGCGGCAATCGCCTCAATGGCCGAAAGCGGCGCCATCAACAGGTAGATATGCACATTCATCACCTTGCCGACGATGATGGAACTCGAGGTGTTGGCAAAGGCGTTCTGCAGCATACTCATCATCACCAGACCCGGTATCAGGAAATCGAAATACGGCACAGCCAGCCCCGGAACGCTTCGATCGCCCATCGCATAATGGAAGACCATCAGGTAAAGCACGGCAGTCAGCGCCGGGGCCACGATGGTCTGCATCTTTACCTTCAGGAAACGATGCGATTCGCGTACGAACAGCGTCCAGCAGCCTCTCGGGTTCACCGGCCACATCAGGAAGCACCTCCCTGTTCGGCAGCAAGCCCGTCGTTCTCGTGGGTCAGACGGATGAAGACATCTTCCAGGTCTTCCTGGCGAATGCCCGCATCCTGCGGCGGGCCGAAGCGCGTCACGGCTGCTTCATAGGCGGCATGGAAGCTGGAGGCTGCTCCCTCCACATGCCGCAGCGTCAGCGAAACCCCGAGGCCGTTGCTACGCGGCTGGAAGGCGGCCAGCGCCACCGCGTCCTCTTCGGACAGCTCGAATCCCTCGCCATAGCTGAGCCACAGGTAGCGCCCGGCCACCTCGCGCATCAACTCGCGCATCGGCCTGTCCGCAACAACCTTTCCCTTGTCCACGATGGTCACATGATCGCAAAGCTCTTCGGCCTCTTCGAGATAATGCGTGGTGAGCAGGATGGTCGTGCCGGCGGCATTGAGTTCGCGCATGAAATCCCACAAGCGCCTGCGCAGCTCCACATCCACGCCGGCCGTCGGTTCATCAAGGATAACCAGCGGCGGCTTGTGCACCAGAGCCTGTGCCACCAGCAGGCGGCGGCGCATGCCACCGGAAAGCTGACGGGTATTCTTGTTGCAGTGTTCGGTCAGCTCCAGGCGCCCCAGCAATTCATCGATCCACTTCATATCCGGCTTGCAGCCGAACATGCCGCTGGTGATGCGCAGCACCTCGCGCGGGTTGAAAAAGGGATCGAAAGCCACCTCCTGGGGCACCACGCCCATATGCCGCTTGCACCAGGCGCGGTCGGCGAACAGGTCGTGCCCGAACAGGCTGGCCGAGCCTTCGCCCGGCCGCACGATGTCGGCAAGGATATTGATCAGCGTACTCTTGCCAGCACCGTTCGGCCCGAGCAGGGCATAGAACGAGCCTGCCGGCACATCCAGCGAAACGCCCTTCAGCGCCTGCTTGCCGTTGCTGTAGCTCTTGGTCAGCCCGTCGATGTGCAGAGCAAATTCAGACATGACCGGATTGTACGTTTTCCCGGGCACAATAAAACGCCACAAAAAAAACGGAGCCCGCAGGCTCCGTCAGGTTCGGGTACATCGGATCAGTAACCCGCGTTGGCGCAACCGGAGCCGCTGTCCGAAGGGGTGAAGGACTTGCCGCAGCCGCAGGTGGAGGCGGCATTCGGATTGCGGATCACGAAGGATTCGCCCTGCAGCGAGCTCTGGTAGTCCACCTCGGCATCCTTCAGCAGATCCATGCTCATCGCATCAACCAGCAGCTTCACGCCCTGGGATTCGACCACTGTATCGTCGCTTTTCACCTCTTCATCGAAGGTGAAGCCGTACTGGAATCCGGAGCAGCCGCCACCCGACACGAAGATGCGCAGGTGCAGGGCATCGTTGCCCTGTTGCTCCAGCAGGCCGAGTATCTTGCCTGCTGCGGATTCGGTTAACTGAAGACTCATGCCTACTCCTGTGCCGCTTGCCGCATGTAGGGCAGCAACGCCAACATCGAATTTTGTGTGAACTGACCTTAGTAAGAACAATAAAGTCCGTCAAACGCCGCAAACGCTGAGTACAAATCATTACATTTGCGTTAAAGACGCGCCGCCTGTGGTCGCGAATCCTTTCATGCCAACGCGACAGCGGCAAGCAAGGCGGGCTTGCAAGCCTATCACGATACTCCACAATGCAGGAAAACATGCGGGGCCGAAAAAACATGTGGGGAAACAGATGAAAAAACGCTCTCCGATCAAACGCTGGTTGTTTACCGGGCTGATTCTGCTGGTGCCCATCATGGTCACCATTTATCTGTTCCTGAGCATCGTGAATGCCATGGACGGCCTGATCGGCCTGATTCCACACGCATGGCAGCCGGACCAACTGCTCGGCTTCCATATTCCGGGCCTCGGCGTGTTGATCACTGTGCTTGTCGTGCTGCTCACAGGCATGCTCGGAGCCAGCTATCTCGGCCGCTGGCTGGTGCGCATGGGCGAAAGCATCGTGGAGCGCATCCCGCTGGTGCGCTCGGTGTACAGTGCGCTGAAAAGCGTGCTGGAAACCGTGCTGCGCGACAACCAGGACTCGTTCCGCCGCGTGGTATTGATCGAGTATCCGCGCAAGGGCAGCTATGCGCTGGGCTTCGTCAGCGGTGCCGGTCACGGAGAAATTCAGCATGCAACGAAGGAAAATGTACTCACGGTGTTCGTCCCGACCGCGCCGAACCCGACTTCCGGCTTCCTGCTCTATATCCCCGAAAAGGACACCATTCCTCTCCAGATGACCGTCGAGGACGGCATGAAATGCGTGATCTCAGCCGGCGTGATTACTCCGAACTGGACCCCGCCGACTGCCTGAACCTGATGCGATGCACATAAAAAAGGGCGGCCAGGCCGCCCTTTTTCGTTTCACCGACAAGAAAATTCAGCCTCTGCTCAGCAGGTACTGGGTCACCAGCCGAACCCCGGCGCCGGTACCGCCGATCGGGGAAATATCCGTGCCCTTCATATTCCAGGCCGTGCCGGCGATATCGATATGTGCCCACGGAATGTCGTCGACAAAGCGCGACAGGAAGCAGGCTGCGGTAATGGTGCCGGCCTCGCGTCCGCCGATATTACGGATGTCGGCAATCTCGCTCCTGATCTGCTCCTGATACTCCTCGTACATCGGCAATTCCCAGACCCGGTCGGCCGAATGGTCACCAGCCGCTTTCAGGCCCTTTTTCACCTTATCGCCGGTTCCCATCAGGCCGCTGGCCTGCGAGCCGAGCGCGATCACGCAGGCGCCGGTAAGGGTGGCAAAATCGATGATCTCGGCAGGCTTTTGCTCGGCAGCATAGGCCAGCGCATCGGAAAGGATGATGCGACCCTCGGCATCGGTATTGAGCACCTCGATGGTCACCCCCTTGTAGCTGGTCACGATATCGCCCGGCTTGTAGGCAGCCGCTCCGAGCAGGTTCTCGGTCGAGGCAATCACGCCCAGCAGGTTCACGGGCAGGTTCAGTTCGGTGGCGGCCTTGAAGATGCCAAGCACGGCGGCTGCACCGCACATATCGAACTTCATCTCGTCCATCTGCGCCGGAGGCTTGATGGAAATACCGCCGGCATCGAATGTCAGGCCCTTGCCGACCAGCGCCACCGGTGCCTCGCCCTTCGCTCCCCCGCTGTATTCCAGCACGATGAAGCGTGGTTCCTTGGCCGAACCCTGGTTGACCGCCAACAGCGCAGTGAAACCGGCCTTTTCGATGGCCGCCTTGTCCATCACCGTCACCTTCAGCTTCTTGTGCTTCAGGCCGAGTGCCTGCTCGCCGAGAAATTCCGGTGTGCACACATTTCCCGGTTCATTGCCCAGGTCGCGGGCAAGGTTGGTGCCGCTGCTGATGCCCCTGGCGCGTGCCACGGCCGCTTCACCTTCATCGAGATCGCGACGCGAAGGCAGCATGATAGTCACCGAGCGCAATTCCCGGTTATTTTCCTTTTTCTTCGTCTGGTACTTATCGAAGCTGTACAGCCCCAGCCATACACCCTCGGCCACAGCCTGTACCCTGTCGCCAAGGCTGGCGCCCTTCACATTCAGCTCAGGCAGATAAAAAGACACATCGCGCGCACCACCCTTGTTGAGCGCACGCGCGGCTTTGGCGGCCAGGCGTCTGAGGCATTGCAAGGTGAGCTTCTTCTCCTCGCCGGCGCCGATCAGCATGACGCGCTGCGTGAAGCTTCCCCCTACATCATAAAGGGTGCCACTCTCGCCGAATGCCCCGCTGACATCGAATTTGCGCAAAAAAGCCGAAACCGTCTTGCCCGTTGCCTGCTGCAATTCGCTGCCCGAGGCAGTTAGTTTGCGCCCTGCAAGCAAGGGCAGAACCACGGCGTCGTCACGTTGTTTGGCGGCAGCGCCGGCTTTCACAGTAATATCAATCATGCATGTCCTCTCAGATGTTGGCTTTGGTTGAGTTTGAAAAAGGCCGACTCAGTCGGGAAAGCAGTATAGTGAATAATAAATTCAACTTTTCCATAAGTATTTTACGCATGGGCAAGCGCGCCGTGTTCCGGAAAGGCTGTTACCTGTCGAACATCCCCAGCAATTCATCGAAGCGTGCACGAATGCGCTGCATCCGCTCTCTCAGGGCATCAGGTGTCGTGATGGCGGTATGCCTGCGCATGGTCTCCCACTCGGTGGCAGCCGGATTTTCCGGCAGCCGCCCGATGGATTCCCACAACTCGACACGCAAGGCATTCTCCATCTGTCGGTATTCCGCGTAGGTCTCGGCAAGCTCGTCGGCACTATCCTTCCAGCGCTGCGGTGCGCTCTCCGGCAAGCCCCGCAGGATGGCAACCGTACCGATGGCTGCGCCGCCGAAGGCCAGACGGGCAAACTGGGCGAGAAACTCAATATCAACCAGTCCGCCCGCATCCTGTTTCAGGTTGATGGTTCCGCCTGACTTGCTGGACAGGTGCTCAAGCATCCTGGCCCGCATGTCGAGCACCTCATCAGCCAGGGCTCCCGGATCGCGCGGCGCAGCCAACACCTCGCTGATCACGCTGGCGACCGCCTGCTGCGCCTTCTTCGGTCCGGCAACCGGACGCGCGCGGGTGAGCACCTGATGTTCCCAGGTCTGAGCGCTATTAAACTGGTAATCGCGGAAACCGTTCAGGTTGGTGACCAGTACGCCGCTTTGCCCGGAAGGCCGCAGGCGCGCATCGAATTCGAAACCGGCGCCAAACGGCGGCTTGCCGGTCAGGCTCTGGATCATGCGCCGTCCGAGACGTTGGGCATGCTCCCATAGACTTCGTCGGCCTATCATCTCATCAGGGCTGTCGTGTACCAGAACGAACACCATATCCAGATCGGAGGCCAGGCCCATCTCGCGGCTACCGTGCTTGCCCATGGCCAGCGCCACGAAGGGGAAATCCTCCGGCAGCTGCATATGATGCAGGCACAGCCGCAACATGGTCTGCGTGGCCGCATCGGCGGTATCGGCCAGCCAGCCGCCAACGGTTGCCGTGTCGGCCTGATGGGCGTCCACCGACAAGGCGCACAGCAGGCGTGAACGATCCACCAGCAGGCCGGTCTCGGCCAGCGCCTGTTCCTCATCGTCCATGGCAAGGCGATGCATGTGGGTGACAATGCGGTGGATATCGGTATCGCCGCGCTCCATGGCCAGTGGCCATTCCAGCCATGACGGATCCTTCACGATATGTTCGCGCACATATGCCGAGGCTGACAGCACGCCGATCAGCCAATCCAGTGCGCCCTCGTGGGTGGCCAGCAGATCGATCCAGGTGGCTCGTCCGGCAATGCTGCTGAGCAGCTCCGCCAACGCCTCCACAGCCGTCACACCATTGATATCATCCAGCCAGCGAGGCACGGCGCGCGCCAGCATGACCTCCACCTGGCCACGACTTCGCTCGGGCAATACGCCGCGCTCAAGATGCATATCCATGTGTTTCAGGGCCAGCCGGACGCGCTCGCGGGCCTTTTCATCGAGCTGCGCGAGTTCGGTGTCGTGCTCCGCATGCAACCAGCTTTTCTGTTCCTCGCCTTCAGCATCCAGTGGCAGTACATGCTCCCTGAACGCTGCAACGACAGCCGCCGATGCCTGCTTCATGGCGACCGCGACATCATGCATACCGAGCGCTTTGTCGAGGTATGCTTCATAGCCTTCGGGAAGCTTCTGGGTCTGTTCGCCGCGCCTTGCCTGCACCGCATGCTCCACCTTGCGCCACAAGCGATAGGCATTGTGCAAGATTTCCGTTTCGGTATCACTCAGTGCGCCAAAATGCTCCAGCGCCTCCAGCGCCGGCAGGCTGCCGGGAATCCTCAGGGCGGCATTCATGCCGCCATGCAGCAGCTGCATGGACTGGATAATGAACTCGATTTCCCGAATGGCCCCGCGCCCGCGTTTCACATCGAATCCCGCTCCCAGCTGAATGCCCCCGGCCTGCGCATCAATGCGCCGCTTCATGTCAGCCAGCGCAGTCACCGTGGTGTAGTCGAGGTAACGGCGGAAAATAAATGGCGAGACTTCATCGATAAACGCCTGCCCGACGGCTTTGTCACCTGCCACCGGCCGGGCCTTGATCAGCATGGCGCGCTCCCATGTCTGGCCGTAGGTCTGGTAGAAATCAACGCTGGCATCAAGGCTCAGGCAGATCGCCGCGCCGTCGCCGCCGGGTCGAAGGCGCATGTCCACCGGCCAGACGATGCCATCTCCGGTGCGCTCGGACATCAGCCGAATCAGCATGCGCGACAGGTGATTAAAGTATTCGGCGGCGGGCACATCCTTTCTGCCGCCGCTCGAGCTTCCCTCCCCCTGCCACAAGAACAGCGGATCGACATCCGAACCGAGATTCAACTCCCGCCCGCCCAGTTTGCCCAGGCCGAGTACGCAGAACGAACCGCTCTGAAGCCTTCCGAAGCGCGGCGCAATCAGCCTTTCGGCCATGCGCAACGCCTCGTCCATCAGGCCCGCGGCAAAATCGGCGATAGCCGTGCAGGAGTCAGTGATATCACCGTGCACACCCATTTCCCACCAGATGATGTGCCGCATGCCGCGCTGCTTGCACTGCCGCAGGTGCCGCAGGCAGCTCACCAGATCGTCGCTGTCGCAGGTGGGCACCCAATCTTCCCCGCCATCGGGGAGCTTCGCCTGATCCAGGCCGACGAACAATTCATGGCATGCATCTTCGTCCACGCCACTCATCAGGGAGGAAAACAGGGGAGAAATGTCCAGCAGGCGCTGCACATGCTCGCGCAGCTCGGTGGGAACAACTTTCATGTACGGCATGGCATCATGTTAACTATGCCCGGCAAGGAAAAGAAGCCACAGAACCAAAAAGAAAGGCCGCCCCGAAGGGCGGCCTTTTGTTTCGCGTTTGCAGCGGGATCAGACGGAGTAGTACAGTTCCAGCTCCATCGGATGCGGACGCATGCGCACTTCATTGACCTCTTCCATCTTCAGTTCGATGTAGGCATCAATCATGTCATCGTCCATCACGCCACCGACCTTCAGGAATTCACGGTCGGCATCCAGAGACTTCAGAGCCTCTTCCAGCGAAGCGCAAACGGTCGGGATCTTCTTGCCCTCTTCCGGCGGCAGATCGTACAGGTTCTTGTCTGCTGCTTCACCCGGATCGATCTTGTTGGCGATACCGTCCAGACCGGCCAGCATCATGGCGGTGAAGGCCAGATACGGGTTGGCCGTGGAGTCCGGGAAACGAACCTCGATACGGCGAGCCGGATCGGAATTCACCACCGGGATACGGATGGATGCCGAACGGTTACGGTTGGAGTAGGCCAGCATCACCGGCGCCTCGAAGCCCGGAACCAGACGCTTGTAGGAGTTGGTGGAAGCGTTGGTGAAGGCATTCAGTGCCTTGGCATGCTTGATGATGCCACCAATGTAGTACAATGCGTCCTGAGACAGGTTGGCGTACTTGTCGCCGGCAAACAGGTTCTTGCCGTCTTTCCACAGCGACTGATGCACATGCATGGCGGTGCCGTTATCGTTGTAGATCGGCTTGGGCATGAAGGTGGCCGTCTTGCCGTGGGCATGGGCAACATTATGCACCACGTATTTGTACCACTGGGCGCGATCGGCAATATCAATCATCTCACCGAAGCGCATGGCCAGCTCGCACTGACCGGCAGTTGCCACTTCATGGTGATGGCATTCCATGTGAATCCCCAGATCGGTCATCACCAGCGACATGTCGTTGCGGATTTCATGCAGGGAATCAACCGGCGGCACGGGGAAGTAACCACCCTTAACGCGCGGACGATGCCCGGAATTGCGCATCATGCCTTCGGAGGTATCTGCGAAGTTCTTGTTGGAGTTCCAGGCAGCTTCCTCGGATTCAATCTGGTAGCCGCAGCCACCCATTTCGTTGTGGAACACCACGCCGTCAAAGATGAAGAACTCCAGCTCCGGTCCGAAATAGGCGGTATCGGCAATACCGGCGGAACGGATGTAGTTCAGGGCGCGCTGCGCGACCTGACGCGGGCAGCGGTTGTAGTCCTGACCGGTCAGCGGATCGATCACCTGGGCCACGAGCACCATCGTGGATGCCTCGAAGAACGGATCGATACGGGCACTTTCCGGATCCGGAATCAATGCCATGTCGGAGTTGTTGATATCGCACCAGCCGGCAACCGAAGAACCGTCGAAGGCGAAACCATCTTCGAAGCAGTCCTCATTCAGCTCGTGGGCCGGGAAGGTTACGTGCTGCCATTTGCCACGCGTGTCGGTAAAACGAACGTCGATGAATTCACACTCGTTCTCCTTAAGCATGTCCATTACTTTTTTAATTGCGTCACTCATTTCCTCTTTCTCCTGTCGGTCTTGACGACCCTTTTTTTACCACCCTCAAACTCTTTGCTGCCCGCAGCGACTCAGACTGCATCCTCGTCGCGCTCACCTGTGCGTATGCGCACCGTCTGCTCCACGGGCAGCACAAAAATCTTTCCATCGCCGATCTTGCCGGTACGCGCCGCATCAATCACCGCTTCCAGCGCAGCCTCCAGCTGATCAGCCTTAACCACCACATCCAGCTTCATCTTGGGAAGAAAGTCCACCGAATATTCCGCACCGCGATAGAGCTCTTTATGACCCTTCTGATGGCCATAGCCCTTGACCTCGGTGACGGTCATGCCGTCCACGCCGATATCCGCCAGTGCATCCTTGACGTCGTCGAGCTTGAAGGGCTTGATGATGGCTTCGATTCTCTTCATATCCTCTCCGCGGCAGTGGATTATGCCAGATGTTCGCGAAACCCGTGGGTAATCGGATAACGCCGATCACGACCAAAAGCCTTCTGGGTAATCTTCACGCCCGGCGGCGCCTGCCGCCGCTTATATTCGGCAATGTATAACATGCGAATGACGCGCTCGACCAGCGCGGGTTCAAATCCCCGCGCTGCGATATGGGCCATATCCTGCCCCAGTTCGATGTAAGACTGCAAGATGCCATCCAAAACCGAATAATCGGGCAGCGAATCGGAATCCTTCTGGTCCGGCCTGAGTTCAGCCGAAGGCGGCTTGCTGATGGTATTCTCAGGAATCAGCTCGCCATGCCGATTGACATGCCGGGCGAGTTCGAACACCTGCGTTTTATACACATCCTTAAGCGGGGCAAAACCACCGGCCATATCGCCGTACAGCGTGGCATAGCCAACCGCCATCTCGCTCTTGTTGCCGGTCGTGAGCAGCATGCGTCCGGTTTTGTTCGACACTGCCATCAGCAACAGCCCGCGAATGCGCGCCTGCACATTCTCCTCGGTCACATCCGGCGCGCTCAGGCCCCAATCGGCAAACGGACCGGCCAGCAGGGCATCCACGCTGTCCACCGCCGATTTGATCGGCAGCGTGATGGTTGGCATGCCCAGGTTCCCGGCCAGTTCCACCGCATCGCTGATAGAATGATCGCTGGAATAGCGTGACGGCATCAGCACGCCCAGCACCCGCTCCGCCCCCAGTGCCTCGCAGGCAATGGCCGCCACCAGTGCCGAATCAATGCCACCGGACAGACCAACCAGGACCTGCCTGCTGCCGTTGCGGCGCACATAGTCGCGCACTCCGATCACCAGCGCCAGGCGAATCTGCTGCATGGTGTCCGGCAATGGCGCGACCTCACCCACGCAGGCCGCCACATCGACCATTACATCGGCGCTCTCGAACAAGGGCGCGCGTGCCAGCAGCACGCCGCTGGCATCCATCGCATGGCTTCCGCCGTCGAATACGATTTCGTCCTGCCCCCCGACCGGATTGACGTACACCACCGGAACCCCGAAACGGGAAGCGCGTTGCTGCATCAGCGATTCTCGCTCCTGCTGTTTGTCCACATGGAAGGGGGATGCATTGAGATTGAGCAGCACATCGCGCGCGCGGCCCGCCGCATTTTCTGCCAGATCGTCGTCCCACAGATCCTCGCAGATGCCGACACCGATACGCCAGCCATGCACCTCGAACACATCCGGGCCGTTGCCGGGCGTGAAATAGCGCAGCTCATCAAACACGCCGTAATTGGGAAGCGCGCGTTTATCATAGACGCCGACCAGCCTGCCCTCCGAGGCAAGCGTCGCGCTGTTGTACAGGCAATCGCCCTCGCGCCGCGGGTGGCCGAACACCACCACGGTCTTGCCGGACGCGGCCACGATTCGCGCCACTGCGTCCTCGGCCTCGCGCATGAAGGCATGGCGCAACAAAAGATCTTCGGGGGGGTAACCGGTAAGCACCAGTTCGGGGAACACAAGCATGTCGCAGTTGACCGCTTCGGCCCGCTGCATGGCTTCAATAACCAACTCCGTATTGCCGGCAATATCGCCAACCCGCGGTGCGAGTTGCGCCATCATGATTTTCAAATCTGCCTTGCCTCCCGTTTCATACGGCCTTCAGGCCCATGCACCGCAGAGCGCCGGGGACACCTGTGGCCGCAGGGTGCAGCATACATCATTGTCCGCATGCAACGAACATCGCGTCGCCATAGGAATAAAAACGATAGTTCGAGTCGATGGCATGCCGGTAGGCACGCATCACTTTCTCCTGCCCGCCCATCGCGCACACCAGCATCAGCAACGTGGAGCGCGGCAGGTGGAAATTGGTGAGCAGCGCATCGGTGATGCGAAAATCGTATCCCGGGGTGATGAATAACCGCGTCCGCCCGCTGCCGGCGCGCAGCTCCCCGCCCTCACCGGCGGCTTCCAGCGTGCGCAGGCTGGTGGTACCCACAGCCACGATGCGCCGCCCTTCGGCACGCGCCGTGTTCACCCGTTCAGCCACCTGCGGTGACACGATATACGCTTCCTCGTGCATCGGGTGATCCTCGGTGTCTTCCACCTGTACGGGCTGGAAGGTTCCCGGACCGACATGCAGCGTGACATGCACGAATTCGGCTCCCGCGGCCTGCATGGCGGTCATCAGATCGTTGCTCAAATGCAAGCCGGCAGTGGGCGCTGCCACCGCTCCGGCATGGCGGGCAAACACCGTCTGGTAGCGCTCACGATCCTCGGCGCTGTCGGGCCGGTCGATGTAAGGCGGCAGGGGCATGTGCCCGAAGGCCTCGATCGCCGCCGGAACATCCGGCGCCATCAGCCTGATTCGAACCTCCTTGCCCTCGCGCAGCAGCACCTCGGCCGAGAAATCCGGAGCAATGCGGACAACCGTGCCCGGCTTGAGCGGCTTGTTGGCCTTACCCCAGGCCAGCCACTCGTCGGATTCTCCACAGGCTTCCAGCAACAACAGCTCAACCCGGCCGCCACTGTCCTTCTGCCCCAGCAGGCGGGCAGGAATCACGCGTGTGTCGTTGATTACCCAGACGTCGCCCGGCCGTACCAACTGCGGCAACTCACGAATCATCCTGTCCTGCAACTCATCGCCGCATACCAACAGGCGTGAGGCATCCCGCTGATCAAGCGGCCGGCTGGCGATACGTTCGGGGGGAAGGGTGAAATCGAAGTCATTGACGCGCATGGCCGCCAAGCCTAGGAGCAGGCGGTGCGCGAGGGAAGCACAGACACAAGAACAGGCCTCCGGCCGGCTGGACTGCACCCAAACGCCAAGGCAAGCTGCGATGTGGGCGGGTCAGGACTGCCAGCCGGTGGAGGTTTCCATACTCACCCCGATATGTCCCGTGCAGGAGTCAGCATGGTTGCCAGCAAGCATGACAAACAGGCACAGCAGGAACATCGCTGGGCCAGCGACCCCGACAATGTCGTGCGCGACGAACACGCTCCCTATGAAGTCCGCTACCGCATGCTTTTCAACAGCATGCAGGACATCTACTACCGTACCGACAGCGCCGGCATGATCGAAACCATCAGCCCCTCCTGCATCCAGCAGACGGGCTATACTCAGGACGAATTAATCGGCCAGCCGGTCACCCGCTTCTACGCCAACCCGGAGCAACGCGAACAACTCCTGAAAGCACTGATGGAGAACGGCAAGGTCAACGATTTCGACGTCACACTGGTGCGCAAGGACGGATCGGTGCGCGATGCTTCCGTCACCAGCCATATCCTGACCGACGGAGCCGGAACGCCGGTCGGCGTGGAAGGTCTTCTGCGCGACATTACCGAGCGCAAGCAAACCGAGAACGAACTGCTCGAACTCAATGCCAGGCTGGAAGCCACCACCAACCTGCTACAGGAAATCGTGGCCTCAATCCCGGTCACGGTATTCTGGAAGGATCGCGACTCGCGCTTTCTGGGCTGCAATGAACAATTCGCCAGGGATGCCGGCCTTGCCGGACCTGAAGACATGGTCGGCAAAATCGACGCCGACATGGTGTGGAAGGATCAGGCGCATGCGTTCCGCGCCGACGATCTCGCCGTGATGACCTCCAACACCCCCAAGCTGAACTACGAAGAGCCCAAAACAGGGATGAACGGGGAAATCCAATGGCTGCGAACCTCCAAGGTGCCACTGCACGATCACGACGAGAATGTTATCGGCGTACTGGGCATCTTCGAGGACATCACCGAGCGCAAGCAGGCCGAGGAGCGGCTGCGACAGAGCGAAGAGCGCTACCGCATGATGTTCGAACAAACGGCGGACTATGTGCTTGTTATGCAACCGGTAGAAGGTGGCCCTCCGCTGATCGTCGATGCCAATCCTGCCGCATTCGAGAAGCACGGCTATTCGCGCGACGAACTGCTCGGCAAGCCGATCACCTTTCTTGATACCCATGTATCCAAGGATGAAGTCATCGATCGCCTGCGGCAGCTCGGCATGGGCAAGCAGATACAATTTGAAAGCAATCACACCTGCAGGGACGGCTCAACCTTCTGTGCGGAGGTGGCTGCGCGCCAGGTCAGCATCGGCGGCGAGAGCCTGATTTACACCGTGGAACGCGATATCACCGAGCGCAAGCTGGCCGAAAGGGCGCGCGAAAAACTACTCAGTGAGAACCGCGGCCTCACGCGCCAGCTGATGCAGGTGCAGGAGGAAGAGCGACGGCTTCTGGCCCGTGACCTGCACGATGTACTCGGACAGTTGCTCACCGGCATCGATGTGCGCGCCGAATACATCGCCCGGCATGCCGGCAATGATGACCTGCGCAAGGTGGCGCGCGAGATTCTGCGCGATACAAGGGCTTCGTTCGATGCTAGCCACGATACCCTGCTGCGCCTGCGGCCCGCCAGTCTCGATACGCTGGGCCTATCCGCAGCGCTGATTGAACTCACCGCTCAGGATTGCAGGCAATACGGGATCAAGTGCCCGCTGCATATCGAGGGTGATATCGACCATCTCGACGAGATTCATGCCATCACCATCTTCCGTCTGGTGCAGGAAGGCCTGACCAATGTGCACAGGCACAGCCAGGCCGATTGCGTCGAGATCAGCGTCACCGAGAACAAACCACGCGCCGGGAACCATGGCAGCACCCGGATTGAGATCAGCGACAATGGCAAGGGCCTGCAGCAGTCGAAACAAACCGGAGGCATGGGCATTATCGGCATGCGCGAGCGCGTCTATGCACTCGGGGGGACGTTCCATCTCGGCAACAAACCGGAAGGAGGCCTGCGTATTCAGGCTGAGCTTCCGCATGACACCGACAAGGGAAACGCCATATGAGCAACCCACCTGTCCGGGTGCAACTGGTCGACGATCACGAGGTGGTGTGCGCCGGATTCCGTCATCTGCTGGAACACGAGGGAAACATGCAGGTGGTCGCCGAGTCGCCCAACGGCAAGCAGGCCTGCAAGGACTTCGAAACCCATCGTCCCGACATCCTGGTCATGGACATCTCCCTGCCCGACATCAGCGGCCTGGAGGTGTTGCGACGTATCCTCGGCGATCATGCCGATGCCCGCGTGGTGATGCTCAGCATGCATGTCGGCATGGTGGCGGAGCGTGCCATGCAGCTCGGTGCCCGGGGCTTTGTCTGCAAGCGAAGCGGCGCGAGCGCCCTGGTTTCGGCCATCCGGAGCATCATGCGCGGCGGCCGCTATCTCGATCCTGCCGCCGAGGTTCAACAGGCAATGAGCGCCCAGCAGGCAAGCATGCTTTCCAAACGGGAGCTTGAGGTATGCATATTGCTGGCTCAGGGCAAAAGCGTTTCGGATATTGCCAGATTAATTCACCTGAGTGAGAAAACAGTCTACACCCACCGCCAGCACATCATGGACAAGCTGGGGGTGAGCACAGCCATCGAACTGGCCCAGGTGGCCACGCGCATGGGTATCCTGTCCAACGGCTGAATGAACGGACGGGGAAACCCGCAGCCGGCAAAAATCAGAAAAATTCCTATACCCGACACACGTACATTTTTCTAAGGTTGGCTGGCCGGGAGGAAGTTGGGAAGATGGTTTACCGTCGACCGGGTTGACTCAGTGGGAGCGAAGGATTCTGCCTTGGCTGGGGAACAGGTTGACCACAAGTCCGGGAATGGGGGAGCAGGATGCAGGTGCGTTGAACGCGAGGCTTATGCGTCATTGTTTTACGCGCCTGCAACCTGCAGCCATTCATTCCAGCCAACACCGCGCCACATTGAGACCCAGTCCCCTGAACAGACCCGAACGAGCCGTGAAACAGTGCGCAGATATCATGGAGTTACGATGAAAACTTCAACAGCAGCCAGGAAAACCTGCCGCAAGACAAGCGGCTCTGAACAAGGCGTCGTATGCAGGATCGCATGACAACAAACCGAACAGGCCCGCTTAAAGCACGCACGGGATGCCTGATCCTCGCCGGCAATGAAGAAGTCGGCAGGCGTATCGCCGAACACCTGCAGACGCATAACTGCCAACCGCATATCGTGACCGACGACAAGTCGGCCTATGCGCATCTTCACAAGGGCCGGACACAGGTTGTGATTGCCGATATCGACACCGAGGATCTCGGCGGCCTTGCCCTGCTAATCTTCTGCCATCAACAACATGCAAGCATCGCCACCTATGGCATATCATCTGTCGAAGGCTCGCACCACAAGGAGCTTGCCATATCGCTGGCTGGATGCCGGGATTTCTTCTACCTGAAAAACAATGGCCGGCATATCGATACACGACGCGGCAACGGAGCCGGCAGGGATTGTCGTTTGTGACTAAAACACCATGTGGCTGACGTCCGGCATATCGACCTCCGGCGGCCGGGTACTGCTTGCCGATGACAACGATCTGCTGCGCGAACTGCTCGGCCAGATTATCAGTTCCTGCGGCTTTGAGGTCACCGAGGCGGAAGACGGCAGGCATGCCCTGGATATATTCATCGGCGCCGATAAGGGTTTCGACCTGCTGATAACCGACTTGCGCATGCCGCGCCTAAGCGGCGGAGAGTTAATCCGCGAAATCCGCCGCTGCAAGCCGGACATCCCCGTCATCGCCATTACCGGCTATATCGATCCGGCCACCCTGGACGAGGTGAAGGCCCTTGATGTCAGGCTGTTCTCCAAGCCGGTGGACATCGACGAACTGCGGCAATACATCCACTCGCTTCAGCTGGCGGCCTGAGCCTCGAGCGCCTCGCGTAACTTCGCCTGCAGGCTCGCCAGCCTGTACGGCTTCTGAACAAAGCCGGCCAGGTCTTCGTCGGCAAAGGTGGTGGTGGCATCCTGTTCGTTGTAGCCCGACGACAGCACCACGCAGACATCAGGAGCCATCTCGCGCAACTTCACGAAACAGGATCGCCCATCCATACGCGGCATGGTCATATCCAGCAGCACCAGCGCAATGTCTTTGCCCCGTTCACGATACATCGCAACAGCTTCCTCGCCATCCGAGGCCTTCAGGGTCTTGAAACCGATATCTTCCAGCATCATCGCGGCCGTCTCGCGCACGATTTCTTCATCGTCCACCACCAGCACTGTCCCGGACGGACACCATTCGATACTCTCATCCTGACTCTCGACACCTGCACCGACGGCCCCCGTAAGGGCCGGCAACAGCACCCTGAAACAGCTGCCGACACCCTCTTCAGACTCCACGACAATCGCGCCGTGGTGACCACGAACAATGCCGAGCACGGCGCTCATGCCGAGTCCCCTGCCGGTAAACTTGGTGGTGAAAAAAGGGTCAAAGAGCTTCTTGCGGGTTTCCTCGCTCATGCCGCAACCCGTGTCGCTTACCTCGAGAAACACATAATCCCCCTCAGCCAGCATCTCGCCGGTATAGCTCTGCTCAAGCTCGCCGTGCTTTGCATGCACTATCCCGGTGCGCAGCGATATCCTTCCGGCCTGCTCGCCGATGGCGTCGGATGCATTGATCACCAGATTCATGATCACCTGCTGCATCTGGGTGGCATCAGCCTGTACGGCCGGCAACTCAGGAGCCAGATCGACATCCAGTTCGGCGAACTTGGTAACCGACACGTCGAGCAGTTTGGCGATATCCTTCAACATCAACGAAAGATTGACCGGCCTGACGACAAACCGCCCCTTGCCAGAATAAGCCAGCATCTGTCGGCACAACTCGGCGGCGCGCTGCGATGCACCTTCGATCCGCGCCAGATGTTTATGAGCCTCCGGAAGATCGCCGAATTTCTTTCCGGCCATCGATGCATTTCCCATGATGGCAGCCAGAATATTATTGAAATCATGCGCGATACCGCCGGCCAGTACGCCCAGACTTTCCAGTCTCTGGGTATGCTCCATGTGTTCCTGCTGGCGGCGCTCCTCGGTGATATCCCGATCCACGCTGACATGGTAGTGCGTTTCGCCATCCACCAGCACCGGAGACGTGCGGCGATCAATGATGCGTGTCGTACCGTCCGGATGCTGCAAGGAGAACTCACCATGCCAGCTTTCACCTTTGTTCAGGCAGGCATCAATCGTTCGATATAGCTCATCGCCCAACCGGCCACCACGGGCTTCAGCCTCATACATGCCGGAGAGCTTGCTCAGCGATCGGCCTGTAATCCCGGCAGCACCCGGATTTACATACAGGATCTTGCCCTGCGCATCGGTGATGATGATGCCCTCGGACGTCTGCTCCACAGCGATGCGCAGGCGCTCGCGCTCTTCCTCGATCTGTTTGCGGAGGGAGATATCCCGGGCCACAATCAGCACGGAATCCACCCCGTCGGCATCGGCAAAGCCGCAGCTCTCCATTTCGGCCACGAACACGTCTCCATCCATGCGCAGCAGGCGCTCCTCCTGCATGCGTTGCTCACCGCTGTCCTTCCCGGCCTCGGCGATGCGGGCCTGCACACGACTGCGATCCCCTGCATGCACCAGATTCAGCAGTGGGCGGTCAATCAGGTCATCTGGCGAAGATGCGCCGAACATGCGCACGGCAGCCGGATTGCAGTAGCTGATCCGACCCTCATGCTGAACGGTGATGGCATCGGGCATCAGGTTGAGCAACTGCCGATAGCGGGCCTCGGAGGAACAGATCACCTCGGCAGCCCTCCGGTTCAATACCTCCATCAGGGACACCATGGCCATAAACACCAGAATCATGGCCAGCAATACGCCGAAAAGCGTGGTACGCATGCTGGCGTACATCTGGTAGGCCTCATCCACATCGATTTCGGCCACCACCCCGTAGCCCTTCTCCGGGTACCAGCGCCAATAACCAACCACGGGCACACCGCGATAGTCCCGGTATCCGCCGAGATCCAGACCGCTTCGACCCTCCACCATGGCGGCAGCCATCCGGGTCAGGGGACGTTTTTCATAGTCATCAGGCAAGCCCGGCGATTGCAGCAGGTTTTTCCCCGGGTCGATCATGCGCACGTTCAGGATACTCGATTGCCCTGCCTGGATCAGGCCGGCGTCGATAAGCGCGGATTCGAAACGGCTACCACTGAGCATTCGGGCATCGGCATCGATAAGATAGGTCTCACCGCTGGTGCCGGTTTGTCCCAGCCCGACGAGACTGGAGAAATCGCTTCGCGCTGCCAGCCGGAAGGCAAGTGCGGCAATCACATGGCCCGAAGCATCGCGCACCGGGGCGGCGACAAACATCGGAATGCTGCTTCCGGAGGCCGGAGAACGCGACAGCGATATCCCTGTATTACCGTCCAACACAGCCTGCAGGGTCTTTGACGCAAGGCGCTCTCCGATCCGGGGAGAAGCATCGTCATGCATGGTAGCAAGAATCCGCATCGTCCTGTCGACGAGGTAATAATTATCGAAGCCCTGCTGGGAAATCTCGGCTCCAACCAGATGACGCAGCGCACCCTGCGCAGGACTGCTGCTCAGCGCCTGCGGGGAGACATCCTGCGAAACCAACCCTGTTGTCAGTTCGACGAACTCGGGAACCTTCGCCCAGCCTTCGACCGCCAGGCGCCGTTGCGCATCCCGGAACTGCATCATCGTGTAGGTGGATTCAACCATCTGGCTGAGCTTGCCAGCAACGTGTTCCCGCGCCGTATTGCGCATGCTTTTGAGGGCCATGGCGGCAACCAGAATGGATACCACGACAATCAACAGCACCACACTGATGCCGCGACGGGTCCGGGCGCTGTTCAGCTGCGCCACGGTTCCGCTCCGTTTCCTGCCTGTCACATCATCCAACGCAACAGCCTGTGGCAAGGGATATCACTGGTGCCCAACAAGTCGAGTCATGCATTCAGCAACCGCAGCAAATCGGATGCCAAAACTGTCGGTTTTCTTCGTTTCCAGACAACAAAAAAACGCCGCGCAGTGCGCGGCGTTTTGAAATCTGCAGGGATCAGCTGAAATCAGGCCGCGAAGGCCTTCAGTTTCTGCAAGGCGCGGCTCTCCAACTGCCGAACCCGCTCAATGGAAACCCCGAACTCCTCGGACAATTCCTTCAGCGTGGCCGGCTCTTCGGCAAGATGGCGGCGCTCCACGATCGTACGATCGCGTTCACTCAGGTCATTCATCGCAGCATGCAGCACCGAACGACGATGCTCCTGCCAGTTGTTTTCCATCACGGTATCTTCCGGGCCGGCTTCCGGTGCTGGCAACGCGGCCATCACCAATTGGCCCTCTTCGCTGGCATCGAGCGACATATCGCGCTGGGTGAAGGCTGCAGCCGCTTCCTGGTACTGGTTACCGCTCAGCCCGAACTCGGCACCCACCTCATCGGCATGCTCGCCATCAAGCGCGGCAATCGCATTTTTGGCCTTCTGCAGGCCGGAAAAAACCTTGCGCTGCAACTTGTTGGTACCAAGCTTGACGATGCTCCAGGATTCCAGAATAAAATCGTGGATGGCCGCACGAATCCACCATGCGGCATAGGTCATCAAACGAAAACCGCGATCCGGATCAAAGCGCTTCACGGCCTGCATCAGGCCGATGGTGCCTTCCTGGATCAGGTCCATCTCGGGCAGGCCGAAATGCCTGTATTCACGGGCAATCGCCGCCACGGCGTAAAGGTTGGAACACACCAGACGGCGTGCTGCCTCACGATCATGATGCTCGCGCCAGCGGCGAGCCAGATCGGCCTCCGCTTCGCGATCCAGACGCGGAGAACGACGGATATCCCTGTAAAACAGAGACAAACTGTTCATTTCCACTGCTGCTGACATCAATCACATACCTCCTGAGCTGGTTTCTGAGCCAATTTTAGAACGCTGGCACTCGTTCGTAAAGAGTGCCAATCATGCGCAGACAAGGGGAAAGGTCAAGCCGTGGCGGTATTTTCGGAGGCCAGCCTGGTGGTGGCCAGCAAGGCGCCGAGGCACCCGACCAGGGCGCCGCCGACAATCAGCGGCAGGAACAGGGCGAAGCCGCTGACGTCGGCATCAAGCTGCGCAAGCCAGTCGCCGACGGCGAACAACGGCGGCCAGAGCAACAGCCATGATAATGCGCCGGCGCCGGCACCCAGCAGGCCACCCTCCAGCAGGAAAGGCATACGCACGAACCACTCACCCGCCCCCAGCAGGCGCATCAGCTGGATTTCGTCGGCTCGCGCCAGCAGGGTCATACGAAGCGTATTGGAGATCACGATCACCATGGCCAGTGCCATCACCAGCGTGCCGAACCACAGCATCTGTTCGACATGCGCCAGCATGCTTTGCGCCTGTACCAGATGGGCCTCGCCGCGATTCACGCTGCCACCGAACGCCCTGGCGGCATCGGCCAGGTCGGCATACAGGAACTCGCCGCTCCGGGCTCCGGGTGTCACCTCGATACTTGCCGGCAAGGCAGCCAGCAGATCATCCGGCATATGACCGCCGCCTCCCAGCCAATCGTTCAACCAGGCCCGCGTCTCGTTTTGCGGCACAATGCGTACAGCGCCGACGCCGGGCACCGTCTTGAGCTTCTCGGCCAGGTCCTGAACGCGGCCGTTCCCGGCCTTCTCCAGATAAACATGGAAGCGGATATCCGCCCGCCAGCCCTGCGTCCACGACGAGCCTGCCTGCAGGCCGAGCCATAGCAGTCCGATGGCCCACAGCGCAATGCACACGATAATCAGCGCCAGCCACTGGTGCAGCCCGAACGGCGGCAGCGAGAAGCCGCCCGGAAGGCGCGGCATGTTGCGCTCATGCGCACTGTTATCAGGTCTGCGGAACATGGGCCTCACCCTGCTGCGCGGGACGCGCCCCCCCGGAAACCAGATGCAGCTCCTCGGCCAGCGCGCCTGCATGCAGGCGGAAGATATCCCCCGGATGGGTGTCGAGCAGGTGCAGGTCGTGCGTGGCCATGATAACGGTGCTGCCCTGCCGGTTCAGTTCCATCAGGTAATCCATCACGTGCCGCGCGGTATCGATATCCAGGTTGCCGGTCGGTTCGTCGGCAAGGATCAGCGGCGGCTTGGTGCTCATGGCGCGCGCAATCGCCACGCGTTGCTGCTCACCGCCGGAGAGCGCCTCGGGAAACGACCACAGGCGATCCTTCAGGCCGACGAATTCAAGCACCTTCTCGGCCCTCGCCACCAGCCTGTCCGGCTTCCAGCCCTGCACGCGCAGCGGCAGGGCGACATTCTCGAACACGGTGCGTGAAAACAGCAGCCGGTGATCCTGAAAGATGATGCCGATGTCGCGGCGCAGCCTGCGAATCTGACCCTGCCCTGCCCGGCGCACATCCACACCCTGCACGGATAGCTGACCGGAACTCGGGCGAACACCGCCGTACAGACAGCGCAGCAGGGAAGATTTGCCCGCCCCGCTCTCCCCCGTCAGGTAGGCGAAACGACCCTTTTCAATGTTCATCGTCATGCCGGATAGGGCTGTCTTGCCGGTCGGATAACGCAACATCAGGCGGTTCATCTGAATCATCGCCGAACGGTAGCCGTCGGCCCCCGGTTTGTCAGCTTAACCGTCAGATGAACCGTCGGCCTCGCAACTGCTGACAAACGCATTCGCTCACGCCAGCATGACCGCATGCGGGTTATCTGTCCTCATTGCCAGACCATCTACCAGTTGCAGGGAATGGACCCGGATGCCGTCCTTGTCTGCCATCGCTGCGGCACCGAATTCGGTCTCGGGGAAAAGCCGGAAGACGCCGTGGATGTCGATCCCGGCACGCTGGCCGACGGGCAGACCCCGGATATGTTCGCCGGCCTGCAGGCGCCGGACAGCATTGACGATGCCGATCCGGGTAGCGATCCAGGCACGCTTTCGACCGCATCCATCCCCGAAGAAGACATTCATGCCCCCACGCAGCAGACAGCAGCCGAATCCATCGGCAACCAGGGTTTCCCGGGCGATGAGTATCCGGCGCAACCGGACGACGACACCGGGCCGGCCCAGCAGGGTGATGTGCATCAAGGCAATACGCCTGAGCAGGTTGATGAACCGGCAGGGGATATCCCCGCCCCGGTCATCATTCCGTCGCGGGAGACATGGGACGATGCGCCTGCGGCCGGGACCGAGCCTGCCACCGAGGATGAAGCCGAGCCTGAATCCGAAACCGCTCCGCAGCCTGAGGATGAAGCCAAGCAGGACTCCATCCAGGACGACGATATCCCCTCAGGACCTCCGCCGCGCGCCAGGGCGCGCATCATGCCCTGGCTGATCACCGTTGTGCTGCTGATCGGCGGCACCGGTTTCTGGGTGAATCACGATGCATGGCTGGATGATCCGTGGTTAAGAAGCGTGCTGATTAACGCCGGCATCGACATGGAGATTCGCGACAAGGACTGGCTGGTTGATCCGGACAGCGTTTCCGCAGTGTGGGTTGAGCGCAAGGGAGCCGACACGGCGCTGGTGATTACCGGCGAGGTGGGCAACCGTCTGCAAACCGACCTTCAGCCGCCGTTGATCCATGTCACGCTGTTCGCCCGCGACAATCCCGACGAGGTGATTACCGAGCGCGACATGATCATCACCCGCCCGCCGCTGATGCAGAGCATCCGCCGCGCTCCGTTCATCGCGCCGCCGCGCGACAACACCCCGGTTGCCGCGCTGGAGAAACGCGGCTTCGTGCTGGTGCTGGAAAACCTCCCCCAAAACGCCGGTAACTTCACCCTGCAGGCCAAGGCCCGCTAATTCAGGCGCCATGTGGCTTCGACCAGGGGCCTGTAGCCAAGCCTTCCCAATCTTTCCCGAATGACTCGAACCCGCCTTCGTCTCAAGCGGTCGACGCAACACACACATTAAATCTCTCTGCTGGTGTTTCAAAGTGTTGTTGAAAACAACCACTCTGTCCATCCTTCCAGGCTTTGCTGAATCTATCCTTTTACCCCCTTGACTTACGCTAGATATTGATAATGATTATCGGTATAGATTGCACCAGGAGGAAGGATTGAATAAACGTAAAGGAACACTGTACTGGAGTGCTATTGCAATCACATTGCTGACACTATCACTGAACCGCGTGGCGCATGCGGTTACAGTGTATTCGCCGTTGGTGCAAAAGGGAGAAGTGGAGGTCGAATATCAGCTGGATGTGAACCGCGATGGCAATCCTGCAGTGAACAAAAGCAGCAAGCATCAAATCGAGATTGCTTACGGAGTGACCGATAACTGGAAATCAGCAATCAATGCCGTCTATCTTGATCCGGCGACAAGTGGTTTTGCCTATGATCGTCTGAAGTGGGAGAACATCTATCAGTTGTTTGAGCAGGGTGAGCGCTGGCTGGATGCAGGGCTGTACTTCGAATATCAGATCCCGGATGCAAAAAAGAATGCCCCCGATGTGGCCGAGGTCAAAGTGCTATTGCAGAAAGCCTTTGCCTCACGGAATGAGATTCCGTCGATGAAACATACTCTCAACCTGACCTTGAAAAAGGAACTGGGCGCACTGGCGACGCAGGCAACAGCGTTGAGCTATGCATGGCAGAGTAAATGGAAGTATACAGAGGAAATCCGTCCCGGCTTCGAGGCCTACGGCAGCATGGGTCCGGTCGGCAATCTCAATTCACTTAAACAGCAGTCGCATCTGCTCGGGCCTGTGCTCTACGGGGAAGTGGCACACCAATTCGAATACCAATTGGGATACCTCTTCGGCCTTACCCAAGGAAGCGTTAACGGATTGTTCAAGTTGGTTATCGAACTCAAGTTCTGATGCGTATTCAGGTAAGTGCTGAATCAGGTCATTGTGGGTGACGTCGCAATGACAACCCATTGAGCTCTATCGCACGCTATGCTTCGTATCGTTTATGATTTATTGCCTTGAATAAATCTCCAATGCTGAGTGTCCGGGTTGGCCGCCTCAACCAGCCGGATATCTGCTGCGGAGACCATTCCAATTCCAGCTTGATGGAAACAGCATCACTCAAGGCGCAGTTCATTGCCAGTTTGCATACCTTCGGGCGGTGCGCACGCTCCCAGGCAACCTTATCCGCCTTTGTCGCCCGATAGGCTCTTTGACCACCATTGCGTTGGACCTCTCTGCTGATTGTCGATGGGGAACGGTTCAGGCGTGCAGCGATCCAACGTATCGACTGCTTGCAGGCAACACCCCGGGATATCTCTTCCCGCTCGGCAGGCGCAAGAGATATGCATGATCTCTTCCTCGGAACAGGACGTATCCCGCCCGTAGGGGCCAATACGTTGTAAATCGACGATGACCCTCGATCAAATATCCTGCCGATCGCATTCTGGGATTCCCCGCGCTTCCAGCGATCCCAAATCTCAGCTCTTTGTGCTTCTGAATAGTAAATCCGACGTCTTTGCTTCATGGCTAACACTCCATCCAATCATTCTAGATAAAGTGTTGCGTCGATCAGTTGAGATCACCGCCACAAACAGACGTTCGGAATTAATTATTATGTCCTTGAGATTTACGGTCAGCTACGCTATTTATCACCGATAAGCTTTACGGATTGTCTCGGTTGGTAAATACAGTTGTAATGGATTATCGGAACAACGAATAAATCCAAATCTTTCGTAATAGCGGGCAGCGTTTTCATCTATAGCATCAACGAATAATGCGCACATGCCAATGGCACATTGGGCTTGTAAGAAATGTTCCATTGCATGGACTAGCAACTTTGTACCCAGCCCTTGGTTTTGATAGTCGCTTGCAACTGCAAGGCGAGCCAATTTTCCCGCAGGAATCGGGTGAGTCTTTGGCTTATCCTTTGCATCCTTTTCGTCAAGCTCATCAACATGAACCTGACAAGGTGTTAATGTGTAATATCCGAGAATTACTGTTTTATTTTCTTTTGATACTAATACGAAAGTGCGAGAAATGCCTTTTGCAGCGTGCTGCATGGCAATTTTCCCGATAAAGTAGTCAAGAGACTCGACACCACAACAGAATCCTCGTCTGTTGTGGCGTCGAGATAATTCTTCGAGCACTAAGCTCAAGCGCTACGGTGTTCCTTGATGGCTTTACGCAGAGCCTTATTAGGTTTCGGGGGTGTCTTTAGGGCTGCAAAAAAGGAATCAGCATATTGAGAAGACACAGAAACGCTTCTCTCTTGCTCAATAACACGATGAGCCTCTTCAATCGCTGAGGCGGCCAAAAAATCAGCCACAGAAACACCTTTAATGTCGGCAGCAGTGTGTACCAGGTCTCTTGTCTCTGGTGTCACACGCGCTGAAATACGTGGGCCTGTCATATCTCTCTCCTGTTGACGCGAAAGGTACCAATGTGGTACCACTGTGTCTACATTATATCGGATAATGTTTCGTATAGTTAAATCAACATGAATGATGCCATCTGGCGTCCCCGGTCAGTCGAGGGACAGGAGAGCAACAGCCATGGCGGCGATGCCTTCGCCGCGGCCGGTGAAACCGAGTTTTTCGGTGGTGGTGGCTTTCACTCCGACACAATCAATATCCACCCGCATGGCGGCGGCGAGTTTCTCCCGCATCTGCTGAATATGTGGCGCCAGCTTCGGGGCCTGGGCCATCACCGTGATATCGGCATTGCCAAGTTCGAACCCTTTGGCGCGCACCTGCCGCATCACCTCGGCCAGCAGCAGAAGGCTATCCGCACCCTTGTAGCTGTCATCCGTATCGGGAAACAGGTGGCCGATATCGCCCAGCGCAGCCGCGCCGAGCAGCGCATCGCACAGGGCGTGGGTGAGCACATCGGCATCGGAATGGCCCAGCAGACCTTTTTCATAGGCGATCTCGACCCCGCCCAGAATAAGCTTGCGGCCCTCTGCGAAGGCATGCACATCGAATCCCTGCCCGATACGTATCGTCATGCCACTTCCTCCCAGTGCCGGCGCAGCCAGTCCATATCCTGTAGCGTGGTTATTTTGCGGTTGGTTGCCTCGCCCGGGCTGACGAATACCGGATAACCGGCGGCCTCCAGCAGCGAGGCATCGTCGGTGAAGCGCCCCAACTCGCCGGAGAATCTAGTCAAGGCTTCCTCGAACATCGCGCGCCGGCCCACTTGTGGGGTCTGCACCGCGCGCAGGGTGGAACGATCCAGCGTCGCCACCACCCTGCCCTGTTCATCCACCTGCTTGATGGTGTCGTGCACATCCATGCCCGGAACGGCCGCGCCGTGCATCATCGCGGCATCCAGCACCCCCGTGAGCAGGACGGGCGAGGGAATCGGTCTTGCGGCATCCTGCACGGCGACCCATTCGCAATCATCGGGAAGCGCCGCCAGGCCGCGGCTCATCGAAATGGACCGTTCGGCACCACCGCTAACCGGGGGAAGCACGTCATAAGGCAGATCCAGCGCGGCAAGGCAGGCCTCGAAACGGGTATCCCCCTCGGCGATCACCGGTTGCAGCCAACGAATGCGCGGCTCGGCAGCCAGGTGGCGCAGGCCAAGCTCGACGAGCGAAATGCCGTGAATACATTGATATTGCTTCGGAATATCTCCGCCGAAGCGCCGGCCGCTGCCGGCTGCCAGAAACAACACACCTACCTGCATGGCATGATTGTGTCGCGTGGATACCGAAGGTCAATTGCCGGACGGGGCGAATCCAAGCCTTCGCAAATCACCGAATCCGCGTCCTGACAGTGCATCCATGCATTGCGGCAAGAGGCTTCATCCGATATAACACGCCCATGAATTTGTTCGCCTTATCTGTCGCTGTAAAAGCATGAGTTTTATGTATCTCTTTCCCCTTGCCGGTCTGATTACCGCCGCCTGTGCCTTCGTGCTGTGGCGCGGTGTCTGGCAGCCCGAAAAGCCCAACCCGAAGGGGCTGTCCCTGGCGCTTTCCGCGTCCATGCTCATCACCCTGTATGCCCTGATCCGACTCGAGCCGATCGCCGACTGGGGGCTTGATTTCAAATTGGCCGCCGCCGTGTCGATCTGCGTGCTGATTGTGCAATACCTGTATTTCCTGGGCCTGCTGCGCCACGGCATTCACGGTCTCGGCCTGTTCCTGCTTCCGGCCACCGCTATTCCCCTGCTAATGATCCCGCTGCTGCCCAACGATCCGATCCTGCGCGTGCAGGTCAGCTCGATGATGGAGGCCAGCCACCTGCTGCTCTCGCTGCTGGCCTACGCCATCCTCACGCTGGCCGCCCTGCATGCGATGATGCACCTGATGCTCGACCGCGCCCTGAAGCGCAAGCGCCTCGGCCCGATCATCAACGCCATGCCTTCACTGCTTGAGGTTGAAACCCATATGTATGCCCAGGTCGGTTCCGCCGCCCTGATTCTCGGGCTGGGCATCCTCAGCGGGCTGACCTGGCAGTGGGAGGAACTGGGGCACTTCAGCCTGCTGTCGCATAAGGTCGTGCTGTCCACGTTCTCCTGGGTTGTACTGGTTGCCCTGCTCGGCATGCGCCGCACCGCCGGCTGGCAGGGAAGGCGCGCAGGCTGGATGGTGCTTGCCGCCTATGTATTGCTTCTGCTTGCGTATTTCGGGGTACGCATGGTGCAGTCCGCCCTGTACTGACCGAAGACCGGGTTAACATGATCGATATAGGAATCTCATGGCCGGCTGCCCTTGGCATTCTGGTATTCCTGCTGCTGGCATCGGCTTTCTTCTCGGGAGCCGAAACCGCGCTGACGCGCGCCCGGCGCTTTCGCCTGCGCATCCTGCGCGAGGAAGGTAATCCGGGAGCCCGCCGCGCTGAAAAGTTGTTGGAGCATCCCGAACGCATGTTGTCCGGCATCCTGCTGGGCAACAACTTCGTCAACATCGCCGCCTCCGCCCTGACCACCGTGGTATTCGTATCGATCTTCGGTGAAAACGGCATCGTGTACGCCACGCTGGCCATGACCGTGATTGTCGTGCTGCTGGCGGAAATCCTGCCCAAGACCATCGCGGTGGCGCACGCAGAGAGCATTGCCTGCCGCGTATCCGGCGTACTGCAACTGGTCGTGCATATCTTCTCGCCGCTGATTTCCCTGCTGATGGGCATCATTCATATCATGCAGCACCTGCTCAAGGTGCCGAAGAAATCCGATATCAAGATCACCCACCAGGAACTGGCCACCATCATCGATGTCGGGGCCGAAGCCGGCGTGCTGGATGCCGCACGCGAACAGATGCTGATGAACAGCCTGCACCTGCACAATGTGCCCCTCAAGGCGCTGATGACCCCGCGCAAGGACATCCACAGCCTGAATGCCGCCAGCAGCACGGCGGAATGCCTGCAGGAGGCGATGAACCGACCGCATTCCCGCTACCCCGTCTATCACGGCAAGCAGGACCACATCATCGGCATCGTGCATCTGCGCGACCTGGTGAAATACCGCAACCGCAAGGGTCCGATGCTGGATGTGATGATCTGGCGCGATGTGCCTTATGCCCCGGCCAGCAAGAATGCCCTTCAGCAGTTGTTCGATTTCCAGAACCACCGCCAGCACATGGCCATCGTGGTCGACGAATACGGCGATATCGACGGCCTGATCAGCATGGAGGATATCCTCGAGGAAATTGTCGGCGAGATCGAGGACGAATCGGACGCCCCGGCAAAGGCCGAGATGTGGCCGCAACCGGACGGCAGCGTGGTTGCTGCAGGCACGGTCAGCCTGCACGACATCAACCAGGAAATGGACCTGGTATTACCGGAGGAAGGCGCCACGACCCTCGGCGGCCTGATTGTTGAGCTGATCGGCGCGCAGCCGGAGGCCAAGATGTGCCTGCTGATTGGCGGGGTACGGCTGGAAATATCGGAACTGGAAGGCAACTGGATCCGCCGCGTACGTATCAGCGAGATCGAAGCCGAAGACGAGGCGGATTAGCCCCCGGAGACCGGCGCCCGCAGGCTTTGGACCCGCTCTGCCAGCACCCTCAAATCCTGCCAGACTGCCGCCTTGCCCGTCGGCGTGCGCAGCAGATATGCCGGATGATAGGTCACCCACACCGGAACACCGCGATACTCATGCCAGCGTCCACGCAGCGAGGACAGGGATGCCTCGGTGCCTAGCACCCGCTGCGCGGCCACACGGCCAAGCAGGCAAACCACCCTGGGCTGTAATAAATCCCACTGGGCATCGAACCAGCGGCTGCAGGCCCGTACCTCCCCGGGCTTCGGATCGCGGTTGCCGGGCGGACGGCACTTGACCACATTCATGATGTAAACACTGTCGCGCGACCAGCCCGATGCATCCAGCATGCGATCAAGCAACTGCCCTGCCCGGCCGACAAACGGCTCGCCCTGCACATCCTCCTGCTCGCCCGGCGCCTCACCGATAAACAACACATCGGGATGCTCACTGCCCACGCCGAACACCACGTTCTTTCGCTTTGCAGAAAGCGCGCAGTCGGCGCACTTGCATGCGGCTTCGCGCAGCTCTGCAAGATTGGCTGGCAGCTGACGGGGCTGGCCCGTCACAGCAGGCTCAGACGTAGAAACGCGGGTCTGCGAATCCTCCGGCGCCGACGGCGTGCGCAGCGCGGGCGGGTGTTCGGACACAGGCTCTGCTGTCGTGATTGCGGATGGCGAAGCCGCAGCGAGCGAAGCCCCTGCCCCCTTGCGGGACAGGGCCTCGGCCATAGGTGCAGCTACGCCGATATGGCGCAGGTAATAGGCATGAAAATCCCCGCTATCGGGCACAGGGACAAAGAAAGGTCAGGAAACCAGGCCATCCACCGCGGCTTTGGAGCCGAGATAGACCGGAACGCGCTGATGCAGAGCCTCCGGCTGCACATCCAGCACGGACTGTTCGCCGGTATGCGCCTTGCCGCCGGCCTGCTCCATCAGGTAACCCATCGGAATGGCCTCGTACAACAGGCGCAGCTTGCCGGTGGTGTTTTTGGCATCGGCCGGGTAAAGGAACACGCCGCCCTTGAGGATGGTGCGATGCATGTCGGCCACCATGGCGCCGACATAACGCATGCCCAGCTTCTGGGTGTGGCGCACCGACACCAGCTTGTCCGCCATGCCGTGCAACCACTGGCTGGAGTTGGCCTCATTGACCGAGTAATAGCCGCCGCTGGCCGGAATCTTCATGTCCGGATGGCTGACCTCGAACCGGGCCGTGTTGGCATTGTAGGTGTAACCGCTTAGGCCATCGCCGACCGAGCAGACCAGCATGGTGGCAGGGCCGTACAGCACATAACCGGCGGCCAGTACCTCGCGGCCGGACTGCAGGGTGTCGCTGACATCCGGGCGCTGATCACTCGGGGTTTTGCGCTTCACAACCGAGAAGATCGTGCCCACCGGACCGTCAACATCCAGGTTGGAAGAACCGTCCAGCGGATCAACCAGCACCAGGTATGGCGCATCGGCATATTCGTCGATCACCAGCAACTCTTCCTGCTCCTCGGAGCCGACGGCACACACATGGCCGGTCGAACGCATTTCATCGAGAAAAATCTCATCGGACAGTACATCGAGTTTCTGCTGCTGTTCGCCCTGAACATTCTCGCCGCCGGCTGCTCCGAGAGCACCACGGAACACGGCGCTGCGCAGCAGATAGGCGATTTCAATCGCCGCGCGACCGACCCCCTGGATCACCGGCATCATTGCCGGGCCGTTGGCGCCCTCGTGGGCGATACGATTCAATGTGACTGCCATGATTTCCCTCCACAGAAAAGTGCTTGTTTGAAAGCGCACACAGGGTAGCAAATATCATCCGGGATTCAAAAGAGAATTTGAGAGAGATTCTGCGGGGCAAGAAAAAAGGGCTGCCGAGGCAGCCCTTTGACGATCAGTGGCGGAGCGGACGGGACTCGAACCCGCGACCTCCGGCGTGACAGGCCGGCATTCTAACCAACTGAACTACCGCTCCACTGAAGCACCGCGGACAGCGGCGCCTGACAGGGTGCGCAACTTAATGATTCAACCCTGCAAATGCAACAACTAAAATAAACCTGAAATCCGGCCGACCTTTAGCCGTGTCCTTGTTCGACGCGAATAAGGGTTGGGCCGGAAGTGAAACCCGGAAATGGTGGGCGAAACAGGGATCGAACCTGTGACCCACGCCTTGTAAGGGCGTTGCTCTCCCAGCTGAGCTATTCGCCCGGATTCCATGCAGAGGGGCCGGATGACCGGCCCCGTCGCAAACTCAGGCGGACACAGGGTCCGCCCAACTGTAATTACTTAACGGCGTCCTTCAGGGCCTTACCGGCCTTGAACTTCGGTGCCTTGGATGCCGGCACGTTGATGGTGTCACCGGTGCGCGGGTTGCGCGCGGTACGAGCCGAACGCTCGGCAACGGAGAAGGTTCCGAAGCCAACCAGGCTCACGGAGTCACCCTTGGACAGGGTGCCGGTGATTCCGCCCAGAACTGCTTCAACAGCATCGCCAGCCGATGCCTTGGTGATGCCTGCGGCTGCTGCCACGTGGTTAATCAAATCTGCCTTGTTCATTTTTCCTCCCGAGATGTCGTGGATGTGGGCAACTATACGGGCTTTCCCCTATATCCTGTCAACAACTAATTCTTTTAATGTGTGCGTGGCGAATCCTTCTCGCTGTAAATCCCGTCAATCAGCTGGGGAACAAATCGTCCCGCAGCATCCATGCCTTCCGGTAGCCTCGACAGCGCATAACCTAGCACCGCATCCATATGTGTCACGCAATGAATATTCAGGCCGCTGATGACATTTTTCGGGATGTCCCGCAGATCCTTCTTGTTCTCCGCGGGAATCACCACTTCAGTCAGGCCGCCGCGATGCGCCGCCAGCAGCTTTTCCTTCAGGCCACCGATCGGCAAGGCCTTGCCACGCAAGGTGATTTCACCGGTCATGCAGACATTGCGCTTGACCTCGATACCGGTCAGCGCGGACACCACAGCGGTTGCCATGGCAAGCCCCGCCGAAGGACCATCCTTGGGTATCGCGCCTTCCGGCACATGCACATGGATATCCACCTGCTGGTGGAAATCGGGCTTCAGCCCGAGCTGCGCTGCACGTGAGCGCACATAGGTGAGCGCAGCCTGCACCGATTCCTGCATCACATCGCCAAGCTGGCCGGTCACCGTCAGTTTGCCCTTGCCCGGCATCAGTGCGACTTCGATCTGCAACAGCTCGCCGCCGACCTCGGTCCAGGCCAGACCGGTTACCACGCCAACCTGGTCCTCCTCTTCGGCAATGCCGAAGTGGTACTGACGGACACCCAGATAATGCTCCAGATCCTCCGGGGCGATATGAATCCTGTGATCCTTGCCCTTCCCCGACTGCACCACCTCACGCGCTGCCTTGCGGCAGACGGTCGCCAGCATGCGTTCGATATTGCGCACCCCGGCCTCGCGCGTGTAATAACGCACGATATCTCGCAATGCCGCTTCCTCGACCTCCAGCTGTCCATCCTTCAAGCCGTGATCCTTGCGCTTCTTGGGCAGCAGGTAGCTCTCGGAGATATTGATCTTCTCGTCCTCTGTGTAGCCCGGAATACGGATGATCTCCATGCGATCAAGCAACGCCGAGGGGATATTCAGGCTGTTGGCCGTGGTAATGAACATAACATCGGAGAGGTCGTAATCGACCTCCATGTAATGATCGTTGAAGGTATGGTTCTGCTCCGGGTCCAGCACCTCCAGCAACGCGGACGACGGATCGCCGCGGAAGTCCGCGCCCAGCTTATCAACCTCATCAAGCAGGATCATCGGGTTCCGGGTGCCGGCCTTCTTCATCGACTGGATAATCTTGCCGGGCAGCGCGCCGATATACGTGCGCCGATGGCCGCGGATCTCGGCTTCGTCGCGCACACCGCCGAGACTCATGCGCACGAACTTGCGATTGGTGGCACGCGCAATCGAGCGACCCAGCGAGGTTTTGCCGACACCCGGAGGGCCAACAAAACACAGGATCGGTCCCTTCATTTTGCGTACCAGCTGCAATACGGCCAGATGCTCAAGGATCCGCTCCTTGACCTTCTCCAGGCCATAATGGTCTTCATCGAGCACCTTTTCGGCGATATTCAGGTCGCGGCGCACCTTGGAGCGCTTGCTCCACGGCACATCGACCAGCCAGTCGAGGTAGTTACGCACCACCGTCGCTTCGGCACTCATCGGCGGCATCATCTTCAACTTCTTCAGTTCTGCCTCGGCCTTCTCGCGCGCCTCGCTGCTCATGCCAACGGACTCGATCTTCTTGGCCAGTTCATCCACGTCCGACTGGCCGTCGTCGTCGCCGAGTTCTTTCTGGATGGCCTTCATCTGCTCACTGAGATAATACTCCCGCTGCGACTTCTCCATCTGCCGCTTCACGCGGCCGCGGATGCGTTTCTCCACCTGCAGCATCTCCATCTCGTCATCCATGAAGGCATACAGCTGCTCAAGGCGCGCGCTGATCGTCGAAATCTCCAGTAGCGCCTGCTTGTCTTCGAGCTTCAGGCTGAGGTGTGCGGCGATGGTATCGGCCAGCTTGCCGGCATCATCCAGGCCGGACAGCGAAACCAGCACTTCGGGCGGCATTTTCTTGTTCAGTTTCACGTACTGCTCGAACTGCTGCAGCACGCTGCGGGCCACCGCATCGAGTTCGGCGGCATCCTCCACCTTGTCTTCCAGCACACAGTAGGTTGCGCGCAGGCAATCCTCGCTCATCTCCATCTGCCTGATTTCGCATCGCGCACCGCCTTCGACCAGCACCTTGATGGTGCCATCCGGCAGCTTCAGCAACTGCAGGATGTTGCCGACCGTACCGGTACCGTACAGGCCCTCTGCAACCGGGTCGTCCTCAGAGGCATCCTTCTGCGCGACCAGCAGGATCTGCTTACCGCTCTGCATCACCTCTTCGAGTGCACGCACCGACTTCTCGCGTCCGACAAACAGCGGCACGATCATGTGCGGGAAAACCACGATGTCGCGCAGCGGCAAAACCGGGAGGAAGCCCTCGCCGGCGGCTTCCGCCTTTGCGTCTTTGTTCAATTCAGCCATGGCTTACTCCTGAATGGGAAGGAACTGTAACAACTCAATGTAACGGGATAATGAATGTCGGCAGCCCTGCAGGACTGCCGGGAATACGGGATCAGCCGGCTTCCGCCTGCGTATCGCTCTCCAGCACCAGCATCGGCTTGGCCTTGCCGCTTACCACCTCGGCATTGATGATGCACTGTTCGACGTTCCCCTGTGACGGGATGTCGTACATCACGTCGAGCATCACCGATTCCATGATGGCACGCAGGCCGCGGGCGCCGGTCTTGCGTTCGATGGCCTTGTCGGCAATGGCCTCAAGCGCATCCTCGGTAAAGCTCAGCTGTGCTCCGTCATAATCCAGCAGGGCCTGGTACTGCTTGACCAGCGCATTCTTCGGCTCGGTCAGGATGGTCAGCAGGGCCGGTTTGTCCAATTGATGCAGCGAAGCAATCACCGGCAATCGGCCGACCAGTTCGGGAATCAGCCCGAACTTGATCAGATCCTCCGGCTCAACCTGGCTGAGCACGGCACCGATATCCTTCTCGCCCTGCTCGCTGACCTTGGCGCCGAAGCCGATGGAACGCTTTTCGCCGCGCGCCTCGATGAGCTTCTCCAGGCCGGCAAAAGCGCCGCCCAGCACGAACAGAATATTGGTGGTGTCCACCTGCAGGAATTCCTGCTGAGGATGCTTGCGACCACCCTGCGGCGGCACGGCAGCCACGGTACCCTCAATCAGCTTGAGCAGCGCCTGCTGCACACCCTCGCCGGACACATCACGGGTGATCGATGGCGAATCGGTCTTGCGGGACAGCTTGTCCACCTCATCGATATACACGATGCCACGCTGCGCCTTCTCGACATCGTAATCGGCGGCCTGCAGCAGCTTGAGAATGATGTTTTCGACATCCTCGCCGACATAGCCGGCCTCGGTCAGCGTGGTCGCATCAGCCATCGTGAACGGCACCTCGAACAGGCGGGCAAGGGTCTGGGCCAGCAGTGTTTTACCGCTGCCGGTCGGACCAAGCAACAGCACATTGCTCTTGGCGATCTCCACATCGGATTTCTTGTTGTGTTCAATTCGCTTGTAATGATTATAAACAGCCACCGACAGCATGCGCTTGGGCTGGTCCTGGCTAATCACATACTCGTCGAGAAAGGCCTTGATATCGGCCGGCCGGGGAATGCCATCCTCGTCCTTGCCAACGGGCTTTTCTGCCGAAACCTCTTCCTGGATGATTTCATTGCACAGCTCGATGCATTCATCGCAGATAAAGACAGTCGGACCCGCAATCAGCTTTTTGACATCATGCTGACTTTTGCCGCAGAACGAGCAGTACAGGGTCGAATCGCCGCCTTTATTCTCCGTCATTGCCACCTCCGGCCTGTTCCTTTCCGGCATCGCCCGACCCGCTGTCGGGACGGTGTTCGAGGACCTTATCGATCAAACCGTAATCGCATGCCTCTTGCGAGGTCAAGAAATAATCGCGCTCGACATCCACAGCGATCTTTTCCACCGGCTGTCCGGTATGCCCTGCCAGCATGGCGTTCAGGCGGTCCTTCAGCTTCAGGATCTCCTTGGCATGAATCTCGATATCGGTCGCCTGACCCTGAAACCCGCCCAACGGCTGGTGAATCATGATACGCGCGTTGGGCAGCGCGAAGCGCTTGCCCGGAGCGCCTGATGCCAGCAGGTGCGCCCCCATGCTGGCCGCCTGGCCGAGACACAGGGTGGACACATCACAGCGGATGTACTGCATGGTGTCATAGATCGCCATGCCCGCCGTCACCAGCCCGCCCGGGGAGTTGATATACAGCGAGATATCCTTTTCCGGAGCCTCGGATTCAAGGAACAGCATCTGTGCGGTAATCAGGTCGGCCGTGTGATCCTCCACCGGACCCGCCAGGAAAATAATGCGCTCCTTGAGCAGTCGGGAGAAAATATCGTAGGAACGCTCCCCCCGCGGGGTCTGCTCAACAACGACAGGTACCAGATTCATGCTTGCTCCTTGATGCATCCGGACTCAAACCGGATTGCTTCATCGATAATAAACGGCTTGAGAACCGATCAGGCATCCTGCCCGGCGGCGGCATCCTGCTTGGCCTGCCATTCATCCAGCCCCAGGCTCACCGACTTGGTTTTCACCTGCTCCATGATGCATGCCACGCACTTTTTCTCAAGAAGCTTGTCGCGCAACCCGGCCATCTGTTCCTGCTGGCTCTTCATCCAGCTCTTGAAGGCTTCCAGCTGATCGGCGGGATACTGCTTCGCCTGCTGGTTCAGCTCTTCTTCCACCTCATCCTCGCTGATCTCCACATTGTTTTTCTCGCGCAACGAAGAGAGCAGCAGAGAAATGCGCAGGGCGCGTTCGGAGCGCTTGCGCAGCTCATCGCGGAAGGCCGGATCGCTGAACATATCCTGCTTCACTTCCATGCCCTGCTGCTGCATCGATTGCATCACACGCTGGCTGCCCTGCTGCATATCCTGTTGCACCATGGCCTCCGGCAGGCTGATATCATGAGCCTCGATCAGCGCATCAAACAAGGCATCGCGACTGCTCGAATAGGATGCCTCCGCAGCTTCCTGCTCCAGGCGCGAACGGATATCGACACGCAGAGCCTCGGCATTGTCGAACTTCAGCAACTCGGCTAACTCGTCTTCGTTCTTGGCATGCTTCGAGGCTGCGACCGACTTGACCAACACTTCGAAACGCGCGTCCTTGCCGGCCAGCGGCTTGTGCTGGTAATCCTCGGGGAAGGTCACATCAAGGCTGCGCTGCTCGCCGGCCTTGGCGCCAGTCAGGCCACTCTCGAAACCGGGGATGAACTGCCCTGCCCCGATCACCAGCTTCACATCCTCGCCGCGGCCGCCTTCGAACGGCTCGTTGTCGACAAAGCCCGTGAAATCAATGCTCACCTGATCGCCCTTCTCGGCAGCGCGACCGGCCTCTTCCTCGTAGCTCACCTGGGTGGTCATCAGGCGATCGATCACCGACTGCATATCCGCATCAGTCACCTTCACCTCGGTGGTTTCCACCTTGATCTTGCCCAGCGGCGCAAGCTTCACCTCCGGCCAGGTCACCACCTTCAGGGTGAAGCTGAATCCGGTATCGGGCTGTGCGGCAGGCATTTCCAGTTGCGGCTGAACGGCCGGCATCAGGCCGCTCTTCTCGATGGCGTCGGCATAATGCTCCTGCACCAGCTCGGAGATGGTATCCTCATGGGCCTGGGAGCCGAACTGCCGCTCCACCACGCCCTTCGGGGTCTTGCCGGGACGGAAGCCGGGCAGCTTCAGCTTGGCGGTGAGCTTCTCAACCTGTGCGGCATAGATGCGGTCGTATTCCTCCTGAGCCACATGCACATGCACAGCATGCTCATCATTTCCGAGTTTCTTCACTTCCGTCTGAATCATTGAATCCTCCGATCTTTTTATACAGTGCAACAGCGCCATGCGGCCAGGCCACTCCGGCATCGAAGCAGAAGCCGCTGGTGCGAGAGGGGGGAGTCGAACCCCCACACCGTGAGGTACTGGAACCTAAATCCAGCGCGTCTACCAGTTTCGCCACCCTCGCATCCGGCCATTCTCACCACCGACGGCATCCGCCGCGGTGATGAAAAAAGGGAGCAAGGCTGGTGCCTTACTCCCTGAAATGGTGGGCCGTGTAGGGCTCGAACCTACGGCCCGCTGATTAAGAGTCAGCTGCTCTACCAACTGAGCTAACGGCCCGTGCGGCGGCGAATCATAGCGCCTAATCATCGCCGCGCAACTTTACAGAACATCCCGTCGGGAAATTCTGCAAACTGGGGTGGATGATGGGACTCGAACCCACAACCACCGGCATCACAAGCCGGGGCTCTACCATTGAGCTACATCCACCATATTCGCAAAACAGTTGGCGCGCCTGGCAGGGCTCGAACCTGCAACCTACGGCTTAGAAGGCCGTTGCTCTATCCAGTTGAGCTACAGGCGCTCAAGCCTAACAGGCTGCAGCATCAAAATGGTCGGGGCGGGGTGATTCGAACACCCGACCCTCTGCTCCCAAAGCAGATGCGCTACCAGGCTGCGCTACGCCCCGACTTGCAAGCCTGTCCTGCACTCATCTACTGCAAAGAACCGCCAATCTTCTGCTCGCGAAAGGCGGCGGACATTAGGCATCCGGAGGCTTTTCGTCAATCCCCTATCGCCACCTTGCAGGCCGTATGCACATCAAGCCCATTAAACAGGCCGGCCTGATGCCCTCCGCAGCTGCATGCATAGCCATCCTGAATCAGTTTGCATACCATGAGCCATACACCAACCAAATGCCACGGAGAACGACATGACAGCCATCAACATGCGCGGAACCACCATCTGCTGCGTCCGTAAAGACGGGCTCACGGCCATCGCCGGTGACGGGCAGGTCACCCTCGGCGACACGGTCGTCAAGCACGGCGCACGCAAGGTGCGCAGCATACGCGAGGGTGCCATTCTGGCCGGCTTTGCCGGCTCCACGGCCGATGCCATGAATCTGTTCGAACGCTTCGAGGCCAAGCTCGACGAGCATGGCGGAAGCCTGACCCGAGCCGCCGTGGCCCTGGCCAAGGACTGGCGCACCGACCGCTATTTGCGCAAGCTCGAGGCGATGATGATCGTCGCCGATGCCGAACGCATCCTGATGATCTCGGGCAACGGCGATGTACTCGAACCGGACGAGGGCATCACCGCCATCGGTTCCGGCGGTGCCTATGCCCGTTCCGCAGCCACCGCCCTGCTACGCCATTCCAAGCTCAACGCCGAGGAAATCGTACGCGAGGCGATGAACGTGGCGGCCGGCATCTGTGTTTACACCAACAGCGAGATTCGCGTCGAAAGCGTACGTGGAGGCGAGACATGAGCGATACCATGACCCCGAGGGAAATCGAATCGGAACTTGATCGCTACATCATCGGCCAATCGGCGGCCAAGCGCTCGGTAGCCATCGCCCTGCGCAACCGCTGGCGCCGCCGCCAGGTGGCCTCGCCGATGCGCGAGGAAATCACCCCGAAGAATATCCTGATGATCGGCCCGACAGGCGTGGGCAAAACCGAAATCGCCAGGCGTCTTGCCCGGCTGGTGCGCGCACCTTTCGTCAAGGTCGAGGCCACCAAGTACACCGAGGTCGGTTATGTCGGGCGGGATGTCGAGTCCATCGTACGCGATCTGGTGGACACAGCCACCAAGATCGTGCGCGAGGAGCATCTGGCCCGCGTACGGGTGCGCGCCGAGGAGGCTGCCGAGGACAGGTTGCTGGATATTCTGATTCCGCATCCGGTCAAGCCAAGCGGCCCGGTATCGGCCGAGGCCGGCAAATCGGGCAGCGACTCGCGCGACAAGATGCGCCGCAAGCTGCGCATGGGAGAGATGGACGAGCGACAGGTGGAGATCGAAGTGCGCGGCAGCACCTCGGCACCGGTGATGCAGGTGCTGGGCAACCAGGGTGGCGAAGGCATGGACCTGAAAGACATGCTCGACGGCCTGATGTCATCGCAACCCAAGCGTCGGCGCATGTCCATCCGCGATGCACTGGTCTACCTGCAGCAGGAAGAGGCAGACCGCCTGCTCGATATGGAGCGCATCAAGGAAGAAGCCGTGGAGCGCGCCGAAAACGACGGCATCGTGTTTCTCGATGAAATGGATAAAATCACCCACCGGGAAGGCAAGGATGCCGATGTCTCACGCGAAGGCGTGCAACGTGACCTGCTGCCGCTCGTCGAGGGCACCACGGTGAGCACGCGAAGCGGTCAGGTGAACACCGACCACATGCTGTTTATCGCATCCGGCGCCTTCCACCTGGCCAAACCCTCCGACCTGATTCCAGAACTGCAGGGGCGCTTCCCGATTCGCGTCAGCCTTGATGCGCTGGGTGAGGAGGAGTTCCGCCGAATCCTGACCGAGCCGGAGAATGCGCTGAGCAAACAATACGAAGCGCTGATGGCCACCGAGGGCATGACGATCGAGTTCACCGAGGACGGCATCGGGGAGATTGCCAGGCTGGCGGTACAACTCAACGAGCAAACCGAGAACATCGGCGCGCGCCGTCTGCACACCATGCTCGAGCGCGTGCTCGATGAAGCCAGCTTCGATGCCCCGGATCGCCGGGACAAGCAATTGACCGTCGATGCGGCCTACGTACATCAACGCCTTTCGGAACTGGTTCAGGACGAGGATTTGTCCCGTTATATTTTATAATGAAGGTTGTTGTAGCAGGCTTTCCTTCGCCTGCTCAAGGTTAAACTTGACCCTCGGGCATCCCCTGAACCAGGCAGGGAGACCTGGAATATCACATTACGGCCATTTCATATTGTCAGGGGTAGGCTTGCTCTATAACATTCCGCGTTGATTTTGGGCCTTGGCCGAGAATCTGTTGATTGCTCTGACTATTCGGACCGACCTGTCGAGCTCTCAAACACCCATATTGGGGATCGGGGAACTTTTCTTAGTGATATTGCAGCAACGACTGAAGCGATTCATGGACATTTTGGTATCGCTTTCCGCACTGATCGTCCTTTCCCCTGTCTTATTGCTCGCCGCCTTGATCGTTTTGGTAACGGACGGCTTGCCCGTTTTCTATATCTCGAAACGGTTCATCGGACTGAATAAATCCATTCGGGTCTATAAATTCAGATCCATGGTCAAGGATGCGAAATCGCCCAAGTATCGCCTGAACGAACGCTTCATGCGGAACGGGTATCTGGACATCCCGCTGACCTGCGAAGTGTTTACCCCGTTCGGCCGAATACTCGAGCGAACGCAACTGGTGGAAGTGCCGCAATTCGTCAACATCCTGTTTGACGGAATGGCACTGATCGGCAACCGCCCGCTGCCCGGAAATAACATCGAACTGCTTAAATCCCACGTCGGATGGGAAGACCGCTTCGAAAGCCCTGCCGGCATCACCGGCATCGCCCAGGTGGTAGGAAAACTGAACATGGGTCCCGACCAGCGTCTGGCTCTCGAGGTTCTATATTCCAAGGTCTACAAGCAGGGGAATATCGTTAAGTGTGACCTGTATATAATCTGGTTCACGATTCGCCTGATTCTGCTCAACAAAGCCCTTGATTATAAATATGCGAAAAACTTCCTTGCCTCCTGCCTGAAAAGCCAATAGTCCCATGACATCGCCAGGCTCGGCAAAGGCACCCCGAATGAAGACAGCGCTTGTGACCGGAGCGACAGGCTATATTGGCTCTGTTCTGTGCAAACACCTGCAAGAAAATGACTGGAAGGTCATAGCACTCTTACGCAAGCCTCAATCTGGCCCATGGGATAAGCATATCGTTGCGAACCTCGGCAATGAACCTCTGCCAGCTGACACATTCCACGGAATTGATGTCGTATTTCATCTTGCTGCCTCCTCGGACAACACAGACCCGTCAGGCATCACGGCACTTGATCGTAAGGTCAACATTGAAGGCACAGTGGACTTGCTGGCTGCTTCGATCAAGGCCGGCGCCAAAAAACTCATATACGTCAGCACGGTTAAAGCGATGGGGGAAGGCGGGGAAGAATGCCTGGATGAAACCAGCCCGGTCGCACCTGTCAGCTCCTACGGCCGTTCCAAGCTGGCCGCCGAGAAACTGGTTCTTGGGCAGATAGACGTGCCGGCATGTGTTCTGCGCCTGCCCGTCGTTTACGGCATGTCCACGCAGGGAAATATCGCCAAAATGATTCGCGCCATTCTCCGGCATCGTTTCCCGCCACTACCCGAGATGAACAACAAACGCTCCATGGTCCACGTCAAGGATGTCGCCAGGGCTGCCGAGCTTGCAGCCCTGGCATCCAGCAGCACCGGGCAGGTATTTCTGGTGACAGACGGACAGCCCTATTCCACGCGGCAGATCTATGCATGGACCTGCCAGATGTCCGGCAGGCAGATCCCGACATGGCACCTGCCTCCCTTGATGCTGCGAGGTATAGCCATGGTGTCCGACACACTAGGCAAGGTAACGGGCAAGCCCATGCCGCTTGATTCTTTTGCGCTGAACAAACTGCTCGGCTCAGCCTGGTACAGCAATGAGAAACTCCGCCGGGTTCTGGGCTTCAGACCGGAACATTCGCTACAGGATTCGCTACCTGAAATAATACGGGGCGTCAGGGAAAGCAATGACTAAGTTCGACGTAACTGGCTTGAAGCCGACCGTGACGTAATAAACGATCCGGGTTTGCATAAGCATTCAGCCGCAGGCGCTATAAAGCTGGGAGGGAATATCAATCATTCCGGCCCTGCGGGATGCAGACACAAGAACTGCAACGAAAGCAACAATGCAAAGCGCCCTCATATCGCTCCGTTCTTCACCGGCGATAAAGACTGCGACGAGAACGAGAAGCGCTATCTACTCCTTGCGCAGCACCAGGGCGGACAACGGCGGCACAACGATGCGAAGCGAATGCGGCTGCCCCATCCATGGCACATCTTCCGACGCGGCCCCTCCTGCGTTGCCCATGTTCGAGCCGTCATATGTCTGGGCGTCGGTATTCATCACCTCGTTGTAGAAGCCTGCCTCCGGCACGCCCAGGCGGTAATCGTAGCGTGGTACCGGGGTGAAGTTCAGGATCACCACCACGGCATTACCGCTCTTGTCGCGACGGATATAGCTGAGCGTGGACTGCGAGGCATCGTTGCAATCGACCCACTGGAAACCGGTGTGCTCAAAATCCACCTCATACAATGCCGGAGTCTCGCGCACCAGGTTATTGAGATCGCGCACCAGCAGTTGCAGACCGCGATGCGGCATGAAGTTCGCCTGATCCCAATCAAGGCTGGCAGCATCCTTCCACTCGCTCCACTGCCCCCATTCCAGGCCCTGGAACATCAACTTCTTGCCCGGATGCGTGTACATGTAAGCATACAGGGTGCGCAGATTGGCAAACTTCTGCCAGTCGTCACCGGGCATCTTCTGCGGCATCGAGCCCTTACCGTGCACTACCTCGTCATGCGAGAACGGCAGGATGAAGTTCTCGGTGTAGGCATAGATCTGCGAGAAGGTCATTTCGCCGTGATGGTAGCTGCGATGGATTGGATTCTGCTCCATGTAGCGAAGGGTGTCGTTCATCCAGCCCATATTCCACTTCATCGTGAAACCCAGGCCGCCCAGCCATGTCGGTCGTGACACCATCGGGAAAGAAGTCGACTCCTCGGCCATGGTTACTGCGCCGGGGAAGCGCTCATGAATCAGATGGTTGAACTGCTTGAGGAATTCGATGGCCTCCAGGTTCTCACGACCGCCGTACTGATTCGGAACCCACTCGCCTTCGTTACGCGAATAATCCAGATACAGCATCGAGGCGACCGCATCCACGCGCATGCCGTCAATGTGGTACTGATCCAGCCAGAACAGGGCCGAGGCAATCAGGAAATTGCGCACCTCGTTGCGACCGAAGTTGAAGATATAGGTGCCCCAGTCCTTGTGCTCGCCAAGCCGCGGGTCTTCATGTTCATATAGCGGCGTACCGTCGAAACGCGCCAGACCGTGTGAATCTTTCGGGAAATGCGCTGGCACCCAGTCGAGAAGCACACCGATGTTGTTGGCATGGCAATGATCCACGAAATAGCGGAATTCGTCCGGCGAGCCGAAACGACTGGTCGGCGCGAAATACCCGACCGTCTGGTAGCCCCACGAACCGTCGAACGGATGCTCGGTGATCGGCATCAGTTCGATATGTGTATAGCCCATCCAGTCGCAGTATTCCACCAGCTGATGCGCCAGATCGCGGTAGCTCAGGTATTCACCGTCCGCCCGGCGCCACGAACCAAGATGCACCTCGTAGATGGTCATCGGCTTGTCCATCGGAGGCCCGTCGGCTCGGCGTGCATCCATCCACTTCGCATCGCCCCATTTATACTGCTTCGGATTGTGCACCACGCAGGCGGTTGCCGGGCGCACCTCCATCTGCTGTGCATACGGATCGACCTTGAGCAGGATGTCGGCCGACTGCGTGCGAATCTCGAATTTGTACAACTCGCCATCGCACAGACCCGGAATGAACAGCTCCCATACGCCGGAGCCACCCCGCGCGCGCATCGGATGCTCGCGCCCGTCCCAGTGGTTGAAGTTGCCGACCACCGATACCCGGCTGGCATTCGGCGCCCAGACGGCAAACGACACGCCGGACACGCCCTCGATCTCGCGCACATGCGCACCGAGCAGGTTGTATTTCTCGAAATGCTGACCTTCACCGATCAGGTGCAGGTCCATTTCGCCGAGCACCGGCGGGAAACGATACGGATCCTCCAACTCCCAACTGTGGCCCTGTCGATTCTCGTAGCGCAGCCGATAGGCGTCCTGGAAACCCATCTTCGGCAGCTTCGCCTCGAACAGGCCATCGGCATGGATGCGCTTCATCGCCATGGCCTTGCCCGCGGCATCCAGAACCCATGCATTTTCCACGCGCGGTGCGAATGTGCGAATCACAACACCCCCGGCCTTGCCTCCGGCCTCGTGCCGGCCGAGATAGGCAAACGGGTCATGGCTGCGGGCCTCGACAATCTGGTACATCAATTCTTTATCGCTCATGGTGTCAGTCCTCAGGTAATAACGGTGGGCGCATCCCGCCCGGTCAGCTTGCGCAGGCCGGAAATCTCACCAGCCGCATTAATCATCCCGGCCAGCGCATCCTGCGCATCAAGATCGTGTTTATCCGCATCGGCCTCATAGGATTCGAGGTAAATACGGATCGTCGCACCACTGGTTCCGGTGCCGGACAGGCGAAAGATGATACGCGAACCATCTTCGAAAAGCACGCGCACGCCCTGATTGCTGCTCACGCTGTCGTCCACGGGATCGGTGTAGGCAAAGTCATCGCATGTCGACACCGTGCGTCCGGCCAGCTGTTCGCCGGGCAGTGCATCGAAGCGATCCCGCACGTTCTGCAACACCTGGGCGGCAGCCGCCGAGTCCACGCCCTCGTAGTCGTGCCGCGAATAATAATTGCGACCGAAGCGCTTCCAGTGCTCCTGCACGATGGCGGCAACCGACCCATTGCGCACAGCCAGGATGTTCAACCAGAAGAGCACCGCCCACAGGCCGTCCTTTTCGCGCACATGGTTCGAGCCTGTGCCGAAAGACTCCTCGCCGCATAGCGTCACGCGGCCATCGTCCATCAGATTGCCGAAGAATTTCCAGCCGGTCGGGGTTTCATAGCAATCCAGACCCATGGCTTCGGCCACGCGATCGGCAGCCGCCGAGGTTGGCATGGAACGGGCAATGCCGGCGATGCCGCCACGATAACCCTTCACCGCATCGGCATTGGCCGCCAGCACGGCCAGCGAATCGCTCGGCGTCACGAAGAAGTGGTTACCCAGGATCATATTGCGGTCGCCGTCGCCGTCGGAGGCCGCGCCGAAATCGGGCGCGTCATCACCATACATGATCTCGACCAGGTCATGCGCATACGTCAGGTTCGGGTCCGGATGGCCGCCGCCGAAGTCCTCCATCGGCGCACCGTTCATCACCGTGCCGACAGGTGCCCCCAGCATGCCCTCGATGATGCGCAGCGCGTAGGGGCCGGTCACCGCATGCATGGCATCGAACTTCATGCGGAAGCCGCCGGCCAGCAGCTTGCGAATCGCCGGAAAATCGAACAACGACTGCATCAATTCGGCGTAATCGTTGACCGAATCAATCACATCGACCTGCATATCGCCGAGCCTGAAGCTGCCAACGCTGTCCAGCGGGATGCCGGCGCCTTCATGGATTTTATACTCGCTGATCTCCTTGCTGCGGACGAAGATTGCCTCAGTCACCCCTTCCGGAGCAGGGCCTCCGTTGCCGATATTGTACTTGATGCCGAAATCTTCATCCGGGCCGGCCGGGTTATGGCTGGCAGAAAGGATCAGGCCCCCGTAGGCCTTGTACTTGCGAATCACATGCGAGGCGGCAGGCGTGGACAGGATGCCCCCCTGCCCGACCAGCACACGACCAAAACCGTTGGCGGCCGCCATCTTCAGAATGACCTGAATGGCCTGCTTGTTGAAGTAGCGCCCATCGCCGCCGACCACCAGGGTTTGACCGGAAAAATCCCCGATTGCGTCAAAGGTGGACTGCACAAAATTCTCCAGGTAGCCGGCCCCCTGGAACACCTTCACCTTCTTGCGCAGGCCCGATGTGCCCGGCCTCTGATCGTCGAACGGACGGGTTGAGACAACAGTAACTGACATACGATTCCCCTCGAAAAAGTCGATGTTAGCAGAAGCACAGCCTAGCAACCACAGCCCGCAAAACAATCCGCATGAAACCATACAAATACGGCGGTGGTTATTGCCCCTGCTCGTTGCTATGATGCCACTCAACCCTTAAACGGAGGAGAGGAGAGGACATGTCAGAAATCACCATACAGCGCCATATCAGTAAACTTACCGGCGAAACGCTGGCCATCGTTCTTGCCGGCGGACGCGGTTCGCGCCTGAAGGCACTGACCGACTGGCGGGCCAAACCGGCTGTCCCGTTCGGCGGAAAGTTCCGCATTATCGATTTTCCGCTTTCCAACTGCATCAACGCCGGCATCCGGCATATTTCGGTGCTGACACAGTACAAATCCCATTCCCTGCAACGCCATCTGCAGCGCGGCTGGGGCTTTCTCTCCGGCCAGTTCGGCGAATTTGTCGAAGTGCTTCCCGCTCAGCAGCGTACAGGCGAGACCTGGTATGCGGGAACGGCTGACGCCATCTATCAGAATCTGGATATTATGCGGCATTACAACTTCGAGTATGTACTGGTACTGGCCGGCGACCATATCTACAAAATGGACTACGGCAAGATGATCGCCGCGCATGCAGCCACCGGTGCCGACATCACCGTCGGTTGCATCCCGGTGCCGCTTGAAGAGGCCAAGGCATTCGGCGTGATGGATATCGACCAGGATGGACGCGTCGTCGAATTCGCTGAAAAGCCTGAAAACCCGAAGCCGATGGCTGAAGACCCCGGCCAGTCGCTGGCCTCGATGGGCATCTATGTATTCAGCGCGGAATACCTGCGCAACCGCCTGATCGAAGATGCCGACAACAAGGACTCCAGCCATGATTTCGGCAAGGACATCATTCCCGATGCCATCGAGAACGCCAATATCTTCGCCTTCTCGTTCATCAACGGCAACACCGGCGGGCCGGGTTACTGGCGTGATGTGGGCACCATCGATGCCTACTGGGAGGCCAACATCAACCTGGCCGACATCCAGCCGGACCTCGACCTTTACGACAAGAACTGGCCGATCTGGACGCATCAGGAACAACTGCCGCCGGCCAAGTTCGCCTTCGATGACGACGAACGTCGCGGTATGGCCGTGGATACGATGATCTCCGGCGGCTGCCTGATTACCGGCTCCACGGTCAGGCACTCGGTGCTGTTCTCCAATGTACGCGTGCACTCGTTCTCCGAGGTCACGGACAGCGTGATCCTGCCGGACGTGGAGATTCGTCGTGGCTGCCGCATCACCCGCTGTGTTATCGACAAAGGCGCCGTGATCCCCGAGGGTACGGTGATCGGCGAAGACCCGGCCGAGGATGCCAGGCGTTTTTATGTCAGCGAAGGCGGCATCGTTCTGGTGACTCCGGACATGCTCGGTCAATCCCTGCACTCGGTATAGGAAACAACACGCAGGGCTTCAATCAGAGGAAGGTTTCATGAATAAAACAGCGCCCCATAAACTGTCAGTCGTTTTCTGCTGGCATATGCACCAGCCGTTCTATCGCGATGCGGAATCCGGCAGCTACGCCCTGCCCTGGGTCTACCTGCATGCGATGAAGGATTACACCGACATGGCGGCCATTCTGGAGCAGGTTCCGGGGGCGCGCGCGGTGGTGAACTTCGTGCCATCGCTGACCGCGCAGATCGATGATTATGCCGAGCGCATCCGCGACTGGCTGGATCACGGAGGCGTCCTGCCCGACCCGCTGCTCACCGCACTGGTGCATGAGGATGGCCAGTTCACCGACAGCGAGCGAGATTGGCTGCTGGAAACCTGCTTCCGCCTCAACCACGAGCGCAATATGCACCGCTACCCGGCCTACAGCCGACTGTGGAACCTGGCCGAACAGTGCCGTCACCACAAAGGCCTGCATTACCTGGGCGATAACTACTTTACCGATCTGGTTACCTGGTACCACCTGGCATGGCTCGGTGAAACCGTGCGCAACACGCACTTCATCGCCCGTCGCCTGATCGACAAGGCAGGAAACTTTTCCTTTCAGGACCGGCGTGACCTGATGACCCTGATCGCCAGCCTGCTTGCCGACATTGCTCCGCGCTATCGCAAGCTGGCTGAGCAGGGCAAGATCGAGGTTTCCACCACTCCGTATGCCCATCCGATCATTCCGTTGCAACTGGATTTCAAGTCCGCGCATGAGACTGTTCCCGATGCCATCCTGCCCGGTGAAGCCTATCCGGGGGGCAAGGAGCGTGCCCAGGAGCATATTGATCTGGCCAAGCGTGCGCATGCTTCAAGCTTCGGCCATCCCGCACGCGGCTGCTGGCCGGCAGAGGGCGCCGTATCGCAGGCCACCGTGGACATGCTCGGACAATCCGGTTTCGACTGGTGCGCCACCGGCGAAGGCGTACTGCACAACTCGCTCGGCTACAACCTGCGCGAGCATCAGGGCGGCCGCGATCTGTATCATCCGTGGCGCACCGGCAAGGACGGCAAGATTGCCTGCTTCTTCCGCGACGACCGCCTTTCCGACCTGATCGGCTTCGAGTACCAGAGCTGGGGAACGCACGATGCAGTTGCCAACTTCGTCCACGAGCTATCCGGCATCCATCATCGCACCATGTCCGAGGCGGCCCCTGTGGTGTCTGTCATTATGGACGGCGAGAATGCCTGGGAGCACTTCCATGAAAACGCCCTGCCCTTCCTGAGCTCATTGTATCAGGCGATTTCGGAACACCATGAATTCGAGCTGACCACCTTCTCCGAATACCTTGCCAAACATGCCGAGCAACCAAGCCTGAAGCATATGGCCGCCGGCTCATGGGTGTACGGCAACCTTTCAACCTGGATCGGTGATCATGCAAAAACCCGAGGATGGGAGCTTCTGATCGAGGCCAAGAAGGC
>Ga0102953_1000132_pt1 | contig 50110 bp, 41 predicted proteins | sample SalPon2A_C_D2_MG_FD_78509 | JGI IMG/M metagenome (GOLD analysis project Ga0102953, IMG submission 78509) | Soil microbial communities from South San Francisco under conditions of wetland restoration - Salt Pond MetaG R2A_C_D2_MG | ecosystem: Environmental > Terrestrial > Soil > Wetlands | place...
AAAGGGATTTGAGAAAACCGACCTGCTGACCGAAAAATCCAGGAAGGAGTGGCTTGAATGGAAAAAGACTTCCCATTACCAGCCGGTAATCAATATTGAGAACCACGACACGATCGGGATGCTGGCACTGGACGCCAAAGGCGATATAGCCGGGGCCTGTACCACCAGCGGCATGGCCTATAAAATGGCCGGACGGGTTGGTGATTCCCCTATTATCGGGGCCGGCCTTTACGTGGACAACGAAGTGGGTGGCGCCACCTCCACCGGCCTTGGGGAGGAGGTGATCCGTACGGTAGGAAGTTTTCTTATCGTGGAATTGATGCGGCAGGGCAAATCGCCCCAGGAAGCCTGCGAGGAAGGGGTCCGGAGGATCGTGTCCCGGAACAGCGCCTACCGCGACTTCCAGGTGGGCTTTATTGCCGTCAATAAGCGAGGGGAAACCGGGGGATATTGTATCCAACCTGGCTTTTCATACCGGATCTATAACGGGGAAGGCCATTCCAATCGCGTTTCGGGATCCTACATTCGCCCCTGACACCTTTCGAATAGCGTTGAAAGTTCGTAGCTTTGGATCGCTTCAAGAAACTTTCAAATGGCAGAACAAAAACGACTCTTCTTACTGGATGCCTATGCCCTGATTTTCAGGGGATACTATGCCCTGATCAAAAATCCCAGGATCAATTCAAAAGGGATGGACACTTCGGCTATCATGGGATTTATGAACTCGCTTTTTGATGTGATCAAAAGGGAAAAACCAGACCACCTTGCCGTCTGCTTTGATAAGGACGGGAGCGCCGAACGCACCGAACTTTATGAGGATTACAAGGCAAACCGGGACGAGACCCCGGATGCGATCCGGATAGCGGTGCCCTATATCCAGCAACTGCTGGAAGCCATGCACATCCCCTGCGTGGAGCGCTCGGGCCTGGAAGCAGACGACCTGATCGGTACCCTGGCGAAGCAGGCCGAAAAAGAGGGGTACAAGGTATTTATGGTAACCCCCGACAAGGATTTCGGACAACTGGTTTCAGAGAACATATTTATGTACCGGCCCGCACGCCTGGGTAACGGGATCGAGATCTGGGGGATCCCCGAGGTGCAGAAGCGGTTTGGGGTGGAACGGCCCGAGCAGGTAATAGACTACCTCGGGATGATGGGGGACGCCAGCGATAATATCCCCGGCCTGCCCGGGGTGGGTGAAAAAACAGCCAAGAAATTCATCGCCGAGTTCGGCTCCATGGAAAACCTTCTGGAGAACACGGACAAGCTCAGCGGGAAGATGAAAGAAAAGGTGGAGGAAAATGCCGAACTCGGACGGCTTTCAAAAAAACTGGCGACTATCTGTATCACCTGTGACGTACAATTCGATGCCAAGGATTATGAGCTTTCCATGCCCGACGGCCAGAAAGTCCAGGAGATTTTTGAAGAACTCGAGTTCCGGCGCTTACGGGAGCAATTCATCAAGATCTTCAGCGGCGAGCCATCGGACAGCCAGCCACAGGTCACGAGTACGGAAACGGCCCGGGAACAGGCCCGGGAAGCCGGGAGCGGGCAATTCTCCCTTTTCGGGAATGACGGAGAAGCCCCGGCTACGATTCGGGAGATCTCCGGAAGGAAAACCATACAGGATGTCCCGCATGTCTACCAGAGCGTAGCCCCCGGGCTGGCCATGCAACTCTTCCTGAAGAATGTCCTGCTCCAGAAAAGCGTTTGTTTTGATACCGAAACCACCTCCATCAACCCCCTGATGGCCGAACTGGTGGGCATCGCCTTTTCCTGGGAGCCCGGGAAGGGTTTTTATATCCCCTTTCCCGAAGACCGGGCCGGCGCCATGGAACTGCTCGTTGCCCTCAAGCCCTTTTTTGAGGCTGAAAACATCGTGAAGATCGGCCAGAACCTGAAATACGACATCAAGGTATTAAGACAGTACGGCATGCGGGTAAAAGGCCCCCTCTTTGATACCATGCTGGCTCATTACCTCATCAACCCGGACATGCGGCACAATATGGACGTCCTGTCTGAAACCTATCTGAACTACTCCCCCATCCCCATTACAGACCTCATCGGGAAGAAAGGGAAAAACCAGTTGAACATGCGCGAAGTATCCCTGGAGCAACAGACCGAGTACGCCGTGGAAGATGCGGATATTACCTTCCAGCTCGCAGCCCATTTTGAGCCCGAACTGGTTCAGGCCAAAACGGAGAAACTGTTCCGGGAGATCGAGATCCCTTTGCTTGAAGTCCTGGCCGACATGGAACTCGAAGGTATCCGGTTAGATACTGATTTCCTCAAATCACTCTCCGGGCAACTGGATGAGGACATAAGGGAACTCGAACAAAAAATTTACGGGGAAGCCGGGGAAGAATTCAACATCGCATCACCCAAACAGTTGGGGGAAATCCTATTTGACAAGTTGAAACTGGTGGATAAGCCCAAGAAAACACGGACCGGCCAGTACTCAACGGCCGAAGACGTGCTATCCTATCTCGCCAAGGACCACCAGATCATCCGCGATGTATTGGATTACCGGGGGCTAACCAAACTCAAAAGCACCTACGTAGACGCCCTCCCGGAACAGGTGGAACCGGGCACGGGGCGGGTGCATACGGACTATATGCAGACCGTGGCAGCCACCGGGCGGTTGAGCAGCAACAACCCCAACCTGCAGAACATCCCCATCCGCACCGAAAGGGGGCGGGAAATCCGGAAAGCGTTCATCCCCAGGAACGGGGATTATACCCTGCTTTCTGCGGATTATTCGCAAATCGAACTGCGGATCATAGCCGCCCTTAGCGAAGAAGATACGATGATAGCCGCGTTCAGGAATGGCGAAGACATCCATGCCTCCACAGCATCCAGGGTTTTTAATGTCCCCCTGGAGGAGGTGACCCGCGAACAACGTGGCAATGCGAAGACCGTTAATTTCGGGATCATTTACGGGGTTTCGGCCTTCGGGCTCAGCAACCAGACCAACCTCTCCCGCACAGAGGCCAAAGACCTGATAGACACCTACTACAAAACCTACCCCAAGCTTAGGGATTACATTCAGGAGCAGATCGAATTTGCCCGGGAACACGGATATGTGCAGACCGTTTTGGGAAGGCGGCGGTACCTGAAAGATATCAACGGCAGCAATGCCGTGGTCCGGGGGGCCGCCGAACGCAATGCCGTGAATGCCCCCATACAGGGAAGTGCCGCAGATATCATCAAAATAGCCATGATCCGTATCCACAGGAAACTGGCTGAAGGCGGATACAAGACGAGGATGCTGCTACAGGTACATGACGAACTGGTATTCGATGTTTACAATCCCGAACTGGAAACCATGCGGAAACTCATCAGGGGGGAAATGGAGAATGCCTATGACCTGAAGGTCCCGCTGGAAGTTGAACTCGGCGAGGGCTCCAATTGGCTGGAGGCTCATTAGTCAAACACAAAATTATAAGTGATCGCAAAGAGCGGGCTGTTCAGCACCGAAAGTTCATAAGTTCCGAGGGGGGCACCCAGGAAAATATCTGAATTCTCGGCCCCGGTACGCTGGGCGTAATACAGGTTGAAGGGGTTCCGGCGGGAATACAGGTTATAGATCGTAAACGTCCAGTCGCCCACCCACCTGCGGTTGAGCTTCTTGCTGTAGCGCACCTTCCATGAGAAATCGAGGCGGTGGTACGGGCGTATCCGCGCATTGTTTCGTTCAATAAAGATGGGGATGTCTATATCCTCCAGGGTAAACACGCTATTGGCGACGGTGTAGGGCCTCCCGCTTTGGAGGGTGAAGTTAAAACTCCAGGTATTGTATTTATCTCCTTCAAAGTTGATCGTGCCGTTGATGACGTGGGGCCTGTCGAAATCCGACGGATACCACTGGTTGTTATTCACGCGGTCGGCCAACCGCTCGTTTTCCGAACGCAGCAGGCTCCTGGAATAGGTGTAGTTGAACCATCCGTTAACGGTGCCTTTGGGTTTGCTCAGGCTGAATTCTACCCCATAGGCTTCCCCCTGTCCCTGTACCACATCCCTTTGCAGGTATTTTTCCAAAAAGAAATCCGCCCCGGGCTTATAGGTCAGGTTGTTCCTGGAGGTTCGGTAATACCCCTCCAACCCCAGCTCGAAGCCCGATTCAGGCAATACTTTATAAATCCCCAGCCCATAGGTATCGCTCTGCTGGGGCTCTATGAAAGGGTCCGAGGTTTTCCACCTGGAGGTGGGCAGGGGGGTAGTGCTGTTATAGATATTCTGTAAATACTGGTTTAAACGGGCATAACTGGCTTTCAGGGAAAGGTTTTCCCCAAGTTTATAGGTAGCCCCGAGCCGGGGTTCCAGGCCGTTATAGGTTTTTACACCGGCGCCTTTTTCGAACTCAGTGGTGTGGGTAATCGCCCCGGTATTGGGATTAAAATAAGCCTGGGTATAGGGACCCACAAACACAAAGTGGTTAAACCGCAAGCCGGCTGAGATGGTCAGGGGTTCGATTATATTCCAGTTGGCATTGGCATAGGCGGCCAGTTCATAACTGGTTTCATCGGTGAGGGTAACCGGGAGGATGCTGTTGGCCGATCCGGGGTCTAGTTTCCCCGGACTGATCTGATAGCGGTTGGCCTGTATCCCCGCATAATAATCCAATTCATCATTGACGGTCTTGGAAAATTCGGAAATAAGGCTGAGGTATTTGATGTTGGATTCATACACGATCTCATTGCTGCTATCGCGTTCCGGGAAAATGGTTTTAGGGGTGTAATCGCTGGTCACAAACAGGGTACGGAGGTTGGTTTCTTCATTGAAACTATGGGTCCAGTTGAGGGTGCCATTCAGGGTAAGGAAATCATACTGGTTGTTTTCCGCGTTGACATCCTGCACCTTGGAGACCAGGTCGAGTTGATAAAAATCCTTACTGTAAAAGCCGGTGAATGATATCTGGTCGTTGGGGGTGGGCAGATAAAGCAGCTTCATGGTCGCGTCAGTAAACCTGGCTTTTGTATTTTTGAGCCGATCGGAAACCAGTGGCAGCAAAAAATCGGTAAAGCCGGCACGCCCTCCTACGTTGATGAAAAGCTTATCCTTAATAAGGGGGGTTTCTATGGCCAGCCGGCTAGACACCAGGCCTATTCCCCCTGATATACGGGGCGACTCTATGTAGGGGCTCTTCACCTTCACATCGAGCACGGAGGTTGTGCGCCCCCCGAAACGAGCCGGGATATTCGCCCTGTAGAGGTCTACGGACGACAGGACATCCGGGGTAAACACCGAAAACAATCCGAAAAGGTGGGTGGGGTTAAATACAGGGGCATAATCAAAAAGTATGAGGTTCTGGTCCAGGGAGCCGCCTCGTACGGAGAGGCCGTTGCTGATCTCGCCGGCATTATTGACCCCTGGCAGCAGGGTCATGCTCCGCAGTACGTCCACTTCCCCCAACGCGGCCGGCATCTTTTTCAATTCCTGGGATTGTAATTGGAGGGCACCCATTTGCGGCGTTTCCAGGTTTTCCACAATGCGCCTGGCGCGTACCACGACTTCGGAAAGCTGTTCCTGGGATTCCTGCATGGAAATGGTCAGGCTCATATCGCTGTTCAGGTCAACGCTCTTCTTTTCTGTACGGAATCCGATATAGGTGATGGTCACCTCATAGCTATGTGCCGGAAGGGAAATGGAAAACCTGCCTGCCTCACTGGAGACCCCCCCGCAGGCACACGGCCTGATGGCAATCTGGGCGCCTTCCAGGGGTTGGCCGACGGCGTCTTCTAGGATTTCAAAACTCAGGGTATATTCCGGTGTCTGGCTTACAGCAAGCCAGCCCTGTAACAGGAAGATGAATAAAAATAGCTGCTTTATTGGTCGTTTCATAGAGTGTTTGTTCGGTATTTGAAATTATTGTTCCCTCCAGCCCGGCGGCATCATGGCAGTTCTGTATCGCGTTTCCGTACATGGGGCAGTTGCTACCGGGCTGCAATCTATAGGGCAGGAACTGCCGGGAGGGCAAACTTCACACGATTCCCGGTATGGGGCAAGCATGCGGTCTATGGCGGCTTCTTCAATGTCTGTCCGGTCCACATAAATATACGCGCGGGTGGTTGCGGCTACCGTAAACCTCCCGAACACAAAATTCTCATCGTTATCCTGGTCTGTCAGGTTGCCCAGCAAGGCAGCAGGGGGCGGGGCATTCAGGCTGCTGTTGTTGTCTACAAGGTCTTGCAGGACCTTATAGTACTCAAAGGCTTTGGGGCTTAAGGAAAGCTGTTGTAATTCCACCACCATATCTTCCTTGTTGTACAGGGGAATATTCGCGACTAATTGGGAACTGACTGCCTTCCCGTTAATGAGGCGGTCATCTGATATATTTACTTCTTCCGGGTACCGGATCTTCCAACAATCCGATTCGCATTTATAGTCGTAATAATATAGCAGGTGGGTGCCAGGAAGGGCGCCAATGCACTTACCGTCCCGGAAAAGCCCGTCGTAGCACCTTTCACAATTATCCAGGTTTTCAAAGGCACGGTAACGCCAGTAATAGTAATTCTCATCGCCAGCCGGATCGGTGAAGTCTATAAAGATGCGGTGCCCGGGCACGTACCTTTCCGAGGCTTCCCTGAAATACAGTTCCGGCGTGTATTCGGCTTCGATATCGGAAATGGGAACCGCGGCAGCCACAGTTTCATAAGTAGACCGATAATGGCGGCCATCTTCCAACCGGATGTCCAAAAGCCAGGATTCCCCGGGCGTAACCACAAAATCATCAGGCGGCACATAGGACCCCGGTATTTCATGGAGGGCCACTTCCCGCCCGGAATCCCGCTCCGTTAGGACCACGGTGGCCCCTGTTACGGCATTTACCACGTCCACCCCGAATTCCTCAGCGGAAACACTGATGGTCACAAAGGAGGTGCCCTGGGCAGTGGAAGCAAAGCCCTCTACGTAAACGAGGCCTTCCTGAAAAGCAAAATCGGGGGCCACCGGGTCAATGCATCCTTTATTCAGCAGGGCAACAATCCCAAGTAGGATATAGCATTTTAATTGTAAGTAACTTGTGCGTAGCTTCAGGCATTTAACAATTCGGTGGTTGTTTCCCATCATTTGGAGTTCAGTCTCGCCATCCCTCGGGTTGGCTGGTTGTTCGGTACCTGCTGTTGATGCAGGGCGCATAAAAAACTTGTGGGGCCGGGGTCTCCAGCCCTTCAGCCTGTCCCACAATTATGGGTTCCAGCTGCTCTTCTTCAATATTAATTCTTTCAATAAAGATCGGCATCACCGAAGTGGCCGCCGCCGTAAATCTCCCCAATACCACCTCTTCCGGCTCATCCGGGTTATAAAGATTACCTACCAGAGCCGCAGGAAGGGGGGCGTTGAAACCCGAATTATTATCAATGAGATCCTTCAGGGTACGGTAGTACTTATAGGCTTTTTCCGAAAGGGCAAACTGCTGCAGTTCCACCAGGATGTTCCGTTTGGTATGCAACGGAATGTCTGCAACCGGCAAATTGGTAACTTCTGCCCCGTCTGTGAACTCATCGGAAAACAGGTCGATCTTTTCGCTATAGCGTATTTGCCAACACCGTTCTTCACACGCATAGGTATAATATTCCTTCAATATTGATTCATCCTGCTCATTTCCAAAATTAATAACGATGCACTCCCCTCCCCTCAATACTGTCCTCCCAAAACATTGCCCGCAATAGACCAGGCGCTCGAACGATCGGTAGCGCCAGTAATAATAATTGGGGGTCCCTCCCGGGTCTGAGAAGTCAACGGAAATCCGGTGCCCGGGGATATAGGAATCAAATTCGTCACTGAAATACAATTGGGGATCATACGTTACCTCCAGCCTGGAAATAGGTATGGCTTCGTTGATCTTTTCCGCTTCGGAAAGATACCGCTTGCCATTAGGCAGCAAAACCTCGAGTTCCCAGGTCTCGCCCGCTTTTGCGGCAAATCCTTCGGGGGGCACATAGGCATCATCCAGTTCGGTCAGTCCGATCTTTTTACCGGTTTGCGTATTTATGAAGGAAATCGTGGCTCCTGAGACACGCTTATTAAGATTCACCCCAAATTCACGGGCAGATTCCGAAATCTGAACATAGGAGGTACCCGGAGTGGTACCAACCACGCCATCTATATAGGGTAATCCAAGGATGTAGTGGAACTCAGGTGCCACGGCATCAGTACACCCCTGCAAAAGTAGGAAGGCAAGTGCAGGGAGGAATGTATGAATTCGTGGATACCGCATGTTCCGTGAATCAGAATAACATAAAAATCACTAATATAGGCCGAAATACCATAAAAGGGCTAACACGATTCTGTCATCCCCTTATAGAAAACCGTATAAATCTATTCCCGAACCATTATCCTGCCCTATTTGTCCGCTGTCTCCCGCTCAATCCTGCCAGCCCGGCGGACGATGTGAGGTAACATACCTGCTTTCGGCGCAGGGGCTGGTATATACCTGGTAGGGTGGTGCTTCCGGGCCCTCAACCTGGGGTTTTACCTCATCATCCAGCGGTTCGTCCGGGATGGCTGACCGATCTATAAACACGGATTTAGTACTGGCAGCGGCGGCCGTGAATCGACCCAGGACAAACTCATCCCGGTCTGCCGGATTGTATAGGTTACCCACCAGTGCCGCCGGCAAGGGGGCGTTCAAACCCGAATTGTTGTCGACCAGGTCTTTCAATGTCTTCAGATACTGGTAAGCCGATTCGCTCAAGGTGAACTGCTCTAACTCGACCACAATATTTTCCTTATTGTGCAAGGGGATATTGGCGACCGGCAAAGCTTTTATATCCTTGCCGTCCGAAAAGTGGTCCGAAAAAATCTGTACCTCGTCCGAGTAGCGGATCCTCCAGCAATCACTATCGCAATAATAGGTATAGAAATCAAGCAGGGGCGGACCACTTCCCGTATCCCATGGAATACAACCCTCGCTCCTGTAAATAGAATTAAAACAGATCTTACAGAATTTATGTGCTTCGAACGACCGGAAACGCCAGTAGTAATAGTTGGTTTCCCCGGGCGGGTCCTGCAGATCTGCCGATATCCTGTGACCGGGAATGAATCGTTTAAACTCCCCGCTATAAAACAACTCCGGGGTATAACCTACATGTAAATCTTCCAAAGGCACCCCCGACCGAATGGTTTCGGGCTCGGACAGGTATTCCTCCCCGCTGGCCAGGACAACGCGGAGTTGCCAGGTTTCCCCAGCTACGGCCGCAAAATCGGCCGGGGGTACATAGGCCTCTTCGGCTTCTTTAAGGGGTACCGACAGGGCGGTGGATGTATTGATGAAGGTAACGGATGCGCCGCTGAGGAAGCGGTTGGTTTGGCTGCCGAATTCCATAGTGGTTTTGCGGATATCCACATAGGAAGCGCCCGGGGCTGTTGAAGCCAATGCGTCTATGTAGACTAGTCCTTCCAAATACGCGAAATCCGGGCTTACCGGGTCCACGCAGGAATAAAGCATGCATAATGCCAAAAGAAGTGAAGAATAGAGGCTATACCAGCCTGCCCGACTTAATGCAGGCTTCATACGCAGGATAATTTCGTATAAATATAGAACAATTATCCAGACAGGACAGGCTACCCCAAAGATCAAGGCGGCCTGTGAGATTTACCAAAAGTGGCCCGGACACCCCGCTAAAAAATAAACCGGTAGGTGGCCTTGATCAGGAAGATATTGGTGGGTTGATGCCCCCCGAAAACATGATCAGAAAGGCTGGGGAGCAACCCCTGCCCGGGGTCTCCGGTCTGGGAGATGTCCTGCGACCATACCAGGAAGATCTCAGACCCGGGGATATACTCCCAGCGAACGACCAGGTTAGACCGGAACTGGATCAACGAAAAATTGGGATCGTCAAATTCAAAGTCTGTGGTCCCGTCCTGGTCCTCGTCTACCAGGTAGCGTTCCCCCGGGGCGTCGTAGGTGAGTTGGGCGTCAGTATAGGGGGTTATTCGGTCTTCAAACACACTGGCCATGGGATCCGTTACATGTTTAAAATGGGTGTACCGGCCTCTGGACACAAAAGGCTGCCCCCAATACTGAATACTCAGGTTGGGATTGATCGTATAGTTGAGGCGTAAGGACATGCGGAGGGTTTTTTGATCGATTTCGCCGTTCAGGTACCTGGGTTCCCCATTCAGGTCGATATTGTCAATATACTGTAGCTTGTCCCTGTTGGTTTCAAAAGATGGGATGGCGGAAAGGCGAAGGGCATTGATGGGCTGGTAATTGATGCCCGCCTCCACATAGTAAGTCCTATAGGAGTTATCGGTTGCCCGCCGGCCATTGTGGAAGAGGTTGAAACTTACCTTTTTCCGTCCATCCGATTCGATCCCGTTCCAAAAACTAATCTGGGGGGACTGCCGCAGCCTGGGGCCTCCCCTCAGGGCAAAATTGGAATACTGGACGGGCATAAAGTTAAAGCCGATGTTGCTGAACCAGTTCCCTTTCCAGTTTTGCCAGGTATTGGTATTGAATTCAAGGTTGTTGAGGTAGCCTCCGAAATCCCATACGGCCCAATGGTTGTAGTTGATGCCGACTTTCCTGAAGGTGTTGTCCGGCTTCAGGCTCTGATACCCGATCCAGGTATAGTGCCTGAGGTCGTCTGCCCGGCTCTGAAATCCCATGTCGTTCAGTTCCAGCCCGGGGGAACGCCAGGTGCCCCCGGTTTCAAATTTCCAGTGACCGTTGCCGATTTTTCCCAGTTTCAGGTTCCCCCCGGTCCCGGTCAGGGAAGTGCGCTCCGGGTCTACGCTCACGTGGCCTGCATTGACCCGTTGAAATAGGTGGGTGATGGATTCCTGGGTCTGGCGGATGGCATCCTCACTCCCGGTTACATGGCTCCAGATCAGGTTTCCCCCGAAGTACCAGTCGCGCGCATTCCACTGATGTTTAAAATCGATCCCCCCGGTATAAGCCGATTTTAGGAGGAATCCGGTTGCATCCGACAGGCCGTCCCGGTTCGTGGCGGTGATCATCCCGCCTATATAGCTGTTGCGGTCGTTAAAATCCTTCTGCAATCGGCCGACAAAGTAATTGGTCAGGGGTTCCACCAATTCCCTCCGCCTTGATCCGTTGTTGTCTATGGTCGCGAAACGCCTCCCGGTTACGCTTTCGAGCGCGCCTATAGACCAACCGTCCCTGGTTTTACCGCTAAATTTGGCGGCCCCGAGGATGGGTGTGGTATCGGGTTGTTCCACCACCTCATCGTCGGTGGTATCCGGTGACCCCTGGGGGCTCCTGCCGATGCGGCGAGAATAGAAGAGGTTGTCCAGCCCGAAAGTGTTCCCGGCTTCGGAATTGGAAATCCTGAAATCAAAAATATTCTTGTTTTCAACAAAGAAGGGCCTCTTTTCCTCGAAAAAAATCTGGAATCCATCCAGTGCAATGGCGGAGGGGTCTGCTTCCACCTGGCCAAAATCCGGGTTGACCGTAAGGTCGAGGGTCAGGTCATTGGTGATCCCCACCTTGGCGTCGAGCCCCCCGGTAAATTTTGTATCGCTCCCATCCTGGAAGGGATTCCCATCCTCCGCCTCATAGGTTTTCAAACGCGCTACCGTATAAGGCTGTATTTCGAGTTGGTTTTGTGGTTCCAGGCTTTTCAGGCCCCGCAACTCGCCAAACTCACTTACAAAACCCGGGGTGTCTGCGGGCAGGCGCTGCCACACGGATCGCTCCTCTTCCCGGAATAACCTGCGCATCACTTCCAGTCCCCAGACCTGTTCCTCGGCCTTTCCGAACTTCAGCTGGCTGAGCGGGATCTTCATTTCGGCTGTCCATCCTTCGGAATCTACCCGGGCTTTGGTATACCAGATAGGGTTCCAGCTTTCATCTTCATTCCCCCCGTTCTCGGATTCAAAGATATCCGCTTTTACCCCTGCGGCAGTCACCAGAAAACCGAAAGCCGTGCGCATATCGTGGTAACTGTCGATAAATACTGCCACCCAATCCCCTTGAAAACCGTCCCTTCTTGACAGGCGTTTGACGATCTTGTCCGGTTCCGAATCCTCACATCTTATAGCGACGTACAGGTTCTTTTGGTCGTAGATGATCTTAAAGCGGGTCTGATGGGCAGGCGGAGTATTCTCATCAGGCCGTTGCTCAATAAAATCCCCTTCCCAGTCCACGATATTCCATGCTGCCTCATCCGGGACCCCGTCGATCAGCGGAGCCTCCACCCCCTGAAGCAAGCGGGTGTTATAGCTGCGTTTGGGCAATGTGGCCGTTGAATCCTGCCCAAGTGCCAGGGACATATGGCTGAAATAAACAAATAGGAACAGGAAACAGGAGGTACGTATAGTCATAGGTCTGCCGGTTGTAACAAAAAGACTCCGCCCATACCTGATCGTTACAGCCATGGGGCTTTTTTAAGGGCATTTTAACACTCTTTCCGGCCGGTTGGGGCCAGCTGCCAAATAGTAAAAAAATATGCGAATCCTACATTTGCATTTCAACATATTAATCGTACATTTGCAGCCCGCTAAACGGGATTTAAGTGTCAAATTATTAAAAGTTAGGGTAGTGGATACATTAAGCTACAAGACCATTTCGGCCAATAAAGCCACGGTAAATAAGCAGTGGCTGCTGGTGGATGCCGAAGGGCAAACCCTGGGACGGCTGGCTTCCAAAGTCGCCAGGTTGTTAAGGGGGAAACACAAGCCGGAATTTACGCCCCATGTGGATTGCGGGGATAATGTGATTGTGATCAACGCAGAAAAGATCCACCTGAGCGGCAATAAGTGGAACGACAAGCAGTACATCCGATACACCGGGTATCCCGGAGGACAGAGATCCCGAAATGCGAAGGAGTTACTGGAAAAAAAGCCGGCCAGCCTGGTTGAAAATGCCGTGAAGGGCATGCTGCCAAAAAACAAACTGGGTGCCGAACTTTTCAGGAACCTGAAGGTCTACGCCGGCACTGAACACAAGCAGGAAGCCCAAAAACCAACAGCAATTAATCTAAACGACCTTAAATAATGGAGGTGATTCATAAAATCGGACGCAGAAAGACCGCTGTAGCACGCGTATATGTTTCCCAGGGAAAGGGCAACATTACCATCAACAAGCGGGACCTGGGCGATTACTTCCCTACCCCTACCCTTCAGTACAAAGTAAAACAACCCTTCAGCCTTACGCAAAATGAGGATTCCTTCGATGTAACCGTCAATGTATACGGCGGGGGCATTACCGGGCAGGCCGAAGCCATCCGGCTCGCCTTGTCCAGGGCACTTTGCGAAATGGATGCGGAGCACAGGGGCGTACTGAAGCCGGAAGGCCTGCTTACCAGGGATCCCCGGATGGTGGAACGCAAAAAATACGGCCAGAAGAAAGCCCGTAAGAAATTCCAGTTCTCCAAACGATAAAATACCGGCTTTTCCCAATGGGGAATGCCAGTATATTAAATAGTAAAAATAACCGAAGTTCCTTGAAAGTCCCTTGTCATGGGACAATTAAAAAGCCCGGCATGCCCGGGACCAATTTAGTTTAGCATCTAAATGCTCAAGGCTTCCGGCCTGATAGGCAGGATACCACTTGGACATTGCTAATTCAAAAGAACGTAAACTAAAAAAAATGGCAATTAAAGCAGACATTAAAGAATTATTGGATGCCGGGGTGCATTTTGGGCACCTAACCCGGAAATGGAATCCCAATATGGCGCCTTACATCTACATGGAGCGCAATGGGATCCACGTCATCAACCTCTACAAAACAGCAGCAAAACTGGAAGAAGCCAACGAAGCCCTGAAAAAGATCGCAGCTTCCGGACGGAAAATCCTCTTTGTCGCTACCAAGAAACAAGCCAAGGACATCGTCTCGGATAAAGTGGCTAACATCAACATGCCCTATATCACTGAGCGTTGGCCCGGCGGGATGCTCACCAATTTCGTAACCATACGGAAGGCCGTTAAGAAGATGGCGGCCATAGACCGCATGAAAAAAGACGGCACCTTCAACACCCTCTCTAAAAAGGAACGCCTGCAGGTTGACCGTATGCGTGCCAAACTGGAGAAGAACCTGGGTTCCATTGCAGATATGACCCGCCTGCCCGGGGCACTATTCGTGGTAGATACCATGCGCGAACATATCGCCGTTAAGGAAGCCCGCAAATTGAATATCCCGATCTTCGCGATGGTGGACACCAACTCCGATCCCCGGCCTATCGATTTCGTGATCCCTTCCAACGACGACGCATCCAAATCCATAGAAGTCATCATGAGCCAGGTTACCAACGCGGTTGCCGAAGGCCTTGCAGAACGCAAAGCAGATAAACAGCCCGACAGGGACGAAGAGGATGAGGAAGAAACAGTAGAAGTTGCCTCGGCCGTGGCCAATGAAGAGGTGGCTGACGAAGAGGATCTGCCGATCGTAAAGAAAGCCGAGAAAGGGACAAAAGCTGTCAAACCATCTGAACCCAAAAAATTCAAGGATGAAGAAGAAGCCCCTGCAGTAGCCGAGAAAGCTGCCGTAGAGGCCGAGAAAGCTCCCAAGGTGGCTGAAAAGCCCAAGGCGGAGAAGAAAAAAGCCAGCCGGGATGACCTGACCAAGGTGGAGGGTATCGGGCCCAAAGCAGCTGAGGCGCTTTCCAATGCCGGACTGGACACCTATGCCAAACTGGCTGAATCTACCCCCGACGCAATAAAGGAAATCCTTACAGAAGCCAGCTCACATCTGGCCCACCTGGATCCCGGATCCTGGCCCAAGCAGGCTGGTATGGCCGCGGAAGGTAACTGGGACGAACTTAGCGACTGGCAGGAAAAAGCCAAAGGTGGCGTGGAATAAGCCGCAGAAGGCAACAGTTTATGAATTAATAATGGAATAAAGCTTTTCCAAAAAAGGAGACAATACCATGGTAAAGATTACCGCAGCAGATGTAAATAGTTTAAGGAAAACCACCGGTGCCGGGATGATGGATTGTAAAAATGCCCTGGTGGAAGCCGAAGGGGATTTTGACAAGGCTATCGAAATCCTAAGAAAAAAAGGCCAGAAAGTGGCCGCCAAGCGGGCCGACAGGGAATCGTCTGAAGGCGCAGCCATTGCCCGTGTGAATGACGAACACACCCGGGGGGTCATCATTTCCCTGAATTGTGAGACGGATTTCGTGGCCAAGAACGATAGCTTTGTTGCCCTCGCCAACGATCTGGCTACTTTGGCGCTGGATTGTGATACGAAGGAAGCCCTGCTCAGCAGCCAGTTTAACGGCATAACCGTTGAAGAGAAACTTACGGAACAAACCGGGGTGATTGGCGAAAAAATAGAAATCGGCAGCTTTAAAAAACTGAGTGCCCCCTTTGTTGGATCCTATATCCACGCAGGGAACAAGATTGCCACCCTGGCCGGGATTTCAGAAGCGATTGATGGTGCAGAAGAGGTTGCCAAAGATATCGCTATGCAGGCAGCTGCCATGAATCCGGTGGCCCTGGACGAGTCCGGGGTGGATGCGGCAACCATCGAGAAAGAGATCGAAATTGCCAAGGACCAGCTGCGACAGGAAGGGAAGCCCGAAGAGATGCTCGACAAAATTGCGCAGGGAAAACTCAAGCGCTTCTTTAAAGACAACACCCTGGTCAATCAGGATTTCATCAAAGACAGCAAGCAGAGCGTTGCACAATACGTGAAATCTGTGGACGCCCAATTAAAAGTTACCGGATTTGAAAGAGTCGCCCTGGGCGATTAGTTCGAAAGGACTCCATACAGTAAGGCCATTTTTCAACAGAAGGATGGCCTTTATTTTTGAAGAGAGATTCCCCGGAATTTACATTCGATAGCTACCAGCCCAGGTTTGCCCCACGCCGTCAATTGGCGTCAAAAACACCCCCGCTGCCTGTGTTTTCAATTTGTACACTCGGCGTTCCCCTGTACCGGACACTTCCGCTACCGCTGTTCTTGCCTTCCATTAATCCGTTGCAGTAAATTTCCACCTGGCCATCGCCAACATTCCGAATGGTGCATTGGTCGCAGCTAAGATCAAAGCCGTGAATGCTTCCACTGCCCTCATTTCGGAGAATAAGCCGAGTGGCCTGCCCTTGCAGGAACATGGAAGCCGAACCGGAATTGGTAACCCTGAGAGCCCCTGTGGTGCGGATCCCGCTCACTTTCATGGGGCCCGTCCCGGAATTCGTCAGGGAGGAGAGGGCGGGTACCACCACCTCCACACGGATCCAAATGGAATGGTATTGCCCGTCTTCCAGCGAGATATGGAGGGTGTGTCCTTTGACCGATGTCTCTACCCTTTGAAGCAGGTTGTCATCCGCCGTCACCAGCACCTCACGCGAATGGCCCTGGCGAACCACGGTCGTGACCGGTCCCGTGCTTACGATGGAATTAAAATCGCCCATCGTCCGCTGTTCGGAGACCAGGATTCCCGAACCACTGATCTCCCCCTCTGGATCCTCATAGGTATTCACCGGATCGGAACAGGCAGAACCCAGGCATAGTGCCATGGAAAGTAGCAGGGGAAATATCGTCTTTGGCCGTATCATGTTTGCAGGGCAATTACAACATAAAGACGCTGTTCACGGCGGTTCGTTACAGAATGCAGGTAATTTTAACAGTCCCCTGCTGTTCCAGGCCGTTTGGGATGTATTGCCGGGCCACCGGCTTTTCCCTGTACTATCCTTTCAACCAGGCTTCCCTGAGCTCCACCTGCCCGGGTGTGGCCGTTTCCATGGGAATAATGCGCCGTACTTCCGCCGTGGGCGTCCCAACCGCACCCTGGACACGGATCTCCTGTTCCCCACGTTGCACGGACATGGTGATCTGCTTATCCGGATCCCATCCAAAACTTTCCCCAATAACCGAACGCATGGCCTCCAGATCTATCGCCCGGCCATCGATGCTTTCGATCACATCGCCGCCCTGCAGCCCAAGGTCTTTAAAAAACGTGTTCAGGGGGATATCCTTCCGAAGGAATATTTTATCCTGGTCTGCCGGGTCGACATCAATATAGGGCTCTTCCCCTTTGAAGAAGTAGCCGCTCTCCTCCATAGTGTCGGTGATTCTGAGCCCGACCTTCGCCAGGAATTCCGAATAGTCAATTGGGGTATCCCCAATTACGTACGTATCAAAAAAGGTGCGAATCTCAGGATATGTCAGGGCTACGATCGTATCGATCAGCGTATCGTCTTCAAAAGGCGTATCCTTATCATAGATAGCTGATAATTGCTTCATAAGCCACAGCACGCCTTTTTCACCCTTGCTCAATTCCCTGAGCCTGATATCCAATGCCATATTTATCAGGGCTCCTTTTTCGTATACATTGCCGTAATTATCTTTATACGGTTCTTCCAGGACATTCCTGCTCATGGTGGTAAATGAGAGGGAATCGTTATAGAACTTTGAAGCCTGGATCTTATCCATCATCCTGCGGTAAAAGTCAGCTTCGTCTATCAGGCCCTGGTTCACCTGAAACAGGTTGGCGAAATATTCGGTCGTCCCTTCATACATCCAGAGATGTTCTGACATTTTCGGGTGGTTGAAATCAAAATACTGGATCTCTTTGGAATGCACGCTCAACGGGGTAACTATATGAAAGAATTCATGTGAGACCACATCCACCATGGCCTGTTCCAGGTTTTCCCTGGGCATAGGTTCCGGGAGGACCACTACGGTGGAGGTGTGGTGTTCCAGGGCCCCGAAACCCCTGGCATCGGTAGGCTCCATGGTTGAAAAGTACAGGAGGATATTATATTTCCGGGTGCCGTTAATATCTCCCAGGAAGGCCTTCTGGGCTTCCATCATTTTCTGCATGCGTGCCTTGAGGTCTTCCGCACGGTACACCCCACCGGGGGAATACACCCCAATGGTCACCTTAATATCCTTCAGTTGGAAAATGGCGGTATTGGGAGCGGCATACAGGATCGGGTTATCTATGACCTCAAAATACCGGCTCGCCAGGTATGTATCCGTCCCGGCCTCCTGGTCTGCTGCGGGCATTTTGGGCAGGGATGTAGTGGCAACCAGGCCTGGGGGTACCTGTATATGCAATTCATAGGGTACTTCCTGGAAGCCGTCAAAATAACCCACAAATCCGTGCAGGTTGAGCAGGTAATCCTCCCCCGCTTTTATATTCGTCCCTGCAGGAGAAAAAACCGCATCATCGGTTTCGTTTTCGATGTCGTAGGTATCATTGACGAAATAGCTGATCTTATCGAGTTCTTTGGCGTTTTCAATGGTCCATGAATTAACCCCAACGGCCTGTACCGGCATGGGGTCGCCTTTGTAGTCAAAAGCCTTCAATCCTTCCGTGTATTGCCCGTAGTCATCAATACTGTAGGTACCGGGGACGGTTTCAGGCATGTAAAAAGTCACAAGATCTGAGGTAAAAGCCCCCGGGTCTATGGTTACTTCAACCTTGTCATCCACCACGTGGACCAGGTCGATCCGGGTTTGGACCGGGGTTTTGTCAACCGTCAATATTGTTTTAACAGCCCCGCAACCGATGCCCAGCGCTGCGAATGCCAGCAAAAGGATTATTTTTCTCATGTTTTGTCTATATTCTGGATAAAACGAAGCAAGGTTATTAAAATTATTCTGCTTTTATGGTATTGTTGACAAAATATTAGGAAGCGCTTTATAAGCAGATGCTTCTATCTGCCATAAATTATTTTGACTATTTTTGTGCCGAGTTAACTGGACTGTGGCATGCTATACAAACGAATTCTTCTAAAGCTGAGCGGGGAGGCCCTGATGGGCGATAAACAGTACGGCATCGATTCCAAGAGGCTGTCTGAATATGCCGGGGAGATCAAGGAAGTAGTTAATAAGGGGGTGGAAGTTGCCATTGTGATCGGTGGCGGCAACATTTACCGGGGTCTTTCAGGGGCAAGCAATGGCATGGATCGCGTACAGGGGGACCATATGGGTATGCTGGCTACAGTTATTAATGGCCTGGCGTTGCAGGCTGCACTGGAAGAAGCGGGGCTGGAAACCCGGCTCCAATCGGCCATCAAGATCAACGAAGTGGCAGAGCCTTTTATTCGCAGGCGGGCTATGAGGCACCTGGAGAAAGGCCGGGTGGTGATCTTTGGTGGCGGTACCGGAAACCCCTACTTTACCACTGATTCCGCGGCGGTACTCAGGGCTATCGAAGTGGAAGCCGATGTGATCCTGAAGGGTACCCGGGTAGACGGGATCTATACCAGCGATCCCGAGAAGGATAAAACGGCCACCAAGTTCGATTCCATCACCTTCAAGGACGTCCTTACCAAAGGGCTGAAAGTCATGGATACAACAGCCTTTACCCTGAGCCAGGAAAACAAGCTGCCTATCGTGGTTTTCGACATCAACAAAAGGGGAAACCTGTTAAAAATCGTTTCCGGGGAAAATATAGGAACAGTTGTTAATATGTGAACAAATGCTGTTGGGATTGGAGCTTTCCTAGGAAAATCAGTTTTTATACCTTATACATATGAACGAGGAAGTAAAATTTATTTTAGACGCGACCAAAGAAAGCATGGACCAGGCCCTGTCACACCTGGAAAGCGAATTTGTAAAAATCCGGGCCGGCAAGGCCAATCCGGCCATGCTCTCAGGTGTTATGGTTGAATATTACGGAAACCAGACCCCCTTATCACAAGTTTCCAATATCAACACCCCGGACGGGCGTACCATCTCCGTGCAGCCCTGGGAAAAGAGCCTGCTTTCTGAAATTGAAACGGCTATCATGAACGCCAACCTGGGCTTCAACCCAATGAATAACGGGGAGTTGATCATCATCAACGTGCCCCCCCTTACCGAGGAGAGGCGGGTACAATTGGTTAAACAGGCCAAATCTGAGGCGGAAGATGCCAAGGTGAGTATCCGGAATGCCCGCCAGGATGCCAATAAAGAGCTCCGGGAATTAGACATCTCTGAAGATCTGCTTAAAAACGCCCAGGTGGATGTGCAGGAACTGACGGATACCCATATCAAGAAGGTGGATAGCTTGCTGGAACGCAAGGAGGCTGAAATCATGAAGGTATAGGACGGGATCTTCCTTCCCCTGCCGTGTAGCTTAAGGATTTAAGCGGTACCATTCGATGTCCTTTAAAGGGGCACGCCTTCCTTTCTTTTCCACGGGGTAATTGGTTACCAGGTAGTTGATGATCCGATCTTTTTTATCCCCCAGGGCCCACAGGTTTTGGGTAGACTGCATCCATCGGATGGTGGCTTCCCACCCTTTGGCATCCATCCGGTTCTGAATGACCAGGCTGGCCGAATGGCATTGGGTGCAATTCTCAACGACATCCTGGTATCCATCGGCCACTAAAAGGCCTGTTTGCACATGAATGCCGTTTGCAATGGAGTCCGGGTCTATCCCGACAGTCGCCGGTTCGGCGTCTCCGTTTTGGGCGGCGGAACCACCTCCTTCCCCTTCAGTATTCAGATAAAAAACGACTCCCGCAATTCCCAGGGCCAGGGCACAAAGAACAATTAATGCACGGTATAGGCCCCTGGCGCGCTTGCCATAAGTTCGGTTTTTATCCATGTCAACTAACCTTTATGGCAATCCGGTGGCAGGCGTTGTTCAGGTAGCCTTTGGGGTTCCAGCCAGGGAGCACCATAGGCTGGGCCAGCCCGTCCGAATCAGCGGCCCGGGCCCAAACCTCGTAATACCCCTGTCCGGGAAATTCAACCTGTGCCGAAAAATGCTGCCAGGCGAGGCGGTTTACCGGTTGCCCGAGAGAACACCTTTTCCAGCTCGCCCCGAAATCGATTGAATAATCCACCCTGGACACTTCCTTCTCACCGGCCCAGGCATGCCCGCGAATTTCCAGGCGCTGCCCATTTTTGATCACTGCCCCGGTACGGGGATAGGTAAGCAGTGATTTTACCGGCATGGATTCAATGATGCACATGTTTTCATCGGGAACTTCCGTGCCGGGCGCAACCGGTTCACAGGGAACCCGATACGAGCTGCCGCCCATTTTTTCGCCGTCGTGGACACGGTCCCGGATGCTGATAGTCCTGAGCCATTTCCCGGAAGCGGATGCCGGCCAACCGCCAGCCACCAGGCGCAGTGGGTGGCCGTGGGCGAGAGGGATGTCCTGCCCATTCATCGCATAGGCTAGCAGGGTTTCGTCCTGCAGGGCCTTATGCATGGGGATCCCTCGGGAAATTGGCTCTTTGGCAGGATCCCGGCTCAGATGGATGTCGGCCCCATGATACCCGATATACACTGCATTATCCTTTACCCCTATTTCCTTCAGGACATCTTTTAAACGGGCGCCGGTCCAATAAGCACAGGATACCGCGCCTATGGTCCACTGGTTACCCGACGCCGGCGGGTCGAACTCACTGCGACCGTTGCCCGCGCATTCCAGGGTAAGCTGGTAGGTGTAAGCAGGGAAACGCTTTTTTAATTCCTCCAGGGTATAACGTCCCGGCCTGAGTGCCGATTCACCGGACACTTCCAGCGTCCAGGCCGCCGGGTCTATCCCTTCCGGCAGCAGCCCATTGTTCCTGATGAACATGTATTTGTTTGGTGTGACCTTATCATCCAGGAGATGTGCCCTGGCTTCCATATTCCAGGGCCTGTCGTTCAGGACTACCATTCCGCTGTCCTTGCCGAACATGGTATAGGGGTCCGGATCCTGCAATCCCACCGGCAAATAGCCTGCAGGCATTAGTTTCCCATAAACGATCCGGGCACCAAGGGCCGAGCTGAAGGCGGCCAGGGTAAGGCCACCGATAAAATTTCTTCTTTCCAAGAGATAGGTACTGGTTTCCGACCCAAAATACGGAATTTTACAGCACGCCGGGATACCGTATGCATTTTAATGCCCAAGAGGATAAATGGTCCGGCGGTTAGGAACACTGCCGTGCATTCTTTACCTTTGCCCCCATTGCAACTCGGCAATTATTAAACGGGTCCGGGAATCGATTCCCCTTCCCCCCTGCCACCTTTGAAGACTGCCCGATGAAACAAGGAGATCTACTGCCTGTAGCATGGTAAGGAAACTAACGAATGGCTTTTGGGCCAAAACGGCCCGCATCATCCTGAGAAACAGAATCCTGATCCTGTTGATCATTACCGCCATTACCGTCTTCCTTGCATTCCAATGGCAAAATATGCGCTTCTCCAACTCCGAAGCCAACCTGTTGCCAGACGATCATCCCGTAAACCTGGAATACCAGGACTTCCTGAAAAAATTCGGGGAAGAAGGCAATGCCATTGTCCTTGCGGTCGCGGACAGTTCCCTGTACAAGCCCGATAATTTTAAGCGGTGGAATACGCTTTCCAAACAACTGGCGGCCTTCCCGGAAGTGGATTTTGTCATTTCAACGCAAAACCTGCAGGAACTCGTTCGGGATCGCGAAAAGCAGGAGTTCGTGTTGCGGCCGTTTATGAATACCCCGCCAGACAGACGGGAGGAGATCGACAGCCTTATGCAGCACCTTTTTAACGACCTGCCCTTTTATGACAAGCTGCTGTATAATAAAAAGACCAAGACCCTGCGTACGGTCGTATACCTGGACAAGGATATCATCAATACCCCGGTTCGGAAAGACTTTATCCTGAACGACCTCTCCCACCTGGTTAACGGATTTCAGGAGGATACCGGCCTGAAGATGCACGTTTCGGGGATGCCCTATATCCGTACCCTGAACTCCCAAAGCATCATAGACGAGATCGGGCTGTTCATTTTTGCGGCGCTGGCAGTGACTTCCCTGATCTTTTACTTCTTTTTCCGAAGCGTCCGGGCGACTTTGATATCTATTTGCGTGGTGGTTATCGGGGTCATGTGGGCATTCGGTTTCCTTGGACTGCTCCGGTACGAGATCACGGTGTTGACGGCCCTGATCCCACCCCTTATTATTGTGATAGGGATCCCCAATTGTATCTTCCTGATCAATAAGTACCAGCAGGAGGTAAAGAAACACGGCAATCAGGCGCTTTCCCTGCAGCGGGTGATTTCCAGGGTGGGGAACGCCACCCTGATGACCAATGTGACCACGGCTTCCGGTTTCGCCACCTTCATCATTACAGACAGTAAATTGCTGACGGAATTCGGGATTGTGGCCTCCATCAACATCCTATGCATCTTTGTGTTGTCACTCCTGATCATCCCGATCATTTACAGCTTCATGTCGCTCCCTAAAACCAAGCACCTGAAACACCTGAACAAGCAATGGATCGACACCTTCGTCAACTGGATGGTGCATATTGTAAGGGATCGAAGGATCAGTGTTTATGGAGTGTCTGTAGCACTCCTGGTGGTGGGGGTCATCGGGATTTACCAGATCAAGCTATCGGGCAATCCGATAGAAGACATGCCCAAAAAGGCGGAATTCTTTAAGGATATCATGTTCTTTGAAGATGAATTCGACGGGGTCATGCCCCTGGAGATCATCGTGGATACCGAGCAAAAGAAAGGGGTCCTTAAACCGGCCACCCTCCGGAGGATGGACGAATTGGGAAATGTAATAAACGACATCCCGGGCCTGTCCAGGCCGCTGTCAATAGTGAATGTGGTAAAATACTCAAAGCAGGCATTTTACAATGGGCTTCCAAAATACTACCAGCTCCCGACTTCCCAGGAGAACACCTTTATCATGGATATGGCCCGAAGGTCTAAAGGAGATGCTTCCCTGTTAAAGAATTTTGTGGACAGCACTGGCCAGGTAGCCCGCATCACCACTTATATGAAAAGTCTGGACACCGATCAAATGGAACGGATCGAGAGCAGGCTGTCTGAGAATATTGCCAAAATTTTCCCCGCCGACCGGTACTCCGTGTATATGACCGGGAAAGCCCTTCTTTTCCTGAAAGGAACCAAGTACCTCGTCAAAAACCTGGTCCTTTCGCTCGCCCTGGCCATTGCCCTGATCGCCATGTTCATGGCCTACCTTTTCCGATCTTTCCGGATGATCCTTATCTCCCTGATCCCAAACCTGCTGCCGCTTGTCATTACGGCAGGGGTCATGGGATTCGTAGGGGTACCCATTAAACCCTCTACCATCCTGGTTTTCAGTGTGGCCTTCGGGATATCTGTGGACGATACGATCCACTTCCTGGCCAAGTACCGGCAGGAATTGACGGCAAACCGCTGGCGCATCCAGAAATCTGTTTATGCGGCCCTCAAGGAAACAGGCGTTAGCATGTTTTATACTTCCATCGTACTATTTTTTGGGTTCTCGGTCTTTATCATCTCAAGTTTCGGGGGTACGGTAGCCCTTGGGGCCCTGGTATCCGTTACCCTGTTGTTTGCCATGCTGGCCAACCTGCTGCTGCTCCCTTCCCTGCTGCTGACTCTGGAACGCAGCATTGCGAACAAAGCCGTTATGAAAGAGCCGCAAATAGATATCCTCGCAAGTGAAGAGGAAGATGCCCCCTGAGGGATCAAAGGAGGCATTGCTTCATTCCGGAATTCCCATATTTATGGGCCAATCTAGGCTTGTAGTTTATGCAAACGCGTATCTTTGCTGTTTAAATTGAAGCAGTGATTGAACATGATCCCTTACAGCATTAAATCCCTTTTGTCATCGGCCCCCTTGTCCCAGGAAGTTGAAGTGAATGGCTGGGTCAAAACCTTCAGAAGCAACCGTTTTATAGCCCTCAATGACGGCTCCACTATAGATAATATCCAATGCGTGGTAGATTTCGAGGAATTGGACGAATCCCTCCTCAAACAGATCGCCACGGGAGCCGCCCTGAAAGTAGGCGGAACCCTGGTGGAAAGCCAGGGAAAAGGGCAAAAGGTGGAAATACAGGTGCATCAGTTAATGGTACACGGTACGGCCGATCCGGAATCGTACCCTATACAGCCCAAGAAGCATTCGCTCGAATTTCTACGGGAAAAGGCGCACCTCAGGGTTCGCACAAATACTTTCGCAGCGGTGATGAGGGTTCGTTCCGCCCTGGCCTATGCCATCCATCATTATTTCCGGGAACAGGGATTTTACTATATGCACGCGCCTATCATAACCGGCTCCGATGCCGAAGGGGCAGGTGAAATGTTCCGCGTCTCTACCCTGGATGCGAAAGATCCACCCCTTACGGAACAGGGGGATGTGGATTTCTCAAAAGATTTTTTTGGCAAGGAGACCAACCTCACCGTCTCCGGGCAACTGGAAGCCGAGGCCTTTGCCATGGGCCTTGGGAAGGTGTATACTTTCGGGCCCACCTTCCGGGCTGAAAATTCAAATACGTCCCGGCACCTGGCCGAATTCTGGATGATCGAGCCAGAGATGGCCTTTTACGACCTGGATGCGAATATGGATCTGGCGGAGGATTTTATTAAACAAGTTTTGGCCTACGTGCTGGAAAATTGTGGCGACGATCTGGAATTCCTGGAAAAACGACTCCTTGAAGAGGAAGCCGGCAAACCACAGTCGGAGCGGAGCGAAAGGCCCCTGAGGAAAAAGCTTCAATTTATCGTAGAGAACCAATTCAGGAGGGTTACCTATACCGAGGCGATCGACATCCTCAGAAACAGCAAACCCAACAAAAAGAAAAAGTTCCATTACCTCATAAATGAATGGGGAACAGATCTGCAAAGTGAGCACGAACGTTATCTGGTGGAAAAACACTTCCAGTGCCCGGTAATCCTATTTGACTATCCGGCCAAAATCAAGGCCTTCTATATGCGGTTGAACGATGATGGCAAGACGGTACGGGCCATGGATATCCTATTCCCCGGGATAGGGGAAATCGTAGGGGGATCCCAGCGGGAGGAAAGGCTTAGCGTGCTGCAGGATAAAATGAAAGCCCTTGGGATTGAGGAAGAGGAATTATGGTGGTACCTGGAATTGCGGAAATTTGGTACTGCCGTTCACAGCGGTTTTGGCTTAGGTTTCGAACGCCTGGTGCAATTTACCACGGGGATGGGGAATATCCGCGATGTGATCCCGTTCCCGAGGACTCCCCAGAATGCTGAATTTTAAAGGGATTTCCCTAACTTTATAAGAAGCACAGCACCCATAATCGATGTTAAAACAGCACCTTCAATTCAAACTCTCCCAGAAGCTCTCGCCTCAGCAGATCCAGCTGATGAAGCTGATCCAGCTGCCCACCCAGGCTTTTGAACAGCGTTTAAAGCAGGAGCTGGAAGAAAACCCAGCACTTGAAAGCGGGAAGGAAGAAGGCGAGGCATTGGAGGAGGATGATTTTGGGGAACCCTATGAAGATGACGATGACCATGAAACCGTTTCGGCAGAGGACATCAATATAGATGAGTATCTCAGCGATGACGAAGTGCCCGACTACCGTACGCAGGCGAACAACTACAGCCCGGACGACGACGAGAAAAATATCCCTTATGCTGCCGGGATCTCGTTTAACCAGTACCTGATTAACCAGCTCAATACCGTATACCTGGACGACCAGGAATGGGCCATAGCCGAATTCCTGGTAGGCAGCGTGGACGAAAGCGGCTATATCAGGCGGCCGTTGTCCGATATTATGGACGACCTGGCCTTCACACAAAATATCTATGTGGAAGAGGAGGTGATCAGGAAGGTGCTGGACATTGTGCAGGACCTGGACCCGCCCGGAGTTGGGGCGCGTTCCCTGGAGGAGTGCCTGGTGCTCCAGTTAAAGCGGAAGGAGCCAACACCAGCAGTAGAACTGGCCATAACCATTTTGGAAAAATCCTTCGAACACTTCTCCAAAAAACATTACAAACAACTCATACAAAAACACAACATCTCCGAGGAACAGCTCAGGGATGCCATTGCGGAAATAGAAAAATTAAATCCCAAGCCGGGCGGGTCTTTTTCGGGAAACACCCGCATGGTGGAACATGTGGTCCCCGACTTTGCGATACGGATCGTGGACGGGGAACTCGAACTGAGCCTGAACGGCAGGAACGCCCCCGAACTGCATGTATCCAGGGAATACAGCAATATGCTGGCGGGTTATAAAAACTCCAAGGACCGTACCCAATCCCAGAAGGATGCTGTGCTCTTCATCAAACAAAAACTGGACGCCGCAAAGTGGTTTATAGATGCGATCAGACAAAGGCAGCAAACCCTCTATGTTACCATGAATGCGATCATGCAGTACCAGCACGAATATTTCCTTACCGGAGATGAACGGAAATTGCGGCCCATGATCCTGAAAGATATTGCCGACCAAATCGATATGGATGTCTCCACCGTATCCAGGGTGGCCAATAGCAAATATGTAGACACTCCTTACGGGACGCGGCTGATCAAGGACTACTTTTCCGAGTCGATGAAAAACGAGCAAGGCGAGGACGTATCCACCAAAGAGATCAAAAAGATTCTCGAAACGGTGATTGGGGAAGAAAACAAGAAAAAACCGCTGACCGATGACAAATTAGCGAAAATCCTGAAAGACAAGGGATATCCCATCGCGCGCCGGACCGTGGCCAAGTACCGGGAGCAGCTCAACCTGCCGGTGGCCCGGCTCAGAAAAGAAATCTGATGCGGAAGTTCCTGGCCTTCATTTCGTATCTCTTTCATCCGGTTTTCATTCCGTTTGCGGGCACCCTCTGCTATTTTTTGATAACCCCAAAATACACTCCTTTGGAGGTGCAGAGCGGGAACATCCTGCCGGTGTTCATCCTAACGGTCATTATCCCCATTATCAGCTTCCTGATCCTCCGAAACCTGGGGTTGGCACGCACCGTTTTCCTGCCGGGCAGAGAAGAGCGGCTATATGCACTGCTCATCTATCTCGGACTGCTGGTTATGGTATTAGTAAAGGTGATCCCCAATAGCTATACCCCGGAATTATATTACTTTTTCGGCGGCCTGATAACGGCCACCGGTGCCACTTTGCTGGCACTTGTTTTGCGGGTGAATTGCAGCCTCCATATGGTGGGGCTGGGCAGCCTGCTTATGTTCCTGATTGCATTAAGCATCCACTTTGAGACCAACATCACCCTCGCACTTAGCCTGGTTACCCTATTCACAGGCCTTACGGCCACTTCCCGGCTCTATCTCAGAGCCCGGGGACGGGCCCAGGTACTGATCGGGTTTATCATCGGGTTCCTGGCACAGCTCCTCACCCTGCAATTCTGGCTATAGGATATAGAATATCAGGCCTATCCTCAGGGGTTTAAACTCAATCTGCCCGCTATCAGGGCCGAAGGTCCCATCCTCAAACAGGGAGTTCAGGGCGTAGTAGGCGTGGATATTGAAGGTGTTGTAGCCAAAGTTAAGCATCAGCCCATAGCGGAAATTGCGGGTATCCGTGTTGAAAAAGGAATCCTTGTAGCTGGAAGTGACGAACTTGGAGCGGCTCCCCACGATGTAGCCCAGCTTCAACCCGGCGTACAGCCTCCAGAATTTAAAATCGGTGGCAGTTGAATTCCGCCACCGGAATTCCAGGGGCATTTCAATGAGGTGGGTTTCTATCTTGTTCCGTTTGTAGGAAACGCTGCCATCCAGGTACTGGTAGGTGTATCCCGATGCAGTTTCTATTGCCCTCAGGTTGGAATAGTATGAATTGACAGCGTATCCCAGGCCGATCCCAATGGCGACATTGCGTCGAAGGTTGATTGGGATATCCTTTATAAATCCGGCCATCAGGCCATAGGAAAGGTTCCGTTGGGTAACGCCTTCCGGTTTGTTCAGGATAAAGTTATAGGTGAGGCCGACATAGAATTGATCCTCCAGGTACTTCGTATCCACTCCCCGGGTACTATCGGAAAATTCCTGGGCAGCAAGCAGGCTTGTAACCGATAGCATCAGGAAAAGGAGGACGCATTTCATGGCGGATAAAGGTAAAAATAAAAGCGCTTCAAATGGAAATCTGAAGCGCCTTCTAATTAAGTTTGAACAGCAGGGTTACTGCAGATTTCTGAATGCGTCTCCTTCGTAGGTGGTATAGTTCACCTTCAGGGCATTCACCTTCCGCAACTCCTGTTTGATATCGGAAATCAATCCCATGTTTGCATCTTTATCCACCTTTAGGGCCGTGGTGAGTACATTCTGCAGTTCCTGGGGCTTTTTGGCCCGCTCTTCCAGGATGTAATCCCCCACTTCTGACACGCTGGCAAACTTGTCATTCAGTTGAATTTTTGGTTCGGTCCCGAATACTTTTTGATATTCACGTGAAGGTTTCCCCACGTAGATATATATTACCCGGTCCTTTTTTTCCAGCTTTTTAACCTCACTGGCATTGGGCAAGGTATTCTCCACCATAAGTGTATTGTCTTTCATGGTGGTAACCGTCATGAAAAAGAACAAAAGTATAAATATGATATCCGGTAATGAAGCCGTTGACACAGCTGGGACATCGCTGCCTTTCTTTTTATTAAATTTTGCCATAATCCTTAATCTGCTTCGCTAGTTATTGGTCGATGTTTCCGCTTCCGACAGTTTTTGTGGGAAGAGATCCTGAATCTTCTGAACTTTATCCTTCAGATCATCGCGGATCTTGGAAGGTGTTTCAGGATTGAGATACTCAGCTTCCATTTCCGTAAAATCCCTGCCGTAAAGTCGCTGGGCTTCCCGGTTCCTAAGATCGTTATAGGCCCCTACCAGTTCGTTCTGAACAGTAATGTACGTGCCGTATTTGGTTTCCCGGTCATTTTTCAATGAAATAATGGCTTTCTGAGGGTTATCTGACGAATCAGGGTTCCTTTTACCTTTGCAGTAGCTGCAATACTCAGGGGTGCCTTGCGGGGCGCCTCCGTTGTCTAAAAAGTCAACAGCCGCTTGCCTGAGCTTCTTCAGGTCCATTAATTCTTCTTCCACCAGCAGCTGCCCGTTCTTGTTGATATTTACGGTAAAGATGTTTTTCTGTTTGATCACAACATCCTCATCGGGTGGTTCAATAGGGGGCAGCATTCGGTCTAGTCCCGCATCCGTTTCAATGGTAGTAGTCACCAGGAAAAAGATTAGTAATAGGAAGGCGATATCCGCCATAGACCCTGCATTTACTTCCGGTGCTGATCTTCTAGCCATAATATTATTTTAAATTAATTTGTCATTTTACGCACCCCGCCCCAAATCAACGACGCAATCGCCAAAATGAGGAGAATGAAAAACATATTAAGTCCCATTCCGATTCTTCTTATCACTGCTTCCGAGGTTGAAATACCCCTGCGGGCCATTTCATCAATGTTGACATCAGTGCCGGTAGCCAGGGCATAGGAAAGCCCCAGTACGATAAGGAAGCCTACTATGACGAAAAGTGTTTTCTTCAGGCTGCTCGGCCTGGAAAACATATGGACAAGGGAGAACACCAGGCTGAAAAGAATGGCGATGGCCATCAGGACATAGGTGATAATGAACATGAAATTCAAAGCCCCGCTCTGAATGGCTTCGGCTGCCGGCGCATCCCCGCTAGGCAATTGGACCCAAAGGATGACTCCGATTAGGCCAAGGACGATCAAAACTATTTTTACAATTTTATACATATCACTTTTATTAGGGGGTGCGTATCATTTCTTATGGTCTACCAACATGTCGATCAAAACGATGGACGAATCTTCCATATCGTTCACGATGCTGTCGATCTTGGCGATGATGTAGTTGAAGAAAACCTGCAGGATGATCGCCACGATCAGTCCGAAAACCGTTGTCAACAGCGCCACCTGGATATCTCCCGCAATAAGGGAGGCACTGAGGTTACCCACCGCGCTAATTTTCTGGAAGGCCTGGATCATCCCGATAACCGTTCCCATGAATCCAAGCATGGGCGCTGTGGCGATAAAGAGGGAAATCCAGGATACGTTTTTCTCGAGTAATCCCATTTGGACCCCGCCGTAAGCAACAACAGCTTTTTCAGCAGATTCGACGCTTTCATCGGCCCTGTCAAGACCCTGGTAATAAATGGAAGCCACGGGCCCTTTGGTGTTTCGGCAGACTTCCTTGGCCGCTTCAATCCCTCCGGATGCCAGGGCATCTTCTACTTTTTGCTTGAGTTTAGTAGTATTGGTACTGGCAAGGTTCAGATAGATGATCCTTTCGATCGCCACTGCCAATCCCAATATGAGGCATAAAAGAATAATCCCCATGAAGCCGGCACCCCCCTGGATAAACTGTTCTTTGAGAATCTGGGTAAATCCTTTCCCCGTGTCGGCGTCGGCAGCAGCTGCATCGTCCTGGAGCATAACCGTAGCGGCGGCAACAGTTGAAGAAAAATTCGAAACTAGAACATTCGCTTTCGCACTTACTGTATTTGTACTGAAGACAAATAGCCCAGCCATGGCCAGGATCGAGAATAATTTTTTCATTTCGTTCAAACTTAAAATTAGTTAGTTAATAGGGTTAAAGATAACAAAAAATTACAATTAAAAAATATAAACTTTTGCCTATGACACCCGTTTAATCGCATAAAACAGGAGCAACACGAGCAATATTATATTTACAATTACACTCCAGTGCCAGGGTCATTACCCCGGTCGGAAAAACTCTAATTCTCCCCGAATCTGAGTTCGGAGGCTGGACAAAGTTGGGAAACAAAAGCCTGGCTGCGCCAGCCTTTATCCGATTTCAACCCGGGCCTCCGTGTTCCAGGGATTAGCTGCGCTGATCCCGTTCCCTCTTACCAGTGCCGAACAAGCATAGGATATAAAGCCCGGCTGCGCCAGCCTTTATCCTTAAAAAAGCGCGTTTTACAAAAGCGAGCTTTTGACAACGCTTTCTTTTTTAAGGATCACGCCTATAGGCGTTTATATCCCTTTTGAGCAGAGAGGAAGGGATTCGAACCCTCGATACACTTTTGGTGTATACACACTTTCCAGGCGTGCGCCTTCGACCACTCGGCCACCTCTCTATACCTATTTACAGGGGGATCAAGAAACAAAAAAATTATTATTTAATGAAATTTGTAGATTAAATTTTTTAGGTCATCTCCCCTCTCAGGGAGCTTTCAAATATGGTTTTAAATGCCTTGGGGGAAACATGGCTCCCGAGCATATACATCAATTTGGTGATCGCCGCTTCGGTAGTAATGTCCTTCCCGTTGATCAACTGTATCCTGCGCAGGGCTTCACTGGTTTCGTACCTGCCCATGATGACGCTGCCTCCCCTGCACTGACTTACATTCACCACATGCAGGCCGCGGCCGATAGCTTCCCCCAGGTCTTCGAGCAGCCAGGCTTCCGTAGGCGCATTCCCTGCCCCGTAAGTCTCCAGAACGAGGCCCCTGAGACCTGGGATGCACAGCACGCCATTCAGCACTTCCCGCCTGATCCCCGGAAATAGCTTGAGGATGGCCACATGGGTATCCATTTCCTTATGTACCGTAAATTTGCGCCTGGTTTCGGGCCGGAACAGGTACTCGCTATTTACCGTGAGGTGCACCCCGGAAATTGCCAGGGGCGGGAAATTAGGGGATGAAAAAGCCTCGAACTGTTCAGCGTTGATTTTTGTGGTGCGGTTGGCCCTGTAAAGCTGGTTCTCAAAATACAGGCCCACTTCCCGGATCACGGGGAGGCCATTGGAACGCAGGGAAGCAAACTGTATCGCCGTAATGAGGTTTTCCTTGGCATCAGTCCGCAGGTCACCTATAGGCAGCTGAGAGCCTGTAAAAACAATCGGCTTTTGAAGGTTTTCCAGCATATAGCTCAGGGCAGAGGCCGTGTAGCTCATGGTGTCACTGCCGTGTAAAACCACAAAACCGTCGTAGCTGTCATAAGCCGATTCGATCATCTCCGCCATATCTGCCCAATGCATCGGGTTCATATTGGAGGAATCCATTGGCCTGGGGAAAGAGCGGCTGTCTATGGCACAATCCAATTGGTTGAGTTCGGGGATGTTATTGACCAGTTGGCTGAAGTCGAACGGTTTCAGGGCTGCCGACCGGTGATCTTTCTGCATCCCGATGGTACCGCCTGTATAGATCAGTAAAATTTTAATGGCATTCTTGCTCATAGGTTTCCTGTTCGCTCTTCTCCGACGTACTTTGACAACCCCTTCTGAGGGCCTGCACAAGGTATAAAATCTTTCCGTCCGCTTTCAGATGCCAAATACTTCCTTTGAATTTTGTGTGGTAATCGCCGCGATTTCGTCCAGGCTTTTTTGATGTAAGGCCGCTAACCGCCTGGCAATTTCCACCAGGTAGGCGCTCTCGTTCCGCTTGCCCCTGTAAGGTGCCGGGGCGAGGTAGGGTGCGTCCGTCTCGAGCACCAAATGCCGTAGCTCGATCTGGTCCATAAAAGTGTTGATCCTGCCATTTTTAAAAGTAAGCACCCCGCCAATCCCCAGTTTCATCCCATAGTTTATAACGGTATGGGCCTGTTCCAGGGAACCTGTGAAGCAATGGAAGATCCCTTTTAGATCAGGCCCCTTTTCGTCCTCCAGGACCGCGAAGATCTCCTCAAAAGACTCACGGCAGTGGATCACAATAGGGAGTCCGTGTTTTTTTGCCAGGCGGATCTGATGCCGGAATGCCGTCACTTGTTGTTCGAGAAAGGAACGGTCCCAATACAGATCTATCCCGATCTCCCCTATGGCATAATAAGTGTGTGCTTCCAATTGCCTTTCAACAAAGCGAAGCTCCTCCTCAAAATTCTCCTTCACATGGGTGGGATGCAGGCCGGCCATGAGGAACACCATCCCGGGATAGGCGTCTGCCAGCTTCTGCATGGCCTCGGAATAAGACGAATCAATGGCCGGGATAAAAAAGCGCTTCACCCCTGTCTCCATGGCACGCTTCATGACCTGGTCGCGGTCGCGGTCAAATTCCTCTACATACAGGTGGGTATGGGTGTCGGTCAGTATCATGTGACAAAAATAGGGCTATCTTTGTCATAAAAAAGTGCCGATGGCCGGTCTCAAAAAATTTTTGAGGACAAAGAACTACCACCGCATCCCCCTGACGCTTTCAGCGACCAACCACCTGGAATTAATGGCGAGTATCAACGGTATCCCGGGTCGGTTTATCCTGGACACCGGAGCCTCCAACACTTGTGTGGGTATTGATAAGGGGGCGTTTTTCAACCTCATATCCGAGGCGTCGGAAATAAAGGCTGCAGGTGCCGGGGCTACAGGGATGGCCACCCTGGTGTCGTATAACAACAAGATCGGCATGGGCAGCTGGGAGAAAACAAGACAACAGGTAGTGTTAATAGACCTTAGCCATGTGAACCAGGCCTTAACCCTTCACGAAGCCCTGGCTGTAGATGGGATCATCGGGGCAGACCTGCTCCACAGGGCCCGGGCGGTCATCGATTATACAACGCCTGCTCTGTATCTTAAGAAGTAGGGAGTTCCCTGCCTGACCGTCTATGGATTTTAGTTTTGGCGCTATAAAACGGGTAGGGAAAACGGAAGTTACCTCATATCTTCTGTGGATAGCCTGAGGAGAGTTGAAGCAACCTGGCTGCTTTCTCCTTAATTAGCATGTCCCTGCTTGATTAATGCCGTGCATCAACCTATCTTGAATTTGGGGAGGAGGTGGTGGCCCCCGGGAAAACCGACATCATAAAAAAGATTCCATTTCAGAAGCGTTGGGCCTGATTTTTTTATAATCTGTCCGACCTGGCTTGCATAATTGGCAACAATAGCACCATATAGCGCTAACTGGGTTTTTCGCTGCTTGATTATTACAGTCCGTCAACTTATCTTGAATTCGGGGAGGAGGTGGTGGCCCCCGCATAAAGCCTATATTGACCAGGTCTATGACGCCAATCCATGGATACTGAAGCCCCTCGCCCTGCCGATTAAGCCTTCACGACCGCAACCAGTAGCCTGCCTTCATCCGAACTCCGGCTACCGGCAGAAAATATTCATCTCAATGCGGCTATAACTCCAGCGCCCGTTCTAAGTTCCCTTCCATGAGGATTTCCCTGGGGTCTTCCAGGGCTTCTTTTACAGCCACCAGGAAACTTACGGATTCCCTGCCATCGATGATCCGGTGGTCATAGGAAAGGGCCAGGTACATAACAGGAGCTATGGCTATGGCGCCATCCCTCACTATAGGTCGCTCCACTATATTGTGCATACCCAGGATTCCGCTTTGGGGCGGGTTGATAATCGGGGTGGACAACATGGATCCGAAAACACCTCCGTTGGAAATGGTAAATGTTCCCCCGGTCATCTCGTCTACGGTGATCTGTCCTTCCCGGGCGCGGATCGCCAGCCGTTTGACTTCGGACTCAATCCCCCTGAAAGTAAGGTTCTCGGCATTCCGGATGACCGGCACCATCAGCCCTTTCGGACCAGACACGGCAATACTGATATCATAGAATTCATAGGTGACCATCTCCTTCCCGTCTATCATGGAATTCACAGCCGGGAATTCTTTCAGGGCCCGGATCACCGCTTTGGTAAAGAACGACATAAACCCAAGGCTAACCCCATGCTTTTCCTTGAACCTTTCCTTGTATTCCTCGCGGATTTCAAAAATAGCCGACATATCCACTTCGTTGAAGGTTGTCAGCATGGCTGTTTCATTCTTGGCGGCTACCAGGCGCTCCGCCACCTTGCGGCGGAGCATGGAGAGTTTCGTCCGGGTCTCCCCCCGGTTTCCCCCTGTGGGACTGCCCATGGAAGGGACGGCTTGCAGGGCATCTTCCTTGGTGATCCTGCCGTCTTTCCCGCTTCCTTTGACCCCAGAGGCCGCAATCCCCTTTTCATCGAGGATCTTTCGCGCCGCCGGGGAAGGGACGCCTGAAGCATAACTTTCTTTGGCCTCCGCTGGCTGGGGTGCCTTTTTATTACTGTCGGACGAGGCCTTTGATTCCTTCTTTTCTTCCAGTTTTTTATCGCCGGAAGCCTTTTCATCTTCCTTTGAGACAGCTTTATCACCTGTGTTGCCGCCATCCGGTTTTTTGGCGCTGGTGTCGATCAGGCAAACCACCTCCCCTACGGCAACAGCATCGCCCACTTCGGCTTTCAGGGTGATGGTACCGCTTTCTTCAGCCGGTAATTCAAGGGTTGCCTTATCCGAATCAACTTCGGCAATGGCCTGGTCCTTCTCAACGTAATCCCCGTCATTCACCAGCCATTCGGCAATCTCAACCTCGGTAATGGATTCCCCTGGGGAGGGAATCTTCATTTCTAGAATCATGCGTTTGTATTTTGTTGTTGGGATTTTCTGGATTTCTTTTTGGTGGAATTGTCTTTGTTTTTATCAAAAACATAACCAATAACCTGTTGATGCCGCATTTTAGACCGCACTGCACTCCCTGCAGCGGGGGAAGCATAAATCCGCCTGGATGCGATCCGGGTAAAGCGTTGTACCCCTTCGAAATGCATGAGCAAATGGCTGTAGGCACCCATATTTCTTGGCTCTTCCTGGGCCCAGACCACATCTTTCGCCTGTTTGTATTTGTCCATGATCTCCAGGATCCTGTCCGAAGGCAAAGGAAAGAGCTGTTCTATACGAACCAAAGCAACGTCTTCCCGCTTTTTGTCTTCTTTTTCGGCCAGCAGGTCATAATAGAACTTGCCGGTACAAAATACTAAAGTCCTGATTTTTTTCACTTCCGCGGAATCATCATCAATTACTTCCTGGAAGGTGCCGTTTACCAAATCTTCCACCGTAGACACCGCTTTAGGGTGCCGTAACAGGCTTTTGGGGGTAAAAACGATCAGGGGCTTCCTGAAATTAACCAACATTTGCCTTCGGAGCAGGTGGAACAAGTTGGCAGGCGTGGTACAATCTGCCACATACATATTATCCCTCGCACAAAGTTGGAGGTAGCGTTCCATGCGGGCAGAGGAATGTTCGGCCCCCTGGAATTCATACCCATGTGGCAGGAACAAAACCAGCCCGTTCTGGAGCTTCCATTTATCTTCCGCTGCGGAAATATACTGGTCTATCATAATCTGCGCCCCATTGCTGAAATCGCCGAACTGCGCCTCCCATATGGTTAGGGTATGCGGACTTGCCATGGCGTACCCGTAATCAAATCCGACCACTCCATATTCAGACAACAGGGAGTTGTAGATCTGAAACCGGCCCTGGTCCTTTGAGATATGATTCAGTAACATGACCTCTTCCTCGCTTTCTTCCGACTTCAGGACGGCATGCCTGTGAGAAAAAGTACCGCGTTCCACATCCTGCCCGGAAATACGCACCCCGTATCCCTGTTCCAGCAGGGTGCCGTATGCCAGGAGTTCGCCCATGGCCCAGTCGAGCCGGTCGGTCTCAAAAAACATTTTCTTCCGCTCCCCTATCAGTTTTTCTATCTTCCGAAGGAATTTTTTCCCTTTGGGGAGTTCCGTGATCACCTGGGCAATCTTGCGGAGTTTCTCCAGGTCGTAACGGGTATCCACAGGATCCAGCATCTCCCATTCCCTCACGTTTTCAAAACCACTCCATTCGTCAGCCATAAAGGGCGTAATCTCTGTTTTATCTTCTTTCTTGGAAACTTCCAGGTCCTCTTCCAGGCTTTTTTTGTAATCTTCCTCCAGGCCGCCCACATAGGAATCATCGATCACTCCTTCCTGGATCAGCTTTTCGGCATAGATATCACGGGGGTTTCGGTGTTTCGCGATTGCCTTGTACAATTTGGGCTGGGTAAATCGGGGCTCATCGCCTTCGTTATGGCCGTATTTCCTGTAGCCCAGCAGATCCAGGAAGACATCCCTCTTAAAGCGCATGCGGTATTCCAGCGCCAGGAGGGCTGCGTGGACCACGGATTCCACGTCATCGGCATTGATATGCAGAACCGGGCAAAGCGTTACCTTGCCCACATCCGTACAATAAGTAGAGGAGCGGGCATCCAGGTAATTGGTGGTGAACCCTATCTGGTTGTTGACCACCATATGGATAGTCCCGTTGGTTTTGTACCCGTCCAGGTTGGCCATCTGCACCACTTCGTATACGACCCCCTGTCCGGCAATGGCCGCATCCCCGTGGACGATAATCGGCAACACCTTGGAAAAGTCATCCGGGCAGTGCTCTTCCTGTTTGGCCCTGGTAATCCCTTCCACCACGGCACCGACGGTTTCCAGGTGCGAGGGATTGGGCGCGATATTCATGTTGATCTTATGGCCGTTGTCCGAGGTTCGGGCAGATGTCCACCCCAGGTGATATTTCACGTCCCCGTCAAAAATCTCCTGTTCATAGTCCTTCCCTTCAAATTCGCTGAAAATATCTTTGGGTGACTTCCCGAAAATGTTGGTAAGTACATTCAGCCGGCCCCGGTGGGCCATCCCCATAACAAACTGTTCCACGCCGAGTTCCGCTGCACGTTCAACTATGGCATCCAGCGCAGGGATCAGCGACTCGTTCCCTTCGAGCGAAAAGCGTTTCTGCCCCACATATTTGGTGTGGAGGAAGCCCTCAAAGGATACGGCCTGGTTCAATTTTTTGAGGATATGTTTTTTACGGGCCGGGCTGAAATCGGGATGGTTGTCGTTGATGTTGAGTTGCTCCTGTATCCACTTTACCCTCTCGGGGCTTCGGATGTACATGTACTCTACCCCGATGGCGTCGCAATAGATATGCTTCAGGTGATCGATGATTTCCCGGAGGGTATTCTTGCCAATCCCGAGGATTTCACCGGCAGTGAACACTGTGTCCAGGTCTTGCTCAGACAGTCCGAAATTCTCGATATCCAGGGTGGGCGAATATTGCCTTCGTTCCCTCACCGGATTGGTTTTCGTAAACAAGTGGCCCCTGCTGCGGTATCCATCGATAAGCCGTACCACCTGGAATTCCTTTTGCAGGGAATCCGGCATGGCCACTTCCTGGCCGTTCCCGGTAATAACGGTCCCTTTGGCCGAATCGATCCCCAGTTCGTCCAGTGCGCTTTCCATGCCAAAGTCGAAGCCCTGAAAGAAAGCCCGCCAACTGGGTTCAACACTGTCAGGATGGGTCAGGTATTTATCGTATAATTCGGCAAAAAAGGAAGTGTGTGCCGTATTCAAAAAGGAATATTTATCCATGAATGTCGATCCGGTTATCTCTTGAAGATTTTATCAAAAATACAACATTTTCATAGTTTATGGGTTTATCTCCCAAGTGATTCTACATAATTCTACGCCCTTGTGAAAAATCCTGATATCCCCCTTTTCCCAAAAGCCGCTTCAAGTTTTATCCTTCTCCTAGCCTGCTTTTCTTTGGCGGCTCAGCGTACATCCGCCCCCTCTGATTTCTGGAGTCGGGTGCACTATGGCGGCGGTGTGGGACTCGGTTTTGGGTCCGACAGTTTCAATGCCCAGATTGCCCCCAGCGCCATTTACCAGGTTAATCCGTATTTCGCCACCGGATTGGGTGCCAGCTTCAACTATGCCCGGTTCGGGGATTTGAAATTTACCGCCTACGGGGGAAGCCTGCTCTCCCTTTTCAATCCCATTCCTGCCCTGCAACTCTCCGCAGAATTTGAGGAACTCCGGGTTCACAGGGATTATGGGGACGGCCTGCCCGACGCTGTGGATAATTATTGGCTTCCATCCCTGTTTACCGGCATCGGCTATTCCAATGGCCCGGTCACCGTCGGGATACGGTACGACCTGTTATACGACAAGGAAAAGAGCATTTATACGGACCCCTGGATGCCTTTTGTGCGCTTTTATTTCTGAAGCATGGCGAGTCCCTACGAACGGTATTGCCGTTTCAACAGCACCTTCTGCCACTCCCGCTGCAGCATCATCAGACCCACCTCCCCGGCAACTTCTACGGCGTCCGTAATCGGGAGTTGCCTGAAGGAACTTTCGGGGACGTCGATGGTGTAGAGTACATTCAGGTAATCCTGAAACCGCTCCATCAACAATTGATACACTTTTTCATGGAGGAGGGACGCCAGTTCCTCGGGGGTATGGGTGTCTGTAAAACCTACAGGCACATTGGCGCGTTCAAAATCCTTCCGCAATTGATTTACCAGCGATGCATACAGGCCATGGGTCTCAGCCTGCTGCAGAATTTCCAGGGATGTGTTCCGTTCGAATGCCATATATCAATACATACGATGGAATAGGTGGTACAGTTTATTCCGATTTATATACCGTCCCGTCCTTCATCACAAAGACCACATTGCGGAGGGTTGCCACCTGCTCCAGCGGATTGTCCCTTACGGCCACGATATCTGCCAGGAAACCAGGTTTCAATTGCCCCAGAGAATCCGCCATACCCAGTATAGATGCGTTGGTTATAGTGGCTGCTTTCAGGATCTCCATTACCGGCATCCCCGCTTCGGACATATACACAAATTCCCTGCCGTTTTCACCGTGTCTGAAGACCCCGGCATCGGTTCCGAAGGCAATGGGGACCCCATTCCGGTAAGCCTTATAAAAGTTCCTTTTACTGATCGGGCCAATTTCCAGGGCTTTGCTGGCCACAACCGGCGGGAAATACCCTTCAATTTTCGCGTTGGCACTCACCTCTTCCCCGGCGGTTATTGTTGGCACCAGATAGGTATGGTATTCTTTCATGAGTTCCATAGTCTCCTCACTCATCAGGGTTCCGTGTTCTATAGTAGTCACCCCTCCCAGGACCGCACGTCGTACCCCCTCGTCTCCATGGGCATGGGCGGCGACGTGGAACCCATAATCCTTCGCGATACTGGTAATGGCCTTAATTTCCTCCAGGGTGAACTGCGGGTTCTGGCCGCTTTTGGCGACACTGAGTACCCCGCCGGTCGCCGTGATCTTGATGAGGTCGGCCCCGTTTTTATATTGTTGCCGGACGGCCTTACGGGCATCCTCCACGCTATTGACCACGCCTTCTTTCGGGCCCGGGTCGCCCATAAGCTCATGCTTCCATCCGTTCGTGGGGTCGGCATGGCCCCCGGTGCTCGCCAATGCCTTGCCGGCCGTAAAGATCCTTGGGCCGGGGACCAACCCCTTATTGATCGCATTGCGCAACGCGATATTGACCCCGGTACCTCCCACATCCCGAACGGTTGTGAATCCGGCCATCAGCGTCTTCTTCGCGTATCCCACCGACTCGAAGGCTATATCCGCCTCATTCTGGGTAAATCGTTTTAGGTAAGTCCTGGGATCCGACTCCCCTTCCAGGTGCACATGCATATCGATAAAGCCCGGCAGGACGGTAAGTTGTTTCAGGTCGATGACCCGGTCTTCGGCCCCGCCTGTGACATACCCTTGCTGAACTGATTTGATGGTATCATTCGAAATGACGATGGTCCGTTCTTTTACGCTGGTCCCGGCAGCCGGGTCGATTACGGTGCCACACTGCAGGTAGATATCCTGGGCAGAGGCCATGGTTAGGGACAGAAATAGGAAAATGGCAATTATTGATTTCATGCGAAAAGGGGTTGTTAGGATTTGCCTCTGATGGAACGTTCCCAATCCCAGGCCGATTTCATGGCTTCGTCCAGGCTGAACCGGGCCTTCCAGCCCAACTCCCTGTTCGCCTTGGCGGTATCGGCGAAGGCCTGTACAACATCCCCGGGACGGCGGTCCACTATCTTGTAATTGAGTTTCTTCCCCGAAACTTTTTCAAAACTTCTGATCACCTCCAGGACCGTACTTCCTTTCCCGGTCCCAACATTGAAAACTTCGTAGTTGTCTTTATTTCCCCCGTCGATCAACCTTTGAAGGGCCACGACATGGGCTTTAGCCAGATCAACCACGTGGATATAATCCCGAATGCAGGTCCCATCCGGCGTGGGGTAGTCATCCCCGAAAACGGAAAGTTCTTTCCGCAGCCCTATCGCTGTCTGTGTGATAAAGGGTACCAGGTTCTGGGGTACGCCTATGGGGAGTTCCCCTATTAGCGCACTGGGATGCGCCCCGATCGGGTTGAAATACCGCAGGGAAATAGCCTGGAGTCCGGGCTTGATCCGGCAGGTATCCCGGATGATCTCCTCCCCGATCTGCTTGGTATTTCCATAGGGCGATTCCGCCGGCTTTACGGGGGCCGCTTCAGTGATAGGTAATTGGTCGGCCTGGCCATAAACGGTGCAGGACGAACTGAAGATAAAATGTGCCGGCTCCCGCATGGTAAGATGCTGGAGCAGATAGACCAGGCTCCCCAGGTTATTTTCGTAATACAGCAGGGGTTCGCGGACGCTTTCCCCGACGGCTTTGGAAGCGGCAAAGTGGATGATCCCCCTGATCCCCGGATGTTTTTTGAAAAAATCTGCCACGGACGCCTTCTCCCTGAGATCGAGCTTTTCAAAGCCCGGTTTCTGCCCGGTGATGGCGGTTATGCCATCGAGCACCTCCTCCGAGGCATTGGAACAATCATCAACGATTATGGCTTCATATCCGGCCTGCTGCAGCTCCACCACGGTATGAGACCCGATAAAGCCCAGGCCGCCGGTAACTAGAATTTTTGTGGGATCAGGCATGGAGGAAATCTTTGATAACCCCCGAAATATAGGCAATCTGATCGTCTTCCAATTCGGTGTGCATCGGGAGGGATATCACTTCTTCCACCAGTTGGTTTGTGACGGGAAAATCCTTTTCATCATAGCGGGCATCCCGGTATGCCTTTTGGCGGTGCAATGGGATGGGATAATAGATGCCATATGGGATCCCGAGTTGCGAGAGATGCGCTGCCAGCGCGTCGCGCCTGCCGTTGGTAACCCTAAGCGTATACTGGTGGAATACATGGCAGTCGCAGCTGTCACAAATCCCGTCGCAGTCTCGGACCGTTGCGGGTAGTAGCAGTTGCTTTTCCCCGCCAAGGGCCCTGGAATATTTCCGGGCAGCCTGCCGCCTGCTTTCGCAATAGCTATCGAGGTACGGGAGTTTGGCGTTGAGGACAGCCGCCTGTATGGAATCCAGCCGGGAATTCACGCCTACCACGTCGTGGTGGTATCGCTCGTACATCCCGTGATTGACAATACCGCGAATAGTATGGGCCAGAGCGTCATCATTGGTAAAAAGGGCGCCTCCGTCCCCGTAACACCCCAGGTTTTTGGAAGGGAAAAACGAGGTGGCCCCGATATGCCCGATGGTACCGGCTTTACGCTTTTTCCCCTGTCTGTGGAGATAGTCCGCCCCGATGGCCTGGGCATTGTCTTCAATCACCAGCAACCCATGTCGTTCAGCAATATCCATGATGGCATCCATATCGGCGCATTGCCCGAAGAGGTGTACAGGGACAATGGCTTTCGTCCTGGGGGTGATCGCCTTTTCAACCGCTTCAGGGTTTATATTGAACGTATCCGGCTCCACATCCACCAAAACAGGGGTCAGTCGCAGAAGGGCAATGACCTCTACAGTGGCGGCGAAAGTGAAATCGGCCGTGATCACTTCATCCCCGGGCTCCAGCCCAAGTCCCATCATGGCGATCTGCAAAGCGTCCGTGCCGTTGGCACAAGGGATCACGTGCCTGACGCCGAGGTAATTTTCCAGGGCCGACTGGAAGGCGTGGACCTGGGGCCCATTGATAAAGGAAGCCGTTTCCAGGATCTGGGCGATGGAGGCGTCCACCTCCTCCCGGATGCCCTGAAACTGGCCCACAAGGTCTACCATTTGTATCTTTCGCATGGGGTACTTTTGGAGCCACAATAATACAAAATAAAGGAAGGGCCGCCAATGATTTTGAGGAAAGAACCGTATTTTAGCGTGAAACTTGCGATGCGTGTATTGGTTCTACAACCTGGCCCTCCGGCTCACATACTTCTTCCTTGGTTTTCTGGCGCGATTCAATCCCAAGATCCGGCTATTCGTGGAGGGGAGGAAACAGCTAATCCCCCGCCTCGCCAATGCCATAGCTCCCGGAGATCAGGTAATCTGGATCCATACGGCCTCCCTGGGCGAATATGAACAGGGGCTGCCGGTTATCCGGCAGTTGAAGCAGGCCTATCCTTCCCATAAACTCCTGGTTACCTTTTTTTCCCCTTCCGGCTATGAAGTAAAGAAAGATAGCGGGATAGCCGATATTGTCAGCTACTTGCCGATGGATACCCGTAAAAGGGTGCGCACCTTCCTCGATACGGTATCGCCCAGCCTGGCCCTCTTTGTAAAATACGAGATCTGGCCCAATTACTTTCGGGAATTGAAGCAGCGGGGTGTGCCCATCCTCCTTGTTTCGGCAATCTTCAAAAAGGATCAGGTCTTTTTTAAATGGTATGGCGGATTTATGAGGAAATCCCTCCGCCTGCCCACCCATATTTTTGTACAGGACCAGAAATCCCTGGACCTGCTTGAATCAGCCGGGATCGGCTCGGCAACGGTGAGCGGGGATACGCGGTTCGACCGGGTGTCTGAAATACTCGACCGGGATAATTCCCTTCCATTTATGGAAACATTCAGGGGGAACGGTCTATGCCTGGTTTGCGGGAGTACATGGCCAGAAGACGAGGCCCTGCTGCTGGCCTATATCAATCAATCGCAACCTGGACTGAAAGCTGTCCTGGCACCTCATGACATCCATCGCGATCATATTGAACGCCTGAAACATTCCATAGACAGAAAAGTCCTGTTGTATTCGGAGATCACAGGATACGGGCTTGGCGATGCCGAGGTGCTGATTGTCGACACCATCGGGCTGCTGACCAAAATTTATAGCTATGCGGATATCGCCTATGTAGGCGGCGGGTTCGCCACAGGCCTGCACAACACCCTGGAACCGGCTGTCTTTGGAATACCTGTGCTCATTGGTCCGCACTATCACAAATTTCGCGAAGCAGCAGACCTGGTGGCCCTAGGCGGGCTGCTGGTGGTGACCGATGCCGCAAGCCTGAAATACGAATTGGACCGGCTGGTTTCCGAACCCGGATTCCGGAAGAAAACAGGGCATATTAATGCATCGTATGTACGGGAACAGCGGGGGGCCAGCATCCAAATTATGCAGTATATCCGTAGGTTATTATAGCGTATGATTTTGATAAATACACCAGCCCGATGGAAACTCCTGGGGTTCGCAGTATTGGCTTTATGCCTTTTACAATGCCGTGAAGCAAGCGGGAGCCGTGACGAGCCCGACCCGTCCCACCAGCAGCTCCTGGTGCCCCCGCGGCATAGGGAAGGCTTATATCCGGACACGGTGCCGGCCCCCGATCAAAAAGATCCCGAGCAAGGGGCCCCGGACCATCCGATCCCTGCCGACGAGGATACCCTCCTGCCCAGAATGGCCTGAAAGCCTTTTCCCCTCCCACATTCAGTTTTTTTGTTAGCTTTACAGAGCTACCAACCCATACCAACCTAATCTCATGGAAACCAGGATCCTCAGAATTTCCCTTATTGCAGCCCTTGCCGGATTTTTATTCGGATTTGATACCGTGGTGATCTCAGGTGCCGATCAGCAGTTGCAGGCCCTTTGGCATTCATCCGATGTCTTCCACGGGGTCGTGGTGGTGGGCATTGCCCTCTGGGGTACCGTTGTGGGAGCCATCCTCGGTGGAATTCCCACCAATCGATGGGGCCGTAAAAAGACCCTGATCTGGATAGGGGTATTTTACACCGTTTCCGCTTTGGGCTCCGCCCTGGCCGGAGACCCTATTACTTTTGCGGTTTTCAGGTTTATCGGCGGCCTCGGGGTGGGCGCATCAACCGTTGCCGCTCCAGCCTATATATCTGAAATCGCCCCGGCCAAGGACAGGGGAAAATTGGTTGGGATGTACCAGTTCAATATAGTATTCGGGATCCTGATCGCCTTCTTTTCTAACTACCTCCTGAGTGGGATAGGCGACAATGCCTGGCGCTGGATGATGGGTGTTGAAGCGTTCCCCGCCCTCCTGTATACCCTTATGACTTTCAGTATTCCGAAAAGCCCGAGGTGGCTGCTCTCAAAATCGCGAATTGAGGAGGCCAAAAAGGTGTTGCAAAACCTGAACCCCAGGGCAGACATTGAAAAAATGATTCTGGAAATAAATGCCGATGGAGATCGCGCGCTTTCCCACGAAAACATCTTTATGAAGAAATACCGCTTCCCCCTCATCCTGGCTTTTCTGATCGCCTTTTTCAACCAGTTGTCCGGGATCAACGCCTTCCTGTATTATGCGCCGAGAATCCTGGAAGAGGCAGGTTTGGGAACCAGTACAGCCCTTCTGAGCAGCATCGGGATAGGCATTACCAATATGTTGTTTACCCTGTTGGGGATCTTCCTGATAGACCGGCTAGGCCGAAAACAACTGATGTATATCGGTTCGGTGGGGTATATTATTTCCCTCTCCCTGGTGGCTGCCGCCTTCTTCCTGCAATGGGAGGGCATCTCGGTCGCCCTTTTCCTTTTCCTTTTTATCGCCTCCCATGCGGTTGGCCAGGGTACGGTGATATGGGTGTTTATCTCCGAGATTTTTCCCAACCACCTGCGGGGATACGGCCAGAGCTTCGGATGTTCGGTACATTGGGTGCTTGCGGCTGTGGTGCCCTCCCTGGTCCCCATACTGTTCACCACGGTTGGTCCCGGGATAGTATTCACCTTCTTCGCTTTTATGATGGTTCTACAATTGCTGTTTGTGTGGTTCATTATGCCGGAAACCAAGAACATCTCCCTCGAGGAATTGAGCAAATTGCTCAGCCCTGCCCGCCAGGAGTAGGAAATTAAGTACGTTTCCCCAACGATTTGCGCGGGCCAGGTACCTTCTTCGAATAATGTGGAATTACAACGGGACCCAATGAAATATTTGCAAAGATTCCGTATCTTGTTTGAAAACACTATCTGATGGAAGAACATCTCGACATCGGCACCAAGGTACTCAATGGGTTTTTGAAAGTTATGGTGGTGATCCTCATCTTTATCCTGGCTGCCGTCGTGATCAGCCTGATCCTGGCTGCATTTGGCATATTCCGTTAAAGGTTTGTTTCCAAATTAGTCAGGCCCCCTCCCCTCTTCAGACAGATCGGGAAAGACTCGTCCCTCTGTCCTTCGCCATACAGGCTAATTTGGCAGTTGTTCTCCTTTAAAACAATGGCCATATTGCAGGTCCAGCGGGGGTCATTTGCCATGGCCCGGAGGCGAATATTTCCTACCTTTAGGATTCGAAGCACAACCCGGCCATATATCCAAGATGATCAATCTTCAGGATTACATTGTAAAAAGCACCTTATTCCGGACCATTGAGGTAGACGACCTCCTTCTGGTGGAATATAAATGTCTGGTTGAGGATCACGAATCGGATATCTGGGCCCACCAGGATTATTTTGCCTATGTGCTGGGAGGCGAGAAGAAATGGTCCACCCCGACAAATTCGGTCAGGGTGGGCTCTGGTGATTTGCTTTATGTGCGAAAAGGTGCCACGACCGTTTATCAATATTTCGACCAACCTTTCTTCGTGATATTTCTCTTCATTTCTGAAGAATTTATCGGCCATATCCTGCGTAAATACCCGCATCTGGTAACATCCAAACGGCACCTACACTTAGACAATAACCATCTGCTCAAGGTTGAACTCAATTCCGTTTTGAAGAGCTATTTTGAAACTATGAAAACCTTCCTTACGCAGAGTGTCCCTTTGCGGAAAGAGGTCCTGAAACTGCAAATAGAAGCTTTGTTGCTCGACATCCTCACCCAACCCGGCAACGAATTCCTAAAAAGCCATTTTATAAGGCACCTGGAAGCTGGTAAAGTGGTCGTCGGGGAAATCATGCAGGCAAATTATATGAAACCACTTGCTATAAAGGATTACGCGCGCATGTGCGGAAGAAGCCTTTCGTCCTTCCGGAGGGATTTCGTGAAAACCTATCACACCCCCCCGGGCAAATGGCTGCTCAAAAAGAGACTGGAGCACAGCCGCTTCCTGCTCGATACAACAACTGACAGGATTAGTGAAATACTCTATTCGGCCGGCTTCAACAACAGGGCCCATTTTAACAAAGCCTTCAAAAACGCTTATGGCATGGCTCCTAATAATTACAGACAGCAGCCCGTCATGCCCTGACCTTTACAGCGCCATCTTTGGATTTCTGGGCAAAAAAGACTCTCCGCATATTCTGCAACTTTACTTCGGTAAACTTTAATTCAATGCCCGATGAACCGTCTTGTCCTGCCCTTCATAGTACTGCTGTTGGCTACTATACCCTCCGAATCCGTCCCTGCCTACACTGAGGGAGGCACCTTTGTTGATAACGAGGTGGTTATAGCAATGAACGAACTAACGTATACCATCGCCAATCAACACGATCATTTTTACTCCTTTATTGGCGTGCGTGCCCTTGCCATGGTACATCTGGCCATGCACGATATTTTCTGTGCAAATGACCCTCAATTTGAGCGCTATTACTGGAATGGCAACCTTGGTGGGGCTCATCCCATATCCGCTGCCGTTGAATCCACACGATCCCTGCTCGTTTCGGCCTACCCGGATCGCAGGGATACCATCAACCTGGTCTGCCATCGCTGGCAGCAAAAAATATCTGCCGGTGCCGCGAAAAGGAAAGGTCAGAAAATTGGCGCAGAGGTGGCAGCGGCCTACCTCCTGCTCAGAAACCATGATGGCCATGAAAAAGAAGGGGACTATACCCCCATGACAAAACCCGGGGATTATCAATATACCCCAGGAAACAATAATTGGGTGTTAAAACCCGATTTCAGCGTAGCACATCCATTCACGCTGGATTCCGTTACCCAGTTCCGCTCCCCACCTCCCCCGGGATTACAAAGCCTGGCCTATACCCAATCCTACAGGGAATCCAAAGCCTATGGTTCAAAAGGAAGTAAGGTACGCACGGAAGACCAGACCAGGTATGCCCACTGGTGGGCGGAGTTCGGGGAACACAGCTGGAACCGTGTCGGACGGATCACGGCAAAGGAAAGGCATCTGCCACTTATGGAAACCAACCGTATGTTCGCCTTGTTCAATATGAACCTGTACGATCTCTACCTGGCATCCCTTGAGAGCAAATACTTCTACGACACCTGGCGACCCTACACCGCAATCCGGGAAGGCGACAGTGATGGGAATCCTGAAACAATTGCCGATCCTTTCTGGGAACCGGAAATGAAAACACCACCCTGGCCGGAATATCCCTCCGCCCATGCGGCCGTCGGAGCCTCCGGGGCAGAGATCCTGGACGAAGTTTATGGTACTTCCAAAGTGTCCTTCAGGATGGAATCTGTTACTGCCTTACCAGACGCCCGCATCAGGATGTATTCCGACCTGTACGATGCCGTCAGGGAGTGTGCGGACTCCCGCATAATGAATGGCTTTCATTTCCGCTTCGCGACGGAGGAGGGCAAACGACAGGGGATTCTCATTTCCCGGCATACCCTTAGTCATTTTCTAAGGCCTCTTCCTCTTTCAACGACACCTTCGGAATAGGCGTAGGCCGAGTAAACGGTCCGCCATTGTTACAATTGGTTAAAGCAGGGTCCGGATAATTGGGGCGGGCGGCTGGCCATCGATTTGCATCACGGTATTTTTAAGAGGCCTCCCGTAACCTTTCATAGAAATGCTTATCTCGTCTCCGTCCTGAAGTCGGATCCCATCGCTGAAACTCAGCCCGCAGGCCCCGAAAAAATGGATATGTACCTGCCCCGGGACACGATGTTGGGGATATTTGAAATGGTGGTATTCCAGGTTGTCCAGGCTGTGGGTGATATGTGCCTCCCCCGTCCGCACAGGCCCCTTCCATAGGAGTTCCCCATTTCGGCTGATTTGAACACTCCCCTCTACATGGGAAAATTCAGCCCCGAGAATTAGTTCCGGCCCAATGGCACACTGGCGGAGTTTAGACGGGGCCAGGTATAGGTAATTCTGCTGTTCCATGACATGATCGGAAAATTCATTGGCCATGGTCATTCCGACCCGCACCGGGATTCCCTCCGGGTCGATCACATAAACCCCCGCTATTTCCGGCTCTTCGCCCCCGTCCAGGGCATAGGAAGGGATTTCAAGGGTGGCCCGGTGGCCCCGGAGCACATTGCCGTTCCCCTTATAAAACCACTCGGGCTGCACGCCAGGCCTTCCGGAATCGGGCTTGCCCCCCTCTTCTCCCCAGAGGTACATCTTCATGCTATCGGATAATTTGTTTCCTTCGGCTGATTTACTATGCATAGAGGCCCGGTCTTCGGCACTCTTCCTGTGGGTGAGGCCTGTGCCGCTTACCAGGCAGTGCATGGGGTCATGGGCATGGTCGAAAGACGGGAGTATGTCCCAATCGTCCTGCCCGGAATACACCTGATCATAAGATAGTCGGTCAGCCTCCAGGTGATGGCCTATCAATTCCCTGATCCGGGTACCGGCCGTAATCGCCTCCCATACAAGATCGTAAAGGGAGGGGTAGGCTTTATCGAGCAACACAAGGGATTCATGGTCTACTAGGGCGGTCCTCCTGCCCAATCGGGCATGATGGAGCTGAACAAGTCGCATCGGAATATAGGTTTAATTGTACCTACAAGATAACATAAACCGGGAATTCCTCCGGCAAAGGGCCACAGGGAAACAGGGTCAGCGCCTTATTTTTTCAGGAAAT